>Ga0256834_1000163_pt1 | contig 45453 bp, 44 predicted proteins | sample 4281140metaG_FD_190536 | JGI IMG/M metagenome (GOLD analysis project Ga0256834, IMG submission 190536) | Hydrothermal vent microbial communities from East Pacific Rise, Pacific Ocean - 4281-140 | ecosystem: Environmental > Aquatic > Marine > Hydrothermal vents | place: Pacific Ocean: East...
GCGAGAACCACCTACTTTATTTAAAATTACCCCAGCAATATTCACTTCATAATCAAATGCTTGATAGCCTGCCAATAGTGGCGCAATTCCCCTTGTCATTCCATTTGCATCAATCACTAAAATAACTGGTATGTTTAATAGTTTTGCAAGCTGGGCATTTGAATCTGAGCCATCAAGTTTTACCCCGTCATAAAGTCCTTTATTGCCTTCAACCAATGAGATTTTGGCATAATCTCTTTTTTGAGCAAAAAGAGTGATTATTTCAACTTCGCTCATGCCATTAAAATCTAGATTATAACAAGAGTTACCGCTAGCCGCACTAAGCCACATTGGATCAATATAATCTGGCCCTTTTTTAAAAGTTTGAACGCTCAATCCACTAGAGTGCAAACTGGCCGCTAATCCAGTTGAAACAACAGTTTTACCCGATGATTTATGGGCTGCCGCAATCATAAAACTAGCCATTTAAATCACCTTAATTTGTCTTATTGGGTAAAAAATCTTTATTTCGATTTTGCCACATATCATTTGCTAGTGCTTGGGCGGCAGAAATATCATGCGCCCTGCCCATTGCTTTTAGCGCAATTGCCAATGTCCCAATTGTTGCAGCATGACCATATTCATTCTCACTTTCGCCACGCCACAGAGTAATCATATTATCAACATTCATTTCTTCATCAATAGGTTGAAAACCATCACCTAATAACACGGGCCATGTTTCTTTACTGAACTCGTTATTACCCTTGGTCGAATGAACCAGAGTTGGCTTGTTCGGGCGACGTTCAATCTCGCCACCCTCACCTCTAAACACCGCCATAAATGGCTGGTCAAGCAAGATTGCTGCACCCGTATGAATTTCCATAAAACCTCGATGAAAAATTCCCTGCATCATAACTGGCGCATTAAATGGGTTTAACATTCTTGCAAAACTATGCACTGGCGAGCGCAAACCTAAAATAGGACGCATATCTATAAGTTCACGCAATTTAGGGCTTAAAACCTCAAGCGGCACATAGGTAAAGCTATTTTGTTCAATTTGCTTGGCCGCATTTTCAAGGTTTTTTGCGATAGGAACACCAAGCTGTTCTAATACTTGTTCAGTATAAATCCGCCCGCTAGTATGACCGCTTGTACCGTGCATAAAAACTTTCAGGCCATTTTGAGCAAGCAATAAAGCCGAGAGAATAAACCAAGGCAATTGCCGTTTTTTACCAGCATAGCTTGACCAATCAATATCGACTTTTGGGATTTTTTTTGGGATTTTGATTACGCTTCGTGCGCCTAGGGTAAATCCTGCAATTTCTTTTGCATTTTCTTCTTTTAAACGCATTAACATAAGAAATGCGCCTATTTGCTCGGGCAATGTCTCATCACGCAAAATCATGCTCATTGCTTCTTGCGATTCTTCAAGTGTGAATGAACGAGTTTTGGTTTTTCCACGTGCTAAAATTGCAATATATTTTGCAAATGGGTGCAATTCTTGTTCCATATAACTCCTAAAAGATGGCTATTTTATACTTGTGCCTAGACTTGAGTAATATCTACATTGTCATCTGAAAGGTTAACTGGCAAGATGCGTAAAATTTTCATTCCTATAATTGTAATAGCGAGTGCAAGCGCAACGCCGCCAAGTCCCAATATAAGCTCAAGATATGACGGGCTATATTGATTGATTACTCCATCTGAAAAACTACTAGAAACGTCATAGCCGGGGAAAATTTCTAGCGGATACGCCTGCCCTGCAATAATGATAACATAAAGCTGCACTAGGCCACCTAAAACAACTAATAATGCGGCTAAAACAACCAAGCCTTTTTTAACGTCTAATTTGGGGTGAAAAAGCAAAGTTAGGGGAACTATGCCGCCAAAGAAAACCTGACCAAGCCAAAATAGCCAAGTATAAATTCCACCTTCAAGTAAAATAAAACGCTCAAATCCATTATGCTCGGCAACATATAGATTACTTAAATGCTGAACCGCTGTAAAATATAACACAACTGCAACAAACAATCCAAGTAACCTTGCCTGACGAGTGCGAAGCTCAACTGCATAACGACGGTTAGTCATTGTGCATGTGCCAATCATTACTAACATGAACATTGCCAGACCAAAAGAGAAAGACATAGCTATAAACATTGGAGCCATGATAGCTGCATCATAACCCTGACGAGCAACTAGCCAGCCAAAAATTGAACCCGTGCCCGTAGTTAATGCCAAACGCCACAAAAAGGCAGTAATGCCAGCGGCTTTAAGCGCAAAACTATGCACACCTCGTGCCATTTGTGCGTAAAGGTAAATTGCTACAATGACTAAAAAGCCAGTATAGAGCAGTATATTCCAAGCAAAAATTGACTTAAAATTATATTTTACCATAGCGATAATCAAACGATCGACCCGACCAAGGTCAAGTACCAAAACCGCCAAACCTCCCATTAGCAAAGCCATAGCTAAAAGCGAAGAAAGCCTTGCGGTTGGTTTATATGCCTGTTTACCAAAGACTGAACCGATTGAAGAAACATTTAATGCACCCGATGCAGCAACGATAAGGAAAATTGCAAAAACATGCGGCAAACCCCAGACAATTTGATTATTCATGCCAGTAACAATATGGCCGTGATGCTCGATATATAAAACCGTAAGTGCCGCTGCCCCTACAAACCCGACTAAAATTGCCAATAATGACCAAAGTTTTGGGGTCGATCTTAATTCTGAATATTTAATACGTTCCATAAAATTCCCCCTTAAATATTAAGATAGCGGACGCCAAGATTTAGGCGAAGGTCATCTCGAAGTTCTACACTTGGATAATTTGTTAATGCCAAAGAAATATCGCTGCTTGGGTCATTCAAATCACCAAAAATCATTGCATTGTTACCCGTTGCAGAACAAGCCGTAACACAAGCAGTTGTACCTTCACCTTTATCGAGTTTATGCACACACATATTGCAGCCCTCAACCGTGCCTTTGCCTCTTGGCGAGCTTGTTTTTTGCCCTTTGACCTTTTCATGCACAAAAGAGCGAGCTTTAAACGGACATGCCATCATACAATATCTACAACCTATGCAAATATGTCTATCAACTAATACAATTCCATCTGCTCGTTTAAATGATGCTCCAGTTGGACAAACATCTACACAGGGAGGTTTTTCGCAATGTTGGCACATAAGCGGAAGGGTGTTTTCATGCCCTGTGTTTTTATCTTTTAGGGTGATTTTTCTAATCCATTGAGGATCGGTTGGCAGGCCGTTATCTTCCCAACCATGCTCATTTGAGCAAGCAGAAATACAGGCCGAGCAATCTGAGGGGCATTTATTGGCATCAATTAGCAAGCCCCAACGCACATTTGGATTTGCTCCTGCTGCAACACCCTGCCCCATTGCCATTAAAGTTACGCCTGATGCAAGCGTGACACTTGCCAATGCTGCACCAGATTTTAAAAAATCACGACGATGAATATTTGCGCCTTTTTCTTTTGTCATTTTGCAGTCTCCTCAAGATAGGCCATAACCGCATTGAGTGATCCATTTGCATCTGGGTGTTTAAAAGAAGTTTTTAAACCCTCTTCTGGCACAGAGTTATGACATGAGAAACAATCTAATTTAACTGCTGCAAAGTCATGACAAACTCGGCAAAAATGTTCTTCACTCTCAATAGTAACAGGTTTGCTATCAGTACCTTTCACCACATGGCATGAGATACATTGAGCTAGAGAATTATCAACATCTCTTATACCTTCTCTCATTGTCATATCACGCTCGTGCCGAAGCATATCCATGTGATTGATGCGCATAAATTCATTGCCCTGTGGGTGTTCATTACCTGTTGCTTTTGGGATATTGGGAAATAGACTTTGCGCCAACACAGCGGTTGAGAAAAAAGCAAAAATCATCAATACCAAAATCAACAGTTTTTTCATTTTAGCCCCCAAGTCCCATATTGATATAGCCAGTTGGGCAAACATCAGCACAGACATGACAGCCAATGCATTTATCATAATCTGTCACTACATATCGACCAACAGTTCTATCGGATTTTTTCACCCGTGAAACTGCATCTTGTGGGCAGAAAATCACGCAGTTATCGCACTCAAAACACATGCCACATGACATGCAACGCTCGCCTTCTTTTTGTGCCTGCTCTTCTGTATAGGCAATGATACGTTCTTCAAAATTACCAAGAACATTATCACCTTCAATTCGCACTTCATCACGCACCTCACGAGGCACATAGGGAAAATGAGCAAGGAATAAATCTTTATGCTTGATAATTTGTGAATCGGATCGATCATCATAATTATGAACCGCAAAACTGCTTACATCAGTTCCACGAGTTGACTGGTGATTATATTCTGTCTTTTCTTTGCCACGTTGCTTTAACTCATCAAGCAAATCAAAATTATACACATCAATTTTTGGACGCTTTTCAATGTCGCCATCGTCTAAAAAGTCAGTGATTGTTTGTGCTGCTATGCGGCCATGACCAATTGCTGTTGTTAAAAGATGTGGCTTAATAATATCACCACCAGCAAAATGTTTTTCTTTTCCTTTAATTTGATAACTAGCTTCTGTTGCAATAAAGCCCTTGCCTGCATCAAATTCTTCAACTCCTGCAAAATCACCATATTGGCCAATTGCTGAAATTATAATGTCACACTCAACAGTAAATTCAGTCCCCTCACGTGGGATTGGGGTCATGCCTTTCATATCGCATTCGCACATTTTTAGTGCAGTCGCAAGGCCGTTCTCGTCCTTGATGATTTCAAGCGGCATAACACCACCCTTGATATCAACACCTTCACGTTTTGCATCTTCTCGCTCATGCTCAGAGGCTGTCATCTTTTCAAGTGGGAAAAGCGAAGTAAGCGTTGCTTTTACACCTTCACGATTTAATGCACTTGCTGCATCGCCTGCGGTGAAGTTAATTTTATCAACATCAGGTTTGTCAGTTTTTGCTTCACTTGAAACATGCCCCAAACGACGAGCAACAGAGGCAACGTCAATTGAGGTATCACCACCACCAACAACAATAACTCTAAGCTCGGTATCAACCATATAGCCCTTATTAAAAGCGTCTAAAAACTCAATGCCGTTAATGCAGTTTTTAGTTCCTTCCCAGCCATCAAGTGGCAATGGACGGCCATTTTGCGCACCTAAAGCCCAAAAAATTGCATCATAATCATCTTCAAGTTGTTTTATTGAAATATCTTTACCAACCCTAGTATTTAGGTGAATTTCAACACCCATATCAATGATACGGCCAATTTCTTTATCTAGCATATCACGAGGGGTGCGATAGCCTGGAATGCCATAGAGCATCATGCCGCCAAGTTTTTCATTGGCTTCAAATAAGGTTACGCTATGCCCAAGTTTTCGCAAGAAGAAAGCCGCTGAAAGACCCGCAGGTCCACCGCCAATTATGGCAATTTTGCGGCCAGTATCAACACTTGCGGCTTCATGCTTTAAGCCGTTTTCATTTGCCCAATCGCCCACATATTGCTCAACACCATTGATGCCGACATAATCATCTACCTCATTACGGTTGCAGCCCTCTTCACATGGAGCTGGGCATACTCTACCCATGGTTGCAGGAAATGGATTGGCTTGTGCCATACGCTCAAACGCATATTCTTGCCATGCCATGCCTGCAACAGGTGACTTATCCATACCTCGAGCAATTGCCAACCAGCCACGAATTTCATGACCCGATGGGCAAGAACCCTGACAGGGCGGAGTTTTATTTATATAGGTTGGGCATTTATACGATTTATCTTGTGTGAAGATTTTCTCTTCTAAATCCCAATCATTAGGTGTTTCACCGTCTTCATAACGCCTAAAAGTGCGTTTTTGATTTGGAGTAAGATCGTTCATTTATTTTGCCTCCGCTTTAGCTTCTTGCACCGCTTGAGCGGCTTTTTGTTTTTCTTCTTCTAAAACCTGATCGTCAAGTATTATGGCGTTTGAAACTAATTGATGGACTGAAAGAATATTGTCCATTTCATAGCCAAATTTTGGCATCACTTTTGAGAATTGGGTTTTACAAATTGCACAAATTGCCGCCATGTGGGTTACGCCATGATCTTCTGTAACTTGCTGAAGAGCAGTCATACGAGGGCTTGCGCCTTTTGTGCGTAAATCCATCAATTCATCAGTTAGCAAACCACCGCCACCACCACAACAAAGTGTGCTTTCTTTAATCGTATCACGATCCATATCGAAATAATGATTACAACATGCTTTTAAGACATCACGAGGAAGTTCAAACTGCCCACCGGGGAAATCACCCATACGTGAGCCACGTGCTACATTACAGCTATCATGGAAGGTAACTCTAAATTCGTCATTTTTTGACTTGTCAAATTTAAGTTCGCCTTTTTGAATTAAATCATGCGTAAATTCCATAATATGTTGAGGAATTGGGTAGTTTTGGTCTAAAAAATCAAATGGTCCAGCTAGCGTATTTAAAAAGCTATAAGCCACCCGCCACGCATGACCGCATTCGCCAAAAACTATTCGCTTTACGCCAAGGTCTTTCGCCGCTTTACGCACCCTTAAACTCAGCTCGCGCATATTCTCATACGAGCCAATAAACATGCCAAAATTGGCAGCTTCTGAGGCATACGAGCTTATTGTCCAGCTAACACCTGCTTGGTGAAATACTTTTGCATATCCCAAAAGGCCATCAATATGCGGCTCGGCAAAAAAGTCAGCACTAGGGGTAATAAGTAAAATATCAGCCCCTTTTTCATCGAGCGGAAGGCGAACTTTTACGCCTGTTTCGTCCTCGAGATCTTCTTCAAGATCTTCAAGCGTTGCTCTGAGAGCTTTTGGGTTAAGGCCAAGATTATTGCCAATAGTTTTTGCTTTAGCAATAATCTCATTGCAATATTTTTGCCCTTTGCCAACGCTATCTAAAATTTCACGAGCTGCCATTGAAATTTCTGCAGTATCAATTCCATAAGGGCAGAAAACCGAACATCTACGGCATTGCGAACATTGGTGATAATAAGTGTACCATTCGTTTAAAACTTCTTCAGTTAGGTCTCGCGCGCCAACTAACCACGGAAAATACTTACCTGCAAATGTGAAATAGCGGCGATAAACTGAGCGCAATAAATCTTGGCGTGCAACGGGCATGTTTTTAGGATCACCAGAGCCTAGGAAATAGTGGCATTTATCGGTGCAAGCACCGCATTTAACGCAAATATCAAGATAGACTTGAAAAGCACGGTTTTTCTTGCCCAATTCACCAATTTTGGCAATTGCTACCTCTTTCCAATTATCAATTAACTCAGGCGGAAAACCAAGGTCGGTATTATGTTTTGGGTGAGCGGCAAAAGTTTGGCTATCCGCCATTGCACCACAAGCCAATTTTGGTATTTCTAGTGGATCACCAACATATTTGGGATTTTTTTTGTTTGAAATATCAAGTTCAACCATTATCTATCTTCCCCCTCTTCTAGCTTTTTTGCCCAAGGAGCAATATGGCGTTTGGTGCGAGAATCATCGACCTGATTACGGGTTGGACTAAAGAAAATACCAACACCATGCAGTAATTTTGAAATTGGGAAAATAATCATTAAAAGCGCAACAAGTGCAAGATGAATTAAGAGAGCAGGATGAGTTGGCAAATCACCAATTTGGAAGCGCATAAGCCCAAGCATATAAATTTTTACAGCAATAATATCAGTGTGCGAAACAAATTTCATCGCCAGACCTGAAGCACCAATACCTATTAATAATAATAACATTAAATAATCAGATGGGCTAGAGATATAACGAATACGCTCAACCAAAAACCGCCGTGCTAACAAAGCTGAAAGCGCAAAAACCATTGCAAATCCTGCATAAATTCCAAATGGCTGAATTAGCTTAACCCACCACCAAACATCGCTTTGAAAATAGCGAAGGTGGCGTAATAATACGACAAGTAAAGCTACATGAAAAATATATCCAAATAGCCAAATCCATTTATTTGATTTGAACAGACTTTCAAAAAATGCAACTTCTCGAAATAGACGAAACCCAACGCCAGCCTTTGTTAATGGAGCTGGCATAGTCGGGATTTTCAAAGGAGCAGGAGTTGTTGCATAACGCCATATTTTCATCCCCAACCCAACAACGAGCAGGATACTAGCAACATAAAAAAGTAACGCATAAACGATAGAAATCACGTCAACTCCTCCCTTTGACGATTAAATTCTAAGCAACCTCTAAAATAATAGAACACCCCTATTTTAGGGGTGTTTTATATAATTAGACGCAACCAGTTGGTTTTGGCAGACCAGCAATTTTACAAGCCTGCTTTGCAGGGCCATATGGGAATAATTCATACATATATTTATTATTTCCAACTTCAGGGCCTAAAGATTTTTTAATAGATTTTATTAGAACACGAACCGCTGGAGCAATTTGATATTCTTCATAATAATCACGCAAGAAATTAACAACTGCCCAATGCTCGTCAGTCATTTCTACTTCTTCAGCCTTCGCAATTATGTCAGCAAGTTCTTTTGTCCATTCACTAAGGTTAGTGATATAGCCTTCTTCATCATGCTCAACACTAGTTCCATTCACATCATACGCCATGTATTTTCCTTTTTTTTAAATTCATTTATTATAGCCAAGCCTGTATATAGCCAAGCCTATTTTAGACTAAGACCCTTAAAGCCAAGCATGGCTCAAGTCATTTTTAGCTGCTAGATCAACAAACCCAGCATAATCCGTTGTGTTTATTCCTTTTATCAAGCGATCTTCATCAATTCCTCTTGCTTGCATATCAGGTGCAAGAGCAATAATGCTAACAGCTTTAGTTTTTGCAGTCACTAAATCAGCCATTGAGCTACCAGCCATTGCACCATAAACACCGTCTTCAATTAACAAAATTGTATCACCATCGCTTACATGCTCTAAACAGCTTTTTAGCGTTGAAGTTTCAAAGGGTGATTTATTCACTGTATGTAAAGTTGACATATTCTTTTTCCCCTAAAAACTCAAAACAACGTCTTGATTAGCCATTAATTTAGCCATTTCTGTGCGGTCAATAATACGAATCGATGGCTTTTCAGCATAATCATCATCTTCATCTTCCCACACAAGCTCTTGTAGATCGTCTGCGCTTAGACCACGTTCTGCAAGCGATTCTTTTTCTACATAAAGTTTTGTCACTTCATAATCACCAAGTGCACGATATGTTGGTGAGAAATTTTTCACCCCAATTTCTTTTGTATCCTGCCCTTTGGTAAGCTGAAAAACTCCATCATCAAGGAAAGCCAAACTAACATCTTGGTCAAATGCTGCGCCAATTAGCACAACTTCTAAACTCTCAAGCGCATAAATTGTGCCATATGGAGCTTTACGATTTACGTAGAGAAATTTTTTCACTGTTTCACTCATTTTTATCTCCCTAATCGCCAAATGTCATTAGGCGATCACTTAAGATGCCCATTTCAATTAACTGGCCAAGGCCAGAAATTCTAAAACCATCTGCAATATTATTTGCATCTTTGCCTTGTCGTTTAGCTTCGTTTTCGTCTAACAAACCACGACGCTGAGCTGCAGCAATACAAATTACAAGATCAACACCATGATCTTTAGCTAAAGCAGACCATTCTTGTTGTAAATTTCGCTCATCTTGCGGCGGAATAGAAAGCCTAGTGCCAACATTAACCCCATCATGATAGAAAAATACTCGATCAATTTCATGCCCTGCTTTTATTGCAGCTTTTGTAAATCTAAGCGCACTATCTGCCGCTTGATGGGTATATGGCCCTTCAGAAATAAGAATTCCAAATTTCATAAAAAAATCCCTGTGTTAGAAGTGAATATGAGAAGAAGAGTTCATATTTTTGCGTGCGCCAGTCCATGTATCAATATGGTGTTTGGTGAATGCTAGACCAGTCATATCAAAAAAGCGACTCCAACCAATACGCTCAATCCACTCGCCCATACGCTCCCAATCTTTTGCGTCTGCTTTATATGCTTCAATAATTTTGCGCACAACATCAGCAACTTCAGGCCAGCGAGGGGCATTATTTGGCAGGTTAGCAATTGCTAGCTTATGAAATGTTGGTTTTGAGCGAGCATTTGAGTGTTTTCCGCCAACCCAAATAGCAATTTTGGTTGATTCTTGTGAATTGATTTGCATTGGTGGGCAAGGAGGATAACAAGCACCACAACAAATACATTTTTTCTCATCAATCTCAAGCGATGCTTTTCCATTTACCATTGCAGGTCGAATGGCCGCAACTGGGCAACGAGCCACAACAGCAGGTCGCTCGCAAACGTTTGCTACTTGATCGTGATTAATTTTTGGTGGTTTGGTATATTGCACATTAATTGCAATATCACCCTGCCCGCCACAATTTATCTGACAGCAAGATGTAGTAATTCTTACCCTATTAGGCATACGCTCTTGAATAAATTCTTTATGTAAATAATCCATCAGGCTTTTAACAACGCCAGAAGCATCTGTGCCAGGAATATCACAATGCAGCCAACCTTGAGTATGCGAAATCATCGAAACAGAAGCACCAGTACCACCAACAGGGAAGCCAGCATTGCCCAGAGCTTCAATTAACGGGTCAACCTTTGCTTTATCTGCAACCATATATTCGATATTTGAGCGTGTTGTAAAACGCACATGACCATCGGCATATTCATCGCCAATATCGCATAAAGTGCGAATGGTGAATACGTCCATCTGACGTTGTGTGCCAGCACGAACGGTAAAAATCTCATCACCCGTTTTACTCACATGGCGTAATACGCCTGCTCTTGGGCGTTCGTGCCAATCCCATTGCCCATGATTTTTCCTCATCACTGGGTGCATATATTGCATGTGATCTGGCACACCTACTTCGTCGGCTGTGCGTGGTTTTTCTTGAACTTCATTCATAAATTCATCTCCCTAACTCAAATCAAATATTAAAATATCTTTGAGTAATCCTTATTCAGTATTAAGTGTTAGGCCTTCTTTTTGCGCTTTGCGCTCAAACCATTTGGCTGCCTCTTCATCAAAATCATCAGTTCTAACATAAGAAGATGTCCTTGGATGATTGACCATATTCGGATCTGCTAGAACGCCAACAGCATCAAGAAACGCTGGTAAACCAATGCGATCAATCGTTTCACCAATCCGCTCATGCTCAAGCGCATTATCGGCAAAAAATTCAATGCATGTTTCAGCAAACTCTTCTAGCTTTTCATAATCTTCATCGGTATCTAACTTGATGAACGGTAAAACCATTATACCCATCATATCACCAACTTTTAGCGAGCGTTTGCCGCCAATCATGACAGACGCACCACGATCATCTCCGGGTGAGAGAGCTTTTGTCATCACATTGATACAATGCATACAACGCACACAGCTCTTATTATCAACATCAAGCGTATCATCATCATTAAGCGAAAGCGCACGAGTTGGACACATAGAAATCACTGTATCAATGGTGTATTTACGTCCCTTTTTAGCGATATGGGCTTTTACTTCTTCTTGATTGACCTTCATATCGTCACGCCAAGTGCCAATAACGGCAAAATCAGCACGCTGAATTGAATTCACGCAATCATTACCGCAACCAGAAAATTTAAATTTAAACTTATACGGCAATGCTGGACGGTGCATCTCGTCTATGAATTTGTTGATTATACCACGATGAACACGCCCCTCATCATAACAGGACTGCTCGCAACGTGCTTTTCCAACGCAAGACATAGCGGTGCGAAGCGCAGGACCTGCTCCACCAAGATCAAAGCCAAGTTTGTTTAATTCATCAAACGCAATTTGGGTGTTTTCTGTTGTACAACCTTGGAACATAATATCTCCAGATTGACCATGAAAAGCAATAAGGCCAGAGCCATGTTCTTCCCATATATCGCAAAATTTGCGTAAAATATCTGTGGTATAATGAAATCCCGGAGGGGGCATAATACGTAAAGTATGAAATTCTTTTGACTGTGGGAATTCTTCAGCAACTTCAGAAAAACGAGGAATAACACCGCCGCCATATCCAAAAACGGAAAGTGTGCCGCCTTTCCAAAAACCTTTGCGCTCATCGTAAGAACGCTCCAACTGACCCAAAAGATCATTCACCATTGGCGCATATTGCTCACCCTCGGCATCACGAAGTTTTTTAAGACCAGTTACAAAACTCGGCCATGGGCCGCTCTCTAATTCATCAAGATGAGGTGTTGCGTGCGAACCTGCATCACCATTAGTTTTATTTCCATCTACCATTACAATCCCTCCCGAACTGAAAGTATGATTCGTATAAAGCCAGATTTTGCTTTAAAATGAATCTAAAATAACATATTCCCTATTTTATATATATATACTATTCGATTGCAAAGAAAAATTTACTTAATTTTACTTGCTAATGTATATTGCTTAGAAAAGCAGGACTTTTTATGACAAAAAATATATCAAATTCCCCTTGGGGTATTAATTCAGACGCAAACTATTTTGCTTGGCGTGAAAAAAAACTAGCTCAAGCACGAGAGTTGCAGAGTGCAAAAATGGTAGAGATAGCTGATTTGGCCAAGCCAAGCCAACAAGAAAAAGCTGAACTTCTTAGAAGAGTTGAGCATACCAACATTGCATTTTACCAAACAAATGCTTCGACTGATTCAGATACTGTTAGGCTTGAGTTAAGAGGCTTTGCTGATAGTCTTGGACTTAGAATAGCTGAAAAACATCGCTCGGCAGGGAAAAATGGGATTGTTGCTATTACTCCCTCTAAAGCAAAAGGACAAGTTGGCTATATCCCCTATTCTAAAAAACCGCTTAATTGGCATACTGATGGATATTATAATGCACCAGATGAGCAAATTCACTCTATGGTGTTACATTGTTTTTCACCTGCTAGCTCTGGCGGACAGAGCCAAATAATTGATAATGAAATTGCCTATATTCGGCTTCGTGATGAAAATCCTGCCTATATAGAGGCTCTTATGCATGAGGAGGCGATGAGTATTCCTCAAAATATTGATGAGAGTGGAAATATTCGCCCGATAAGCATTGGTCCAGTTTTTAGCATTGATGCAAATAATAATAGTTTAATCATGCGATATACGGCAAGAACTCGCTCTATTGAGTGGAGGAAAGACAAAACTACTCAAGAAGCGGTGGAGTTTTTGCAAAACTTGTTAGAAAATGGTGATGAATTTATACAAACCACAACTTTAAAAGCTGGCCAAGGAATATTATGCAATAATTCTTTGCACAATCGAAAAGCCTTTGATAGCGAGGTAAATAAACAACGTCTATTATTTCGAGTTAGGTTTTTTAATCGCATTAAGGAAAGTAAATAATGGCAAAACTTAGTGATTTAATCATTCAATATCCAGATGTAGATAATTTTGCAGCCCTTGAAGACTTAGTGGCTCATGCCGGATCATCTGGGCAGATGTTTTTGGAATTTGATGTTAAGCCTGATTATCGTGATACTCCAAAAAAGTGGGAATGGCGACTTGAGGCAGCTTTTACCCGTGGAATAGAATGATGAGAGGGTTTTAATTATGAGTGAAGAAATTACCCAAAGGGGTGAATTTGATTTGCCGTTTGGCCGCACCATTTCTACCAAAGCAGTTTGCCACGAAGATGGGTTAGAATTTTTACGCCTTACAATTCGTGAGGGTCGCAGATTTACGATTATTGATCTTGATAAAAAAGCTGCAAATGAGCTAAGTGCCGAATTCAATAGCTGGGCAAGCAAATAAAAACTTCTTAGAAAAATTATAGTGAGATAATATGGATTTTTTACCCATTTTTTTAAATATTAAAAACAATAAAATTCTTGTTGATGGTGGCACTATGGTTGCGGCTCGCCGAGTGCAAAGGGCATTACAAGCTGGTGCAAATGTAAGTGTTTTTGACCCTGAATTAAGCGATGAATTCTTACCTTTATTAGATGATGATCGCCTTACCCATGTTGCACGAGTTCCGGTTGCAAGTGATTATATTGGAGTTAAGATTGCTTTTGGGGCGTCTGAAAATGATGGACGTGATGCAGCTTTGTTTAAAAATGCTAAAGCTGCGGGTGCGTTAGTCAATGTTGCCGATGTTGCAAAATATTGTGACTTTATTGCCCCCTCTGTTGTTGACCGAGATCCACTTATCATCGCTATTACATCAAGCGGAAAAACGCCTGTTATTGCGAGAATATTACGAGCAAGAATTGAAACTCTTATTCCGCCAAGCTATGGTCATTTAGCTAGTTTTTTAGGTGGTTTTAGAGATAAAATTGCTAAAAAAATAAACAACCTCTCTTCTCGACGACATTTTTGGGAAAATATCATTGAAGGTGAAGTTAGTGACAGGTTTTTATCTGGTGATGAAAATGGCGCACATAGCCTTTTGAATGAAAAACTAGACCTTGTAAAAAATGGAAACACCTTAGAGAAAATTGGTGAAGTTTATCTTGTTGGTGCTGGGCCGGGTGACCCTGATTTATTGACTTTTAGGGCTTTGCGCTTGATGCAACGATGTGATGTTGTGCTTTATGACAGGTTAGTAAGCGATGATATTTTGAACCTTGTGCGCCGAGATGCAGAGCGGATAAATGTTGGCAAATTACCGAAAAACCACACAATGCAACAAGAGGATATTAGCCAGTTAATGATTGACCTTGCAAAACAAGGTAAGCGAGTTTTGCGGCTTAAGGGTGGTGATCCATTTATGTTTGGGCGTGGTGGTGAAGAAATTCAAATGCTTAGTGCTAATAATATCAGTTTTCAAATTGTTCCTGCAATTACCGCCGCTATGGGTGCTTCTGCCTATGGGGGAATTCCGCTAACTCATCGAGATCATGCCCAATCTTGTGTGTTTATAACAGCGCATGGCAAAGATGGTGCGCTTGAATTAGATTGGAAAGCCCTGCTGCGCCCATCGCAAACTGTAGTTGTTTATATGGGGCTATCTAACCTTAAAAAACTGACTGATGAATTTGTTGAGCATGGTGCTGACCCAAAACTACCTGCTGCAATAATTGAAAATGCTACTCGGCCAGAGCAAAGAGTTATTACTGGTAATCTTAGCGATCTAAATAAAAAAGCAAAGGCCGCTAATATCAAAAGCCCTTCTATCATTATCATTGGTGATGTGGTTAAATTACATTCACAATTAAAATGGAATGTTGAGAAAAAAGGCGATAGCCATAAGATGAGTCTTCAGGCTCAAAAACTACTTTAAACGAGAAATAATTTGTCTGAATTACGGGTTGATTTTTTAAGCGGGGCTGTAGCCCATCGTTTTAAATATGGCGGTGGGCGTGGGCAGGCTTTACCCAAAGCAATTGGTATGAAAACCAATAAAAACCCAAGAGTGGTGGACGCAACTGCTGGGCTTGGACGTGATGCTTTTTTATTAGCTTCATTGGGTGCAAAAATTACATTAATAGAACGCTCAAAGCAGATGTTTGAACTTTTGAGTGATGGCCTTGGGCGAGCAAGTGAGGCTGGCGGAGAAATTGGGGAAATAATTTCACGCATGACTTTATTGCATGGTGATGCAAAGGAGCTTTTACCTAAGCTAAGCCCTGAGATTATTCTGGTTGATCCGATGCACCCAGAGCGAAAAGATTCTGCTTTAGTAAAGATTGAGTTGCGCCAGATACGGGAAATCGTTGGAATAGATGATGATGCAAGCGAATTAATGCAGATTGCGCTAAAAACCGCATGCAAACGAGTTGTGCTTAAATGGCCACAAAAGGCCAGCCCGATGAGTGGAATTAAAGCCCCCTCACATCAAATATTAGGAAAATCAACTCGCTATGATGTTTTTATAACCTAAAAGATTAAGAACGCCCCTCTTCTACAGCATGACATGTTACTTCGTTTCCATCAATATTAAACGAGGCAGGTATTTCTCTTTTACATCGCTCATTTGCTAGCGGACAACGAGGGTGAAATGTGCAACCAGTTGGGGGATTAATAGGGTTTGGGATTTCTCCCTCGATTGGCTTTCTCTCTTTACCGCTCATTTCAAGGTCAGGTATCGCATCAAGCAACATGCGGGTATATGGGTGGCGAGGATTTTTGAAGAGTGATTTTGTGTCAGCAACTTCAACCAAACGCCCAAGATACATCACCCCAATACGGTTTGCCATGTGACGAACTACAGAAAGATCATGCGAGATGAAAAGGAAAGTTAGGCCAAATTTGTCTTGTAAGTCACGCATAAGATTTAATATTTGTGCCTGAACCGACACATCAAGTGCTGAAGTTGGCTCATCGCACACGATGAATTTTGGATTAGATGCCAAAGCCCTCGCAATGCAAATTCTTTGGCGTTGCCCACCAGAAAATTCATGCGGGAATTTTCGTCCATCTGACGGGGCAAGCCCAACTAGGCTAAGTAATTCGCCAGTTCTTTTAATTATCGCCTCATTTTCGCTCTCAAGGTTAAAAGCAATTATTGGCTCAGAAACAATTTTTTCCACCCTCCAGCGAGGGTTTAATGAGGCAAAAGGGTCTTGAAATATCATTTGTATTTCAGAACGCATTTGACGTAGCTCTTTGACTTTATTTTTGTCACTTAAATCAAGATTATCAATCTCAATCCTACCCTTTGTTGGCTCTAAAAGCCCAACCACCATCTTAGCAACGGTAGATTTACCCGAGCCGCTCTCGCCAACAAGTGCGAATGTTTCACCCTGTTTAATTTCAATTGATAAATTATCAACCGCACGCAAAAATTGGCGTTTTTCATGCTCAATTATACGATTAAGCAAAGGCTTTGAAACATCAAACAAGCGATCAAGATTTTCTACTTTTACTAATATTGTATCACTCATTTTTTATCCTCCTCACTATAAAGCCAGCAAGCAACGTCTGATTGGCCAACTTTTATTTGAGGTGAGCGTTTTGAATAACATGGCTCAAAGACTTTTGAGCAACGTGGATGAAACGAGCACCCACTAGGAATATCATTTAGTCGTGGCATTGAACCCGGAATTTGCACCAAACGCTTCACTTCCCCACTCATTGATGGAATTGAGCCCATCAAACCTTTGGTGTAAGGGTGTTTAGGGTTTTTTATTAAATCATAAGTTTTGCCAATTTCAACAATTTGGCCAGAATACATAACCGCCATGCGATCAGCAATTTCTGCAATCACGCCCATATCATGAGTGATTAACATAATTGCTGTACCACGTTCACTGCACAAACGTTTTAGCACAGAAATAATTTGAGCTTGAATTGAAACATCAAGTGCCGTGGTTGGCTCATCAGCAATTATCAAATCTGGCTCACCAGCCAAGACCAATGCAATAACTACCCGCTGACGCATACCACCAGAAAATTGATGCGGATAGCCATCAATCCTAGTTTCTGGTGCTGGAATTCCAACCTCATCAAGCAATTCTATTGCACGCTTTCTTGCTTGTTTTTTATTCATCGGAAGGTGGGTTTGAATAGTTTCAATTAACTGCTCACCCACCCGATAAAGCGGATTAAGCGAAGTTAGCGGGTCTTGAAAAATCATTGCAATACGCTTGCCACGTAAATGGCGCATTTGCTCATCTGCAAGATTATCTATTCGCTGCCCATCAAAATATATCTCACCTCCAGCAATTCTTCCTGGTGGCTCAAGTAGGCCAATGATAGCTGCTCCAGTTAAAGACTTGCCTGCGCCGCTTTCGCCTACAACACCCAAAACTTCGCCCTTGGCAATTTCAAAACTAACTTTATCCACCGCACGTAAAAGTGCCCTGCGAGTTGGGAATTCAACTATTAGATCTTTTATTTTAAGAAGTGGCTCACTCATAATCAAATACCTTATCGCAATTTTGGATTAAGAGCGTCACGCAACCAATCACCCACCAGATTAACCGACAAAACAATAATGGCCAGTGCCACTCCGGGGAAAATAGTAATCCACCATTCACCCGAGAATAAGAAATCCTGACCGATGCGAATAAGCGTACCAAGAGAGGGTTGAGTAACAGGAATACCAACACCTAAAAATGATAATGTTGCTTCAGTGATAATTGCCAACGCTAAATTTATCGTAGCAATAACCAAAACTGGCCCTAAGACATTTGGCAACACATGGCGAAGCATGATAATAAAAGGTCTTAAGCCTATTAGCTTTGCCGCTTGCACATATTCACGCTCTTTTTCAACTAACACAGATGAGCGAACAGTACGTGCATATTGCACCCAAAATGATAGAGAAATAGCCAATACCAAAACCCAAAAGGCACTATCTTCTCTGCGAACTTCAGGAAAAAGCGCTGAAACAGTGCCGTCAATTAACAACGCTATTAAAATTGAGGGGAAAGTAAGCTGAATATCCGCAATACGCATAATCAAAGTGTCAATAAACCCACCAAAGTAGCCTGAAATTAAACCAAGGCTAATGCCCAATAGTGCGGCACAAAATACAGAAGTAAAACCAACTGCAAGCGAAATACGAGAGCCATACATAATTGCTGATAGTAAATCACGTCCCTGATCGTCTGTACCAATCAAGAATTTAGAAGACCCACCCTCTTGCCAAGCTGGTGGAGTAAGTCCATCCATTAGATCAAGGCTTCCCAAATCAAATGGATTTTGGGTCGCAAGAATAGGTGCAAATAACGCAATGAAGAAATAGGCAAAGGTAACAAAAGCAGCCACCATAACTAGTTTTGAGCGAGTGAACGAATAAAAAATATCACTATCAATTGCTCTAGCAAACCAATTCGTTTCTTCCTTAATATTTTTATCCTCCATCATATCACTCATTGGCTCACCCCACTTACACGAATACGTGGATCAACAGCGACATATAATAAATCAACAATCAAATTTATCATCACGAATAAAAACCCAATCAGCATTAAATAAGCAGCCATAATAGGAATATCGACATTTTGTACCGAGTGTAAAAATAACAAACCCATACCCGGCCAAGAAAAGACTGTCTCGGTGATGATAGCAAAGGCAATTACTGAGCCAAGTTGCAATCCAGTTATTGTAATCACTGGCACAAGAGTATTTTTTAGGGCATGTCCAAAATTGATAGCTGTGCGACTTAAGCCCCTTGCCCGAGCAAACTTAATATAATCGGTGCGCATCACCTCAAGCATTTCAGCCCGTACCAAACGCATAATTAGGGTCATTTGAAATAAGCCAAGTGTTATTGAAGGTAAAATGAGTGCTTTCAGGCCAGAAACTGTTAATAATCCAGTTGACCAAAACCCAATATCGACAACTTCACCACGCCCAAACGAGGGAAGAACCTGCAATTGCACCGCAAAAATATAAATTAGCAAAATTCCTATTAAAAATGTCGGCAAAGAAATGCCAACTAAAGACACTGTTAAGAAAAATTTCGATAAAATAGAATTTCTTTTTAAGCCCGTATAAACCCCCATTGGAATACCAACAAGCAATGCAAAAATTGCAGACATTAAAGACAATTCAAGTGTTGCCGGTGCTCGCTCGGCAATCATTTGTGCGACTGGGCGTTTAAACTGATAGGACACGCCAAAATCAAATTGCGCAGCACCTTTTATAAAACCAAAAAACTGCATAATCACTGGGTCATTAAGACCTAATTTATCACGCAATGCTTCACGTTGTTCTGGTGTGGTTTCAATGCCAACCATCTGGTTGACTGGATCACCAACAAAGCGAAACAATAAAAATGAAATCAGCGCAACAACAAACATTACAATAATTGATTGAATTATTCGTCTTATCATAAATGCGAGCATTTATTGACCCTTAAAGATAAGTGGAAAACGAGCCTCGCAATTCTTTATAAGAAGAACAGCGAGGCCGAATTTAGGAAATTACAAATTTATCTAATTTTTTGTAACATAACGTAGTGAGAACACATTATCCGCACGTTGTTTTAGCTCAACATCGTTTGAAACACCCCAAGCAAGACCTTGCTGATGAAGCGGAATATGAGACACTTCGTCAGTAGTCATCTTAAACGCTTGAGCGATCAAGTCATCACGGACTGCTGGATCATTCTCAGTCAAGATTTTTGCTGAAAGTGCGTCAACTTCTGGGTTGCAATATCCACCCAAGTTAAACGGACCACCTGCACCAGTTTCATCACGGCAACCATGAAGATTAGTCAAAACATTCCATGAATCAAGTGATCCTGGTGTCCAGCCTAATAGGTAGAATGATGTATCATAACCGTTTGAAGCTAGCACTTTGGCAAAATATTTCGACTTAGGCTGAGCATTAAGATTAACTTTAATGCCAACTTTTGCAAGCATGCCAGTAACCGCCTGACAGATAGCCTCATCGTTAACATAACGATCATTTGGACAATCCATGCCTACTTCAAACCCTTCAGGATAACCAGCTTCTGCGAGTAAGGACTTTGAGGCCTCAATATCATAAGGGAAGCGTTGGAAATCACCAGATTTTGAGAATAAGAAAGGCGAAATCATAATAGCTGAAGGAGTTGAAAGATTACGCATAATCTTTAGCTTAATCGCTTCAATATCGATTGCTTGATAAAAGGCTTTGCGAACACGAACATCTTTAAATGGGTTTTTGCCCTTAATGTTAGAATAAAGCAATTCATCACGCATTTGATCCATACCAAGGAAAATTGTGCGAAGCTCTGGTCCAGTTAGTGCAGTCGTTGTAGCATTATCACTAACCCGCTTAAGATCTTGCACAGGTACAGGATAAACCATGTCTAACTCACCGGAAAGCAAAGCAGCAACACGTGTTGCATCAGAACCAATTGTTGTGAAAACTGCGCTAGTAAGGTTATGAGAAGCACTATCCCACCAATCAGCATTAGGCACAAATGTTGTGCTAACACCAGTATCATGTGATGAAATCATAAATGGCCCTGTGCCATTTGTTTCAAGGGAAATGGCAGATGCACTATCGTCAGAAGCCGAAGTTACGGCAACAGAATCATTTGCTTCCGTCCATTCTTTATCAAGCATCACCCATGTTTCCCATTCATAGTGAAGAATTGGATTTGGTGAGGTAAGAACAACATCAACCGTATAATCATCAACTTTAACAAATTTAGCATCAGCTGGAATACGTGTTGTAAGATCAGAACCCTCTGCACGAACACGCTCAGCTGAGAATATCACATCGTCAGCATTAAAATCACCACCTTGATGGAATTTTACGCCTTGACGAAGATGGAAACGCCAACGAGTAGGCTCAAGCACTTCCCAACTTGTTGCAAGAGCTGGCTCAATATTTAGGTCACCATCACGTCTTGTAAGACCCTCATAAACATTTCCTAATGTTCCAAGTGTGAAGGTTTCATTTAGTGAATATGGATCAAGTGATTTTAATGTGCCTTGAAATGCAAATTTAAGAGTTTCAGCAGTTGCTGCTCCCATTCCCATTCCTAGTACTAAAGTGCTAGTCAGCAGCATTTTTTTTAAACTATTTAATTTCATTATTTTCTCCCTTATAATTTCGCACCACCATTCTTGGGCGATACTTTACGTTTAAGTAAAGCATAGAGATCAAAAAGAGTCCAGTGTGCCTATATCAATACAAATTAGGCATAGAATATTTACATTAAAGCAAGCTAGAAAAAAGCATTTTTGTGCTTAGATGAAATATCGAAAATTATGGAGTGTGAATGGTGGGCGATGAGAGACTCGAACTCCCGACATCCTCGGTGTAAACGAGGCGCTCTACCAACTGAGCTAATCGCCCTTAAGGGGTGAAACGAATTTTGATTTTCGTTTGGTGTGAATGAGTTATTGTGTTGAGAGGCTCACGTCAACTTTTCTTTTTCAAAAAGCCAAAAAAGACTCTAAAAAAGTGAATTTTAGAGCCTTTTAATGATTTAACAAATCAAACTATTGGTTGATTGCGTCTTTAAGAGCTTTACCTGGCTTAAACTTAGCTTGGTTTGAAGCTGGGATATCAATTGCTGCGCCTGTTGAAGGATTGCGCCCTTTACTTGCTTTACGACGAGTAACAGCAAAAGTACCAAAACCGATAAGACGAATTTCACCGCCATCTTTAAGTGTTTGTGTTACTGTTTCCAAAACAGCTTCAACTGCACTTGCAGCATCTGCTTTAGAAAGGCCTGCTTTTTCAGCAACAGCACTAGAAAGTTCGTTCTTGTTCATATCAAATCCTTACATTTTTAAAATGTTTGCCTAATTTTAGGCGAAACTAACTTAGCTACATTTTTGTGATTCTGTTTCAAAAGCAAGGAAAACTAGCGTTTGTTGGTCGTTATAATAGTTTTTATGTGTATTATTGTTGGTTTTTTGGTTTTCTAACCCAAGCAGAACCTCCAAAAATGATAAATGGGATTGAAATAATATAAAGCACCAGCGCAACTAGCCAGATAGCACCCGGCCAATCATTACGGATATTTGCATAAATCACTGTGTAAAATATTGGCCCTGCAACTGCCGCAAGGCTTGCTAAGGACATCAACACCCCTTGTAATTTTCCTTGGTTATCTTCAGCCACTTTAGAGGTCAATATTGACTGCAAAGCTGGCCCCCCAACATCACCAATAGCAAAAAGAGGTAATAGAATAAAAATCATCCACCCCTGCCCTATGAAACTAACAAAAACTAAGGCTAACATTTCAAAAATTAAACCATATAAAATGGCTTTTTTTTCACCAAGCCATGTAATAATTGGTCCCGATAAAATTGCTTGGAAGGCAGCTTGAAATAATCCATACGCCGTGAGTGATAAACCCACCATGCCAGCCGTCCATAGAAATTTATCTTGAGTGAATAACACCCATATTGTTGAATAAATAGTCCCAATAAATGAAAACATAAAAGACACCAGAAGTAATTTTCTTACTGAAATTAATTTCATTGCCCATATAATTGGAGCAAATGGATTAAGTTCTTTAAAACTTGTGGCTTGCTTTTTACCTTTGCGAGATTCTGGCAATAAGAAGATTGCCAGCAATAGATTTACTCCATTTAAAATTGCCGCTGCTAGAAATGGTGACCTTAACCATATTTCCCCTAATACTCCACCCAATGCGGGACCAATGATGAAGCCAACACCAAAGCAGGCATAGAGCAAGCCAAAGGATTTTGCTCTTTGGTCTTGATTAGAAATATCGGTAATATAAGCTGAAGCAACTGCCATACTTGCCGCAGTCATGCCTGCGACAAGCCGCCCAACAATTAGAATAGCTAAGTGAGGAGTAAAAGCCATTATTACATAGTCAATTGCCGCCCCACCCATCGCAATCATTAAAATAGGCCTACGACCAAACCTATCTGAGAGAACTCCCAGCATTGGGGCAAAAATGAATAGCATCAATGCATGACCAGCAAGAATCAGACCATAGAGAATTGATATATCGCTTGAACCTGTTAGCTCTAATAATAAAGAGGGTAAAATTGGAAAGATTAGACCAATTCCAATAGCATCGATTGTAATTGATAACAGAATTACAACCAAAGCCTTGTTCATATTTAACTCTTTAAAAAAAGTGCAAGTTTAATGACTATCTTATAAATAAAGAAACTCTAATGAGGTAATTCTGAATGTTTCTTGTTATTAGAATTTTTTAATTCAATAGCTGCTTGCTTTTCAAAATCCCACTCAATTGGCTCAAGATCTCGGACAAGAGCATGCTTAAGAACCTCTCCCATTCGAGAAACAGGAATTATCTCAAGCCCCTCTTTCACGCTATCAGGAAGCTCTAGCAGATCTTTGACATTATCTTGCGGAATAATTACTTTTTTTATGCCACCTCGAAGTGCCGCTAATAATTTTTCTTTCAAGCCGCCGATTGGTAGCACCCGACCTCTTAATGTTATCTCTCCCGTCATCGCCACATCGTGGTGAACTGGAACATTTGTCATTATAGATACAATTGCTGTTGCCATGCCAATGCCAGCAGATGGGCCATCTTTTGGTGTTGCGCCTTCTGGCACATGCACATGAATATCTCGAGTTTCAAACATTGTTGGTTTAATACCAAAATCAATGCAGCGTGAATGAACGTAAGAATTTGCAGCTGAAATGCTCTCTTTCATTACATCTTTTAAATTGCCTGTTACTGTCATTTTGCCTTTACCCGGAGTTATTACACCCTCGATATTTAACAAAACACCACCAACAGAAGTCCAAGCTAAACCTGTAACCAAACCAACTTGGGCATCATCTTCAATCTCGCCATGTTTAAATGGAGGTGGGCCTAAATATTCTTCAAGCAATTTTATGGTGATGGTGATTTTTCTTTTCTTTGAAACCATCAACTCTTTAACTGCTTTACGCATCAATTTTGAAATCTCTCTCTTGAGATTACGCACCCCTGCTTCACGAGTATATCGTTGAATAAGCATGGTGAGAGATTTTTCTGGCAACACAAATTCTTTTTTGCTTAGGCCATGGTCTTTTAATGCTTGTGGGAGTAAATGACGGACAGCTATTTCAGCTTTTTCTTCTTCTGTATAACCAGAAATTCTAATAATTTCCATCCTGTCCAATAAAGGCCCTGGGATATTAAGCGTGTTTGAAGTCGTAATAAACATCACATCAGATAGATCATAATCAACCTCTAGATAATGATCGGCAAATGTTGAGTTTTGCTCAGGATCAAGCACTTCTAGCAAAGCCGAAGATGGATCACCTCTAAAATCCATACCCATTTTATCAATTTCATCTAACAAGAATAGCGGATTGCTTTTACCTGCTTTTTTCATTGATTGAATAACTTTCCCCGGCATTGATCCGATATAAGTTCTTCTATGTCCACGAATTTCAGCTTCATCTCGCACACCACCAAGTGACATACGCACAAACTCACGCCCAACAGATCTAGCAATAGACTTGCCAAGTGAGGTCTTACCAACCCCTGGAGGGCCTACAAGGCATAGAATAGGCCCTTTTAGCTTGCCTGTTCTGGCTTGCACAGCAAGATATTCAATAATACGCTCTTTGACTTTTTCTAGGCCATAATGGTCTTGATCTAGAATTTTTTCGGCCTTAACTAAGTCTGTTTTGATTTTGGTTTTTTTATCCCAAGGAATATTAAGCAACCAATCAAGATAATTGCGGATAACCGTAGCCTCTGCCGACATTGGTGACATTTGTTTGAGCTTTTTAAATTCTGCCGCTGCCTTTTCACTAGCTTCTTTTGAGAGTTTTGTTTTAGCAATTCGTGTTTCAAGCTCTTTTAACTCGTTGCTCCCCTCATCACTATCTCCAAGCTCACGCTGAATAGCTTTCATTTGCTCATTTAGATAGTATTCACGTTGAGTTTTTTCCATCTGGCGTTTAACACGGCCACGAATACGTTTTTCGACCTGAAGAACACCAATCTCACCACTAATAATGTCCAAAATTTTCTCGAAGCGTTTAGCTACTGAAATTATGCTTAACAAATTTTGCTTATCTTGGATTTTTACTACCAAATGCGAAGCAATTGTATCAGCTAGTTTTGAATAATCCTCTATTTGGGTAACAGCGGCTAGAACCTCTGCAGATATTTTTTTGTTCAATTTGACGTAATTTTCAAATTCCATAAGGGTTGAGCGTGATAATGCTTCGATCTCAACGGTTTCAGAATTTGGTTCAACCAAAGAAGTTGCAGTTGCTTCAAAATATTCTTCAGTTTGCACATATTCATCAATTTTTGCACGGCTTAGCCCCTCAACAAGAACTTTTACTGTCCCATCAGGTAATTTTAAAAGCTGTAAAACTGATGCAATTGAGCCAATTTCATTAATTTGTTCAGGAGTTGGGTCATCATCTTGCGCTTTTTTTTGCGTCACAACCATAATATGTTTGTCTTCACGCATTACTTCTTCAAGTGCCCTGACTGACTTTTCTCTACCAACAAAAAGCGGGACTATCATACCCGGAAAAACAACAATATCGCGCAATGGAAGAACCGGATAGATATTCTCACGATTATTCTTCTTAGTTGGATTTTCAACTTTGGACATAAATATTCCTTTCATAATACGCATTAAGCGTAACACTATATGAACAACACAGATTTGTGTTGCATATTGTGTATTTCATTCAAGCAAGCATCTTTTTGAAAAAAACACTAATTGATTCTTGAATTATAGATAGGATTGTTAAGCAACGCTACAAGTCTTTGGGCAGTAAAAAAGTATTTAAACACCCTTTTAGCGCAAAAACTTATAAAAATGCCCAAAGTTAGATTTCATTAAGAAATTTCTTACAAGTTTCTCAACTATTTTGATTTTACTTTAGCTTGTTTTTCTTTTGCAACTTCGACATTTTCACTCTCTTCATTGCCATTTTCTTCATCACCATCTTTTAGCTCTTTATAAATATAAAGCGGGCGAACATCACTGTTATTTACTGCCTCTTTACCAATAACAACTTCTTTAACACCTTCTAGTGATGGAAGATCATACATTGTATCAAGCAAAATTGCTTCCATAATTGAGCGAAGACCACGAGCACCCGTTTTGCGTTCAATTGCAAGTTTTGCAATAGCACCCAACGCCTCTTCTTGGAAGGTTAACTCAACCTCCTCCATATTAAATAGGCGTTGATATTGACGGATTAATGCATTTTTAGGCTTGGTCAAAATTTCAATCAATGCATCTTCATCTAGATCTTCAAGTGTGGCAATTACTGGCAAGCGGCCAATAAATTCAGGAATAAGGCCAAATTTAACCATATCTTCTGGCTCAACTTCTGCAAATAACTCACCAACTTTGCGATCTTCTGCATCTTTAACTTCAGCACCAAAGCCAATTGAAGAGCCTTCTCCACGAGCCGCAATGATTTTTTCAAGCCCTGCAAATGCACCACCCACGATGAACAGAATATTCGTGGTATCGACTTGTAAAAATTCTTGCTGTGGATGTTTGCGTCCGCCCTGAGGTGGAACACTTGCAACTGTTCCTTCCATTATTTTTAGAAGTGCTTGCTGCACACCCTCACCCGAAACATCTCGAGTGATAGAAGGATTATCGGATTTGCGTGAAATTTTATCAATTTCATCAATGTAAACAATACCCCGTTGGGCTTTTTCAACGTCATAATCAGATGATTGTAATAATTTTAGAATGATATTTTCAACATCTTCACCCACATAGCCTGCTTCTGTAAGCGTGGTTGCATCTGCCATAGTGAAAGGCACATCAATTATGCGAGCAAGTGTTTGCGCTAAAAGAGTTTTACCGCAACCTGTTGGCCCAATAAGCAAAATATTTGACTTTGAAAGCTCAATATCTTGCTCTTTTGTTGAATGATGAAGACGCTTATAGTGATTATGCACGGCAACAGAAAGCACTCGCTTGGCTTTTGCCTGCCCAATAACATAGTCATCAAGAGTTTTACATATTTCTGCTGGAGTTGGAACACCATCAGAAGATTTTACCGTTGAAGATTTATTCTCCTCTTTGATAATATCCATACATAATTCAACACATTCATCACAAATGAATACGGTTGGGCCAGCAATTAGCTTACGCACTTCATGCTGAGATTTTCCGCAAAACGAACAATAAAGTGTGTTTTTTGAACTATCGCTATCTGATTTATCTTTAGACATTCTTTTTAAAACTCCAACAAAGGCAATTTGCACTTAATGACTTAGTATCTTACTATTTAGCACCACGCTAATACGCATATATAAATAAAGAGTAAGTTTGGAACATAAACTTATGCATAATATGAAGCAATCTTCCAAACTTAATTATTGTAATCTCAGTTAATTTAAGATTTTTCTTGTGTTGGCATCGCACGTTTTTCATGTATTTGATCGATAATGCCGAATTTTTTTGCTTCTTGTGGCGATAAAAAATTATCACGATCAAGTGCTTTTTCAACATCTTTTAGGCTTTGACCTGTGTGCTTTACATATATTTCGTTCAAGCGTTTTTTAACATTTTCTGTTTCTTTGGCATGAATCATAATATCACTTGCTTGCCCCTGATAGCCGCCAGATGGCTGATGCAGCATAACTCGTGAATTTGGCAAGATACCTCGCATGCCATTTTCGCCTGCTGCAAGTAAGAGCGAACCCATTGATGCCGCCTGCCCCATGCATAATGTTGCAACTTGAGGGCGAATAAACTGCATAGTGTCATAAATTGATAAGCCAGAAGTCACCACGCCACCTGGTGAATTAATATACATTGAGATTTCTTTTTTTGGATTTTCAGACTCCAAAAACAATAATTGAGCAACAATAACCGAAGCCATATTATCTTCAACCTGACCAGTTACAAAAATAATGCGCTCTTTAAGCAAGCGTGAATATATATCATATGAACGCTCACCACGGTTAGTTTGCTCAACAACCATTGGTACTAGCGTATTCATATAGGTATCAATTGGATCTCTCATTTTAGTAAAGCCTTATTCTGATTTAAGTTCGAAGTATAAAAAATCTAACTGATTGCAATAGATAAACTGTTAACGTCGAGGTAATTTGTTAAATAGGCATAAATAAGATGAGTTCAATGGATAATGAAATATTAAATTAAATCATTCTACATTTGTGCAATTATTATTAATTTTGCTAAGAAATTTTTTGATAAAATTAGTTAGTACCACTGTAATTCATTGCCTTGGACAAATTGAAGTCAGGGTCTTGATACTCAGATTTAGAAATTCTTGGGTCGTTTATTTTGTCAACAATGAGCTGATTTGTTTTTATTGCGCCCACCAAAACATCAGCAATTTGAGAGCGTTTTAACACACCACTCATAACAAGTTCTCCAACCTTATGCCCAATTTCATTGTTGTGAATGTCACCCATTGATTCACGCATTTGGTTGCCTAGCTTAGTTGAATTTTTATCTAGCACATATTTTGGAACATCTCTTACCAAGAATAATACTATTTCTTGACTCCACCCTAAAAAGTCAGCCGTTCCAACATTATACTCTATCGAGAGTTGAGCAGACATGTATGAATGCTCAAATGCGTTGCCCTCCAAGCTATCTAATTTTTTATCGCTAATGAGCTGCAACCCTTCACTCTTATATTTAAAATAAGAAATGTTTCTTTGTGGGTATTGCTTAATAGAATTCATAATAGAAGAATTATCCATTAAAGTAATAAAACTAGCAGGGACACTATTGGTTAAACTATTTAATGGCATTTTATTTTCACCTTAAATTTGCTGAAAGCTCAATGAAGTTAATTATTATCTTGCCTTAATACAAAAGGCAATAGACTAGGCAGATCATCGGCAATTAACCCCTGCCCGCCAAAGGCAGATCCAGCCTCGCCATGCAAGTATACCCCCGCCATTGCTGCTTTTTTAGCACTTAACCCCTGAGCTAACAACCCACCAATAATCCCACTTAAAACATCACCTGAACCAGCCGTGGCTAAATATGGCGGAGCATTATTATTTATCGCCACCTTGCCATTTGGAGTGGCAATTATTGTATCTGCTCCCTTTAACACAATAGTTGCACCACTAATTTTTGCGGCTAGTCTTGCTTTTTTAACCTTTGATATGTCGTTTATATCAAATAGTTTGGCAAACTCGCCCATGTGAGGCGTTAGAACCACCTCGCCATAGGACTTAGCTTTTATTGCATCGAATAATATTTGTGGGTTTTTTGAAAAACTACTCATTCCATCGGCATCAATCACCATGCTTGCACTTGAGTTAAGTGCCGCCAATACCAATTTTTGTGTTCTGCTCCCTACACCTAAGGCAGGGCCAATAACAATTGAGTTAAATCGCTTGTCTAATAGTATATTTGACAATTCATTAGCGGTTTTTGCTTCAATTAACATGATTGAGCTTAAATGATTGGCGTGGACTAAAAGGGCTGATTTTTCACCTGCCAGTGTAACTAAGCCAGCCCCAATTCTAAGTGCTGATCTTGCTGCTAATCGTGCTGCACCTGTGTGCAATTCATCACCCGAAATTACAATGCAATGCCCTGCATCATATTTATGATTTAAAGGGTTTCGCTTTGGCAACGTCCAAAGGTTTGGCGAGTTTAACCAAGTACTTACCTCAATTTTTTGCAAAACTGATTCAACAATTCCAATATCAGCAATGTGCAATTGGTTGCAATATTCTCGCCCCGGTAACAGATAATGCCCTAGTTTGGGCTTGAAAAAACTAACCGTTTGTTTAGCGATAATGGCAATGCCACGAACCTGCCCAGTTTCACCATCAATGCCTGACGCAATATCAATTGCTACAACTGGCAAGCCGCTTTTATTCACTAAATCAATGAAATGAGCCAAATCGCCTTCAATATTTCTATCTAAACCCGTTCCAAACAGTGCATCAACAATTAGATCAGCATTATTGATAAGGTTAGGGTGCAATATTTTAATTTCGGCTTCATATCTATCAGCATTGATTTTTGCATCGCCTTTAAGGGTGCTTTTATTGCCAAATAGTGCCAACTCCACCTGCCAGCCCTGCTGTTTTAAAAGCCGTGCAACAACAAAACCATCACCACCATTATTCCCCGGCCCACAAATAACCAAAACATTACATTTTTGATATGATGCCAAAATCTGCTCAGCAACGACTTGGCCAGCATTTTCCATTAAATCAATGCTAGGCACACCGCCCTTAATAGCCAGCGCATCAGCCTTGGCCATTTGTTTAGGGGTAAGCAAAATATTCTCATCATCACACATAATAACTATACCCTAACCCGATTTCCACCAACAAAAAAGGCCTCATCGCAAATGGTGAGGCCTTTTTTAATATCTTGCAATACTTAGAGGCAAGAATCAGATAAAAGAAAATATAAGTGTTTAAAGTTCATATTTATGAGAAAGGAGAAATTGAATGAGTGAGTATAATCTGGGCTTTATCAGCGATGAAGATATTTTCGAACATGTTCTTGACACTGTAAAAAAATACAGAATTTCTCCTAGTTCGGTCAATCTTAAAAAATTCAATAAAAACCTCATAGACCCCATAAAACTTACTTTTGATTCTAAAGTTTATAGCCAAGACTTAACTGATATTGTTGAAAATGAAATTTTACGTCAAATAGACAAAACAAACAATAATCATATTGGGTATTTTCATCAAAATATTTTTAAATATTTTGGAAATGGCTGGATAGTTCCACAGAGAGGATATGATTTAGAAAATGAAAATGAAAACTTTTTTGTGGAGCTAAAAAACAAACACAATACTATGAATTCATCGTCATCACAAAAAACCTATATAAAAATGCAAGATAGTATTTTGAGAAACGATAAAGCAATATGCATGTTAGTAGAAGTTATTGCAAAAAAAAGTCAAAATATTACTTGGCGGATAAGTTTAAATGGCGAACCATTTGCCAATAATAGAATTCGTAGAGTTTCAATTGATAAATTTTATGAATTGGTTAGCGGTGATAAGCATGCATTTAAAAAACTATGTGAAAAACTCCCCCAAATAATATCTGATGCAGTAAGCAGTTTAGATGAGCTTGTAGCGCAAAATAGCGTTATGGAAGAATTAAACGCAATTTCACCTAATCTTTTAAAAAGTCTATATCTTTTGTCATTTCAAAAATATGAGGGGTTTAATGAGTTTAAGGTTGAGCAATAATGAAAAATAATACTCACTCACTTGCCCAAGTTGCTGATATTTTATCCGTTAGTAAATCTATCATTCAAAAATGGGAAAATAACAAAAAACTTATCCCTTCAATAAATCCAACAACAGGTGATAAAGAATATAGCAGTGCGCAAATTATGAAATTTGAGCAAGCAAAAGCTATGTTTAATGGAGAATGGGATAAAGAAACAAAAATAACACCCCTTAAACAGTATAATTGCATAGAGTTGTTCGCTGGGGCTGGTGGTCTGGCACTTGGCTTAGAAAAATCAGGGCTTCATACAAAGATGCTAAATGAGATAGATCGTCACGCTTGTGCGACCCTCAAAAAAAACAGACCAAACTGGAATGTTATTGAAGGTGATATTGCAAAGATTGATTTCAATCAATATTTTAATAAAATTGATGTTTTATCTGGTGGTTTCCCCTGCCAAGCATTCTCCTATGCTGGGAAAAAACTAGGGCTTGAAGACACCAGAGGAACGTTATTCTTTGAGTTTGGCAGGGCTATAAAAGAAATTTCTCCTAAGATTTTTATAGCAGAGAATGTCAAGGGCTTAGCTTCGCATGACAATGGGCGAACACTTGAAACCATCAAACAAGTTTTTGGTGACTTAGGTTATAGTTTAGTCGAGCCAAAGATATTAAAGGCAATTTTTTATCAAGTACCGCAAAAAAGAGAACGGCTAATTTTGATTGGAATTAGAAATGACCTCGCCCATCTTGCTAATTTTTCTTGGCCATCTCCTTATACTAGAATAATGACGCTTAAAGACGCACTTAAAAAAGGAAAATTATACGATTGTGATGTTCCCAAATCACAAGGACAAATATACCCAAAGAGAAAAGAGGAAATCTTAAGAAATGTGCCGCAAGGTGGGTATTGGAGGGATTTACCTGATGTTTTACAAAGAGAGTATATGCAAAAAAGCTATTTTCTTGGAGGAGGCAAAACAGGCATGGCTCGACGATTATCATGGGAAGAGCCCAGCCTTACATTAACTTGCTCACCTGCGCAAAAACAAACAGAGAGATGTCACCCAGAAGAAACACGCCCTCTTACAGTTAGAGAGTATGCAAGAGTGCAAACATTTCCTGATAGTTGGGAATTTATGGGATCTATTAGTAATCAATACAAGCAAATAGGTAATGCAGTTCCTATTAATTTAGCGTATGCGATTGGCAGGTCTTTAATAAAAATACTAAATGATATTCACCTTGCTGAAATTCAAAACCTTGAGCAAATAGAAAATTTATCAAAATCAACTACTAATCATTCAAATCACTAAAAAAAAGACCTCATCGCAAATGGTGAGGCCTTTTTAGTATTTAAGGATACTTCGAAGAGTTAGTGATTATGTTCTTGTGGCACGTCGTCATCTTCTTCGTCTTTTTTGATCATTTCAGCCAATTCTTCACGAGTAACTTTTTTCTCGGTTTTGTTGGCTAATTCTGTAACAAACTCGACTACTTTATTTTCAAAAATTGGAGCGCGTAGGCCTGCTACTGCTTCTGGATTTTTGCGATAATAGTCGTAAACTTCTTGTTCTTGTCCGGGGAAGCGTTGTACTTCAGCTATTAGGGCTTGTTGCAATTCTTCTTCTGCAATTTCAATTTTATTCACAGTTCCAACTTCAGCAACAACAAGACCTAGACGAACTCTACGCTCTGCAATACGGCCATATTGCTCCTTTGCTTTTTCTTCTGTTGTGCCTTCGTCTTCAAAAGATTTTCCATGCTCTTTAATTTCGTGTGTTACACGCTCCCAAATTGCATTAAATTCAGCTTCAACCAAACCTTCTGGAACATCAAGTTTATGACCTTCATCTAGTGCATCAAGCACTTGGCGCTTAACACGCTGAGAACCCATGCTATTTAAAGCATTTGCCATTTGGTCTTTTATTGCCGTGCGAAGAGCAGCTAAATCGTCTAGTCCAAGAGTTTTTGCAAATTCATCGTCTGCTTTGCCCTCTTTTGGAGCATCAACATGAAGAATTTCAACATCAAATGTTGCATCTTTTCCAGCAAGTTTATCGCTAGAGTAATCTTTTGGGAAAGTTACATTGATTACGCCCTTATCGCCCTTTTTCATGCCGATAAGTTTATCTTCAAAACCTGGAATAAAGTCACCAGAGCCAATTACTAGGTGAGAATGATCGGCTTTGCCGCCATCAAACGGCACGCCATCAATTTTACCTTCAAAATTAAGACCAACCTTGTCGCCATCTGCAATAACACCCTTATCGCCTTTGTCTTCATATTGACGTTGGTTAAGATAAAGACGCTCAAGTTCCGTATCGACTTCTTTCTCTTCAATATCAACAACTGGCTGCTCGATTTCTACTTTTTTAAAGTCCATCAATTTAATTTTAGGAAGAATTTCATAAGAAATATCAAAAATTAGGTCATCAACACCGTCCATAACTTTTTCGATATTGCTTTTTTCTTCGTCTAGATCAATTTTTGGCTGCATTGCAGCTTTTTCTTCACGCTTCTCAAGATTTTCAGTAACGCTTTTATTGATTTCTTCTTGCACAACTTCAGACATTGTTGAGCGACCATAGACTTTTTTTAGATGAGAAAGTGGCACTTTACCTGGTCTAAAACCTTTAATCGTGGCTTTTTCTTTTACCTCGCCTAGCTTTGCGTCAAGACGTGTTTGCAAATGTTTTGCTGGTATTTTAACGTTTAATTTGCGCTTTAGGCCTTCGTTAAGTGTTTCTGTAACCTTCATGAATCTAATCCAAATCTTTTTGAGATATCACTATTAAAATATTGCTTGCCTTCTAGTTAGAACAATCTGGTGCGGGTGGAGGGACTTGAACCCCCACGCCTCGCGGCACAAGAACCTAAATCTTGCGTGTCTACCAATTTCACCACACCCGCCAAATTGTTCTAATGGGCATATTTTTTGCCAGTGTCTAAAGCAAGTTTACTGCCCAGTCAAAGCCAAATTAAGCTAAAGAGCAAAAGAAATGCATTATTTCTACTTTTTTGCGCTTTTACTTGTATTTTTTGCATGTATTTTAATGAGTTTGCAAAACATTGGTCTCAAATAGCAACCAAGCAATGTCCAGAGTTAGCAAAACACATGAAATAAGGAATATTCTAAAAGATTTTAGCTTTTTTGGCTTGCATGATTCGTGATCGCAACTATTGGCAGCTGCTTTGCAATCTACATTATATGCTACAAGATTAAAAATTCCACTAATAAACACCCCACTCACCGCAATGCCAAGTAACACTGGGTGATAGGCATCAACTAAAGCATAAAGAGGATTGCTGGCCAATGCAGCACCCAAACCAAGCGTAGTGCCAAGCCCAATTAAAGCGGCAATAACAGGAACACCACAACATAACATATGCGGAATAAGCGAAAGCATAGTAATTAGTGTGGTGGTTTTTCTAATATTTGTTGTTTGCATTTTAAAATACCTATATGTTAAAAATTAACATTTGCAACTGTTACAGTTTAACAATAAAGAAAGTCAACAAAATAATTATCTAAGGTTTTTATGTCAAATATTTGCGATCATAACAGATGCAAAAAAAGCGCAAGAAAAGCTGCTGAGCATTTATGTAAAGAATTGGGCGTTCGCTTCACTACGCACAGGCGCAGAGTTTTTGAAATTATATGGCAAAGCCATAAAGCAATGAGTGCTGCCCAAATCATGCAACAGATGGACAACAGCCAACCACCAATCACCTATCGTGCGCTTGATTTTTTAAAAAATGCAGGCCTGATACATCATGTAACAAGTTTAAATGCCTATGTCGGTTGTTTACACACACAAAACCCAAATCATATTGGCCAATTACTCATTTGCACCAGTTGTTATAATATTGTTGAACTTGAACCCAAAACTGCAATCGAAAAACTGACCTTTGAAGCCAAGCAGCATGGATTTCGCCCCAACCAGACGCATATCGAAATGCTTGGCACATGCAAAGACTGCCTAAAAAATGAGCGCAATGCCTAAAAAATAGCTACGCCCTAGTGTTCAGACTTATATATTGATTCACATTACCTGATTAACTATATGATTTTGCTAGATTTTCATGTAATTATAGCAATTGGCACAGTCTATGCATTATTTATGATATAGAATTAATATCTAAGCTATGGAGGCAAAGATGAAGAAAATTGAAGCAATCGTAAAACCATTTAAACTTGATGAAGTCAAAGAGGCGTTGCAAGAAGTAGGATTGCAAGGCATTACTGTTACTGAAGCTAAGGGTTTTGGCCGTCAAAAAGGACATACAGAGCTTTATCGTGGGGCTGAATATGTGGTTGATTTTTTGCCAAAAGTAAAAATTGAAGTCGTCTGCCCAGATGAGTTGGCAGAAAAAGCAATTGAAGCCATTCGCAACGCTGCTCAAACTGGCCGCATTGGCGATGGTAAAATTTTTGTTTATCCTATTGAACAAGCAATAAGAATTCGCACAGGCGAGAGTGGAGATGACGCTCTTTAAGCCTGTGCGCAACCGCCCTATCCCGTTTATACAATTTATTAAATCTAAGAAATAAGGACTAAGCTAACATGAGCTCTGTAAAAGAAATTTTGAAACAAATAAAAGACGAAGCAATTGAGTATGTAGACTTTCGCTTCACTGACCCAAGAGGCAAACTTCAACATCTAACGCTAGATGCGAGCATTGTTGATGAAGACATGTTTGAAGATGGATCTATGTTTGATGGCTCATCTATTGCTGGTTGGAAAGCAATTAACGAGAGCGACATGGTGCTAATGCCTGACGTTTCTTCTTCTTATATTGACCCATTCTTTAGCCAAGCTACTCTTTCTATCAATTGTGATATTCTTGAGCCAAATACTTATCAGCCATATAATCGTGATCCTCGCACTACTGCAAAAAAGGCAGAGGCTTATCTAAAGTCTTCTGGCATTGGCGATTCTATTGTTTTTGGCCCTGAGCCAGAATTCTTTTTGTTTGATGATGTGAAATATGCAAATCAGCCATATAATACTGGTTTTAAGCTAGATCATTTTGAACTTGGTATAAATTCTGACGCTGATTATGAAGCTGGTAATAGCGGCCATCATATTGAGCAAAAAGGCGGCTATTTCCCTGTTCCCCCTGTTGATAGTGCGCAAGATATTCGCTCTGAAATGCTTACTTTAATGAAAGAAATGGGCGTAACAGTTGAAAAACACCACCATGAAGTTGGCTCAGCTCAACATGAATTGGGAATAAAATATGCCCCAATCATTGAAAGTGCTGACCAAGTGCAGATTTATAAATATGTAGTGCAGCAAGTTGCAAATGCTTATGGCAAAACTGCAACCTTTATGCCAAAGCCTGTTTTTGGTGATAATGGCACTGGCATGCATTGCAACCAATCTATTTGGAAAGATGGCAAGCCGCTTTTTGCTGGTGATGAATATGCAGGCCTTTCAAAAGAAGCACTATATTATATCGGTGGTGTGATTAAGCATGCAAAAGCCATCAACGCTTTTACAAACCCTGCAACAAATTCGTATAAACGCCTTGTTCCCGGATATGAAGCCCCTGTTTTACTTGCTTATTCTGCTCGCAATCGCTCGGCTTCTGTTCGTATTCCTTTTGCACAATCACCAAATGGCAAACGTGTTGAGGTTCGTTTCCCTGACCCAATGGCAAACCCGTATTTAGCATTTTCATGCCTGCTAATGGCTGGGCTTGATGGCATTAAGAATAAAATTCACCCTGGTGAGCCAATGGATAAAGATCTTTATGAACTTCCACCTGAAGAGTTAAAAGGCATTCCAACGGTTGCAGGCTCTTTGCGTGAAGCACTTGATGCACTCGACAAAGACCGTGACTTCTTAAAAGCTGGTGGTGTGTTTGATGACGATCAGATTGATGCCTATATTGCACTTAAAATGGAAGAAGTAATCCGTTTTGAACATACCCCACATCCAATTGAGTTTGAGATGTATTATTCTGGCTAAGGCAAAATTTTCTTATACTCAATTTTTGAGCACATCTAAAATTAGAGGCTTCATTTGAAGCCTCTTTTTTTGTATGAAATTTTATTCTTAGCAATGTAATTTTAGACTTGATATTGAAAAAATAATTCTCTATTTAGCGTATATTAGAATAATCTAATATATAGGAGATTGATATGAATATAAGACTACCATGGCTTTTAGGGGGCATACTTTTAGGAGTGGTCACTTTATTTGCCGTAATGCTTGTTAAGCCCGTTGGGGTTTCAACACAATTTGTTGTTCTTGATGCAATGGTTTGGGACATGGTTGCTCCTGATACTATTGTTGAAAATCCAGATAACGCTAAAGGATATGGATCAGAAAATGCATATCTAAATAAAAGCGGTGGCAAATATGCTGCAAATGCTAAAAACCCGCTAAATTATAGCTTTGTTTTTGTAATTGCTATGATTGCTGGTGCTGGACTTTCTGCACTATTGGGCGGAGACAAAGCCAAGGGCAAGCGATCTGAAATGCCAGATGTATGGCGCAAGCGATTTGGCCCATCAAAAAGCAAACGCTATATAGCAGCTTTTGCTTCTGGATTTTTTGTTTTGTTTGGCGCTCGCCTTGCTGGTGGGTGCACATCTGGTCACATGATGAGCGGAATTATGCAAACTTCACTTAGCGGTTATTTATTTTTTGTTGCCGCATTCGCTATTGGAACACCACTTGCAATCATTGTTTATCGTGGTGCTGGTAAAGGAGAATTATCATGACAATCGTTATTCTTGCAATAATCATAGGTCTTGCCTTTGGTTTTACGCTTAATAGAATTGGCGCAACCAACCCGCAAAATATTATAAATATGCTTCGCCTAACAGATTTACGCCTGTTTAAAAGCATTGCATTTGGTATTGGTTTATCATCTGTCTTATTATTTGGTGGCATGGCTATTGGTTTAATTGATCCTGCACACCTATCAGTAAAATCTGCCTATATTGGCGTTATCATTGGTGGTGGCATTTTTGGTGCTGGTTTTGCCATTGGCGGCTATTGCCCTGGAACAAGCCTAGGGGCGGCGGCTGTTGGTCGTAAAGATGCATTATTTTTCATTGCTGGCGGTTTGTTGGGCGCATTTGCCTATATGCTTAGCTATGGCTGGATAAAAACTACATTCTTATTAGACAAGATTGCAGGCGGCAAGGTAACTCTAGCTGTTAGTGGAAATGATAAATATGATGCATTATTCTCATCATTTTCAGGAACCACACTTGCTTTAATACTTGGTGTAGCATTCATGGCTTTTGCTTGGTTTCTTCCAAATGAAATTAGCGAAAAACCAAAAAACGATAAAGCTAATATTGCAAAGGCTTCAAACAAAGCATAACTGAAGCATAAATTATGAAAAATAACTTTAAGGGCTTCTTTTGAAGCCCTTTTTTATGGGTAAAAATAAGTAAAAGATACCCAGACTAAAGATTATCCCACCATTCAAGCAAAGTAGAACAACACTGACAATGAAAATAAAACTAGTGGACGTAAAACACATAGATGGTTGAGTTGGTACGCAAAACTTAAAAATCCGACTCTTAACCATCCATGCATTTCTAGATTCTGGTCAATTATAAAGTTACTCTTATTATATCGAACAGACATGTTACGGATACTCCATACTAAAAACCGCATTTGTCTAAACTAGCATCTCCGATTTAAAAAAGTGCTGATACAAAGGAAAGTAAAAGTAAAAATAGGCATTTTTTGCCTGCCTAACTGTCCGATTTTGAACCACTTTCAAATTCAATTATGAAAATGAGTTTATCCTTTTGCTGTTAAAAAAGATAATTTTTTTGCTTGAAATATTCTACAAAGCCTACAATCTCTAGCGTTTATGCTATGAAACATCTATTGCGATTCGCAATGAAAGTGCTGGAGTGAGAATGAGCCAAGATAAAGACCTATTTGCAAATGATTTAATTAATCAAGCATCATCAACCACAAAACCAAAAAAGCCGCTAAAATCCTCTAGCGTTGATGGATATTCTGCTGCTGACATTGAAGTTTTAGAGGGGTTAGAGCCTGTTCGTCGTCGCCCTGGAATGTATATTGGCGGAACAGACATAAACGCCCTGCACCATTTATTTGCTGAAGTTATCGACAACTCCATGGATGAGGCAATCGCTGGACATGCCACACGTATTAGTGTGCATCTTGATAAAGATGGCTATCTCACGATTATTGATAATGGTCGGGGCATTCCAATTGGAGCGCACCCTAAATTCCCAGATAAGTCTGCTTTAGAAATTATTATGACCACCCTGCACGCTGGGGGGAAATTTGATAGTGATGCTTATGAAACCTCTGGTGGCTTGCACGGAGTTGGCATTTCAGTTGTTAATGCACTATCTGACGATTTAATTGTAGAAGTTGTTATCAATCAAATTCTTTATCGCCAAACCTATTCAAAAGGTCATGCAAAAAGCGAACTTAAAGAAATAGGCAAAGAGCATAACAGACGTGGCACTTCTATTCGTTTTCACCCTGATCCTGAGATTTTTGGCGATAAGCTAAAATTTATTCCTGCTAAAATTTTCAAAATGGCACGTGCAAAAGCATATTTATTTGGTGGAATTGAAATTCGCTGGTCATGCGATGAAGAAATTGCAACTGACGACATACCATCAAAACAGACTTTCTTATATAAAGGCGGTTTACGTGATTTTATGGAAACACGCATAGAGGGCGTTACCCGAATTGTTGATGATATTTTTTCTGGCATTGTTGGCACTCCAGGAAAACACGGAGCGGTGGAATGGGCAATCTCATGGTTTATTGGCGATAGCTTTACCTCATCTTATTGTAACACAGTTCCAACCCAAGATGGCGGAACACACGAAGCTGGACTAAGAGCTGCTCTATTAAAAGGGTTAAAGGCATATGCGGAGCTTACAAATAACAAGCGAGCTTTAATCATCACGGCAGAAGATGTGCTTGGTTATTGTGGGGCAATGCTTAGTGTTTTTGTGCGAGAGCCTGAGTTTGTTGGCCAGACAAAGGACAAATTAGCTAGTATTGAGGCTAGTAAAATTGTCGATAATGCTGTTCGTGATGCTTTTGACCACTGGCTTACTACTACGCCATCACAGGCAAATAAATTACTGGAATGGGCAATTGAGAGAGCAGAAGAGCGGGTACGGCGGCGCAAGCAAAAAGAAATTGACCGCCAAAGTGCTACTAAAAGACTGCGCCTACCTGGAAAACTTGCCGATTGCTCACAAAGAGGGGCAAAGGGAGCAGAATTATTCATTGTTGAAGGAGATAGTGCTGGTGGATCTGCCAAACAGGCTCGTAACCGCAAAAACCAAGCGGTTTTACCACTCAGAGGCAAGGTTCTTAATGTTTGTGGATCTAGCATAGAAAAAATATCAGCAAATCAGCAAATTGGCGACTTAATTCAGGCTTTGGGATGTGGAACTCGAGATAGATATAATGAAGATGATCTTCGGTATGAAAAAATTGTTATAATGACAGATGCTGATGTTGATGGAGCGCATATTGCAGCACTATTGATGACTTTATTCTTCCAAGAAATGCCTCAGTTAATCGACAATGGCCATTTATATTTAGGAATGCCACCGCTTTTTCGCATTACACAAGGTGCAAAAACACTTTATGCAATGGATGACGAGGACAAAGATCGTTTGATGAGAGAAGAATTTTCAGGCCGTGGAAAAGTTGAAGTAACACGATTTAAAGGACTTGGAGAAATGCCTTTCAAACACCTTAAAGAAACGACTATGAACCCAAAAACGCGCAATATGTTGCAAATAAATATTCTTGATGATCGTTTATCTACTAGCACTTGTGTTGAACGGCTAATGGGAAACAAACCAGAGGCTCGCTTTGAATTTATCCAAGATAATGCTCAATTTGCTACAGATTTAGATGTGTAAATATTTTTAAAAACTGCCAAGGCTAAACCTTGCGTTAACAAAAGATTAAGTTGGTTGTTGACTTAATACTTTTGAGCGTTATGTTTCGCTCAATACTTAGTCAATCATTGGCAAAAGCTATAATTTTAATAATTTTGAGCAGATAATTTGAGTGAAAATTTTTCTAAACTTGGTTTAAGTGCAAAAGTAGTTCAGGCTGTTAATGCAGCTGGATATACCGAGCCTACCGAAATTCAAGAACAAGCAATCCCCCACGTACTTCAAAAAAGTGACGTGATTGGCATAGCGCAAACTGGCACTGGCAAGACAGCATCATTTGTTTTGCCTATGCTTACGCTTTTAGAAAAAGGGCGAGCAAGGGCTCGTATGCCTCGCACATTAATCTTAGAGCCAACCCGTGAATTAGCGGCTCAGGTGCATGAGAACTTTGAAAAATACGGCATTAATCACAAGCTAAATGTTGCTTTGCTAATTGGTGGCGTTTCATTTGGCGATCAAAATAAGATATTAGATAAGGGTGCTGATGTCCTAATTGCCACCCCTGGTCGATTGCTCGATCATTTTGAGCGTGGGAAATTATTGATGAATGGCGTTGAAATTTTAGTCATCGATGAAGCTGACCGCATGCTTGACATGGGTTTCATTCCTGATATTGAGCGCATTTGTTCTTTACTACCTCCTCGCAGGCAAACTTTATTCTTTTCAGCTACTATGTCTAACGAAATTTCTAAGCTAACAAGCAGATTCTTAAAAAACCCGCAAAAGGTTGAAACTGCTAAGAAAAACCTAACTGCACAAACTATTGAGCAAAGACTTCTTAAAGCTGGCTCAAAACCTGCTGAAAAGCGTAGCATACTTAGAGATCAAATTAATAGCGAAGCTGATTTGAATAATGCGATTATCTTTTGTAATAGAAAGCGTGATGTTGCGACATTATTGCGCTCTATGACACGTCATAAATTTAATGCTGGTGCATTGCATGGTGACATGGATCAAAAATCACGCATGGACACGTTGGCTAAGTTTAAAAATGGGGATTTAAAAATTCTCATTGCTAGTGATGTTGCAGCTAGAGGGCTTGATATTCCTAATGTTAGCCATGTGTTTAATTATGACATTCCTATTCATGCTGAAGATTATGTGCATCGCATTGGCCGCACAGGCAGAGCCGGAAGAAGCGGAAAAGCATTTTCTCTTGTCACCCCTGCCGATACTAAATATCTTGAGGCAATTGAAACTTTAATAGTTAAAAAGATTGAATGGGCAAATAATAAAGAAAAAAATATCGCCGAGACATCTGATAATATCCCAAAAGCTAAGCAGGCTAAAAAACCAACTCCAAAACACAATAATCAAAAAAATGAGGCTAGTGACCACAAGAAGCATGAGGCTAGCAACAAGCCAAAGCACAAGAAAGCAGCAGTAATTAACAATAATGCCGCCTCTAAAAGCTCTCCTTTCGGTAATTTTGGCCCGACACCTGCTTTTTTGTTACAATCAGCTGCTAAACCCGTAAAAATTGAGAAATAAATTTCCTATTATCAAGCAATGGTTAAACTTTATTGATTATGCTCCTGTCAGGACTTAACTGGGAACAAAGAATAATCATCGTGAAAAATAGCAAATATGAGTTAGCTCTAAAGTATAGTAAAAATGCAATTAAACTTCATGAGAGGGGAAGTATTCCTCCTTATCCAAAGTTTTATGAGCTTTTTTATACTTATACTTGTGGAACTCACCCTGCTCTAAACGAGAAACTTAATGTTATTTTTGCAAAGGGTGACAACCCTAGTGCTGAAGTTGTTGAGGCTTTATATGATGAGTTTTTGAACCCAAATGACGTAGAAGAAAAACTAGCTCGCGTAGCAAATAACATGTCTGAGCAAATAAACTCCGTTAATGCTTCTATTAATGGTGCTATTTCTAATGCTGATGATTATTCAGACTTACTAAAAACAGCTATTTCTGGTTTTGGATCTTCTTCTGATAAAAAAAGCCTTGATGCTTTTGTCAAAACAATTATTGATAAAACCAAGGAGATTCAGAGTGCTAATATTAAGTTAGAAAAAAAACTTGCATCAGCAAAAGATGATGTAACGTCACTAAAATCAAAAATTGACGATGTGCGCCGTGATGCAATGCTTGATCCGCTTACAAAAATCAACAACCGAAAATCATTTGATTCATCTATAAAAGCATCTATTGCTCACGCTATTGATAGTAAAGAGCCGCTTTCACTATTAATGATTGATATAGATAAGTTTAAATTATTCAACGATAATCATGGCCACCAAACAGGCGATCAAGTGTTGCGATTAGTTGCTGCAACGTTGAGTGCAGGCGTGCGAGATACAGACTTAACTGCACGTTATGGTGGTGAAGAGTTTGCAGTTATCTTGCCAGAGTCCAAACTAAAAGACAGTGTTAAAGTTGCAAATAAACTTCGATTAGCAGTTGAAAGCAGAAAATTGCACAAACGATCTACCGATGAAGATCTGGGGCGCATCACGATTTCGATTGGTGTTGCCAGCTTTAAAACTGGTGATAATGCTGAAACGCTTATTGAGAGAGCAGACATGGCTCTTTATGCTGCCAAACACGCTGGGCGCAATCAGGTTGTTGATGAGAATAGTAATATTTTTAAAAAATACGCCGCATAAAAATAGTTTAGCTTGAGCGTGCTTTTGCTAATTCTTCTAAATCTACGGCTTTTAACTGCACGCTTTGCCCACACCCACATTCATCACTTTGGTTTGGATTTTTAAACGTAAAACCTGACGACATCTTGCTTGTTGTAAAGTCCATTTGAGTTCCAAGAATATACATAGTTGCTGTTGGGTTGATATAGACCTCGACCCCGTGAGAGCTTATGTGGTCATCACCCTTAATTGGCGTTTGAACCTTATCAATTGTGTAGGAAACCCCAACGCATCCTGCGTCTTTTATCCCAATACGCACACCAATAGCTCCGCCTTCATCGGCTGCAATAATCTCATTTATTCGATTTGCAGCTGCTTTGGTGATTGTGATTATTTCAAAAGCCATTTTTTACCACAAGTTTAGTGCAACTTGTGCCTCTTCGCTCATTCTATCAACGCTCCAAGGTGGATCAAACACCATTTTCACCTCAGCACCCATAACACCATCAACCGAAACAACTGCATTTTCAACCCAAATCGGCATTTCACCTGCAACTGGACAACCCGGAGCTGTTAATGTCATGTCGATGATTAGCTTTTTATCATCATCAAGTTCAATTTTGTAGATAAGCCCTAATTCATAAATATCAACTGGTATTTCTGGATCATAAACCGTTTTAATTGCCGCAATTACATCTGTAGTAATGCGCTCAATCTCCTCATCAGAAATGCTCGAAGCTGTTGGCTTTACTAGTTCCGCCTCATTTGGTGAGGTTTCATTCTCTATTTCATCTGCGTCTTTATGCCTGTCCATAATAATATCCTATTTAACTTAAAAAACTTTTTGCTTTTTTTAATCCCTCAACCAAGGCATCAACATCATCTTTGCCATTATATAGGCCAAATGAGGCTCTACATGTAGAGCTAATTCCAAATCTTTTTAATAAAGGTTGCGCACAATGCGTGCCAGCACGAACTGCTATTCCATAACGATCAAGAATGGTTGAAACGTCATGTGCATGCGCTCCCTCCATTTCAAATGAAAAAATTGCGCCTTTATCTTTTGATTCTCCAATCACTCGTAATGAGTTGATTTCTTTAAGTTTTTGGGCGGCATAATCACCAATTTTCTTCTCATGTGCTGCAATATTATCTCGCCCCAAGGCATTAATATACTCAAGTGCAGCTCCCAAGCCAATTGCTTGCACAATTGGCGGTGTGCCTGCTTCAAAACGTTGTGGGGGAGCATTATAGCTAACTCCATCAAGAGTTACTTCATCAATCATCTCTCCGCCACCTTGGTATGGGCGCATATTTTCTAACAAGTCATAGCGTCCATATAAAACTCCAATGCCAGTTGGCCCATAGAGTTTATGTCCAGTCATAATATAAAAATCAGCTTCCAAATCCTGCACATCTACACTCGAGTGAACAGATCCTTGCGATCCATCAATCACCACA
>Ga0256834_1000164_pt1 | contig 45406 bp, 43 predicted proteins | sample 4281140metaG_FD_190536 | JGI IMG/M metagenome (GOLD analysis project Ga0256834, IMG submission 190536) | Hydrothermal vent microbial communities from East Pacific Rise, Pacific Ocean - 4281-140 | ecosystem: Environmental > Aquatic > Marine > Hydrothermal vents | place: Pacific Ocean: East...
GCGCCACGCCTGCTGGAACAGCTAAAACTATGCCGGCCGGAGTTACTCAGATCGGAACGGACCTGACAAACGACCACCCGGTATCCATCCAGTATATCGAGGGTAGAGCCAGCCTGAAGCCTACCACTACCACTATTACCAACTGGACCGGAGCTCAGACTATTGCCGATCTGCTCAGAAACGGCAAAGTCGAGTGCGTCAGCTGCCACGATCCTCACCAAGGCGGTACGGGACAGATGTTCCTCAGAAGATACGTTGCCGGCGAAACCGGAAACAAGGGAAGCGCACTCTGTCTGACCTGCCACGACAAATAAGAGTTTCCGCCTCTATCTCGGCACAGCTTTCGGGCTGTGCCTTTTTTTTTGCACTTTTTTCCTAAAAAAGACGAAAGAAATGTCAAAACCATTATAAATTAAACGAATACTCCTTTTTCGTTTTTTTTAGGAAAAAAATTTGTAACAAATAGCTTTTTGTCACCTATATGTCACGAATTCGGTTTGTAAAAACGTCAAATTAATGTATAATATTTAAAAAACAAAGGAGCGACGGTTTGATAAAAAGAGCGCTTAGAGGATCAATTTTTGTTTTATACGCCCTACTCTTTTTCGGGTGCGGAGCCCAAAAGCAAGAGAGCGTCAGAATAATCATGCCGCCTCCGCCCGAAGATCCGAAGCTCTTTTACGTCGACAGCTACAGAGGCGAGGCCAGCTTTACGGAAAACAGGGCTTTGGATCTCTTTTTGGGAAAAGAGAGCAAAGGGGTCGGAAAGAACCTCTTTAAACCCTACGGCGTCTACGCCAAAGGGGATATCATCTACGTATCCGACACCGCGATAGGAAACGTTTTCGTAATCGATACCAAAAACAAAAAGGTCACCTTCATCGGCGACAAACCCGCCGGCAAACTTGCCCTTCCGGTAGGAATCGCCATGGACTCAAAGGGCACCCTTTACGTATCCGATGCGAAACTAAAAAAGGTGTTCGGCTACGACGAAAATGGAAACCTGATTTACGCCCTGGGCAACAAAGGCGAGTTCAGAAGACCATCCGGCATTGCTATCAACAAAAAACTAAACAGACTCTACGTGGTCGATACAAAATCGCACAACGTAAAAGTTTACGATCTATCCTCCAATAAGCTTCTGTTCGAGTTCGGAAAGAGGGGAATAAACGACGGGGAGTTCAACTTTCCGACAAACATTGCCATCGATCCCAGAAACGGTGACGTGGCCGTTGTAGATACCCAGAACTTCAGAGTACAGATATTCGACTCCGAAGGCGAGTTTCTTAAAAAGTTCGGCAGACTCGGCGACGCCCCCGGCATGTTCGCCAGACCCAAAGGAATAGGAATAGATTCCGAAGGGCACCTCTACATAGCCGACGCCGCCTTTAACAACGTACAGATTTTCGACGACAAGGGCCAGATACTGCTCTTTTTCGGAGGAGCCGGATTCGATCCCGGCAAATTCTATCTGCCCGCAGGCATCTACGTGGACGAAAACGACAGGGTATATATCGTGGACTCTTTCAACGCCAGAGTCCAGGTTTATCAGTACGTTAGCGAAAAGTGGAAGCGAGAGCATCCCAAAGAGTACGAGGAACTAAAACGTATCGGAAACGAAAATGAAAAGAACGGCGATTAATCTAATAATTTCGGTACTGCTGTTTGGTTCGGCCCATGCCGAAGATATGGCGAAAAAGATGCAGGAAGCCGCTTCGGTATTTCACACCAAGCACAATCTCCTAAGCGGCATAAAAATGGACAAAGAGAAAAAAGAGGGGCAGCTCTGTATCTGGTGCCATATACCGAACTCCACATACTCAAACCTAAAACCCCCCGAATGGAACAGAAATCTAACGGAGAGGTTCAGGTTCTCCCCCTACGGTTTGGAGCAGAATCTATCAAAGGCCGAAACGGACTCCGGCCCCGATATAATGGTTAGGGTGTGTCTCACCTGCCACGACGGCATCAACGCGCCAAACATCTCCACCTTTACCCAAACCGCCGGCGTCCAAGCCTCGGTCATACCGGAAAACGAAATCTCCCAGGCCCACGGCCACCCGATAGGGGTCAAATACGATCCCCACAGCAAAAGCGGCGAAAAGGCCTCCCTAAGAGAGGAGAGCTATCCGCTGCAAAACTGGATAGGGGCCCACAGCATAAAGGATCTGATATCCGAAGGGGTAATCAGATGCACCAGCTGTCACGATCCCCACAGCCCCAACTCCAACTTTTTGCGCACCAACAACGCTATGAGCACTCTATGCAGAGGGTGCCACAACAAGTAGAAAGGTTTGATCGCTATGATGTTAAGGATACTATTTTTATACGCTTTTTTCGCCGCTTTGCTCTTTGGAGCGAAAGACCCAAATAAAACCGTGGCGATCGTCAACGGCTACAAGATAACCCAAAAAGAGCTCGACAGACAGATAGATACCCTCGTTCCCAGAAACTTTATCCACGCCAACGTCACGCAGGAAAAGAGAGACTCCCTGGCTCCCGAAGCTCTGGAAGCTCTGATAGAAAGAAGGGTGCTGATCGACTACGCAAAAAAGAGAGGCTACAAAATAAGCGACAAGGAGCTGAACAAAAGAGTAAAGCAGTATATAAAGGCTTTCGGTTCCAAAAAGAATCTGACCATGAGGCTAAAACAGTCGGGGCTGAGTTTCGAAGAGTTCGAAAAAGCCCTCAGAGGCGATATGCTGCTGGAGAAGCTGTACGAAAAAGAGGTCAAAACCGACTTTAGCGAAAAGGATCTAAAAGAGTACTACGAAAAAAACAGATTCAAATTCAAGCTACCCCCCAAACTAAAACTGAAAGTGATCTACATCAGAAACGACCCCACCGATCCAAAAGGTGGCGAAAAGGCCAAAAAAAGAGCTATGGAAGTCATGGAAAAACTCAAAAAAGGCGAGAAGTTCGAAGATCTGGCCAGAAAGTACTCAAACGACCTATCCAGAATCAAAGGCGGCGATCTCGGTTTTGTTCACAAAGGGATGCTGGACGCCAAAGTGGAAGACGCCGCGTTTAAACTGAAAAAGGGAGAAATCAGCGATCTGATAGAAACCACGAAAGGCTTTTTCATAATCAAGCTCGAAGAGATCTCGCCGGAAAAGCAGCTAAAGTTCGAAGAGGTCAAGGAGAAGCTAAAAAGAGAGCTAAAGACCAACAGGGAAAACAAAAAGAAAAAAGAGATTCTAAAACGTGCTAAAGAGGAATCCAAAATAGAAATTTTAATATAACGGTGTCGGAATGGGAGTTTTAAAAAGAGCTGTTTCTATATCTTTGGCGCTGTCGGTGATAAACCTCAACGCGGAGGTATACACCAGAGGCCTATACGGAAAACTCGAATACGTCTTTATGCAAGACAGCATTAAAGACAGCTACAACGAAACAAAAAGAAAATCGATCGTCCAAAACTACGAGCTGGGATACGAGAGCTTTATATACAGTCCCTACCTGCTCGTATACGACATCTCGGGAGGATGGCTAATAGACGACTCCACAACCGATATCAGCGGCGAATCGGGCGACTACAGCACCAACAGAAACGTGGAGACCACAAACTACAGGGCGTATCTGCATTTTATAAAGTACAGCAAATACCCCTTTACCGTATACAAGGAAAAAATCGACAACCCTATCTGGACCACCGAACCCAACAGAGCGGCACTGACCACGTACAAAACCGACTCTCAGGGCATAACCGGACGTATAAAATCCGATATAGTAAAGGTGGGATACGAAATCCGCGACTACAAGATAGACAGAACCGAATCGTTCGCCGTGGAAAATCAGAAAAAGAGACGATACGCCCTGACGCTCTCGAAAGAGTTCGACGAAAACCTCACCGCGTATCTGAGCGCCAGCCACGAAAACAGAGACTACTACAGAAACGACTGGGGAATAGGGTATACCGATATCTGGAGCGACACCTACGACAGCGTCACCGGTAACGTATCCTGGAAGATCGATCCGGCAAACATGATGACCTTTTTTAGCAGCTATATGAAAAACAGCTACTTAGAATACCAAGACACCATGGCGACGATAACCTACTCCTATTTTCCGGGAACCAAATTCAGAGCCAACCTATCCGTTACCGCCGATTCAATGGAGACGGCCGAAGGAACGAACAACTATCTAACGCTCAGCGGAAACAGCAGCTACCAGATTCAAGAGAACTGGAGCACCAACCAGGTACTGACGCTCTACAACGCCAGCGGCGATACGATAGATATGAGCATGGCCACGCTGACGCTGGGAACCAACTACACAAAAGAGCACTCCGAAACCCTTACCTCCAACTACAACGCCAGCGTCACGGCCAGTTCCGAAAAGTACGGCAACGACACCAATTTGACGCTGACCGACAGAACTCTGCTCTCGTACACTCTCGGAGCCGGCGCTGTGAAAAATTTCCCCGAATCCCACTCTTCGGTAAACGCGGGAGTCACCTTTTATCAGCTCATATCCAGCGCCAACGACTCCTCCAAAAGGGCCAGTCTATACGGAGGCTACAACAAACGGTTTTTGCAAAATCTATCTTATAGGCTAAAAGCGAGTCTTTTGAGAGACGAAGCCGCCTATTACGATGCGACTCTCGACTCCACAACCACCAGAAGCACCAACATAATCGATGTAGACAACATGATCAACTACTGGCGAAACGTGAACTCCAAAGGCAAACTAAACCTCACGGCCGGAGCCAAATACACCTCCGGAATATTCAAAACCAGATTCAATCCGTACGCCAACGCCGAGTTTACCTATATGCTCAGAAGAGCCCTGATCCTAAAAGCGATAGGCAGAGTCTCCAGCGATACCGCCTACGGCACCACCACCTATACCGGCAATCTGGAGATGGTATACTCCATAAGAAAGGTCAGAATCAGCGTCGGTTCGTACTACTCCTCTCAAACGGGAGGAAGCCCGGGTCAAAAAACCCATACGAACATATATTTTAGAATTATCAGAAGACTCTAAAGGGGGACGAGGTGAAAAAAGCAGCAATAACGGCGGTCCTGTTTATGGCCGTTTCGTTGACGGCCCAGAGCGGCCCGGTATGGCCCCAACCGCCCGAAAAAGCGCGCATAGCGTACGTAAAGTCTATCTCCAACGCGCAGGATCTGGGTATCAAAAAAGGCTTTTTCGCAAAGCTGTGGGACTTTATCGCCGGCAGCGAAGAGAAAAAGCTGATAAAACCCTTCGGCGTACACCACGACGGAAGCAGACTCTACGTAACCGATATAGGGGCCAGAGCGGTTTTCATATTCGACGAAAAGAGAAAGAGTCTAAAAAGCATAGAGCACTCCACCAGATTCAGATTCCTCTCTCCGATCGACGTGGTTACGGACAGGGATCGTAATATCTACGTTACCGACTCCACGCTAAATTACGTCTATAAATTCAACAGAAACGGAAAATTTATAAAAAAGTTCGGCAACGACATCCTAAAAAGAGCCACGGCCATATCCTACAACGAAAAAAAGAACCTTTTAGTCGTAACCGACACTCTGGCCGGCGATCTTAAAATATTCTCCACAGAGGGTAAATTCGTAGGATTTATCGGCAAACCTGGAACCAAAGAGGGCGAGTTCAACAGACCTACGTTTACCGCCTACGACGACGAGGGCTACCTGTACGTCAGCGACACTCTCAATCACAGAGTGGAGATATTCGATCCCGAGGGGAAATTCTATAAAAGTTTCGGCAAACTGGGCAATACCGTAGGAACATTCTCGAACCCCAGAGGCATAGCCGTAGACAAAAACAGAAACATCTACGTGGTAGACACCCTTTTTCATTCGGTGCAGATCTTCAACGAAAACGGCGATATTCTGCTCGCCTTTGGCACCTACGGTAAAAACAGCGGCGAATTTGCGGTTCCAGAGGATATAACCATCACAAAAGATGGTAAAATTTATATTACAGACTCTTATAACATGAGGATTCAGGTATTCCAGATCCTCGACTATGTTCAAGGAGGCAAAAAATGAAAAGGTTCCACCTATGGGCTTTTGGTATCGCGACGCTGCTTAGTGCCGCCTCCGCAGGAACGATTTTGAACACTAAACACAATCTATCCGTTACCGGCCCCGGCACCATAAAGGCCACTACCGAAACAGAAGTTTGCGTATTTTGCCATATCCCCCACAACGCCAGACCGGGAAAACCTCTTTGGAACAGAGAGATGCCGCAAAGCGCATACATCATGTACGAGAGCGAATACCTAAAAAGGACAAACTATCCGCTTCCCGCCGATCTGGGAATAACCGAAGGCACTCCGGGATCTCTCTCCAGGCAGTGTCTAAGCTGTCATGACGGAACGGTGGCGGTAGGCGGAGTCTATATCGTCAGAGGAAGCATCCTGGGCAATACCTTAATTGATATGATCGGAGTAAACGCCGACGGCACCATGCCCACCACGGCCGAGGGTTTTATAGGAACCGATCTATCCATCCACCATCCGGTGGGAATCGAGTACGATCCCACTAACGTAAAAAATTTTGACGTGGGCAGCAAAACCATAGAGCTAAAAACGGTTCCCGACGCCCCTTTGAAACTCTATACCTACAACGGAAAGCAGTACGTGGAGTGCTCCTCCTGCCACGATCCGCATATAGAGAACATGAAGTTCCTCAGAGTCACCTCGGGGGCCAACCACGGAGAGAACGTAAAAAACACCTGTATCTCCTGTCACGACAAAAATCAGGCCCCTTGGCCCACAACCCACGAGGTGGCCGGTATGCCCTATACCGACCAGGGCGTAAAGGACAGATACAACAACGGCGGCGACGTGTCGGTAGCTACGCTTTATTGCGTCAATTGCCACACCCCGCACAACGGGCTCGGCAAACCGTATCTGCTTAGGCAGGTTGAACAAAACAGCTGCTACATGGGAGCCGCCTCCTCCAGAAGCACCGCCCCCTGCCACGGAACCGGAACCACCTGGGCAGGAAACGACATAGAGTCGGTTCTAAACCGTATCTACTCGCACCCTACAAACAGAATCGACGGGGTCCATACCAACTTTGACACCCTCTACGGCTACGGAGCGACGGTAACCGATCCAGCCGCCAGCCACAGCGTAAAATGGGCTGATTCCAAACACGCAGAATGTATGGATTGCCACAACCAGCACAAACTGGGCTCCAACAACCATATCGGCACTCAGACCGCCAGCGCCACCAAATGGTACCCGGACACCCCATCAAACGCCGTTTCCGACGTTCTGCGGGGCGTGCAGGGAATAGAGCCCACCTGGCCTGCGATCTGGACGCAGCCTACCACTTTTCAGACGCTGGCCGAATCCACAAAAGAGTATCAGATCTGTCTAAAATGCCACTCCTACTGGGCCTTGGGACCTGTACTGGCTCCGGCGGCCGGAGAGATAGCCACCGCCGCCACTGACAACTGGATAGATTCCGAAAACGTCAGGGCCACCGACCAGGCGATGGAGTTTAACCCAAACAACAAATCGGCCCACCCGGTGGTTATGAGCCTAAACAACATGCCGGGTTCCTACGCTCCAAGAGGTCTCGATACCTGGGGAGTTACCGACGTTATGTGGTTCCCCTGGAACCAAAATCTTGGGAACCAGACCATGTACTGCTCAGACTGCCACGGAGCCGACAACGAGGCCAGCGGCGATCCAAAGGGACCTCACGGATCCAGTTTCAGATATATGCTAAAGGGGCCCAACAAATATTGGCCCACAAAACCGGACGGCACGCTTTTTACCACCGCCGACATCCAGGCCGACGGAACGGTGCCGGATCTATTCTGCGCCAACTGCCACAACCTGAACTATCCGCACAAACAGTGGGGATGGCGAATGAGCAGATGGACCTTCGCCTGCGTGGAGTGCCACGTGGCGGTTCCTCACGGATCGCCGGTATCCAGGCTGATAGGGTACACCAACTTTCCCGAACCCTACAACTACAACCACAACGGCGTCTTACAGCTGAGAATCAAAGGGTATAGAAAGGCCAATCCCTCCACGAACATTAACGTAAGCAACGTATACGCCCCATCCTGCGGCGGCGGCAGATGCCACCGAAGAAACGCCCAGGGATACGCCGACGGAGGTGCCGGATATGATCCGGTCACTCCTTTGCCTTAGTCTGACGCTGTTTCTGCTGGGCGAAGCCGCACAAGCTTCGCCCAAAAAGGAGCTGCTAGAGTGCATAAAGCGCTATAACCGAAATCTGATCGAAGCGGCCGCCGATCCCTCGTTTACCGAAAATTTCGACAACCGTCGGCGCCTTGAGGAGTGCGCCACGAAAAAGGTGGCCCAAAAGCTATATATTTGGATAGCGTCCTGGCACGAAAACCGCCTCTATATGGAGGCTAAACTCGAAAAACTGGAGCTGATCCGCCTAAATCGCTCGCAAGACTCGGCAATCGCCGAAACGAAAGAGATCTGGATATACAGATACAAAAAAATCGACTCAGAAGGAAGAGTCAGCGCAGCGCATCCCCCCTCCAAAATGGAGTATCTCGTCAGATACACCCTAAAAAAGTTTCCCAAAGGGTGGAAGATCGCCCAAATCAAGATTCTTCACGAAAAGGAGACTCCCCTGCCCTCCGACACATCTTGAAAATTTAAAACATTATTAAATTTGACTTATGAAAGAGGGTTTTATTGCTAAATCCCCCAAATAGTTATATAGTGTGCGAAGTTTATCGAAAAAAAGGAGCGTTATGAACATTTTGAAAACCGCATGGGAGATACTGATCTCGATGAAGACCATGGTGGTTTTAACGGTTATTTTCGCATTCTCGATAGCCGTTGCCACATTTATCGAAAACGACTTCGGAACCGAAACGGCCTGGGCACTGGTTTTTGCGGCCAAATGGTTCGAGGTACTCCAGATTCTTTTGGGAATCAACCTGCTGGCCAACATTATCCGATTCAAACTATACAGACCCAAAAAACTGCCGGCTTTCATTTTCCACGTAGGTTTTCTATTCATTCTGATAGGTTCGGGTCTAACCAGATATTACGGATACGAAGGGATCTTGCATATCAGAGAGGGGCAGAGCGAAAACAGAATGCTCTCTGCCGACGCCTTTTTGCAGATTGACGCCAAATCGGGCGGCGAAGAGGTTAAATTTGAAAAGAAACTCTTTCTATCCGCCATAGGTGGAAACGATTTTACCGAAAGCTTCGAGATCAACGGCAAAAAGGTAACCGTCAGATTCAAAGACTACATCAAAAACGCTCAAAAGGTGGCGGTAGCCGATCCTAACGGCAAACCTATCGTCTCGTTGACGGTGGCTACGCCTTCTGGTCCAGAGGAGTATATTTTAGAATACGGACAATATAGCGATCTGGGACCCTTTGCGATAGTTTTCGGTCCCAAAGAGCCCATCGAAATTAAAAAGCCGTATATATACATCTATACCAAAAACGGCAAGTTTTATTTCAAATCCAATACGGATCTGGGCTATTTCAAAATGGCAACCCAGGAAAAGGGGCTGTTTCAAAAAAACAGGGAACACCCCTTTGAGACAAAGATGCTCTATATCCTAAACGGCATACAGATCGTACCGAAAGAGGCGCTTTTAAAGGGTGTAAAAAAAGTGGTCAAACGTGAGGAAAACTCCCCTATGCAGATGAAGGGAATGAAACTGTCGGCTCTGGTAGTGGAGGTAGAGGTAGACGGAGAAAAAAAGGACGTGGCCCTGATGGGAATGGGACGAAGATTCAGGGGATTTAGCGAACACGTGAGTCTAAACGGAGTCGATATGGATATAGAGTGGGGTTCCAAACAGCTGGTTTTGCCCTTTTATCTGCATCTGAAAGATTTCGTGATCGAAAAGTACCCGGGCTCTATGAGTCCCTCCTCGTACGAAAGCCACGTAATACTGATAGACGAAAAGAACGGAGTGAGAATGCCGTATAAAATCTATATGAACCACACCCTCGAATACGGAGGATTCAAGTTTTTCCAGTCCAGTTACGATCAGGACGAAATGGGAACGATTTTGTCGGTCAACCACGATCCAGGCAAATGGCCCACATACATCGGCTACATACTGCTCGGTATAGGATTTTTGCTAAATCTCCTAAACCCCCACAGCAGATTCGGACAGCTGGCCAGAACCAGATATATTGCGCCCGCGTCCAAAGCCGCAACCGTTGCGGCGGCGCTTTTGGCCCTGCTTTCTGCCGGAACTCTGCAGGCGGCGCCTCATCAGCATCAGATAGATATGGAGCAGATCATAAGCACCGTCAAAAAGATAGATAAAAAACACGCCGACCATTTCGGAACCATACTTCTGCAAGGCCCGGACGGAAGGATCAAACCGATAGATTCGGCCGCCATAGATATCCTAAACAAAGTGCACGGCTCGAACGAGATGTGGGGTCTAAACCACAACCAGATCGTTTTGGGTATGACGGCAAAACCTACATACTGGCAAAGAATCAAGATGATAAAAGTCTCCCATCCAGGAGTCAAAAAACTGCTTCAGATACCGGAAAACGAAAAATATTTCGCATTCATCGACATCTTTGACAAACACGGAAACTACAAGCTACAAAAAGCGGTCGAGGAGGCCAGCAGAAAGAGACCGGCCGCCAGGAGCAAACTGGACAAAGAGCTTTTAAAGGTGGACGAGAGAATCAATATAGCCTATATGGTCTACACCGGCGAGTTCATGAGAATATTCCCTCTAATAGGAGACCCCAACAACACCTGGTATCCGCCGGCCTTTGCGGTCAAAAACTTTCCGGCGAATCAGGCCCGCGAAATCCAGCGAATACTTCAAAAAAACTTTGAGGGATTAAACAGGGGTATTCAAACCGGCGACTGGAGCATGGCGGACGAGGCGGTAGAGGAGATAAAGGCCTACCAGAAAAAGTACGGCGCGGCGATCATCCCTCCGCAATCGAGAATAGAGGCAGAAATACTCTATAACAGGCTCGATCTCTTTAACCGGCTTGTGCCGGTCTATCTGCTATCCGGTCTTGTGCTTTTGATGTTCATCTTCGCAAGATTGATGAAGCCGGATCTGAGCCTGCAAAAACCTACGAAAATAGTGGTATTTATCCTCTTTTTGGCCTTTTTGGCGCATACCTTCGCCCTCGGGCTTAGATGGTACGTGGCTGGTCACGCTCCGTGGAGCAACGGTTACGAAGCGATGCTATATATCTCCTGGTCGATCATTCTGGCCGGTATTTTGTTTGCCAGACAGTCCGAATTCGCCGTCTCCTCCACGGCCATATTCGCCGGTATAACCCTATTCGTAGCACATCTGAGCTGGCTCGATCCGCAGATCACCACGATGGTTCCGGTTCTCAAATCCTACTGGCTGACTATACACGTCTCGGTAATTACGGCCAGCTACGGATTCTTGGGACTTAGCGCGCTGCTGGGATTCATAGCCTTGATACTGTTTATACTCCTTGGTTTCGCAAAGGACGAAAGCAGACGAAAGCAGATCGTTCTCAACATCAAAGAGGCGAACAGAATAAACGAGATGTCCATGATAGTCGGGCTCTCTCTTTTGACTCTCGGAAACTTCCTGGGAGGCGTATGGGCAAACGAGAGCTGGGGAAGATACTGGGGATGGGACCCCAAGGAGACCTGGGCTCTCGTTACAATTTTGGTCTATACGGCTCTGCTGCATCTTAGATTCGTTCCCAAACTCTGGAACGCCTTTAATTTTGCGGCGCTGTCCGTCGTTTCATACAGCTCCGTCATCATGACCTATTTCGGCGTCAACTACTATCTTTCGGGCCTGCACTCATACGCGGCGGGAGATCCGGTTCCTATACCTACCTGGGTATACTACGCCGTGGCGATCGTGGCCGCCATAATTTTGCTCGCCTTCAGAAACAACCACATCTACGAATCCCTCAAGAAACTGGCCGTCAAAGCCGGGTAAGCCGATCGGCTTGCCCGATTATTTATTTTTATTTCTTATATCTTTTTTTTAAGTTTCAGCCTGTATAATATTAAATAATTTAATATTTTGAAAAAGGTGCGGCTATGAAACTATCCTCTTTAGTAATTTCGGCTCTATTGGTTGCGACCGCCCCTTTGCTGGCCGGAGAGAAGCTGGAGTTCAAAGAGAGACTTATGAAATCCGCGATCCAAAAGGCTCAAAAGGGGGATCCTAACGCCCAGTTCGCCCTGGGAGAGATGCACTATCTAGGATTCATGGGAGAAAAAAATTACGATGAAGCGATAAAATGGTACGAAAAAGCCGCCAGGCAGGGACACGTCAAAGCGATGTTCAATCTAGGCTACATCTATTTTACAGGAAAAGGCGCAAAAAAGGATTACAAAAAGGCAAAACACTGGTTCGAAAAGGCGGCGGCCGAAGATGATCCCAAAGCGATGAGATATCTAGGGGAGATCTACTATAAAGGTCTGGGAACGGACAAGGACTACAACAAAGCCTTTTTCTGGTATAAAAAGACCGCGGATATGGGCTATCCGAAAGCTCAATACATAGTAGGCCAGATGTATAAAAGGGGGCTTGGAACGAAAAAGGATATTCAAAAGGCTAAATATTACCTCACCAGATCGGCTATGCAGAGCTGTTCAGAGGCGGAGCTGGAGCTGGGCAAAATGTACCTAAGCGGCGAAGGCGTGCCTAAAGACCCTCAAAAAGCGAAGCAGTATCTCCAAAAAGCCTACAAGGACGGAAAAAGGGAGGCAAAAGAGTATTTAGAGCGGCTGGAGGATTGATCAATCCTCCAGGCCGGGTAGTCTCTCTTTTGGAATTTCGGCTTTCCAACCGTAGCTGTCCATAATCTTTTTAGCCTCTTTATGGCCGTTTATATAGGCCTGACAGATATACTCCTTGGCCTTTTCCATATCTTTTGGAACCCCCTCGCCGGTGAGATACATCCTGCCCAACATATAATCGGCGTCGGCGTGACCCTGCTCGGCCGCTTTTTCAAAAAGTTTTGCCGCCTCATTGAAATCCTTTTTCACCCCCTCTCCTCTATAAAACATCATACCGAGCCTATACTGGGCCTCTGGATACTCTTCGGCGGAGGCTTTTGTATACCAATAAAGAGCCTTTCCGTAGTCCTTGGAAACGCCGATTCCCTCGTAATACATTCTGCCAAGATACAGCATAGATTTTGGATCGTTCTTCTCGGCCGCTTTTTCAAACCACTTTCTGGCCTTTTGGTAATCTTTCGGCGCGCCCTCGCCGCTGAAATAGATATGTCCCAGATTGAACGCGGCTTTTACGTGGCCTTTGTCGGCGGCCTCTTCAAAGTATGATATAGATTTGTCGTAATCTTTGTGAACGCCCATTCCCAGATAGTACATCTCGCCCAACGCAAAGAGCGCGTTCGGATCTCCCTGTTCGGCCTTTTTCAATACCGAGGCGTAGGCTCTTTTGACGAACTCGCTCTTTTGAGCTAATGCCGGAGCTACCATCAGGGCTCCTACGGCGGCTATCGAGACCAGTATCTTTTTCATTCCCTCTCCTTATTTTTTATGACATTTGTTGCACCACAGCATCAAACCCTCCCCCATATAGTCTCTTAGCATAAAGCCGTTGTTGGAGACGTGAGGATTGTGGCAGCTCACGCATGTGAGCTCCTCGTTGGGGTTATTGGGAAGTTTTTTCCCTTTTGTGGGATGACCTCTACTGGAAAAGGTGGTAACCACGTGCGGTTTGCTCTTTTTTTCCGTATGGCACGTGGTACAGAGATACCAGACCTGATATCTCAAAAACTTCTTGTCGTTTCCGCCGTGCGGATTGTGGCACTTGTTGCATCTGCCGTCGTCAACCGGCTCGTGTCTGTACTTTTCCTTTTTGAATCTCTTCTCGAACTTTTCGTGGCATTCAAAGCAGGTTTTTGCTATGGGATCGGGATAGATAAATTTGGACGCTCCTTTGAACTTTTCGTTGAATCTGCCGCTTTGACCGTTATGGCAACTGGTGGCGCAGAGCCAGTTGGCCGCCGGAGCGTGCATGTACTTTTCAAACATTACCGATTTGTGGCAGATAAAGCAGTTGGACTCCTCTATATCTTCGAAGGCCACGCCCTTGACCTCGTTTACGCTCATATCGTGGCAATCCGCGCAGGGCGTTTCGAATCTCTCGTTATGAAAATAGGTTTTATGGTATTCTTTGGGCGGATATCTGAACTTTTTTTGCAAGATGCTCTTTTGATAGAGGGTCAAACTCTTTTCCAGAACTTTTCTATCCTCTTTGTCGAACCCCAGCACTTCCACCCTGTTCTCCCCCAGCATCAGTTCAACGGTCAGACAGACGAACTCCTCGTGAATATTGGTTTTGGGCGTTATCTTTCTGTTGGCCGCGGGCCGATCGTTTATTATGATAGCCACTCTATCGAGGCTGTTACCCTTTCTGACCACGATTGTGGCGTATCTGTTGTCGTAAACGTTCCTATCAACCGGCCAGACCAGATCGCTGCTCCAGACCAGCTTTTCGCCGCCTTGAGGGTTGGCATACAGAAAAATCGTAAAAATCGCGAAAACGAGCGCTAATCTCACCACCTTCCCCCGGTTTTTGTAATATCCAGACATACGCCTTCTAAATCCTTATACTCCGTTTTCATCAAGAACTTCTCATCCGAGGCGTGCGGATCGTGACAGGTAACGCAGCTAAAGCCCTCTTTGAGCAGATTTTTAAACAGCTCTTCGCCGTTTTTAGCTCTCGAGACAAAGAGGGCTTTGTAAGCTCTTTTGTCATATTTGTCCGCATGGCAGGAGGTGCACAGACCCCACGCGTTCTTTCTGAGAAAGTTCTTGTTCACGTCCGAAGAGTGGGGATTGTGGCACTTGTTACATTTGCCGGCCCCAACCGGATCGTGTTTATAAGTTTTAGTATACCAGAGTTTTCTCTTTTTTTTATGGCATTTGAGACATTTCGGCGCTATGGGATCGGGATAGGTAAAGCGGCTTTTATGCGCATCGGCCTGATTTTTCTCGCCCACGCTTCCGTCGTGGCAGGGCAGACACAAAAAGTTGACCGTGGGAGCATGGGCGAACTTTCTATCCAGTAAAACGTTGTGACAGGCAAAACAGTTGGATTCGCTGATCTCCTCGAAGGCTACGCCCGGAGTCTCGTTAACGCTCATATCGTGGCATTTCTTGCAGGCCTCTTCGTTCTTGCCGTTGTGGAAAAACTCTTTTTTATATCCGGCCGGAACTATTTTATAATATTTGGACAAAAAGGACTTTACGTAAAAGTCCACCCTTTTTTTGTCCACCTTTTTTCCGTTTTTATAAGCCACCACCCTTATATGGTTTTCACCGAAAAAGAATCGGAAACTTTTACAGTAGGTATCCTTTTTCGGATCCGTTTTTATCTCTACCTTTTCGCCCTCGCTGGTATAGAAGACCAGCTTATCTATTTGTGAATCGTACAGTTTTACCGAAACAGTTACGAAACTCTCTTCGAAAACGTCCTTTTCAAAAGGCAGCACCACAGAAACGGGTCCGCCGGAAATCCTTTTGACCAGAGTCACGACCATGGACTCTTCGCTCTCTTGCGCCGCCAGGGGCGAGAGGCCCAGGCACAGCAGCAAAATCGAAAGCAGTATCCTCGCCCCTTTCATAGTGCCCCCTATTTTTTGAAGACCTCTTCGCTGATCTTGTTCTTAGGCGTAACCCTGTCGTACTCATATTTTTTGTGGCAAGCCGGCTGACACGATCCGCCGTTGTCGTTGGCGATATACCTCATCGGGAATTTGATTCCTCCAAATTCGGTATATTTCCTGATCAGATGCGGATATTTCGAGGCGTGCTCGTCGTGACACGCTCTGCACGATCTGCCCTTTTTGTTTAAAACGTGCAGGTAGTGCAGATTCACCTTGCCGTCTCTAAAGTTCGTTTTGGTGGTATATTTCTCCTTGAACTTCTCTACCTTGTGGCACTTAAAGCATATAAAATCCTTCTCCTTGTCGAAATTGCCGTAAAATTCGGTCGTATAGGACTTTCTGAGTATGCTGAAATGGTTCGATCCGTGCGGATTGTGGCACGCGGCGCATCCGCCCTCTTTTTTTACGTCTTTGATCGGTTTGTGCCATATCGGATTCTCTTTGAGGTGCTTGGCCATATTCATCAGCATTCCGCCGTCTTCGTCAGATTTGACCTCCTTGTCGTGGCAGCTTAGACACATCTTGACCTGCTGTTTTCTGAGAATACCTTTATGATTTGTAGCGTGCGGATCGTGGCACTCCAGACATTTTCGTTTGCTGTCGGTGATGGCGCCGTGCTTATATTTTACTTTTTTAATCCACTTTCTCATATCAATATGTTTTTCGAGTCTAGAGTGGCAATCCAGACACAGATTCATTTTGCCCTCGTCCTTGAGCAGCTTTTTAAAGTTGGAGGTATGCGCCTCGTGACACTCTACGCAGCTTTTTTCGGCAGGTTTGTGTCTGTAGGCCGCTTTCATGTTCACAACTTTCTTGATCTTTTTCTTGTTGCCTACGCTGTGGCACTTCATACATAGATCGTTGACGTTTTTGCCCTTTAGCAAGAATTTGGTATTGGACTGATGAGGATCGTGACAGTCTATACATCTACCCTCTTTGACCGGTTTATGGTCAACTTTTTTGTTGTATCTGACCTTGTGGCATTTATAGCAGAGCTCTTCGATATTTTTCGTTATAAGTTTTCCCGGTTTGGCGCCCGTTCCCACGTGACAAAGTTCGCAGGCTCCCATGTGGAAGGGCTCGTGCAGATATTTTTTAAGAGGTCTGAACTTTTGCGGCAGATCTTCCGGTTTTACGAACTTGGCCACTCTCGCTTTGGCCTTTGTATGTTTTAGCTTTTTCTCTTCTTGGAGTTTTTTAAGCTCGATTTTTAGAGCCTCTTCGGTCTTTTTCTCTATAAGCGCGATCTTCTCTTTCTCCTTGACCTTCAGCCCCTCTCCGATCTCCTCGGCTATTTTGGTAACGTTGATCTCCTTTAGCTCCTCTTCGGTAATTTCGGCGTGTTGAGGAAAAAATTTATGGGGCCCTTCAAGAACGCCTTTTAATATGCTTTGGTTGATCTTTTTGATTCTCTCGATCTTTTCACCCAAATCAACCTGTGAGAGATAGTAAAAGGCCGCCGTGAAAACGGCGGCGAAAAATAGCGTAAGAATAACGTTTCTGGCTCTCATTCACCCACCTTGTATCAATATTCGAACTCTCCTACCGGACACTCATGCGCGGTAACCTTCTTTCTGATTAGATGCTCTTTCGGTGCGTGATGCGGATTGTGACACTTGTTACAGTTTATGTTCTCTCTGGGCTCGGTAACCGGTACGTGACACTCAAAACATAGCTCTTGAACGGTAGGAGTCAAAATGGCCGCCGGCTTGCTCCTTTTAGGGGCGTGGCAAACCTGGCACGCTCCCATTATGAAAGGGGGATGCTTATATTTTTGAACCGGCTTAAAAGCCTGGGGCAGCTCGGCTATCTCGATCGTCTTCGTACTGCCCGTATGGTTTTTTATGTAATCAACGCTGATACTGGGATCCATATAGATATGGTGCGATCCCTCCATAATGTTTTCCATTATGTTTTTGTTAATCTTGACAAGTTTGCCGAAATTTACGCCGCTGACGGCAAGACCCACAAGGGCCAGCAGCAATACTCCCGCTCCGATCAGGGCCAGTTTACTTTTATTCTCTTTCATCTTGACGCCCCTCACTCATGGTTTTCGGTTTCGTTGGACTCTTCGCCCTCCTGGGGCTCCTCACTATGCGGCTCATGCTCTCTCAGAGGCGGCTCGGGCTCCGCAGCGTAGTTGGGCTCGTCGCGTTTGTAGTCGTAAAAATCTTTGTCGTATACGGTTCCTATTTTATCCAGCTCTTTGCCTAGCTCGTAGTGTCCCACGTATTTGTGGCAGTCGGTACACATTGCCGGAACCTTCTTGTGATCCACTTCGACCTTCAGCTTTCCGCTAAAATAGGCTTTGTGAGCCAAATAAGCCTTTTTGTTGGGTTTTGTAGCCCTTAACAGATTCTCGTGACAGTGCAGACAGCTGCTGTCGTAAGTGAAATGGCGTCTCTCTTCTCTCTTCTCTTTCCAGTCGATATTGTAGGTATCCTTCGTAACCTCGGTAACCACGTCGTGGATACCGGTTCTAACTTTTTGAACCAGATACCCCATCAAAGAGTCGTGAGGAAGATGGCAGTCGGCGCATCTGGCTACAAAGCCGCTCTCGCCGAATCCTCCGTGAACGCTGTTCAAATAGGCGTTGGCCATCGGCCTCATCGAATGGCAGGAACTACAAAAGTTCACGGCCGAAGTCTCTTTGACCGCGATAGCCGTTATAAAAGCTATCAGCAGACCCACGAAGGTAAAGGCGATAGCCACGCCGGCGATGATTTTGAAATCCGGCTTTCTCTTTGGATTCTCTTCGTTCATCATTTCACTCTCCCGTTTGGTGTTTATTTTTTCAGGCTCTATCTCTCTGTTTTTGTCCATCATAGGGTTTACCTCTTTATTAAAATGTCCTAAAATTAGCGACACGATTGAAATTGTAAAACAATTTTTATTAAAATAAATTGAAATTTAACCGGATTATTTAGTTCATTTTTTTATTTTATAATTTTAATAATTTGAACTTATTGAAATGGACAAACTTTATTCTTTTGTAAAAATTTGTTTTACATTTGTTCCGCTTCAAACGAGGAAAAAAACTAAATTAGCTCCCTTTACAAGGGGGTTTTTATCACTTTTTTGTCACTGTGTCACGCTTTTGGAAGAGAGAAATAATCAATAATTTTTATCGTCAATCGGGGTCAAATCATTAATATTTATTATTCAAATGGTTAGCTTTTATTATAATTTTTTATAAAACAAGGACCTTGCGATCCTCGTTTCGGCAAAAATCGACCAATTTTTTAAAAGCCCTGAGGCGAAACTATATATTAATTTCTTCGTTTAAGTTTTTTTTATCTTTCTGGCTATGAAGAGTGTGGAGATTCCCATAGAAAAACTCTGAACGTAAAGAGGATCAAACCCGTTTTCCCTCATCTCCCGAAGCATCATATCAGTGGTCAAAAAATCGTCGATAGAGTTGGGCAGATATTCGTAGGCCTCCTTGTTGCCGGAAACCAAACCGCCTACTAAAGGCAGCAGTCTTTTCATATAAAACTCTACGGCCATATCGCTCAAACCTCTTCGCTCTCTTTTGGTAAACTCCAAAATCACCAGCATACCGCCATCTTTCAAAACTCTGTTGAACTCTTTTAGGGCCTTGTCCCTTTCGGTAACGTTCCTGATTCCGTAACTGATGCTGACAATATCGCAGCTATCCGAATCGATAGGCAGATCCTGGGCGAAAGCCTCCATGTATTCGAAATCCTTGAACTTCTCTTTGGCGATCTCGAGCATTCCTCGTGAGGGATCGATACCCCAAAACCTTCCCACGCTTATGCCGGACCTCTGCGCTCTTTTTTGCCAAAAACCCAGCATATCTCCAGTTCCGCAGGCCACGTCGGCTATCGTTTCTATTCTGTTTTTGCCGTAGAGCTCAAAAGCCTTGTCGCACGCCTTTTTTCTCCAGGCAACATCGCTGCCAAAACTCAATACCCTGTTGGCCAGATCGTAGGTGGAGGCGATCTGATCAAACATTCTGACAATCTTTTTCTGTTTATCCATTCTCTCTCCAGATAGCAATATCGTCGCCTATTTTAGAGCAGTGGAGAAATTCTCCGCAACTATCAAAATCGTATCCCCTGCTCTTGCCCGTACGGGAGGATACGAAAAAGAGATACCAATCCACTATGGAGGCGCTCTTTTTTAGCATCCCTTCTCCACCCTCTATCAAAACGTATCTATAACGTTTAGGAATCGAAATCTCGTTAGAGACGAACACCTCTCTATCGGGAACACTAAACAGCGGTATTTCCCTGTCAAAATCGTCTCTGGAGGATACTATCATAACGTCGGGCGCCCTGCCGCCGCACAACCTGGCATCCAAAACGGGGCGATCGGCTCTGACAGTATCTCCTCCTATGATCAGCAAATCCGCCCTGTCTCTAAGACGGTGCACAAACTCCCTGGACTTCAGGGAGGAGATGGTTCCGGGAGCTATTTTACCGTTTAGAGTCTGAGCCAGTTTGAACAGAACGAATCTGTTTTCGCTCCACGCCTTGAAGGGATACAGCAGTTTCGCCGCCTCCTCTCTGCATACGCCCACTACCACTTCGCACTTTTTCCCGAGGGCCTTTGCGCCGCCTCCGGCTTGTTCGTTAAAATCCTCGTGCGCTATTACCACCCGTGAAAAACCCAGTCCCTCTATCAGCAAAGAGCACGGAGGAGTCCTGCCGTAGTGGGTGCAAGGCTCCAGCGTTACGAAAATCTGGGCCCCTTTAAACATAGAGCCGGCATTTTTTAGCAAAAACTCGTATACGAAAGAGGGATCATCAGATTCCAAAACGGCCCTGTCGCCCCCCATTCTCACATAGGCGTCCCTGGCACAGGCGAGCTCTGCGTGCATTTTTCCGGCTCTCTCGTGAGCTCCGAGAGCCAAAATTCGCCCATCCTTGATTATCAACGCACCTACCGCCGGATTGGGATAGGTCAGACCCTGATACCGCCACGCTCTATCTATGGCGATTTTCATAAAGATTCGATCGCCGTAATCTACCATCTGTAAAAGGTTTTAGCCCAGGCGATCTCGTCATAGCCGAAGCAGTGTCTTTGAGAGCCCGTTTCGATGCAAAAACCGCTCTCGTCGGCTTCAGCCAGAACCCCTTCATACTCGGTAGAGTCGTTCAGAGCCAGTCTGATCTCCTCGCCTATGGAGCTTTGAAAATGTTTGGGTTTTTTTAGTTTTCGTTCTATTCCGGGAGAGCTTACTTCGAGACTATATTCCCCTTTTATAGGCGGTTGAACGTCTAAAAGCGGCGATATCATGTTGCTGATGTCGGCGCACATATCCAGATCTACGCCCTCCGGATGAGTGATCGTGACTCTGTATATGTTCCTGCCCCTTTCGGTAAGCAGCTCTATATCGTAGAGTCTGGCGCCGCAGTTTTCGACTATCTTTTCAATTTCGGATTCCAGACTCATTCTCCATCCTTTATCTTTTTGAACAGATCCTCTATCTTTTTGGATCGCTCTATATTGTCGTCGAACTTGAAATGAAATTTCGGACACTTGTACCATCCGCTGGACTCCAGGCAGAAGCTCCTCAGAAGTCCGGAGGCTTTTTTGAGTCTTTTTAGAATTTCTCTCTTTTCCTCTTCGTTGTAGATGCTGGGATCAATATAGACATCCGCGTCGTAACCGCCCCTTTTCACTACAACCTCGGTCACCGTCACGCCGCTGATTTCGCTGTCGTTCAAAGAGGCGAGAGCCTCGGCCAAAAGCTCTTTTAGCAAAGAGGACTGTCTGGCCCTTTTTATCTCCTGGGGAGTCATCTACTCTCCTTAGAGCGTAGCCGCTTCTTCTATCTCTTTGTAGGCCTCTATAAAATCGCCCACCTTCACGTCGTTGAAGTTTGCAAGCATTATACCGCACTCGTATCCCTTGCTGACCTCTTTGACGTCGTCTTTGAATCTCTTTAGCGAGGAGATGGAGGTATCGTATATGACCACTCCGTCTCTAATTACTCTCGCTTTGGCGTTTCGCTCAATCTTGCCGTCTGTGACCATACAGCCGGCTACTGTTCCCACCTTTGGCACGTTGAACGTCTCTCTCACTTCGGCCTGACCTATTACCTCCTCCTTGATCACCGGAGAGAGCAATCCGCTCAACAGCGCTTTGACGTCGTCAAGCAGATCGTATATTATGGAGTAGGTCTTTATCTCCACTCCCAGCTGTTTGGCTCTGTTTTTGACCGAACCGGTGGGTCTGACGTTGAATCCGAAAATCACCGCGTTGTCGCTGGCGTCGGCCAAAGTTACGTCGCTCTCCGTTATCGCTCCCACTCCGGCGTGAATGATGTCTATCTTGACCTCTTCGTTTTTCAGTTTCTCCAGGCTGCCTTTGATGGCTTCGAGGCTTCCTTGGGTGTCGGCCTTAATAATTACCGGCAGTTTTTTTATCTGCCCCTCTTTCACAAGTTGGCTCAACTCCTCGAGAGTCACTTTGGTGGTTTTCGAAAGCTCTTTTTGTCTTTCTATCTCGGCTCTCTTTTCGGCCAGTTCTCTGGCTTTTTTATCGTCTTCCACCGCTATCAAAACGTCTCCCGCGTTGGGAACCTTATCCAGTCCCACTACAACTCCCGGCTCTCCTGGCGCCGCCTCCTTGATACTGGTGCCTTCGTCGTTTATTAGAGTTCGGACCCTTCCGTGGGCAATACCGCAAACTACGTGATCTCCCTGCCTGAGGGTTCCGTTTTTTACGATCACTGTGGCCACCGGACCCCTGCCTTTTTCCAAAGAGCTCTCTATAACAACCGCTTTGGCGTTTCTCTTGGGGTTGGCCTTGAGCTCCAAAATCTCCGCCTGAAGCAAAATGGTCTCCAACAGATCGTCTATCCCTTCGCCGGTCATGGCGCTAACCTCTACGAATTCATACTCTCCTCCCCACTCCACGGGAGTTATACCCAGCTCCGAAAGCTGCGACTTTACCAGATCCGGATTGGCCTCTGGCTTATCGATCTTGTTTATTGCGACGATCATAGGTACGTCGGCGCTTTTGGCGTGGTTAACCGCCTCTACCGTTTGAGGTTTGACGCCGTCGTCAGCCGCTACAACTATAATGGCTATGTCGGTAACGCTGGCTCCTCTGGCTCTCATCTCGGTAAAGGCCTCGTGACCGGGAGTATCGATAAACGTTATCTTTTTGCCGTTTTTGACCACCATATAGGCGCCTATGTGCTGCGTAATTCCTCCCGCCTCTTTTTCGGTTACCTTGGTCTGTCTGATCCTATCGAGCAAAGAGGTTTTTCCGTGGTCGACGTGCCCCATTACGGTAATTACCGGCGGTCTCTCCTCTTGATAATCGTCCTCTATCTCGTCGTACGCCTTGACGTAATCGATCTCCTCCTCGATATTTTTGGTAACGATGTCCACGGAAAACTCTTCGCCTAGAATCTCCAGAGTCTCCTTGTCCAAAAAGTCGTTTTTCGTAACCATCATGCCAAGGCCAAAAAGCACCTTTATAACTTCGCTAACACTTTTGCCTATCTTTTCGGCAAACTCATATACTCTTACGTTTTCAGGAATTACCACTTCTTTTATTTCCCCTGTCTCTTTTTCGGTTTTTCTCTTTCTCTTTTTCTTTTTGCCTCTGCTGATCGTTCTGGTTTCAAAGGAGAAGCTCTTTCTCGATACTTTGACTCTCTTTTCGTCTATCTCTTTTTTTCTCTTCTCTTCCTCTTCGAGTTTGTTCAGCTCCTCGCTAAAATCGGGGAGGACGACCTCCTCCTCTTCGAACTCCACGCTGATGTTACCGAGATCTCTGTCGGTCAATATCTCTATCTTTTTACCGCTCTCTTTTTTTGCGGCGGGAGCGCTTTTTTTGCTCTTTTTCTTTTTTCTAGTTTCCGTCTCGGTAGGCGCGGATTGCAGTTCCTGTTTCGTTTCGGGCTCTGTCGGCGCCGGTTTTTGCGCTTGGCTCTCTTGTTCGGGTTTTTGGGTCACCCTCTTTTTCTTGACTATTACCAAACCTCTTCGTTTTTTGACTGTTGCAGAGGCCAGAGTCTCTTTCTTTTTGGGTTCGCTCTTTTTCTCCTCCTTTTTAGGCGGGCTCTTTTGCTCTTTGGGTTCGCTCTTTTTCTCTTTCGGTTTTTCCTGCTCCTCTTTAGGTTGGGGCTGTGGTTTCGGGGCGGCTCCGCTCATAACGTAGTTCATCAACCTCTCGGCCTCTTCCAGCGTAACCGCGCTGGAGGCGGCCTTGACGTTGAGACCAAGCTCCTGGGCCTTCTCTACCACCTCTTTGCTCTTTAAGCCCAGTTCCCCGGCAATCTCATGGATTCTAACCTTATCCATTATCTATTATCTCCTTTAACATATTCAAAGCCTTGACGGGATCGATCTTGCAAACCTTGGCGAGAGCTTTGGAGAGCCTCGGGCTCTTCAGGCAGCTCGTGCATATATAGAAGCTCCGTCCGACACCGCTATGTTTTTTGATTGTTTTCTCTTCGCATTGAAGTCTTATCAGCTCTGTTTGAAAAAAACGCTCCCTGCAACATATACACATTCTTATCGGTTTGCTCATTGCGGCTAATTATACCAAAAAGTTAAGATTTGCCAAAATTACTCTTGCGCTACCTCTAATCCTATGTTGTCAAAGGAGAGCACCCTCACATCGAACTGGGGAAAACGGTTTTGCAACACTTTTGCTAGTCTGGAGGAATCTCCTTCGTAAGCCATGTTAAAAAAGGTCGATCCGCTCCCAGAAAGCGTACTCATCAAAGCGCCGTTGTCGAGAGCGCACTTTTGCACCTCGAAAAGCTCGGGCATGTTTCTCATTCTGATATCCTGATGCATCCTGTCTTTGGAAGCCACTTTCAAAATATCCCATCTCTCGCTGAAAAAAGCCGAAACCATCAAAGAGGCGTGCGAAAGATTATATATCGCCTCCTCTCTCGAATAGTGCCGCGGTAATCTGGTTCTCGACTGTGCCGTAGATATAGGACGATCCGGTATAACCACGACCGCCTTTAGATCTGCCGGGATATTCTTTTTGAGGCTGTATACTCTATCTCCCTCCACAGCGGCGGCGTTGAATCCTCCCATAACCGCAGGCGCGATATTGTCAGGATGAGGCTCGTAGGTAAGCGCCAGATTGAGTATCTTCTCTTTCGAAACGGCGACTCCTGCCGCCTCGTACGCCGCGGCAATGGCGCTGACTATAACCGCGGAACTGCTCCCCAGACCTCTGGAGAGAGGAATGTTGTTGTAAAAGGTGAATCTAAATCTGCTTTTAGTATCGTCGGGGGAGAGCTTTTTGTAAAACTCGTTAAAAATTCTGATAAATAAATTGTTTCCCTTTAATTTGAAACTCTTTTCGCCCTCGCCCTTTATAGAGATACTGAAGAATCTCGATCTTTTTACGTTAACTACGTTTTTGAGATCGAGAGCTATACCTAGAGTATCGAATCCGGGCCCCAAATTAGCGCTGGTAGCCGGTACGGTTATAACCAAGGGACTCCTTTATACTGCTGGAAGAATATAAAGAGGCTCCGCATCCGTATCGAAATCTATCATCTCCAGTCGCTTTGGCAATCGAACAGTTACGGTTGGAGGCTCTTCATATTTTTTGAGGGTAATTTTACCATTTTCTTTTATAAAGTAAAGTTTCCCCATCGCCTTTACGGGTTCCCCTCCCGTTACTTCGAAAGCGTCGCAGCCTTTTAGGGGGATATCGTGCACTATGGATAGAGTCTTTAAAAAAACGTAGGCCAGTTTGAGGGCCATATAGCTGCCGGGACCTCTCACATATGCCAGCATCACGGGCTCGTAATCTCTCAAAAGCGATTCAAAAATCTCAGGAAGAGCTTCGCTGCTTTTTTTTTCGCTGAAGAGCTCTTTTATAAGAACGGAGTTCTCGTCATACAGGCCGACTCTGATCTCCTTGCCGAAAGAGACCAAAAAGAGTTTAACCCTTGGCTTATGCGAAGGCTCTCTCAAAGGCCAAAACCTCGCTTCTCTCTTTCGGGAGTTCGGCTATCTCGTAATTTTCCGGATCCATAAATAGCCTCTTGGTCAACTGATGGTTTATATGGTGGCTCCCCGCAAAAGAGTCGTAATGGCCCATAAACCAATATCCCATCAGCGACATATCCCCTATGGCGTCCAGAATTTTGTGCCTCACGAATTCGTCTTGGAATCTAAGGCCTTCGGGATTGAGAATCTTTTTATCGTCCAAAACCACGGCGTTTTCCAGGCTGCCGCCCAACGCCAGTCCCATACTGCGCAGATATTGTACTTCGTGTAAAAAACCGAAGGTTCTGGCTCTGGCGATTTCCGAAAGAAAAGCTTTTTTGGAAAAATCGAGCTCGTATCTCTGTCTACCTATGAGGGGATGATCAAAATCTATCTCGAAGGAGAATCTAATATCTCTTGCCGGTTTTAGTCTGGCGTACTTGCCGTTCTCTTCGTATACCACCTCTTTTTTTATCTTTATATAGCGTTTCCTTTTCGAAAGGGTTCTGATTCCAGCCTCTTCAAGAAGCATGCAAAATCCGATAGCGCTACCGTCCATCACCGGAACCTCGGGGCCGTCCAGCACTACTCTGAGATTGTCGATACCGAAAGAGTACACCGCCGACATCAGATGCTCTATCGTGGAAACTCCAACCTCAGGATCTCCGATAACGGTAGCCAGTTTGGTATTCGTTACGCTCTCTACGCCAAGAGGTATTCCCACCCCTTCGTCGGATCTGTAAAAGATTATGCCGCTGTCGTCCTCTAGCGGCTCCAATACCATATTGACGGGCTTTCCGCTATGTAGACCGATTCCGGTGATTTTTACTTTTTTGGCTATGGTTCTTTGTCTCATATCTCGCCTTGGAGGGTTTGTGTAGCCATTTTAGCATAATTTCTCTTAAAGGTTAACACCAGTTCACTCCTCCTCTTCCATATCGATCATCTTTCTGGCGTCTTTTATAACGTCAGTAATGTTGAGTTTGATCCATTTTTTATCCATCCACTCCCTAGGCATAACCTCAACGCCCTGAACCAAAACTCCAAAATGGAGATGGTCTCCAAGAACGAGGCCGGTAGAGCCGGTTTTCGCCACCACCTCTTTGGCCGCCACTTCGTCACCTTTGGATATCAAAACGCTAGAACAGTGGGCATAAAGGGTATACAGTCCCAGTCCGTGCGAAATTATGGGCATATTTCCATATATACCGTTATAATCGGAATAGACGCACTCCCCTCCGTTACTGGCGATAATGGGAGCCCTTTTCACGCTGGCCAAATCAAGACCCAGATGATATGATCTGCTAACCGTTTTGCCGTTGTAGGTATAGATTCTGTATTCTCCGAAACTCCCTTTGGGCGCCGAATTTTTGAGAGGATAGAAAGGCTCTATCTCGAAATCGTCTATCATATCGTGCGATACTTTGGAGGTGATTTCGTGAATTCTCTCTTCGTTTTTGTTTCTTAGTGTCTCGTTGATAAACTTGAACTTCTCCAGAGGTCCCATTTTGGCCGTTTCCGGATATTCGCTGGCCAGATCCTCGACTTTGCCTTCGAGAAAGCTCTTTTTGAGTCTCATTTTGACCTTTTTATATCTCTTATCCTGTAGAAAATATCTAATATAGGTCTTGGATACGTTTCCGGCCATATCCTCGGATACCACGTAGGCTCTAAAGTTCCTTTCATTAACCGGCCAAGCGACAAGAGATATGTAATAGCCCTCTTTGTAAAAGGGCTGAGGTATGAACTTTTTACCGAAATTGGTTTTTATGTATACGCTCTTTAGGTTTTCGTCCGTGGCTTTAAATATCACCGCCGCCGACCCGCCTCTGGTTATTTTGTAGGAGTTCGAGATCACGTACTGATTAGGTTTTTTTCTATCTATTATCACATAGACTCTTTTTTGGGACTCGTTACCTCTAAAGTAGTTCCATCTGCTGGCGTCGTTTACCTCTATGTCCAGTATCGCTTTTTTCTTTTCAAATGTAAACCCGGGCGGGGCGTCAACCTCCACTGTAACCATTTTCAGGGGTTTTTGCAATTTTTGCTCATATATGACCTCTTCGTTCTTGCCGTCGTTCATGGTTATTTTGTAGGAACTGATGCCCAAATTGTCCTTTAGCGTAATCCCGATAGGTTTTTTCATATTCCAAAAGATCTTTTTCTCTATCAGTATCTGGGGCGCTTCTCTCTCGAAATCCTCCGAAGTATAAATATAGGCTCCGATACCGGCCAACAGCGCCGCAAACAGAAAAATCAACGCCTTGGTACCCTTTTTCCTTCTTCTCACGCCAGCTCCTTTTTCAAAATATCCAAAACTTCCTTCAGTACCGTATCGAAATCTTTACCTTTTACCGTAAAACCCGCCGCTCTTTTATGCCCTCCCCCTCCAAAGATCAGCGCCGCTTTCGATACGTCCACAAATCTTTTGGAGCGTAAAGAGACCTTGACGTCGCCGTTTGGCTCCTCTCTCAGCAGAACTCCCACCTCCACGGTAGCCAAGCTTCTGGCCATATTTGCGGCCTCTTCGGCGTCAGACGGAGCGGCACCGGTACTTTTTAGCATATCCTGAGTCAGTTTCACAACCGCGACCCTCGCGTTTAGATAAAGAGTCAAGGTATCTAAAATTTTGGCTTTTAGCCTCAACTTCGCCAAAGACTCTCTTTGGGTAATCATATCCGCCACGTAAGAGGGATCGACTCCCAGCTCCACAAGTTCGGAACATTTTTTAAAAAGCGCCGAATTTACGTTTTCGTACCTGAAAAATCCCGTATCCGAGACAATTGCGCTATATAGGCAAAGGGCCACGTTCTTATCTATAACAAAACCGGAACTTTTTAAAAAGTCGTAAACCAGCTCTCCGGTTGAAGAGTAGCTGGGATCGTTTATATCGATATCCGCAAAACCCTCGTTGGTGGGGTGGTGATCGAAACCGATCAGAGGGGCGTCGATCTTATCGACTCCCAGTCTGTCGAAAGAGGCGCAATCAAACGCGATTGCCAGATCGTAACCGCCGGAGAAGGTTTTTGAAATCTTTTCAAATCCAGGCAGAAAGTCGTAGCTGCGCGGCAGATCATCGCTGACGTTTACGATTCTTACTCTCTTAGAGCCCGTTATTTGCAAAGAGTTAAACATAGCCAACGAGCTGCCCAACGCGTCCCCGTCAGGGTTGACGTGGGAGATCAGAAGCACTCTTTTTGCCTTTTCGATCGCCTCTTTGGCTCTCTCAAACATCGCCTACCATCTTCATGGAGATATCGGGCCATCTGGCCTGGTGTACCAAACTGCCGGAGCTTATCGCGTCTACGCCTGTATCGAAAAATCTCTCTATATTTTCGAGCGTCACGTTGCCGCTGGCCTCGATCAGTACCGAAAGGTTGCGGCGACTTCTATACTCGCACACCTCTTTTACCGAAGAGGGCTCCATATTGTCGCACATAATTATGTCGGCTCCCGCCTCGATGGCCTCTATCGCGGCCTCTACGCTCTCGCACTCCACCTCGATTTTAGCGGTAAAAGGGATCTTTTTTCTCGCCTCTTTTATAAAGGTTTTAAGATCTTTGATTATCTTCAAATGGGTATCTTTTAACATTAAACAGTCGTCCAACCCCATTCTGTGGTTAACTCCGCCACCGCAAAGAACAGCATACTTTTCAAACTCCCTCAAAAGCGGCCTTGTTTTTCTAGTATCCAAAATTTTTATGCCGCTGCCTTTTAGTTTTTCAACGAACATGGCGGTGTTGGTGGCGATCGAAGAGGCGTGAAGCAAAATATTCAACAAAGAGCGCTCGGCCTTTAAAATCGATATGGAATCTCCGCGAATACGGGCGATTTCGTCTCCGCTTTTGAAACGGTCCGAATCGTTTAGATGCCATTTAATATCCAAATCCACGATTTCGCCCAGCGCCGAAGCGTATTTCACGCCGGCCAAAACGCCCTCGCTCTTGGCTTTGATAACAGCCTCCGCCATACCGGCGGAAGCCACCCTCTCGAACAGATCCCCCCGTCCTATATCCTCTTTTAGAACCTCTTTAGCAAACTCTTTTTCAAACATCTCTTATCCGAAATATTCGAACATTCTCTCTAACGCCAAATTGGCCCATTTTCTGGTATCCTCCTCGATAAAGATCTCGTTAAAGGGTTTGTTGTCCCTGATAGCTCTAAGAACGTCCAGAAGATCCTCCAGTGTCGTCTCGTTCATCGTGGGACACTCGGGCTTGGTAGAAGAGAGCACATAGGTGTTTTTATCTCTGAGGCGTTTGACGAAATTGTACTCGGTGCCTACCGCAACCTTCTGTTCCGGCGGAAGAGATCTGACATAATGGAGAAGCTGGCTCGTAGAACCCACAAAGTCGGCGGCTCTGCAGACTTCAGGCTTGCATTCTGGATGAACGGCTATCTTGATTTCTGGATATCTCTTTCTGTAAAACTCGATATCTTCCGGTTCAAACAGCTGATGAACGGAACAAAAACCGTTAAAACATATGATATCCGCCTCTTTCGGATCGCACTCTCCCTCTCCTATAACGCAGGCTTTTAGCCCCATCATCCACGCTATGTTCTGGCCGAGACATTTATCAGGCACAAACAGGATCTTTTTGCCGGTCTCCACAGCCTTTTGAATTATCTTTTTGGCGCTGCTGCTTGTGCAGACCATTCCGCCCATTTGACCCACCTTGGCCTTTACTTCGGCGCCAGAATTTATATACGTTACCGGCAGTATATCCTCTTTGGCTATACCGTGTTCGATCATATATCGGACCGATTCGTCAAAATAGGCGCTGTCTATCATTCTGGCCATGGCGCAACAGGCTATTCTCGGCATCACGACCCTTTTGCTGGGATCGAGTATCTTGACGCTCTGGCCCATAAATCCCACGCCGCAAAAAAGGATAAACTCGCTGTCGCTCTCTTTGGAACGTTTCGCCAGTTCGAGACTGTCCCCGGTTATGTCGGCCATCTCGAAAACTTCGTCTTTTTGGTAGTAGTGAGCGACTATTGTGACCGAAAGCTCCTCTTTGAGTCTCCTAATCTCCTCTTGCATCTTCGAAATCTCGTTCACGCCTATCCTTTCCGTTTGCATTTAGCAACAACCCGAATTTCGTAATCATAATGTTATGTAATTTTAGCTAAAATTATCCGTAAATTTAGAAATTGACAGGAGTTTAAATCTCATGGAGTTTTTGACAAACACAAACGTACAGTTTTACATATTGGCTTATCTCGTAGGCGGGATACCCTTTGGACTGATACTGGCCAAACTGTTCGCCAAAGAGGATATAACCTCTGCCGGCAGCGGTAGCATAGGAGCTACAAACGTATTGAGAGTAATCAAAAACAAAGACCCCCGCCTGGCAAAAAAACTGGCTATCGCCACGGTGGTTCTGGACGCGTTCAAAGGGGTGGCGATAATCCTGCTGGCCAAAGCAGCGGGACTCTCGTACGCGGCTCAATGGGCCATCGCGGTTTTGGCCGTGATCGGACACTGTTTTAGCCCCTTTTTAAAGTTCGAAGGCGGCAAAGGCGTAGCCACAGGGGTCGGAGTTTTGCTAATAATGCTGCCTTTGGAAACTCTTTTGGCTATCGCGGCGTGGGCCCTTGTGGCCAAAACGACGAAAATCTCCTCTTTGGCCTCTTTGGCCGGCTTGACCGTACTGATTCTATCGAGTTTCATAATACATCCTCAGATACCTCATATCAAATCTCACGCTCCTATAATCATTATAGCGATGATAGTGGTCTATAAACATATTCCAAATATCATCAGACTGCTCAAACGGGAAGAGAAAGCGGCTATATGATAAAAATATTTATCGAAAATCTGAAATTTAAAACCGTAATAGGCATATTGGAAAAGGAAAGAAAAACGGAACAGCAGGTGGTACTGGACATTGAGATATCTTATGATCCGAAAGAGGGCTTCGTCGACTACGCACTCGTTTGCGAAATATCGAAAAACCTGCTGCGCTCCGAAAAATTCGAACTCGTGGAAGAGGCCGTAATCTCTTTGGCCGCCGAACTGAAAGAGAGATTCGACCAGATCTCGTCTATCGAAATTTCCCTTAAAAAAATAGAAATTCTAAGAGACTGCGTAGTCGGCGCAACATATTCGAAAACTTACTAAACTATCCTTCCGCCCGGTATCATAATCGAAAAAAAGATTAAAAAAAGTTGAAACTTTCTTTAAAATTTTCTAAAATTGTGATATAATCTCCTTTAAATTTGAAATAAGGAAAAGGGGACCGATGAGAATATTAATAGTCGAAGACGAAGTAACTTTAAACAAAACATTGGCGGAAGGCCTAAAGGAGTTCGGCTATCAAAGCGACGAAGCCGAAAGTTTAAAGGATGCTCTTTACTATCTGGACATTCGTAACTACGATCTGATTCTGGCGGACTGGATGCTGCCGGACGGCAACGGCCTGGAGCTGGTCAGCCAGGTGAAACAGAAAACCCCGAAAACAATCGTAATAGTACTCTCGGCCAGAGACGACAAGGACAGCGAAATAGAAGCTCTCAGAGCGGGAGCCGACGACTATATCAGAAAACCTTTCGATTTTGACGTTCTGATCGCCAGAATCGAAGCCAGACTGAGATTCGGAGGCAGCCGCATCATAGAGATCGAAGAGCTGATCATCAACCCAGAAGAGGAAAAAATAACCTACAAAGACAAAGAGATAGAACTAAAAGGAAAACCTTTCGAAGTGCTATCTCATCTGGCAAGACACAAGGATCAAATCGTATCCAAAGACCAACTGTTAGACGCGATATGGGAAGAGCCCGAACTGGTAACCCCAAACGTTATAGAAGTGGCCATAAACCAAATCAGACAGAAACTGGACAAACCTCTGGGAATTCAGACCATCGAGACGGTTAGAAGAAGAGGTTACAGATTTTGCTATCCAAAAGGAGCATAAGGGGGAAGTTCATATGGCAGTTGGTGCTGGCTTCGGCCGCACTGATAGCCATATTCTCTACACTCCTTTACAACTATATAAAACACTCTCTTTATCAGGAGATTGAAGAGGGTCTGATACGTCAGGCCAAATATATAGTTACCACGATACCGGATCAGCGCGCCGGCAGTAAAATAGACAGCTTCTACCTACAAAACACCCTCAATATCAACGTCGAGGTTATACCAAAACCTCCTCAGATAGACAGCGTCAGCTACAACGTGATCAGAGGCGGAAACAGAGTTTACGCTATCCTTTACTATCCATACAGCTTCACCGAACAGACGTATCTGAAAATAAAAAAAGATATCACCTCCATCTCCAAACTGCTGAATAAAATACATAAAATCGTTCTAATAGCCAATATATTGAGCTTTGCCTTTATCATTATATACGCCTTTTTTATCTCCAACATATTGACCACTTACATAACCAGTTTTACCAAAAAACTGGCCGATATGAACGAGAACATGCTAACCCCGATAAAGATAGAGCATCTACCTATAGAACTGCAGCCTCTGGGCAGATCCATAAATATGCTCATCAACAGAATACAGACTTTCGTCAAATACCAAAAAGAGCTCTTTATAGGAGTCGCACACGAGCTTAAAACTCCGCTGGCCGTAATGAAGCTCAAAAACGAAGTGACGCTTATCAAACAGAGAACGCCGCAGGAGTACATAGAAACCATAAAACTCAATATAAAGTCGATCAACGAAATGAACAAAATGATAGAAAACGTACTCAAAATAGGGAGACAAGAGGGAGACCACTTCGAACCGCCGGTTCAGATGGACGTTATTTCGCTGCTCAACGAAAAGGCCAACAACTACAAACTGCTGGCGGAACAGGAGAACAAGGAACTAATCACCGATCTAAAGCCGCACAAATACAAAACCACGATTCAGCCCACGCTCGTAAACCACATTCTTCAAAACTTCATTCAAAACGCCATAAAATTCACGCCCGAAGGGGGAAAAATCCTTTTAAAAAGCTACCCAGTCGAAGAGGGTCTGAAAATAGAAGTGATCGACGAAGGGCCCGGAATTGACGAGAGCCTGGATTTGTTCGCTCCCTTTAAAAGAAGCGGCGAAAAGAGCGGCGTAGGTCTGGGACTGTTCTTGGCCAAAAGCGCCGCGGACGCCATGGGAGCGCATATAGAAATCAAAAACAGAACCGACGAAACGGGAGCGGTAGCGAGCCTCGTAATCCCCTCAACTCTGGCCTGTCCCATCTGCTGACCTTTAATTTTTTATTAAGTTTATTTCAGATATAAATTTGCGATATCAATTAAACTTTCAGAGGGGGGTTGAATGTCGTTGATGATAACGGACGAGTGCATCGCATGCGATGCCTGCAGAGAGGAGTGCCCCACAGAAGCCATAGAAGAGGGCGATCCGATCTACGTAATTGATCCCGACAGATGTACCGAGTGTGTGGGATTTTACGACGAACCGGCCTGTATAGCCGTATGCCCGGTAGAGTGCATAGTACCGGATCCGGACAATATGGAGACCATGGCGGAACTGAAACTAAAATATGAACAGTTAGCCAAAGATAAAGAGGATTGATGGCCAGACGGACCGCCGTCATAGATATAGGTTCCAATTCGGTACGTATGATAATCCTCGAGCGCACCAGTCGACTCGGGTTTTATCTGTTAAACGAAGTCAAAAGCAGAGTAAGAATAAGCGAAGGTTCCTATGAAAACGGCGGTAATCTGCAACCCCAAGCCATAGAGAGGGCGATCGCCGCCCTAAAAGAGTTTTTGACCATAGCGAAAAATCTCAAAGTCAAAAAGATTCTTGCCGTAGCCACATCGGCGGTGAGAGAGGCGCCAAACAAAAAAGAGTTCTTGTCGCGTGCCAAAAAGGAGCTCAATTTAAACATAAAGGTCATCGAGGGCGAAAAGGAGGCCTTTTTCGGAGCGGTTGCGGCCATGAACCTGCTGCCGATAAACGAATGCGTCACGATCGATATAGGAGGAGGCTCCACGGATCTTGCGCTAATCAAAAACAACGAGATAAAACAGTGCGTCTCTTTGGATCTAGGAACGGTTAGATTAAAGGAGCTCTTTTTCGATAAAAAATCCACTATCAAAGAGGCTCTTGTCTACATCAAAGAGGAACTAAAAAAGATCCCTCCGGAATTCAGATCCGACACCGTCGTAGGCATAGGAGGAACTCTAAGAGCCTTGTCCAAATCTATAATGGAGTCTGATAATTATCCACTTGATAAGCTTCACGGCTTTAGCTACTCCTTTAAAGAACATCAAGGCTATATAAAAAAGCTGATCGAATCCCCAACCGGAAAACTGAAAAAATTCAACATAAAAAAAGATCGTTACGACACCATCAGAGAAGGCTGTCTGATATTTTACGAAACTGTTCGGCAAATAAGAGCCGAAACCGTAATCACCAGCGGAGCCGGAGTCAGAGAGGGCCTGTTTTTGTACGATCTGCTCAGAAACCACAACTTTAGATTTCCAAAAAACTTCAACCCCAGCTTAAAAAGCCTGCTAGATAGATTCTGTATCGATCCCAAGGCTTCGGCCTGCATCTACAGAAACAGTCTGAAGATATACGAAGCTCTTCATCACCTTTTCGATCCCGAAAAGAGATACGAAAAAGAGCTCGGCATGGCGGCTAAATTGCTAAATATCGGCATATACGTAGATTTTTACGAACACCACAAACACAGCTCTTATATCATTTTAAACGATCTAGAATACGGAGTATCGCACGAGGAGATAGCTTTGACCGCCTTGCTGGTTAGATACCATAAAAGAAAGCTCCCCTCAAACTCCTCCTTAAAAAGTTTCAAAAAGCTTCTGCCTCCTCAAAAAAAGGTCGAGTGGCTCAGCTTTATACTATCTTTGGCCGAGATACTAAACAGAGATTTAGAGTGCAGTCGATTCGAGATCCACTATAGTCGAAACTGTATAAAAATAGAGAGCGATAAAAAGCTCTATCTGGCCAAAGAAGAGATAAAGAACCTGCAAAAGCCTGCTCCTCTGGCCGTTTTGATAGATTAGAACTTCGTTCCCATACTAAACTCGAAAGAAGAGGTCCTGTCTCCCGGCTCGTTGTCCAAAGGAGAGGCGAAAATCAACTGTATCGGTCCCATTGGAGAGAGCCATTCGATAGCCACCCCTGCACCGCTTCTTTGAATTTCGCTTAGAGAGTTCTCCCCGATCATTCCGTAATCGTAAAAGAAGGTCAATCTCATTCGCGCAGACTCTATTAGCGGAATACTGGCCTCTATAGAATTGGAAAAGGTTACCTTGCCCCCTATTAGTCTATCCTGATCATCTTTCGGAGAGAGCGATCCTGATGAGTATCCTCTGACGCTTCTGATACCGCCGATATAGAACTTTTCGTTCACCGGCAGATATCCCAGATCGGAGATAAATCCGCCTCTGGCCTTATATCGAAGAATCAGATCGTAGTCTATAATATCCTCCAGACCGTAATAGTAGGCGAATCTGGCAAAGTTTTTGAGATATTTGTCATCTCCTCCAATGCCGGCGTACTCCAGCGAATAGCTGGCCGCCATCCCCTCTCTGGGAACGTAGTAATCGTCAGTATTGTCCCAATAAAGAGTCGGCATGATAGAGCTCTTTATAAATCTTCCCTCGGGGAAATAGATGCTGTCAAACGTCACGTCGCTGAGCTCGTTGACTTCATATTTATAAGTGATAGAGCCTCTTAGATGTCTGGTAAGCTGTTTTCCCACTCCAACCGAAGCGCCGTATCTTTTTTGAGTGTAATCGTAAGATTCGTAGGTGGTATTGTACAGATTCAGACTCAGACTATAATCGCTGTCGTATATCCTGGGATTGTATATTCCCAGATTGAACCTCAGCGATCTTCTGGAGTTGTCTACCGATAGAGTCGTGTTGATACCGCTGCCGAATATGTTTCGGTCGGATATGCTGGCATTTACGATTACCCCCTCGTATGATCCGTATCCGCCCCCGATCATGATGTTTCCGGTAGGCATCTCCTTGACCTTGACCAGCAGATCTATCTGATCTTCGCTTACTCTGCGCTCTTCTATCGTAACATCCTGAAAAAAGCCGGTTCGCCTGAGGGCGTTTTTAGAGTCCCTAAGATCGGTCAGACTATACAGATCCCCCGGAGCCAGATAGATCTCGCGCCTGATAACTCTATCGAGCGTCCTTTGGTTGCCTGAAATGATCACGTCTCTGATATAGACCTTTTTACCGGGAACTATCGTAAACTCCACTACGGCGGTATGATCTTTCTCGTTCTTTTTGAAATCCGGTATTACCCTGACATAGGCATAACCAAGATCGGCGATCTTCTCCTTGATCTTTTGCATATCCTTGCGGAGCTTTTCGATATTGAATATCTTCCCTTTTTGCAGCTTTAGATCTTTGCCCAGCTCCTTTGGATCTATAACCTGCTTTGTCATAAATATCTTTATATCGGCTACCCTGTATGGTTTTCCCTCGAAAATATGGTATGTAAGTTTAGCTTCATAATTGTCAAAATCCACCCTCAAAAAGGGATTGCTTACTTTGGCGTCTAAAAAGCCCTCGCGCATATAGAGATCTTTTATTCTGGCTCTGTCGTACTCCAGTTGATCCAGCTTCACCTCCCCGTCGTCGAATCCCCACATCCATCCGAGAAAGTCGCGCTCTCTATTGGCAATCACCTCTTCTATCTCATCCTTGTCGAAAGCCTTCGCGCCGCAAAGATTAAGATTTTTAATAATTATGTTCTCCCCCTTGTTGACTATAAAATCCACCTCCACGCTGCCGTTTGGCAAATTTTTGATTTCTGTCTCAACGACCGTATCGAAATATCCCTCCTGAGTAGCTCTTTGCACGATTTTGGCTTTAGCCTCTTCTATCTTCTCCTCGTCGAAAATATCGCCCTTTTTAATACCTAGTATCTCCGGCAGTTCCTTCTTTTTGCTCTCGAGATATCCTGTTATGTCGACTTTGGAAATCACCGGTTTTTCGACAAAATGAAATGTAACGACCCCGTCTTTTTCGGTTACCCAGATATCTTTGAAATAACCCAGCTCGAAAAACTTTTTGATGGCTTTGTCGATCTTTTCTATATCCAACCGCGAACCGGCATGCAGTCCGACGGTCTCCTCGGCTATGGTGGGGGAGAGATGAACCAGCCCTTCGAATCTGATCTCCTTGATCTCCTTGGCGTGCAAGGAGATGAGGGCGCTTATCAAAAGAGGCCAAAAACCCTTTTTCATTTTTTTCCTTAGAATAGGTAGAATATTCAAATTTAGGGGTAAGTTTACCAATATTTTAATTAATATTGATTAAAAGCGACGATGCTATAATAATGCGAAATATTTTTTGGGGAGTGCGATGGTTGCCGGAGTAGTTGGACTGGGATTGATGGGGGGATCTTTGGCTTTGGAGCTAAAGGAGCTGGATTTCGTCAAAAAGGTTGTCGGTTACGACAAGAACGAAAAACATAAAAAAGAGGCCCTCGAATTAAAACTGATCGAAGAAGCCGTGGATCTGGATACCATACAAAAGTGCGATCTTATAATTTTGGCCATTCCGGTAGAGGGGATCATAGAGACTCTAAAAAGTTTCAAAAATATAAAAAGCGACTCCACGATAATAGATCTGGGCAGCACCAAAGAGAAAATAGTAAAAAGCGTTCCCGAAAAAATCAGAAAAAATTTCGTAGCCGCCCATCCGATGACCGGAACGGAAAAGTTCGGTCCCAAAGCGGCCTTCAAAGGGTTGTACAAAGACAAAATAGTAGTCGTTTGCGATATCGAAAAGAGCGGAGAACATCAAAAAAACGTGGCCATCAGACTCTTTGAAAGTATTGGTATGCAGATAGTCTACATGGAGGCGGCCGAACACGACCGGCACGCGGCTTATATCAGCCATCTGCCGCACGCTATCAGCTACGCTCTGGCAAATTCGGTGCTGGGCCAGGAAGATCCTAAAAGCATTTTAATTCTGGCCGCCGGAGGGTTCAAAGATATGAGCAGACTGGCAAAGAGCTCCCCAAAAATGTGGAGCGACATCTTTAAACAGAACAGAGAAAATCTGTTAGACTCTATCGACTCTTTCAAAAAGGAGCTAAAAATCGCGGAAAATCTGCTCAAAGAAGAAAACTGGGAAGAGCTCAGAAAGTGGATGGAAAAGGCAACTACCCTTCACGATATTCTCTAGATCTCTCCTCCAGTAACTTTTTCAATCTTTTTCTATCTATTCTGTTTTTCCCGTTTTTATAAATATTTTCATAAAGCTCTTTTGCGAAAAGATACAGTTCGTCACTGCCGTTAGAACGGGCCAGAGTTTCCATTAAGAGCCTCTTGTCGCTCTCTATTTTCGGCACTTTTTTTCCTTTTTTTGAAAAGTAGAGCGCCACTAAAAGAGCGACAGCGGCCAAAACCGCCGCGAACAGAAAGCCTGCCATGAAATAGATCCACCTATTTTTGTTTTCAAAAAGCGCTGGTCGATCGCTTTTTAACGGCTCGGTTCCTAAAACCTCCACCGATATCGGCTCTGAAGACAAAAGCGAGATTTTGCCTCTAGATGGATCGAAAAATTTTAGCTTTAACGGTCCTACGGTAAAGTTTTCATCCGAAACGATCGAAAATTTCTGAATAAAAGTGACGTTTAGATCATCTTCGTAAAACTTTTTTATCTTTTTCGGCACATCCGAATAGACTATGGCGTTTTCTACCGGCAAATCGATATTTTCCAGATTTTCTACGTTTCCTCTACCTTGAATTTTAACGCTTACATTTACTGGTTCGTTTGGTTTGGTTTTTGTTTTGTCGATATCTACCGAAAGAGAAAAAACGCCTATTAAATCCACATTCTCGGGCAACTCTTTGACACTAATAAGCAGTTCGTTCGTCTTTAGGCTCCTCCATTTGGAAAATTCGACTATGCCGCCCACGGAGTCTTCGCTCATCGAAGGCGTAGCTATCTGCAATGTGGCCGGAGATATTCTCAGCAAACCGCTTTTTTGAGGAAAAACGACGTATTTTAGCTCTTTTATAAAATATTTTTTCGTTACCAGCAATAAATTGTTGGTTCTGTCTTGATCTACCCTCTCCACCCAAAAGTCGTAAAAAACGGGCGGAGTAAACCTGTAATCCACCACCTCAACGTCCCTTTTTATCTTCAGTCTGAGAGTAACCAGAATACTTTCGCCGACGTAGGCCTCTTTTTTGTTGGAATAGAGTTCAAACACTATATCTCTCTCTTTTACTCCGACCCTTTGGATATCTATCTTTGCGCAGTATAGAAGATCGGCTAAAAAAAGATACGTCAAAAAAAATATAAAAGCTCTACCAAGGTTTTCCAAAATCTTCTCCTTTGGAGTTTTCGTCTTTGATCAAAAGGCTCTCTTGGGGAATCTTTTTGACTTTTGAGAGCCACTTGCGCTCCTCTCTGTCGCTGATAAATCTGTTATCGGCTCTGTTCGATACGCTTTTGGCGCTCTTTTTAGCCCCTTTTGATCTATCCTTTTTGGGCGAGCTTTTTCCTCCTTGATTGTCAACTCCTTCCTTTTTGTCCTCCTGTCTGTTTCGGGAACCACTTTTTGCCGAATTTTCACTTTTTTTCAGCATCCGCTCCGCCAGTCGCAAATTGGCTTGGGTATCTTGATCCTCTTTGATGGCCAGAGCCTTTTTGTAACTCTCTATAGCCGATCTGTAATCTTTTAACATAAAAAAGGCGTTTCCCATATTGTGGAGCTTGTAGTACTCCAGCAACCTGTTTGGCGTCTCTATCATTTTGTAGTATTTTATCGCCTCTTTATACCTTTTGGCCTTATAAAGAGCGTTTGCCAGATCGTAATACGCGTAGGGACTCTTTTTGCTACGGGCTACTTTTTCAAAATATTCGACCGACTTGGGGAAATTCCCCTTTTTATAATATTTTTGCGCCTGTTCTATATCCCTAAAATCCAATAAAAAGGCGTAGCTCTTTGTGGAGGCAAAAGCGATCAACGTAATACAGAGCACCGCGACTCCCCCTCTGCCCGGCGGAGAGAAGAAAACCGCCGCCATCAGAACGATAGAAAAGGGCAGCAGATATACAAAAAGCTCTCTGTACTCCCTAACTCTTATTTCGCGCTCCGAACCGCCTAGACCGTTTAGCGTAAAAAGCAGCCTATCTATATCTTTCGAGGAGAGCGAAGCCTCGATAAAACGGCCGACACCTTCTGACTCAAGAAGATTTCCCAGCTCAAAATTGAGTCTCGAAATAACTATATTCGATCGCGAATCTTTCATATATCCGTCGCCATCCGGCACCGGAGCGCCCCTTAAAGTGCCCATTCCCCAAAAATAGAGTTCTATACCTTTTCGTTTCAAAAGAGACACTATCTTTTCGTTTTCAGCGATCTCGCCTCCGTCGCTAAGGAGTAAAACCCTCTTTTTCTCTTCCTTTTTCAACAGCGAGGCCGCGCTATTTATAGCCGCGCTCAACGAAGTTCCTTTTAGAGTGACGCTCTCTGGATTGATATGTTCGACCAAAAAAGCTACGGCCCCAAGATCCTCGCTAAGGGGAGAGACCACGAACGCCTCAGAACTAAAAGCCACTACGCCTACTCTGAATCCTTGCGCCTTTTTTAGAAACTCAATCAGTTTTCGTTTTGCGAATCTGATTCTATCTGGATATAGATCACGGGCTCTCATCGAAGGCGAAATATCTATCGCCACTACCAAAGGAACGCTCTTTTTTTTCAGAACCCTCTCTCCTTTGTCCACCACGGGTCTTGCCAGGGCCAAAATCATAAAGCCCAGAGCCAAAAAAAGCATAACGAGTTTTACGTTCTTTTCCAGGCCCCTCTCTATCCTGATTTTTTTTAAAATCTCTTTGTCAAAAAATCTCTCGATTTCGCTTTTGTTCGTCAATACAAGATACAGCAAAACCAGCGAAGGCAGAAGCATCAAATATACAAATTCGAAACTTAAAAACTCCATCTAAACTCCGCGTCTGGAATAGTAGTAGATATACAAAAGCAAAAAAATGGTAGCCAAAAATAGCGGATAGATATAAAATCTATCCACTTTGATAAACCGAGTCTGCTTGATTTTCGATTTTTCCAAAGCGTCGATCCTTTTATACACCTCTTTTAAATCCTGAGCGTATCCGGCGAAAAAGAACTCCCCTCCGCTTTGATCAGCCAGAAACTTTAAATACTTTTTGTTTATCCCTTCCTCATCTCCTATGGCGATGGTATATATTTTGACCGAGTGCTTTTTCGCCATCTTTGTTATGGCCTCAGGCGGCACTCTGCCAGCAGTATCGTTCCCGTCGGTGAGCAAAATCACTATTTTTGATCTGGCTTCTCCTTTTTTCAGCAACTCTATGGAAAGGGCCAAAGCGTCGGTTATAGCCGTCTTTTGTCCCGCAACGCCTATTTGCAGGAAATCTATCAGTTTGGATAGAAACTCTTTATCGAAACTCAAAGGCGAAGCCGCATAAGCGAAAGAGCCGAATACAACTACCCCCAAATTGTCGTTTTCTCTTCTTTTTATAAACTCTTTTATCAGCTCCTTGACCACCTCGAATTTGTTTCTATCCAGCCGTGTTGGGTCAAACCCCTTCTCCCTCATGGAACCGCTGGCATCTATCGCAAGTACAATATCGTATCCCGGTTTTTTCACCTCATAAGAGGAGTCTCTCTTGATCGGCGACGCCAACGCCACTACCGTTAAAAAGAGAGCCGAATATTTCAAAAACTCCAAAAAAAAACTTTTCCCTCTGCCCACTTTTTTGATCAGTCTCAGATTGGAAAAGAGCAAAGCGCTCTCTTTGGCCTGACAAAATTTAGCGCACAAAACAAAGAGCGGCAAAAGCAGCAACACCCACGGATACTCGAAACCGAAACTACTCATCTACGATCTTTATAAAAAGATTTATCAGCTGTATTGTCTCTCTATCCATAGCGGGTACTCTCTTTTTATACTTGTATCTTCCGAGCCTTTTGACCAGTTCCTCGAATATTTCCAGACTCCTATCGTCGTAAATAAGCTCTCTGCCGTATTTTGTAATTTTATAAGCGGCTCTTTTGGAGTCTTTAAAATCGAGCTCTTTCAACTCTTTTATCATCATTTTTTTTTCATCAATCCTCTTTTTAAATAGCAAAACAAAAAGCTTATAAAATAAAAACGCAAAAGCGAAAAATCCCAAAAGGAGCGCCGCAAGATATGCGAAAAAGGAAAAATCGGGAATTTCCAACAAAGGTTTGATATCTCTTAACTCAGACATTATCCGAAAAACCTTAACAGTTTCGCAAAAGGCTTGTCATGGGTATAGATTTTCAAAAATCTGATTCCGGCTTTTTTTAGATGTTCGTAAAGTTCGAAATCTCTTTTTTTGAGCTCTTTTTTATAGTTGCTCACTACCCTCGAATCTAGATCCATCGTCATACTCTCCCTGCCGCCAGGATCGAGCAACGTCACAAACCCTAGTTCGGGAGGGGACTCTTCCATTTCGTCTCTGACGATCACCGCGACTACCTCATGCTTTCTAGCCAACACTCTCATATCCGAAAAATCGAGAAAATCCGCCAAAACAAATATCAAAGAGCGTCTTTTTATCCTAAAGAGCCTCTCGATCATGACATCGTAATTCCCCGTTTTTCCCAAAGGGGAAAAACTCCCCATACTTTCGCAAAACCTCGTAACGCCCGCAGAACTTTTTGTGGGCTTGAAAAAACCGTACTCCCTATCGGCAAAAATAAATCCGCAAAATCTGTCTCTGTTTTTAATCGCCGAAAATCCTATCAGCGCCGCGATATAGACCATCTGATCCCTCTTGAGAACTCTGGATCCGAAATAGGTTCCCCCGTCCAACATCGCGGCCAATACTACGTTTAATTCCCTTTCTTCTTTGAATATTTTCACATAAGGCTTTTGCAGTTTTGCACTAATTAACCAATCTATCTTTTTTACGTCGTCGCCGTATTGATACTCTCTGAGCTCTACAAAATCGAATCCCTCTCCACGAAAAATCGAGGGATTGTTTCCGGGAATCTCGCTAAAAACCTTTCTTTTGGCCTTTATAATCAGTTTTTTTACGCTCTTTTCCAATATCTTCCCTTACGGAATAGGAACGTTTTTTAAAATCTCTTCCACAAGTTGGTCGCTGTTTATCTCCTCCGCCTCGGCTTCATAGCTCAAAATCAGTCTATGCCGCAAAACCTCTTTGGCTATATAGGCGATCTCCAGCGGCGTAACGTGATCGAGACCTCTTATATATGCCAAAGCTTTGGAAGCTTTGTACATATCTATGGTGGCTCTAGGACTGGCGCCGTACATAATGTGAGATTTTATGTGATTTAGACCGTATGATTCGGGCTCTCTAGTGGCAAAAACCAGATCGACTATGTACTCTTCGAGCTCTTTGTCTATATGAACCTTTTTAACGGACTCTTTCAATTTGCGTAAATCCTCTTTTGAGGCTACGGGCTCTATCTCTTCGAATGATTCGTTTGCCACCCTTTGGGCTATACGCAGCTCCTCCTCTTTGGTATTGTAGCTTACTACCGTTTTCAACATAAATCTGTCCAACTGAGCCTCGGGAAGCTCATAGGCGCCTTCGCTCTCAACCGGATTTTGAGTCGCCATAACCAAAAAAGGGGACTCTATAGCAAAACTCCTCTCTCCTATGGTAACCTGCCTCTCTTGCATAACCTCCAACAGCGCCGACTGTACCTTCGCAGGCGCCCTGTTTATCTCATCCGCCAGCAAAAGATTCGTAAAGACCGGGCCTTTTTTGATTCTAAATTCGTTTTTGACAGGATCGTAAATCTCCGTACCGGTAATGTCGCTAGGCAAAAGATCGGGCGTAAACTGGACTCTTTTGAAATTTAACCCCAAACTCTTGGCAAGAGCGTTAACGGTAGTCGTTTTCGCCAAGCCTGGCACACCTTCCAAAAGAATATGCCCTTCGCACAAAAGACCTATTAAAAGACTCTCTATCATCCTCTCTTGACCGATTACTACTTTTTGGACCTCTTGTTTTATTCTTGCTACGATTTCGTTCATGCAATCTCCAGGATGGATAGTTAAAAAAATTATAAAACAAAGAGGCTTTGAAGCGCCTTGAGAGGTTCGGATATATTAAAACGCCTACTGGCGAGTTTTACAGTATGGGCATATTTTGGCGGCAATAGGAACGGACATGGCGCATTCGGGACAGTTTTTATGGGTAGGCTCGGAAGGAGCTTCGCGCTCCTCTTTTTTTAATCTGTTATACCCTTTGATAAACAAAAATACCACAAAACCCAAAATCAAAAAAGATATAAAATCGTTTATAAAGAGCCCATATTTTATAGCCGGAGCGCCGGCGTCGCCGAGTTCTTTTAAAGAGGCGTACTCCTTTCCGTCGAGAGCTATAAAAAGATTGGAAAAATCTATATTGCCTAGCAATTGACCTATAGGAGGCATAACAACGTTGTTTACGAAAGATTTAACTACGGTAGCAAAAGCGGCACCGAATATAAAACCAATCGCCATATCTACGGCGTTTCCTTTTATAAGAAAAGTTTTAAACTCTTTAAAAAATCCTTTCATCTCATACCCTTTTTATAAATATCACAAAATAATTATAACAAAAAAATTAAGTTTTGTCACAAAAAAGAGGTATTAATAGTATTAATATATGAGAGTAAAAATAAAACGAATAGTATCAGCTTCTCGACTCTGTAAAATTTACATCGATGCTTATTTTGAACGAAATTTCGAATAAAGTTTTAATATGAAGTTTTTTACGTAAGTTAATCGGAGCAAAAAACCTTCGGACCGGCGCCGACCTACTTTTCCACGCCCGAGGGGCGCAGTATCATCAGCGATGCGGAGCTTAGCTTCTAGGTTCGAAATGGAGCTAGGCGTTTCCTCCGCTCTATAGGCACCGG
>Ga0256834_1000165_pt1 | contig 45260 bp, 36 predicted proteins | sample 4281140metaG_FD_190536 | JGI IMG/M metagenome (GOLD analysis project Ga0256834, IMG submission 190536) | Hydrothermal vent microbial communities from East Pacific Rise, Pacific Ocean - 4281-140 | ecosystem: Environmental > Aquatic > Marine > Hydrothermal vents | place: Pacific Ocean: East...
TGGAAAGTGATACCTCTTATCAAGCCAAGCATGATTATCAAGGTCAATGGTACACCTATCTCTCCGATGAATTTCCGGATACAAAAGTTGGCCAACGTTTACCCGATCCGCAAAATTGTGATTTGTATTACGATCATCATGAAACGAGCATTTATGATCAGGTAGTCCTCTCTACCAAATGGGGTCAAGATTTACCTTATAATTTGTTGGTTCCTGATAGTTGTAATAATCATCCAGCCTTTACGGGTTGTGTAGCAACAGCTATGGCACAAATCATGAAACATTGGGAATTCCCTATTCATTATATAGTTGCGGATCCATTAGTTACGCGTACCTATCGTTGGGATTTAATGAGAGATAGTTATGATGATAATGATACAAGTATTAGTGCTTATGAAGTAGCTAATTTAATGCGAAATATCGGGAACGCAGTTAATATGGATTATAATTCCGATTGTCCTCTTGCCGGTGCATCAATTAATGATGCTAAAAGAGGATTTAGAAATATGGGATATAATGATGTAAGAATAGAAGACTTTTCACTATCAAAAATTGAGAATGAAATAAATAATTTACGTCCGGTTTATGTTCGAGGCAGAAGAAATGTTTCAGGATCTAACAATGATACCGATAATGGAACAGTAGGCCATGCATGGGTATGTGACGGTTTTAGGGTGGATTATGATGTATATAAGCGGGTATGTCCTTACTGGGGAGGCGACAATGTTTCATATGTTTCTCGAAACGAACAACGTTATTATCATTTTAATTGGGGTTGGGAAGGACATCATAACGGTTGGTTTGTTAATGGGATTTACAATCAATTTCCTGATAGCAATGGGGACAATTTTGTTAATCCTTATAAGTTGTACAAAAAATTAATAGTAAACATTAAGCCTTAAATTTTAAATCTTAAAAAAATGAAGAAGTATATTTTTATTATTATCATTTTATTACTTCAGGCTTGCCAATCAAAGAAGCCTAATGAGAGAGATCCGGGGTGTTTGTCAAAAAAAATAATGTTTGTGGACATAAATGGCAACGATATTTTCGGGTCCTCTTCCATTGTATCAATATCTCCGGATGATTTACATATTTCTTGGCAAGGTTCCGGAACAACGGAAAAAATGACTTATGAAAATATTGGAGGTAAATATGTTTTTACCTTAAATAGTCCCTATATGATAGGAAAGAAAACTTGTTTAGTTTTTTTCGGGGGAATTAACACTGACACCCTTCAAACGGAAATGGACATTGATTACGGTTCATATTTTAAAAACATTATATATAACCGGGATACCTTGGTCAGTTATAATTCTTGTGATGAATGTTGTGATGATAAGGATAAAATTTTAACTGCAACTGTCCTTTTTAATAATAAGTAATCGATGTTCTCTTATGGGATAACATTTATCTGCTGATATTGATAAAAATCCTTAATAAATAATCGTCAATTGAGTTATTATGAAAAAGAAAACCAAATACTTGATTTTTTTTCTACTTATTATTGGTGTTTTAATGTTTTCATGCCGCAGACAACAAATTGAAATGGATAAATTCTGCGATTATAAATTCTTGCAGTTCGTTGATATCAACGGTAACGATGTATTTACACCGGCATCCTATAACTTAAAATTGGAAGATTTCTATGTTACGGAAGGATCGGATACAACAAAATATTATATAGCACAAAGCTTTAGAAGCACCGAAAACGGCTACATCCTTCCATACGGGAGCATAGCTCTTGATACTATTTATTTTCATTTCGGTTCTTTTAATGTTGACACGTTGGTTTGGGCCTGCAAGTTCGTCGGTAATTCCTGTTGTACTTTTTATGTGTCGGACATCATTTACAACGGCGATACCCTCAAACATTACGATTCCTGCGACGAGGCTTGTGCGGGAGAGGATGAAGTTCTTCAGATCGTCATCGAAGGGGACGCAAAGCCGTATTGAGTAATTGAACTTAATCGTTCGGCCGTTTTTCCGTGAAACGTTTTCCGGGAGTCAAACGGGGTGTATATTATTTTGATGATTGAAAGAGTTTTCCGGGTAATATCCCAACAAATTTATAAGTTTGGCTTGACACATTTTTTGGGGATAGTGTCGTGTGGTAAAGAACATGGGAAACGGTCAATTTATTTCAGGGACGTACAATTTTCCGGAGTAATTTTGTGTAATTTATGTAATTTTTCACAGGATATGCGTGGTAAAATAAACCACGAATTACACGAATTACACGAATTATCACGAATAAAAAAGGGAAAAATTAGAAATATTCCCACCGGACAAGCGTGCAATTCGTGGCAAAAAAACAAACCACTAATTACACGAATAAACACGAATAAAAAAGGAAACGGAAAACGAGACAAAGCGGCGAAGTCAATATTCGATTTAACGATTCCACGATTCCACGGTTTAACAATTCCATCCCGCACCGGATTTTCCGGTTTTGTTCTTCGCATTTCAAAGAAAATCACGGGCGGGACGGGGCTTCACCCCGCGATTCGATACTGTAAGCATCAAGGGAAAAGAAAAAAGGTTAAAGTGCGGTGAAGTCATTAATCGGTTCAACGGTTTAACGATATATCAACAATTGTTTCATTTTGTTCGCAACGAAGTTTTTTCTGCTATAGGAATGATTACAAGCGGCTTATTATTCCGCCATTTCCTTCAGCCGAACGGAAGGATATTCACTCTTGACCATTTCAACCGAAAAAGGCGAATCGGCAAGGAAAACAGGCAGGCCGTCTTTGTCTTTGGCCATGTAGCGTTGCTTAACACGCAGAAACTCTTTATAATCGGGTGCTTCGGGATTGTCGGTTTCAACCCAGAAGGCTTTATAAACGGATAACGGTTCGTAGGAGCATTTGGCACCGTATTCGTGTTCCAGGCGGTATTGAATGACGTCGTATTGCAGTGCTCCTGCCGTACCGATAACTTTTCGTCCGTTCACGTCGAGTGTAAAGAGTTGTGCCACGCCTTCGTCGGTTAATTGTTCAATGCCTTTGGCTAATTGCTTGGCTTTCATGGGGTCTTCGTTATTGATATAGCGGAAATGCTCGGGTGAGAAGCGCGGAATGCCTTTAAATACCAATTTTTCTCCTTCGGTGAGCGTATCGCCGATTTTAAAATTTCCCGTGTCGTGCAGACCGACAATATCACCCGGATAGGCACGGTCCACCACTTGTTTTTTTTGAGCAAAAAACATATTGGGTGCCGAAAATTTCAATCGCTTGTTTAATCGCACATGGTAATAGGCTTTGTTGCGCTCAAAAATCCCCGAAACAATTTTGACAAAAGCCAGCCGGTCTCGATGTCTGGGATCCATATTGGCATGGATTTTAAATACGAAGCCCGTAAATTGAGGTTCGTCGGGTTGTACAAGGCGTTTGTCTGCTTGTTTGGCTTGCGGTGGTGGAGCAATTTCCACAAAACAATTCAATAAATCGCGTACGCCGAAATTATTCAATGCCGAACCGAAAAAAACAGGTTGTAATTCGCCTTTCAAATATCTTTCCCGGTCGAATGCGGGATAAACTTCCCGAACAATTTCCAGATTATCGCGCAGTTCTTCCAAGGCTTCTTCCCCGATAATTTCTTTCAATACCGGGTCTTCCAGATTTTTGAATTCACGAATCGTTCCTACTTTTTGTTTGCTTCCGTTCTCAAATATAGCGATTGTTTCTTCCCACAGGTTATATACGCCTTGGAAATTTTGCCCCATGCCTATGGGAAAACCGAGGGGAACGACTTTTAAACCGAGTTTTTGTTCCAATTCGTCCAGCAAATCAAAAGGGTCTTTACCTTCACGGTCCAGTTTGTTGATGAAAACCATCATGGGAATATCACGCAAGCGACATACGTGGACGAGTTTTTCGGTTTGTTCTTCCACCCCTTTGGCAACGTCCACCACAACAATGGTGCTGTCTACGGCAGTGAGTGTGCGATAAGTATCTTCGGCGAAATCTTTATGTCCGGGCGTATCCAAAATATTGATTTTTCGCCCTCTGTATTCAAATGACAGCACCGAAGTGGCCACCGAAATACCGCGTTGACGTTCGATTTCCATAAAGTCGGAAGTGGCGGTTTTGCGGATTTTGTTGGATTTTACCGCTCCGGCTTCTTGAATGGCGCCGCCAAAGAGTAATAATTTTTCCGTGAGGGTGGTTTTGCCTGCATCGGGATGCGAAATGATCCCGAAGGTTCTGCGTCGGACAATTTCTTCGTACAATTTTGCCATGGTTGTTGCCGGCTTTTGAACGCCAAAGATACATAAAGCGCGGCAAATGGAATATCTAAAATGAGTTTGAAAATTCTTGCGCATAAAAAAAGAATTCGTTATTATTATTTTTTATCACAGAAATATTAATGCAAATCTTTTTAGACGGTGAGATTCGCTCCGAAAGTGTGGAAGCGGAGCTTATTAGTTATTTTATGAGAGGTGATAGTGCTTTGGCGTTTAGTTGACTGCCGTATTGCTGCCGGGCAATCCGTATATGTGCCGGTTGTAGCGTTGCTTATTATATTGATTCTATTGGAATGAAAGGAAAAGGATTAGAACTTTACAATAAAATAGTCCGGTTCCAAGCCGGCGCATTTATCGCCGGATGCGGTTTGATGCGACGGTAAGATGCATGTGAGAATGTTTATCAAAGACGGATGGTAATTTTTTCACTAAAACATATTATGCGGCCGGGATTAGGCCGCATAAGGAATGGATTAACCCGGGTGTTTTTGTGGGCCCTGGCGGACTCGAACCGCCGGCCTCTGCCCTGTCAAGGCAGCGCTCTGAACCGACTGAGCTAAGAGCCCTAAGCAAGGGACAAATATAAGAATTTCTATTCTTTCAACACCCAATCTCCGTCATTAATCAAAGGCAATGCTTTTTTGTATTTGATTTGTTTTTCTTCGCCTGTGTTTACGTTCATAATGGTAACGATTTCATTTCTACCTATTTTTCTTCCTTCACGTTTGATAGGCGCCGTTTTGGCCGGTGGCGCTTGCGTTTGACCGTATTGCGGTCCGCGCTCGGCCAATTCCTCCATGCTGGGAATATTTTCTACAGGCGTTTGCGGTCTTCGCCGTGTGATGCTATCGGTGCGTGTCTCCGTGTAGCGCGGTTTACGGCGTCTTTGCTCGCGACTTTCCCTGATTTGATTGGGATCGGGTGCCGGAAGGTCGGCTTTGAATAAGAACGAAATTACTTCCTTGTTTACCTTATCCAGCATTTCACGAAACAACTCAAATGCTTCGAATTTATAAATTAATAGCGGATCTTTTTGCTCGTAAGAAGCCGTTTGAACCGATGTTTTCAATTCGTCCATCCGGCGCAAATGGTCTTTCCAAGCCTCGTCGATGATGGCCAGAGTGATATTGCGTTCGAAATCTTCAATTAATTTCTCACCTTTCGTGTTGTATGCTTCTTCCAAATCGGTGGAAATCTGAATGGTGCGTAAGCCGTCCGTAAAAGGAACGGCAATTCGTTTATATTGATGTCTTTGTGTTTCGTAAACATGTTTGATTAACGGATAAATACTTTCGGCGCTTCTGCGGATTTTATTTTGATAAAACGCATATGCCTTTTCAAAGACTTTATTGATCAATTCGTTCTCGTCCATGGTTTTAAATTCCTCTTCGGTCACAGGCGTACGTAATGAAAAATGACGAATCAAATCGTTTTCAAATATTTCGAAATTGTTTTCGGCTTTGGCTTTTTGAACCAAATGTTCGGCCAATTCAAAAATCATATTGACAATGTCAACGCGTAAACGTTTACCTTCCAAAGCATGTCGGCGACGTTTATAAACCAATTCCCGTTGAGCATTCATCACATCATCGTATTCCAATAAACGTTTACGAATGCCGAAGTTATTTTCCTCTACTTTTTTTTGCGCCTTCTCGATAGACTTGGTAATTTGGCTGTGTTGAATGGCTTCGCCTTCTTTTAATCCCAGTCGGTCTACGATTTTGGCCATTCGTTCCGAACCGAAAAGACGCATCAAATCATCTTCAAACGAAACGAAAAACTGCGACGAACCGGGGTCACCTTGTCGTCCCGAACGTCCGCGCAATTGGCGGTCTACACGGCGCGAATCATGGCGCTCGGTTCCGATAATTGCCAAACCACCGGCTTTTTTTACATCGGGATGCAATTTAATATCCGTTCCGCGACCGGCCATGTTCGTGGCAATGGTCACCACACCGGGATTACCCGCTTCGGCTATGATTTCCGCTTCGCGTTGGTGATGCTTGGCGTTCAAAACATTGTGTGGAATTTTTCGCAATCGTAACATTTTACTGAGCAATTCCGACGTTTCCACCGAAGTGGTTCCCACTAAAATTGCCCGTCCTTGATTGCGCAATTTTTCTATTTCGTTGATAACGGCATTGTATTTTTCGCGCTTGGTTTTGAATACCAAGTCGTTTTTATCTTCGCGAATTACGGGCTTATTCGTAGGAATTTCCACTACATCCAATTTGTAAATTTCCCAAAATTCGCCCGCTTCGGTGACAGCCGTTCCGGTCATGCCGGCCAATTTGCGATACATCCGGAAAAAATTCTGCAACGTAATGGTGGCATAAGTTTGTGTGGCCGCTTCGATTTTTACATTTTCCTTTGCTTCGATAGCTTGATGCAATCCGTCCGAGTAGCGGCGGCCTTCCATAATACGTCCCGTTTGTTCGTCCACAATTTTGACTTGACCGTCCAAAACCACATATTCCACTTCTTTTTCAAACAAAGTGTAGGCTTTCAATAATTGGTTCAAGGTATGCAACCGCTCGCTCTTGACGGCGTATTCCCGGAATAATTCGTCTTTTTGTTTCTGTTTTTCCTCTTCGCTTAAATCGCTTTTTTCAATACGTCCGATTTCTTCACTGACATTAGGCAAAACAAAGAAATCTTCCGAAGTTAATTTCGATAAAAAGTCCACACCTTTATCGGTTAATTCAATGGAATTGTTTTTTTCGTCAATAACAAAGAAAAGTTCCTTATCGATTTCGGGCATTTCGCGTTGGCGGTCTTGCAAATAATAAGCTTCGGTTTTTTGAAGCAACTGTTTCATGCCCGGTTCACTGAGAAATTTAATCAATGCCCGGTTTTTGGGCAATCCGCGATGTACGCGAAATAAATGTTTTCCGCCTTCTTTTTCGTTTCCTTCTTTGATTAATTTTTTGGCCAATGCCAATTCCTTGGTTAAATGTTTATGTTGGGCATCTACGATTTTTTCCACATAAGGTTTCAATTCGTTAAATTCATGACGGTCGCCTTGTTCCACCGGCCCCGATATGATAAGGGGCGTTCGGGCATCGTCAATAAGAACGCTATCCACCTCGTCAACAATGGCATAATTCAATTCTCGTTGCACCACATCGGACATGTCGTGTGCCATATTGTCGCGCAAATAATCAAACCCGAATTCATTATTGGTGCCGTATGTTATATCCGCTTCATAAGCCTTTCGTCGTCCTTCGCTATGGGGTTTATGTATATCGATTACGTCTACCCGTAATCCGTGAAATTCAAATAGAGGACCCATCCACGCGGCGTCACGCCTTGCCAAATAATCATTTACCGTAACCAAATGCGCGCCACGCCCGGGCAATGCATTCAAATACAGCGGAAGCGTTGCCACCAATGTTTTTCCTTCACCGGTCATCATTTCGGCGATTTTTCCTTGGTGCAACACAATACCCCCCATCAATTGTACGTCATAATGCACCATATCCCATTTGACTTCCTTGCCGGCAGCATCCCATTCATTATACCAAATGGCCTTGTCGCCGTCAATCTCCACATAAGATTTGATAGCCGCCAACTCGCGATCGAAAGCCGTGGCCGTCACTTCCAATGTGTCGTTTTCCTTAAACCTGCGAGCCGTTTCGCGCATCACGGCAAATGCTTCGGGTAAAATCTCATTTAAAATTTCTTCCTCAATACGGTATTTTTCTTCTTCCAGTTCGTCAATTTCCTTATAAATGTCTTCACGTTTGTCGATATCTTCTTCTTTCAATGCACGTTCTTGCAATTGCTTTTGTTGTGCTAAAATGCTTGAAGTCGCTTTTTGAATTTGACGTTTGAATTCCAGCGTCTTGGCTCTTAATTCATCGTTGGAAAGACTTCTTAAGCCGGGATAAATTTCATTGATTTTATCCACTATGGGCCGGAGCGCTTGGATATCTTTTTTGCGCTTGTCACCAACGAATACCTTTAAAACTTTATCTAAAATTCCCATAATCCCAAGTAATGTTTATATATTGATAATAATTAGGTTTCAAATTTAAACAAAAAAAGTCTCACAAAGGAGACTTTTTGCATTTCGGAACGGTCATAGTTTAATATTCATCTTCATTCCATAGGAAATCCTCTTCGTCGGGGTAATCCGGCCAAATGTCCCGGATGCTTTCAAAAATCTCCTCGTCATCTTCGATTTCCTGCAAATTTTCCACCACTTCCAGCGGAGCGCCGGTTCTAATGGCATAATCGATTAATTCGTCCTTGGTAGCCGGCCAAGGAGCGTCACTCAAATAGGAGGCAAGTTCGAGTGTCCAATACATAGCTTCTATCGATTTTAAAATTTTTGCGAAAGTATAACAAATCTTTTGTTTTTAAAAATCATTTTTCTGGCATCCACGGAATTTCTTCCGCTCCATAGTCCTTTGACAATTTTCGTGCCAAAACAAATAAATAATCCGATAAACGATTTATATAGCTAAGATAATTATTATCAAAGGCCTGCATTTCAAATAATGCGGTCATTCTTCGTTCGGCCCGGCGACAAACCGTTCGGGCGATATGACAAAACGACACCACCGGATGACCGCCCGGCAATACAAAATATCGTAAAAGCGGAAGTGCTTGATTCATTTCGTCGATTCTTTTTTCCAGCCATTTAATGTCGTTTTTATCGATATCTTTAATCTCCAAACGTTTCTTACCGTTCTTCAAAAAAACCTTATCCGGGTCCAAAGCAATAAATGTTCCCAAAACAAATAAATCGTTCTGAATTTTCATCAAATCATCTTTTATCGCTTTTTGCGCCGTATGATCGCGGAGCAATCCGATGTATGATAAAAGTTCATCCAGTGTTCCGTATGTTTCGATTCGCAAGTGATGTTTGGGAACACGTGTTCCGCCCACCAATTGTGTTGTGCCTTTATCGCCGGTTTTAGTGTAAATTTTCATAAAAACCAATTATTAATTTAACCGCTAAAATAATCAGATTTTCATTGATTTGGAAATATACTTATTAAGCCCTGTAAAAAAAGTTTGCAGTTTGAAAAAAATTTATAACTTTGTATTTAAGCTAAACATTAAAGATTATGAAAAGAACTACCGTCTTAATCGCCATTTTGTTGAGTATAGCCGGACTATGGCGAATGCAAGGGCAAACATTCAGTGAAAACTTTGACAATCAAACGGTTGGTCAAGCTCCTGCCGGATGGACATCTTACACGACACAAACGGACGACCCCGGTTTTGTAGTGGCAAATGATACAGGGGTTGCTCGTTCTTTTCCCCAATTCTTGGCGCATTACGGAGTGGATTTAAATCAAGAATCCACGGCCTGGATTGTTTCTCCCGCAATTAACGTCGGGCAAAGTCAAGAACTTATTTTTTACTGGCGTGAAAAGTGGTCTTATGCCTACAATTATAGCGGGGTATTCATTTCCACCGCATCCAATGATCCGCTCAATAACTCTTCGGATTTTATCGAACTGGCCGAATTTAATCCCGATGATTACCCGAATACATGGAATCAGTGGAACAAAGCCATGTTCGATTTGCGAGCTTATGCGGGGCAAACCGTTTATATAGCTTTTAAATACACGGGCGACTTCGCCCATGACTTCTATGTGGACGATTTTCAAGTATCCGATATTCCGTATTGTAATCCGACTACGAACATCAATGTGGTGGCATATACGGATTCCACATTGGAAGTTAGTTGGGATGCCGTCCAAAATGTAGATACTTATGAAATCGTGTGGGGTCCTCAAGGTTTCAACCCGGATTCCATTCCGGCTACGCAAGTAACGGGAACCTCCTATACGATAACCGGTTTACAGCCCGCCACATGGTATGATATTTACGTAAGAACCGTTTGTAGCTCGTATAATTACAGCTCATGGTCAGGACCTGAATCCGGTCGCACATCCGGCCCGCCGCCGGCCAACGACACATGTGGTGGCGCCATTAACTTAACCGTTTATCCCGTGGGTGGTGGCGCCGGAAACGAAACCGCCGGTGATACATGGGATGCAACAGCCAGTAGCATGTCTCAAACTTCTTGCGATAGTTATGGAGTCAATTTGGATTTGTTCTATACCTTCACGGCTCCGGCCGATGGTAATGTCGTCATTCTAACCGGTGGCCCCCAAGGCGACCGGATTGAAGCGGCTATCTACGACAGCTGCGGAGGAAACGAATTGTTCTGTTTTTCGCAGGGAACGAGAAAAATAGCTACGGGATTAACCGCCGGACAAACCTATATTTTGCAAGTCTGGCATGATAGTTTCAACAAAGGACAATTCAATATCGTTCTGGAAGAACTGCCGCCTCCGCCCGCTAATAACGATTGCTCGGGTGCAATAGACCTTACCGTTTATCCCGCCGGTGGAGGAGCCGGTAATGAAACAAACGGCGACACAACAGACGCCTTACCAAGTAGTATGTCACAAACCAGCTGTGACAATTCCGGTACCAACCTCGATTTGTTCTATACCTTCACAGCTCCGGCCAATGGAAGTGTAAAAATTATAACCGGAGGAGCAACCGGTTCTCACATTGAAGCCGCTATTTACGACGCTTGTAATGGAAACGAAATCGATTGTTTCGGACAAAGTTCGTCAAAAATAGCCACCGGTTTAACCCCGGGACAAACTTATATCCTTCAAGTTTGGCACGACCAAGGTAATGAAGGACCATTCACCATTGTTTTGGAAGAAGGACCTGATGCGTCTTCTAACGACACTTGCGATACGGCCATGTCATTATCCGTTGATACTTCCTGTAATCCCGTTATTGTCAATAACACCGGCGCCACCGACTCCGGTGTTGCCAGCCCCGGATGTGGCGGATACCAAGGAGGCGATCTGTGGTTTACAGCAGTTGTACCCGCTAGCGGTGCTTTTGTTGTTGAAACCTCACAAGTATCCGGTAGCAATGTAACCGATACCGGTTTGGCAGTCTATGCCGGTGATTGTAATAACCTTAACTTAATCGACTGTGATGATGACGGTGGTAACGGCCTGTTCTCACGCATCACGGTTAACAATATGAACCCCGGCGATACAATCTATATCCGCGTTTGGGAATACGGAAACAACAGTTTCGGAGAATTCGGCGTTTGTATTTATTCCATTGATACAACACCGCCTGCCAATGACGATTGTGCCAATGCCATAAACTTAACTGTATATCCCGCCGGAGGAGGAGCCGGCAATGAAACCGATGCCAGCACCTATGCCGCTACGGCCAGCAGCATGTCTCAAACCAGCTGCGACAATTCCGGTACCAACCTCGATTTGTTCTATACCTTCACTGCACCGGCCAATGGAAGCGTGAAAATCATAACCGGGGGAGCAAGCGGTTCTACCATCGAAGCCGCTATTTATGACGCATGTAATGGAAACGAAGTTGACTGTTTCGGACGGAGTTCCTTGAAAATAGCTACCGGTTTAACCCCGGGACAAACTTATATCCTTCAAGTTTGGCATGATCAAGGTAATGAAGGAACCTTCAATATCGTTCTCGAAGAAGGTCCTAATCCCGCCACCAATGACGATTGTGCTTCCGCTCAAGCATTGACCGTGAACGCTTCATGTACACCCGAAGTTGTCAACAATATAGGTGCTACCGATTCTGGAGTCGCTGATCCGGGTTGTGCCAGTTACAACGGTGCAGACGTTTGGTTTACCGCCGTTATTCCTTCAACCGGTAACCTAACCGTTGAAACCGTCGATACGGGTGGGTCGGTTCATGATACCGGAATGGCCGTTTACAGCGGTGATTGTAACAATCTCAGTCTAATCGAATGTAACGATGACGGAGGTCAAGGTTACTTCTCAAAAGTGGAATTATCGGGACGAACTGCCGGTGAAACCATCTATATCCGTGTTTGGGAATACGGCGGAAATTCTTTCGGAGAATTCGGAATCTGTGCGCATGATCCCGGAACCTCTGTGGAAGAAATCGACATGGCCGGATTTAACTTCTATCCCAATCCGACAAACGGAACCCTCAACCTTTCCGCCGATAAAAATATCTCCAAGGTGGAAATCAGCAATCTCACCGGACAAATTGTTCAAGCCGGCGATATCAATAATACCAGTGCCACGCTGAATATTCAAAACTTACCTGCCGGTGTTTATATGTTGACCGTTTACATCGACGGAAATCGCGGAACTTACCGATTGATTAAGGAATAATTATTCGAAGAGCCTAAATAAAAAGCCGTCCGGCCTTCAACGGACGGCTTTTTTATTATCAGTCATGGATTTACCGGAAAAATCTTTTATTTTTGCAATCTAATTTAAAACATGAATAAAGAAGTCCGCCTTCACGATAAAATATTCGAATTGTTTATCTCTCATGAAGAGATCATGAAGGTTGTCAAAAATTTGGCCGCTCAAATAGAAGCGGAAATCAAGGATATACCGGTTTTTATCATTACGCTTAAAGGTGCAGCCAATTTCGGCATGGATTTTGCCAAATATTTCAACAAAAATGCCATCTTCGATTATATTCGCCTAAAATCTTACGACGGAATTTCCGCTTCGGGAAAACCGGAAGTCATATTAGACGTGACCGAAAACATCGAGGGAAAACAAGTATATGTATTGGAAGATATCGTGGATACGGGAAACACATTGGAAACAATTATACAAATATTGAAAGCCAAAAATCCCGCTTCCGTTAAAATCGTCGCACTATTCTTTAAACCGGAAGCATACAAGAAAAATTATCCCTTGGATTATGTGGGCATGTCTATCCCCAATAAATTCATTGTGGGATACGGATTGGATTATGACGAATTGGGACGAAACCTTAACGACGTTTATCAACTCAAACAATAAGCACTTTTATGATTCACATTATCATGTTCGGACCGCCAGGTGCCGGTAAGGGAACGCAAGCGAAATTGCTCAAAGACAAATTCAACTTTGCTTATATTGCCACGGGTGATATGTTCAGAAATCACATCCAAAACGAAACCGAATTGGGGAAATTGGCGAAATCCTATATCGACAAAGGCGATTTGGTGCCGGATGAAGTAACCATTCGAATGCTTAAAAACGAAATGAATATCAATCCGGACGTGGACGGAATCATTTTTGACGGATTTCCGCGCACCATCGCACAAGCCGAAGCCTTGGAAGAATTTTTGGCTGAAAGCAAGCGCGGCATTGATGCCGTATTCGCCTTGGAAGTACCGGATGAAGTGCTCATTCAGCGCATACTCAACCGTGGCAAAACAAGCGGCCGCTCCGACGATACGGATAAAAATACCGTCATCAAACGATTGAAAAAATATAAGGAAGTTACCGAACCGCTCAAAAAATATTATCAGGAAAAACAAATCTTACACCGCATCAATGGGTTGCAAAGTATTGAAGAAGTTCATCGAGAAATCGCCGGTATCTTAAACGAATTGACTCCATGACCGAAGGAAATTTCGTCGATTATGCTAAAATATTCATTAAATCGGGGAGCGGCGGAAAAGGTTCATCTCATTTGCGTCGCGAAAAATTTATTCCCAAAGGTGGTCCCGACGGTGGCGATGGCGGTCGCGGCGGTCATGTAATTCTTCGTGGAAATAAAAATTTTTGGACGCTTTATCATCTTAAATTTCAAAAGCACTTCAAAGCCGAAAAAGGCGGCGACGGTGCTTCCAATCGCCGAACCGGAAAACAAGGAAAGGATATTATTATCGAAGTACCGCTCGGAACGGTGGCCAAAAACGCCGAAACGGGCGAAATTATCGGAGAAATTATTCGGGACGGTCAGGAAATCATCTTAGCTCAAGGAGGAAAAGGAGGATTGGGTAATTGGCATTTCAAATCGGCTACCAACCAAACACCGCGCTATGCCCAACCGGGTCTTCCTGGTGAAGAAAAAACCGTTATTCTCGAATTGAAAGTTTTGGCCGACGTGGGGTTGGTAGGATTTCCCAATGCCGGAAAATCCACGTTGCTTTCCAAGCTTACCTCCGCTAAACCGAAGATCGGTAACTATCCGTTTACCACATTGAAACCCAATCTGGGAATTGTCCCCTACCGGGATTTCAAATCCTTCGTCATGGCTGATATTCCCGGTATCATTGAAGGTGCCGCCGAAGGAAAAGGAATAGGGCATAGGTTCTTGCGTCATATCGAACGAAACGCCGTGCTTCTCTTTACTATTCCTGCCGACAGCAATCATATCGAAAAAGAATACCGAATCCTCCTTGAGGAACTCAGGAAATATAATCCCGAATTATTAGACAAAAAGCGGCTGCTTGCCATCACCAAATCCGATTTGCTCGACGAAGAACTCAAAACGGAATTAAAAGCCGAAATCCCCGAAGATCCGCCCTGCGTATTTGTTTCGTCTTTTACCGGAGAAGGCTTAGACCGGCTCAAAGATCTACTTTGGAAAGCTTTGAACGAATAAAACCCGAAAATTAATTCAAATTTGTTGCAATGCGAAAACTTAAAACCGACGAACTGAACCGCCTTTCCGTAGACGATTATAAGCAAACCGAAAAATGGCCGATGGTTCTAATTTTGGACAATATTCGTAGTTTGAATAACATCGGATCGATTTTTCGCACGGCCGATGCATTCCGGATTGAGAAAATTTATTTAACCGGATTCACCGCCACTCCGCCGCATAAGGATATTCACAAAACCGCCTTGGGTGCCACCGAAAGTGTCTGTTGGGAATACAGGAAAAACATTGTTAACTTGCTAACGGAATTGAAAAATATAAATTACTACATCATGGCGGCAGAACAAACCGATAAAAGCCAAATGCTCGACACTTTTCATCCGCCCGAAAACCGAAAGTGGGCGCTCATCTTGGGCAATGAAGTGAAAGGCGTAAGCGACGACGCATTGAAATATTGCGACATTGCATTGGAAATTCCGCAATTCGGAACGAAACATTCGTTTAACGTATCCGTAAGCGCCGGCATTTTCCTTTGGGATTTGTTTCTCAAATCGGAATTTAAACCATGAAAAAAATTTTCTTCATATTGTTTTTTTCGTTCATTTGGCTTTTATGGAGTTGTCGCCGGGAAAATACGGAACAAACCGGAAATCAAATCCTTTCTATCAAGAAAAATCACTATTTTCATCCTCATCAACCCTTGGTCAAATTGGAAAACACCAAGATATTGGACACCTTCACCTTATGGCGTGATTTATACCGTTTACTTGAAATTAATGATAGCCTGAATGAAGAAGAACTCAAAGATAAACTGAAACTCGTACACGATAAAATTATTCATATTCAAAGACAAAAATTTCCTCCCGAACTCGACACGAGCGACATCAAAAGCCGTCTTTTGCTTTTGCAAAACGAAAATCTTCAATTGCAATGGATATTGGATAAAAAATATGTTTATCCTTCAGCTGACAGTATCTTTCAACGTTATATCGCGGCAAGAAACGGGTTGTTCAATCAAATCAACTTCTTGGCATCGGACACGGTGAATTACGAAAGAATTTTCCGGGAAAAAGCCCGGCGCGATAAAGAGATTGAAAATATTTTTAAGAACACCAATGATAGTGTAAATCAAAAACCGGACGCTAAAAGGGGGGTAACTTCAGTCCAAATTTTTCCCGTCGAAAAGCAAAGGTAAAATATTGGCTACGGAAGGGGTGCGCCAAATTTTTCCGGTTTCACCCGAAAAATATATCTCAATGGGGCTTTTTTGCTTGATTTCATATTCGGCCATGCTTTGCCTGCAAGCACCACAGGGCGGTATGGGTTGGTTTATCGGTTTATGTTCAGACCGTGCCGTAATGAACATTTTCAAAATTTTATTGCCGGGATACTGTGCTCCGGCATACCAAATCGCCACACGTTCGGCACACATTCCCGACGGAAAAGCGGCGTTTTCTTGATTGCTTCCGGTGATAATTTTGCCGTTGTCCAACAACAAAGCCGCCCCTACACGAAAATGGGAATACGGAGCATAAGCTTTTTCGCGCGCTTCGATAGCCGCATCACGCAAAGCCAGAATATCGGCAGGTAATTCGTCTAACTCAAATTCATCGATATATAACGGTATTTTTATTTTTCTCATGTCCTTTTCAATTATTTTCCTTACCGGTTTTGGCTGTTTTATCCAAAAAGAAAGTCAGAGAAAAACGCATGGTTCCGTCAAGCGGTGTTTTGATCGGTGCGGTGGAAAACAAATAGGACATGTCCAATATAATAAAGTTGTATTTAAATCCCGCTCCAAAAGTGATGTATTTCCTTTTTCCCTTGATTTCACTTTCATGAAAATAGCCTGCACGCACTTTGAAGGCATCCATGTAAACATATTCCAGACCGAGGCTCCAGTTAAATTCCTTCATTTCTTCCGAAAAACCTCCCGGGGCGTCGGAAAAGGATTGAAAAATGCCCTGCATCCAGCCGACGTTATCGTTTTTTCCGGCAATGATTTCTCCTGTCACATCGTCGCGAATGGGCGGTGTGGGCACCAATAATTTATTGGTTTCGCCCTGAAAGCGAATCGTGTTATAGGCATCGGCGATATAATCGAAACCGGCGCCCAATTTTAAATTGGTGGGAAGGAAATCGCCTTCATCGCTTTTGTAGTAACGCATTTTGGGACCCATATTCATCAAATTGAAACCGATTCGGTATTTTCCCATGGCGTCGCCCAAGCTAAATTCTTCCGATTGGTAAAATCCGGATATATCGAAGGCTACATCTTTGGCGGCCGTCGCATCGCTTTGGCTGGTTTCCAATTTCAAATCCGACAAAATAAAACGCAAAGCCACTGCCATGGCATAATGGGGCGAAAGTTTCAAAGAATAGGATCCGTCGATGGCAAATTCGTTGGGGGAAACCGTCCCGATATCCTGTCCGTTTATGTCGGTCAAATTGATTTGTCCCAATCCGAAATAGCGCAAACTGATTCCGTAGGCACTTCTGTCATTGATTTTGCCAAAATGGGTCAAATAAATCAGATTAATATCGTTGATCAAGCGGCTTAAATACGGTGTATAGCTCACACCGAAACCGAAATTTTGTTCGGAAAAATAATACTTGGACGGATTCCACGCCTGAGAAAATGCATCCGCCGTAGTAGCTACGCCTTGATCGCCTAATCCTGCCGCTCGCGCATCGGAGGAAATCAACAAAAACGGAACCGCCGTAGTAATGACACGCGTATCATTGGTTTGTGCATAATTCCGAAACGAAAAAATCAACAGTAATAAGAAAGAAAAGCTTTTTTTTATCATCGTTTATGGTTGTTAGAGGTTTACAAATATAATATTTTCTACAATTTGACTAATTTTTCCCATTTGGACACTTCTTTTCCGTCGGAAGTTCTAACGGTAATCCGGTAAAAATAGACGCCTTTTCCTATTTTTTGACCGAAGCGGTCGCGCCCGTTCCAAGTAATCTCTCTCGAGAGGTAGCCTTCGGTCATTACATGGTTCCTCGTTTGCCAAACCAAAACGCCCGAAGCGCTGAAAACTTCCACCCGAACGTCCAAGGTTTCATAAGGGCGGTTATGGTTGAACCAAAATTCGGTGTAATCGATAAAGGGATTGGGATAATTCAGCACATGTTTGATTTCCAATTTCTGTTTTTCGACCACACGAAAACGTAATTTCGCCTCCGCAAGATTGTTATAAGTATCCCATGCCTTCACTTTAACGGTATGCAATCCGGGTTCCAAGTCGAAATATTTGTATTTGATTTTTCCTCGTTGATAAGTGCCCGATTCGGCTTCGTAAAAATCATTCAGGATTACCGCTTCGTTTTCATTTTCGTCTATTATAGCCACAATATCGTGTCCCACTCCGCCCACTGTATTGATTCCGTTCTCATCCGCAAGTTTTACTAATAGAAACGGATTCGTTCCCGTGATGTCTCCGTCGTTGAAATTCTCGTCATTCATAAATAATTTGATTTCGGGGGGTGTATGATCTTCGGGAGCCGAATTATTCACACCGCCTATCACAATGAGTGTATCCACACCTTTATATAATGATTCGTTTTCGGAAGCGTAAAGGCTTATACGACCGTTTCCGTATTGTGTGCGTATGTCTTTGGGAACGATAAATTCAAGATTGAATCGCCCGCTTCTGACATAAGTTTTTCCTCTGAAAACCGAAGCGCCCAAAACCGAAAAAGTGAAATTTTGTCCCGGAACATTATCGTTATTTAATGTGGTCAAATATTTTTTCTTATCGAAAATCACGGTGGATAATGTACCGTTAAAATTTTGCAATAATTGCCCGGAAGCATTTCGCACTTCTCCTTCCAGCCGTATATGATCCAAGGCGCGTAAAGTATCCGAACCGTGTCCGTTAACGGAAGTAATCACTATTTGAGGGTTCGGAAAGTGCAAAGCCATTGCCGGGTCGCCTAGTAAAGATACTTTTTTGTTTAAGCTAATGTATCTTTGCTTCGCTAGCATTAAAGCTTCGCCGGGTGTTCTGAAATGCGTAAAGTGTCCGCTATCAATACCCAATAGATAACGATACAATGTTTTGTTCATATACATCCCCGAAGCAGCGCTAATCTCACGTGTGGTGGTAATGATTTGAAATGCGCCGCCATGACGGTTCAATACAAACAATTCACCGCCAGATACCGTTTCGGGATTGTCAAAACGCCCGAATTCGCAGGTCACGGTGGAGACAAACGGTAATTTGTCATAATTACGCAAAGATTTGATTTCAGGTATGTTCATAATACGCTCGTGTGTCCAACCGTATTCGTTCCCATGACCGATGAAATTCAAAATAAGCATACCTTTCTCAAAGGCATTGAGTAATTCCCGTTTGGCTGCCGGGTAACGAAATCCGCCCGAAGTGGCTTCTTCGGGATAAGCATCCAAATAAATTTTTTTTAAATTGATAAAAGGGTGATAAGTCTCGATATCCCGGGCTATAGCCATTGAGGTTGTAATTAACCCCAATTCCCAAGTATGTGAAGGGCCGTCGGCATCGTCCGAAACCAGCGTAACCGAATTGTGCCAATGACCGAATGTGGAAGGATCGTAGTAATGCAATATTTTGTCTACCAATGCGTTGGCTTCCTGTAAACTCGAAGCGGGAATACGTCCGATGGCTATGTCGATAATATTTTGCGTATTGTCCAAATCGCCTTCATTATCATCCATGCTGACAAAAAAATCATCCGTAGCAAAGGACGATACCAAAGAAAAACTCTCCGAACTCTGATAAATCGGGACAATATTGGTATTTTCTTCCGCGGTAATCTGCAAGTTTTTATAATCCCACGAAGCATCGCCAAGGAATGTAACATAGCGTAAGGATTCGCCCGCCGGCGCATGCATATAAACATAGCGAATATAATTCCTGATGGCTGCAATATCCTGAGTGCCGTTCCCGAAATGTTTATAAATTTCTTCCAACGGAGCAAAATAAGCCGTTATTCCGTTCTGACGGTGAAATTCCACCAGCCGCATCGACGGTTCCTCATATTTGCCGGGAGCAATCAGCAAATATTCGGGATAAACGAACCGGCCGCTTCCGTAAAAAGTATCCCAATTCAGATCGCTATTGGCCACTTTGGAATGTTCCGGTATTTCGGGTGTTTTAAAATCTTCCGTAACCGTATGATATAAATGTTTTCCGCCCGGCGCTTTGAATGTGAACGAATGCGATTGATTGGCGGCATATCGCTTGATATTGAAGGGATCGGTAATATCCCAAACGGCTAAAAGACCGTCGGTATTGTTTAAGCGATATTCCACCGGCTCGGTTGCATTTGTTTGAGCGGGGTGGGAAAATGCAAAAGAACGACCGTTTACATCCAAACGGCAAAAAGCTTCCACACGAATATAATCCAAAAATATTTTGGCTGCGGCATAGCCGTTATCGTCATAAACCATACGGATATGAATATTTTCATCCGGCACCTGAATACTGTCCGTATAAATGTATTTAACCGCTTGAATACCGTTCTGCTGCAATACCGGAGAAAGTGCAGGCATATTATAAGCGGCGGCTTGAATGCCATTCGCTTCAATCGTTATCCGGCCTTGCAACGGATTATCCGTAGCCAATTTGACCCGAAACCGTATTTTTCGCGATACGATTCGGTCTCGAAAATCAAAATCGAAAGTGCGAACGGCTTGGCCGAAATTGAAATTGTTGCCATACCATTCCCGTCCTAATTTTACGATATTCACACTATCGGTCTCATAAAATTGTGATGCCAAATATTCGTTTTTCGACCATACCGGATTTCCCGTCGGAACCGCCGCATCCGTTATTCGTTTTCCCCGGGTATCGCTTATTTGCAAATAATAATAAGCATGATTCGTATAAAGATTATTATGGGTGCCGTATTCACGGTTCCAGCCTTTCAAACCTCGCCCGTAAAACAAAATATAATCGCCGTCGTCAAAAGAACCGTCCGATTCTCCGCGAACTTCTATGGCTATCTCCGCTATCGATTGTGGAAATCCGCTATTGTTGGTCAACGGCAACATTTGCCCGCCCCAACCGAAAATCCGGATATGGCGCGGGTCGATTCGGGAAACATTGATGCCCAAAGATTGCAAAAACGCTTTGTCGATTTTGTAAATTCCGCTTTCCGGCGTTTCAATGCGATACCAATCACCGGTTGCCCAAGGACTATGTCCGATCACCGGAACCGACCTTGTGTGAGGACGATACCGAACCGATACGGAGCGAAATTCCCAATCGAAACTTTCCAATTTCTGCCAACTGCCGTTAATGTATGCCAAGGTGTTTATACGAAAAACCGTAATAACGCCGGATTTTCCGTGCAAAACCGTCAAATGTCCTTCAAACTTTTCGGGTCTGTTTTGCAAACAAAATTTCTCGGCCAGTGCCGGGGAAACCGGAGCATATCGCAAACGGCTAATGCGTAGCGAAGCGGTGTCGACGGAAATCCCTGCCAAATTTTCCACGTAATACAAGGTTTTGCCGTCCCAATCCAAATGTTCTTCCGGGAAAAAGGGTGTGATGTCTTTGGCGGCAAGCGTATCGGGAATGTCCCCCGCATTCGTCCAACGAAGCTTTACATGACGCTTGGTTTGCGCCTTAATAGGCATTAAAACAAACCATACAGAAAAAATAGACAAAATTATTCTTGCGTATCGATTCATCACAAATTTTAATGCTTTTAGTTAAACGACTACAACGTGTTTTTATTACAATCCGTCTTAAAGCACATTGGCTGTTTGTTCCTTGATTTTTTCCAACGAATCCTTCATCCTGACCACATGTTTTTGAATTTCGGCATCATTGGCTTTCGCGCCGGTCGTATTGATTTCTCGACCCATTTCTTGCGCGATAAAATTCAATTTTTTACCCTTCGACTTTTCCGGTGACCGCAAAACCTCCAAAAAATATTTTAAATGATTATCCAACCGGCTTAATTCCTCGTTGATGTCCAATTTTTCAAGATAAAATAAAATTTCCGCTTCAAATCTTGCCGGCTCCACCGACTGACGGATTTCTTCTATCACCGACGCTATTTTTTCTTTAATTTTGGCAATGCGCCCCGGCGCCAAACCTTTGATTGCATTCATATCCTCCTTGATTTCCGAAACGTGCTTGCTCATATCTCGTTCGATTTCAGCCCCTTCTTGCAACCGAAACCGCTCCAATTCATCCAAAGCTTCCTCCCATGCCGGCTGCAATGCTTCCCACCATCGATCGGCCTCTTCGTGTTTTTCTTGTTCCCAAACATCGCTCTGACGCAACAAAGCCGCTATCATCGTCGATTGATCCAATCCGGGGAAAGCGCTTTTCAATTGTTTCCAATAAACATCCAAAACTCCCGTGCGCAATTGATTCGCCGGCTGCTGGCGCAAATCCTCCCAAGAAATAAAAACCGAAATTTTCCCTCGCAGTAAACGATTCGATATTTTTTTCCTTATTTCCGTTTCCTTATGACGAAACCATTGCGGCATTCGCAAATTCAAATCGAAATTTTTGCCATTCACCGATTTAATCTCAATCTCGTATCGAATGCCCTCAACCACGGTTTCGGCTTTCCCGTATCCGGTCATGGAATAAATCATAATTTGTTTTTTAATGATTCAAGTCTTTCGATAATATTATTTTTACGCCGGCTCTTTGCATGATTTCCATAGCTTTCGTTTCATCACCGGGATTAAGATTGACGGCGCGAACCGCATCCCTCACAATAAAAGTTTCAAATCCGGCTGCCGCAGCATCCAGTGCCGTCGCTTTTACACAGTAATCCGTAGCCAAGCCGGTAATATACAATCGCTCGATACCGTGTATTTTCAAATAAGCTTCCAAATCTTCATTGGTTGCCTCAAATGCCGAATAACCGTCGTCGCTCTCTCCGGTTCCTTTCAAAAACACTTGCTTAATTTTGTCGATTTTTAAAGCCGAAGGAAATCTCGCCCCTTCCGTCCCTCTGACGCAATGAACCGGCCAACGATCGAAATGAACCGTTTTCGCCGGATGCCAATCCTTCGAAGCCAAAATCATTTCAAAGCGTTCTTGCAACCGGTTGATCGGATCGATTACTCGATCTCCCGATGGAACTGCCAAAGCGCCGCCGGGCAAAAAATCATTCTGAACGTCTACAATAAATAAAGCCGATTTTTTCATGATTAAAAATTTTTTCCAATATGACTTTTGATTAAATTTCGACGCAAATCAAATAATTTACGGCTAACGCCCACTTTATACACGTGCGGATTTTCAAAGCGCTTCATCTCGGGCGATAATTTTCGCATACGCTCACGTCTGTATTCGCTGATGATGTATGGATTTCGCTCCGGTGGGATTACTTGGCCTTCTTTCATAACCGTATGACGCAGGGGTTCTTTTGGCAATCCGGCTATGCGCGTATTTTTAAATTCATAATCCGGGTGGAAAATCGTTTCCGTTTCTTCGGGATTTTCACCGGACAACAAAATGGCATCGCGGTAGAACATGCCGTTTTCATCGTAAACCCGCCAAAGCGTTTTTTTGCCCGGTAAAGAAATTTTTGCCACATCTTCCGATATTTTCAATCTCGGAAGTCCTTTGAAAACCGAAAGTTTATAAACGCCGTCCAATGCCGGGCATTGATAGGAAGTAACCAAGCGCGTTCCCACTCCGAAACCGTCCAATTTGGCATCTTGCAAATTTAAACTTCGAATTAAATATTCGTCCAATGAGTTGGATGAAATGATTTTTACATATTCTAATCCTGCTTCGTCCAGCATTTGGCGCGCTTTGACACTCAAATAGGCCATATCGCCGCTATCGATACGAATGGCATTCAAACGGTAGCCTTTTTGTTCCAATTCCTTGGCTACCTTGATGGCATTGGGTACACCGGAATGTAAGGTGTCATATGTATCCACCAATAGTGTTGCTTTGTCGGGATAAATTTCCACATAGCGGCGAAAAGCTTCCAGTTCGTCGTCGAAAGTTTGAATCCACGAATGCGCCATAGTGCCAATAACTTTGAGACCGTATAACCTGGCCGCTTGCGTGTGCGATGTTCCTCCCGCTCCGCCGATTACGGCCGCACGTGCCGCTTGATAACCGGCCAATCCTTGTGCGCGGCGCAAACCGAAATCCACAAAAGTTTGACCTGCTTTCAATACACTCTCGATACGTGATGCCCGTGTGGCAATCAAAGATTGAAAGTTAATCAAATTCAATAGCAAACTTTCGATCAATTGTGTTTCCAAAATGCCTCCCTCCACACTAATCAGCGGTTCGTTATTAAAAACTACTTCTCCTTCACGCGGTGCTATGATTGTTCCCTTGAATCGAAACCGCGAAAGGAAATCAAGAAAATCGTCCTCGAAACCCTGTTTTTTGAGAAAAGCCAAATCTTCTTCTTCATAACGAAACGACTGCAAAGCGTCCAGAAAGTCGACCATGCCGGCAAAAATCACATAACCACTACCGCAGGGCATGCGCCTGAAAAAATAATCGAAAACTGCTTGATCCTCATGCAACCCTTGTTTGAAATAGCCTTGCGCCATCGTCAATTCATAATAGTCGGTATAGAGACCGCCCGGCGCCGGAAAATGTTTATTCATCTATCCTGTTTGAGTTTATCACAAAGATAAGAAAGTATTTGGCAACAAACGGTTTATTCGAACAACATCAAATTGCATCCGCGTACGTCGCTATTGTCAAACCGCCCTAATACTTCGAAACTTCCGTCGGAATACATTTTTCCAAGATCTTGTGTAGCCAAAAAAGAACAACTGTACCGGTTGGCCAAATCAATGATATTTATGCCGCCCGTTTTGCCTTGGTTCAAGTAAGCAAAGGGATCTTCGGGATCGCGAATGAATATTTTCATCCATGGCGGTGTTTTAAACTTCCCCTCTCCTTTGGAATAAGCTTGAGAGAGTAACTCCGTCATTCCATATTCCGAATGGATTTTTGCAAGCCCGAAGCTTTCTTTCAAACGTGCATGCAATTCTTCCCGGACAAGCTCCTTGCCGCGTCCTTTCATGCCACCGGTTTCCATGATGATTGTATGCCGCAGGGAAAAAGGAAAATCACGAGCCAGTTCCAGCAAAGCAAAACTGACGCCTATGAGTATGACCGTTTCGCCTGCCGCTTCGGTTTTTTGCAATAGTTGTATGAGTCGATCGTATTCGTCCAAATAAAAACCGTTACCGTGACGGCCGCTCGCTTCCATCAATCCTTTGGTCATGTAAACTAACGAAGCATCATTCCGTTCCAAGTAAGAAGGTAGCAAAGCCAAAAAAGTATATTGCTTCGGGTCACCGTAAAAATAACGAAATCCCGCAAGAAAAGAACGGCGATACAATGGCAAATTTTTTACGAAATGCCGGCTCCGTTCCATGCCCGTAGTTCCGCTGCTGCGAAAGACCGCATCATAAGGCGGACCGGCCGAAACCACTTCGTAGTATTTGAACATCTCGACCGGCAAAAAAGGAATATCCGTCAGCTTTTTTACATGTTCCGGCGTGCGTCCCGTCAATTCCGCAAACCGGCGATAAACCTTATTGTTCCTGTATTGAAACCGGAACGTTTCCAACGCCGCGGATTCGAATTGACTACTGGAATCAATCGAAAAAACAGCATCCAGTTTATTCATCCGTTTGCTTCGATATTTCTACGGCGGATTGGATATTTGAACCGGATAAAATCGTATCCACCGCCTTGTCCAACTTTAATTTAACCGCATAATAAACATCCGTACCGAAAAGTTCCCGCCCCAATAATGCTTGCAATGTATTGGCAAATTTTTCCTTTTTGTCCGGCGGAATATGTTTGTCTTCGGGAATATTTTCGTGTTCAAAAACAAACCGGTAAAGATTCTTTCCCAGAGTGTCGTTGCCAACAAATTCGTTTTTGCCCATATTCGAAAGCGACGTGTAATTTTTCAGATAATAATCCCTCAAAATCTCGTTTAAACGGCTTCGTAGCAATATCAAGCTGTATGAATTATGATATAGGGATTTGTCCAAAGGGATAAAAATATCGGGAACGATTCCACCGCCTCCGTATACGGTGCGTCCTTTGCGCGTTTTGAATTTCAGGCTGTCATTGACTTTGATGCTGTCTTTATTGAACATCTCGCCGTTCAAATAACGTTTATAAAAATCTTCCTCGTATTCATCCCGGTGTCCATTGCGATACGGACGCTGAATGGACCTTCCGCTCGGCGTATAGTAGCGTGCCGTGGTAATGCGCATAATGGATCCGTCTTTCATTTGTAATTCTTCCTGCACCAATCCTTTTCCGAAAGAACGACGCCCCACAATGACGGCGCGGTCGTTATCCTGCAACGCTCCCGCTACAATTTCGCTCGCCGAAGCGGTATTTTCGTCAATCAAAACGTATAACGAGCCTTCTTCAAAATCACCCCGGCCGGTAGCATAAACTTTCTTGACGGTTTTATCGTGATTTTTGGTGTAAAAAATCAGCTCGCCGGACGGTAAAAATTCATCGGCAATCAAATTGGCTTGTTTCAAATATCCTCCGGAATTTCCGCGTAAGTCCAAAATTAAAGATTTCATGCCTCGTTGTTTGAGCTTATCCAAAGCATGCTTGAATTCATCGTAGCTCGTTTCGGAAAAAACTTCCAATTTGATATAACCCGTAGTGTCGTTCAACATAATGGCTGCAGGAACACTAATCAACGGAACGTGGTCCCGCTTAACCTTAACACGAAAAATCGAATCGCCGGGAATCCGCCGGATTAACAAATCGGCTTCGGTTCCCGCTTTGCCTTTCAATAAATGCAAAATGCTATCGGTGGAAATTTGACGTCCGGCTATGGTATCGTTGTTCACCGCCAAAATTTGATCGAAACTTTTCAATCCCGCCTTTTGAGCGGGACTCGAAGGCAATATGCGGTGAATGGTAAATGTGTCGTTATCCATTTGAAATTCCACCCCGATTCCTACAAAATTTCCTTGCATGGTTTCGCGCACACTCTCCGATTCGCTTTTGGGTATATACACCGAATGCGGATCCAATCCGGTCATAATACGCCCGATAATATCGTCCACCAAACTATCCGTATCGATTTTATCCACATAATGTTCCGAAACAAACCGCAATAATTCGTCGATTTTTTCCGTTTTACTCATCGGTTTCGAAGGCACTAACCCTTCCGGGCTTTTTCTGAAGCTCAATCGGTATCCCAAGAATATCCCCAGCACCATTGCTGCGGCACTCACCAAAATCCAAATGCTATGTATGCGGTTTTTATTCATCCGCGTCCTCGTCTATATTTTCTACCTGACATATTTCCACACCCGCTTTGCGCAAAAAATCCAATCCGCTGTCGTCCTTATATTTTTCTACAAATACCACCCGCTTTATCCCCGATTGAAATATTAGCTTACTGCACTCGCGACACGGTGATACGGTCACATACAAAGTCGCCCCGTTGCTACTTTGTGTGGATCGCGCCATTTTCGTAATGGCATTGGCCTCGGCATGCAGCACATACCATTTGGTTTTTCCTTCTTCATCTTCACAAATATTTTCAAAACCCGAAGGTGTACCGTTGTACCCATCCGAAATAATCATGCCGTTCTTTACAATCAAAGCACCCACTTGTTTGCGTTTGCAATAGGAGAGTTTCGACCATTCACGCGCCATGCGCAAATAAGTGATATCGTATTTTTTTTGTTTTTTATCGTTCATATAAACATTTTTTTAAATACGATCGATAAGCAAAGATAGGCTATATCCCAAAATAAAAAATACGCTTCCTACTGTCAAGGTTTTTTCGCCGGTTTTTAATAAGCGCCTGAAAACAATACTTAATACGGCCACAATCAGGACTATCACAATCACCTGTCCGGTTTCCACCCCCAGAGCGAATACCAAAAGTGAATACAATTTGCTCTTGTATCCTTGACTTATCATCAAAAATGCATGCGCAAATCCCATGCCGTGAATCAATCCGAACAGGAAAGCGAAAGTCAAATGCCATTGCACCGCCGTTTTGTTATTTTTCACAAATAAATTGGACAAAGCCGTTATGATAATGGTTAAAACAATTCCCAATTCCACCCAGTAATCACTCGTTTTCACCCAACCGTAGGCGGATGCCGCCAACGATAAAGTGTGCGATACGGTAAACAACGACACCATTGCCAATAAATGTTTCCAATCCTTTAATTTAAAAATGGCGGTCAAGGCCAATAGAAATAACAAATGATCGGCGGCATCGATATTCAGAATATGTTTCAATCCCAAATGAAAAAACAAATCGAATTGACTCATCCGTGTAAGGATTTTTTATTGGCAATCATCTTATCCAAGAAAAGTAATAAAGCAGGCAGTAAAATAAGATTGGAAAACATGGCAATCAATAGAGTCAAGGATACCAAACCTCCCAATGCTTTGGTTCCGCCGTAATCGGAAATGAGAAATACCAAGAACCCGAAAAATAAAACCGTTGATGTGTAAAACATGCTGATTCCCGTTTCTCGCAATGCGATAATGATAGCTTTTCGCACACGCCAATGATGTTTTTTCAGTTCTTCGCGATATTTGGTAAGAAAGTGAATGGTATCGTCCACCGAAATTCCAAGCGTTATACCGAATATTAAAATCGTGGAAGGTTTTAGCGGGATGCCGCCGTATCCCATTACTCCCGCCGTAAACAGCAAAGGCAAGAGATTGGGAATCATCGAAACAATCATGGTCCGTTTTGACCGGAACATCCAATAAATCACTCCCGAAATCAACAGGATAGCCAAGCTCAACGACCAAAACAAATTATTGAGCAAGTATTCCGTGCCGGCCAAAAACAAACGGGCATCGCCGGTCATAAATACCTTGTATTTATCATGGGGGAAAATCCGGTTTTGTTGAATGGTCAAAAAATCCTCCACCCTTTGCATCTCGGGAATATCGATATCTTTCATGTAAGTCGTAATGCGGGCATAACGTCCGGTAGAATCCACATAGGCTTTCATTAAACCCAAATCTCTCCCCGATTGCTTTATGTAGGGCAACATGAAATTTTTCTCGTGTCGCGTGGGTAGAGTGAAATATTCGGGTTTATCACGATAGAATGCTTGTTTGGCGAATTTAACCACATTAACAATAGATACGGGCTTTGATAGGGCAGGCATAAGTTCGATTTCATTTTGGAATAAATCCATCTTTTTTAAGTTTTTCAGCCGGAAAACACCTTTGGGCTTGCCGGTATCCACCATAAAATCCAATGGCAAAATCCCCCCGAATTCCCTTTCGAAAAATTTGATATCATGATAAAAAGTTTCATTATGCGGCAAATCCGACAAAATGCTACCGGAAATCCGAATCCGCGTCAAACCGATTATGCTCACGACAATCAAAAGAATCGTTAAGGAAAACACCGTTATACGCCGGTTTTTTACCGTAAACACCAGCCAGTCGATAAAACGGTTAATCCATTTCTTTTCCAGATGGCGCAAGTGTTTTTCCTTGGGAACCCTAAGAAAACTATATATAATAGGTATAAGTAATAATGCCAGAGCAAATAGCGATAACACACCGAAGGACGCCACTATCCCGAACTCGCGAAGCATTTTGTTGTGCACAATTAAAAAAGTGGCGAATCCCATGGCTGTCGTTAAATTGGTCATCAAGATGGCATTTCCCGTTTTGGTGATTACGCGTTGCAAAGAGCGGGCGCGGTTGCCGTGACTGATTATTTCCTGTTGATATTTATTGATAAGAAAAATCGTATTGGGCACACCGATAACAATAATCAGGGCGGGAATGATAGCGGTCAAAATGGTGATTTTGAAACCGGCTAGTCCCATCAATCCCAGGGACCAAATCGAAGCAATGGCCACAATGGTTAAAGAGATAAAAATAGGTGGCCAAGAACGAAAAAAAAGCCAAAGAATTAATATTGCCACCAGCAAGGTTAGCATGACGTATACGGGAATTTCCTCCTTCAGATTAATCCCGTTTAAAGTGCGGATATATAACAAGCCCGACGTATGAATGCGCATCCCGGATTGCGTTTCGAAATTTTTGAGTGCCGGAATGAGTTTTCGGGCAATAAAGTTTACTCGCTTCTTGGTATAAACAAATGCCGAATCCATATAAACCACAGCGGCAACGGCACGGCTTGACGGATTGATCAAGTAGCCGTGATAAAAGGGTAAACTATCCAACAGCATTCGTTTGAAATCATCCGCTTTGGCGGGTGTCAAGCTACCGGAAATTTCGCGATATACCACTTCGTATTTTTTGGCTTGGCGGTTCAGGCGCAAAACGGGCAAATGTCCCGGTCCGATCACTTCTTTAATCTGCGGCCAAGAACGAAGCGTATCTATCAATCGCTTCCAAGCGTTCAATCCTTGGGGTGTAAAAAACATCGAATCGCGAACCCCCAGCAGTATAACGTTATCGGAAGGTGGAAATATTTCGTGAAAATGACGGTATTCTTTCATCAAACGATGATCCGCCGGCAAAATGCTTTGGTTTTTGTAATTCAGCTTGATTTTTGTCGCTTGAAAACCGAAAAAAAAAGTCACGGCCAAAATGGCGCCCAGAAATATTATTTTATTTCTAAGAATAATTCCCGCCAATTTTGACCAAGCATTCATCCGGAGAAGCAATTTTTTTAGACAAAATAAAAATCAAACGCCGTGTTTACAGCGTTTTGTTTGTGCGGGCGAAGGGACTCGAACCCCCACGCCTTGCGGCACCAGATCCTAAGTCTGGCGCGTCTACCAATTCCGCCACGCCCGCTTAGCGGTTGCAAATATACGTAAAATCATCCGCTTAATAAATCTTGTTTAAGCATAATTAAGAAAAAAAAATCGAATTCGTTTTTTTTTTGGCTCGTTTTCTCCGGTTAGTTATATGGGTCGGAATTCAGAAATTTCTACCTTTGCTGCATGGCCGGAGAAAAAGGAGAAAAATTGGTTTGTTATCATTGCGGTTTGGAAATGCATCCGTCGGAAGCCATCTGGCACGATGGAAAACCATTTTGTTGTAACGGTTGTAAAACGGTATATGAAATTCTACACACCCACGATTTGAGCCGGTATTACACGCTGGTGGAAAATCCCGGTATCAATGCCGAAAGTATTTCCCCGTCATCGGGCGATAAATTCGCTTTTTTGGATAAACCCGAAATTGCCGCCAAATTATTGGAATTCGACGACGGCCAAACCCGGGTGGTGAATTTATTTGTTCCGGCTATTCATTGCGCGTCCTGCATTTGGGTTTTGGAACATTTGGAAAAACTTAATCCGGGCATTTTACATTCCGAAGTCAATTTCAATACCAAAAACGTTCGCATCACATTCGACTCCCGGAAAATTACGCTCAGGCAAGTAGCCGAATTGCTTACGTCCATTGCTTATGAACCGCAAATCAATTTGGATTCACTGGAAAAGAATAAGAGACGTAGCGAAAACCGGCTGATTTTGCAAATCGGTGTGGCGGGTTTTGCTTTCGGAAATATTATGCTTTTGGCTTTGCCGCATTATATTCAAAAGGAAGGTTATTGGCTGGAACGCTTTGCGCCATTGTTCGGTTGGATTATGTTCGGATTGTCTTTGCCTGTGGTTTTTTATTCGGCAAGGGAATATTTCGAATCGGCTCTCAAAGGCTTGAAAAATCGCATCGTTAATGTGGATATTCTGATCGCTTTGGGCATAACCGTTTTATTTTTACGAAGTTTTTATGAGGTGATAACCGGTAGCGGACAAGGCTATTTCGACAGCTTGACCGGACTGGTTTTTTTCTTGCTTATAGGGAAATATTTTCAGCAAATTACGTATCGGTATTTATCCTTTGAACGCGACTATAAATCCTATTTTCCCGTAGCGGTCACCAAAATCACGGAACGGGGCGAAGAAATCATTGAAATCAAGGACATCAAACCCGGCGATCGCTTGTTGATTCGCAACGAAGAAATTATCCCCGTAGACGGTGTGGTAATGAAAAATACCGCTTTTGTAGATTACAGCTTCGTTACGGGTGAATCGCTTCCGGTAGAAAAAACCGTAGGTGAAAAAGTGTTGGCCGGCGGAAAACAGACGGGTAATTATATCGAAATCGAAGCGGTGAGCGATGTAGACAATAGCTATTTGACCCGGTTGTGGAGCCGCGAAGCTTTCAAAAAAAACCGACACAAGCAGCTAAAGAACATCACGGACAAAGTGAGTGAGTATTTCACTTTCGTTATTTTAGCCATTGCTTTATTGGCCGGCGTTTATTGGTGGTGGCACAAAGATTTTGTTACGGCCGTTTGGATTGTAGCCTCGGTTTTGATTGTGGCATGTCCTTGTGCGTTGGCATTGGCGGCGCCATTTGCTTTCGGAAATGTTTTGCGTCGGTTCGGTCACGCGCAATTATATTTGAAAAATGAGACCGTATTGGAAAGTATGGCCGGCATCGATACTTTGGTATTCGATAAAACCGGCACTTTGACCGTTCAAGAAAAATTTAAAGTCAGATATGAAGGCGAAGCCTTGACCGATCGAGAGAAAAGCATCATCAAAAGTATCACTAAAATTTCCAACCATCCGCTTAGCCGCTTAATATATAAAGCTTACAAGCAATTCCCCGTTATTACACCGGAACATGTCCAAGAAGTGAAAGGTAAAGGAATATTAGCTTATTACGAAGGTAAAACCTTCAAATTGGGAAGCGCAACATGGACGGGCGCTCAAAAAGGGAGTGACTCGAGCACGCAAGTTTATTTTTATAACGGAAAAAAAGTGAAGGGAGTTTTTATTTTTGAAGCACATTATCGCGAAGGAGTCCAAGCGCTGTTTAAACGTTTGCAATCCCGCTACAAAATTTATATTGTTTCGGGCGATAACGAAGGGGAAAGAAAAAAATTGGAAAAAATATTACCGTCCGGCACTGAAATGCATTTTAATATGTCGGTACACGAAAAAATGGATTTTACGAAAAAATTACAAAAGCAAGGTTTGCGTGTTATGATGATAGGAGACGGTCTGAATGATGCCGGTGCGCTCAAGCAAAGTGATGTGGGAATTGCCGTGGCCGAAGATACCAATGTTTTTACTCCCGCCGCCGATGGAATCCTAAAAGCTCATCAATTGCCGTATTTGGATGTTTTTTTGAAGAAATCCAAACAAACCCTTCATGTTATTTATTCGGCTTATGTCATAGCATTTGCTTATAATGTAATCGGATTGAGTTTTGCCGTAAGCAATTTATTGTCCCCCGTGATTGCCGCCATTTTAATGCCTGTCAGCTCCATTTCGGTAGTGGTTTATGTAACCGTATGGACAAATATTTTAACCAAAAAACTCAAATTTCTATCTTAATTTTTTTCTTATACCATAAAAAATAAAAACCGGAATAAAAATGACAAAAAGCATATTTTTGCCATGAGAAATAGCTTGTAATACGGAGTTTTAAAAATTATAAATATATTTGTTGGGATAAAAAGATTATGGCAGCACTATATTTAACCATTTTTATCAGCTTGATTTTGGCTATAATTTTCTTGGTATTATTTTACCATTCGAATAAAACGGGACAATATGAAGATACCTATACGCCTTCGGTAAGAATGTTATTTGAAGACGAGGCAGGATATAAAAGTGTGGAAGAGAAACAAAGAGAAAGCGAAGAAAACACCCCAAAATAATAATATATGGAAAAGGAAAGATTCTACTATGACGACAAGATTGTGAAATTGTTCGTGTGGGCTACCATTATATGGGGCATCACGGCATTCACAATCGGTTTGATGGTAGCTTACCTTTACTGGTTCCCCCACTACATGGAAGGAATCTCATGGTTAAGCTACGGACGCCTCCGGCCATTGCATACCAACTCGGCAATATTTGCCTTTGTGGGTAATGGTATTTTTGCCGGAGCATACTACAGTACGCAGCGCTTATTGAAAACGCGCATGTTTAACGATTTACTGTCCCGGATAAATTTCTGGGGCTGGCAATTGGTGATTTTGTTGGCCGCCATAACGCTACCTTTGGGTATTACCAGTTCCAAGGAATATGCCGAATTGGAATGGCCTATCGATTTGCTTGTAGCATTGGTTTGGGTAGCGTTTACGGTGAATTTGGTAGGGACGGTGATTAAGCGCCGCGTTCGCCATATTTACGTGGCTATTTGGTTCTATTTATCCACCGCCGTCACCATTGCCATGTTGTATATTTTCAATAACTTGGAAGTCCCGGCCACCTTGTGGAAGAGTTATTCTATCTACTCGGGCGTGGAAGATGCCGTGGTTCAATGGTGGTATGGTCACAATGCCGTTGCCTTCTTCCTGACTACACCTATCTTGGGATTGATGTATTATTTCGTGCCTAAGGCGGCACAGCGTCCCATTTATTCTTATCGTTTGTCCATCATTCACTTCTGGACATTGATTTTTATTTACATTTGGGCCGGCCCGCACCACTTGCTCTATTCACCCACACCCGAATGGGCGCAAGTATTGGGAACGATCTTCTCCTTCATGTTGATTTTCCCTTCATGGGGCGGTATGATCAACGGATTGCTGACTTTGCGCGGTGCTTGGGACAAAGTCCGTGAAAATCCGATTTTGAAATTTTTCGTAGTAGCCATTACGTCCTATGGTATGAGCACCTTTGAAGGCCCCATGCTTTCCTTCAAATCTTTAAATGCCATTGCTCACTTTACCGATTGGATTGTAGCGCACGTGCATGTGGGAACGCTCGGCTGGAACGGATTCCTGATTTTCGGTATGCTATATTGGCTGGTTCCCAGATTATACCGCACCAAATTATATTCCGAAAAATTAGCCAACCAACATTTCTGGTGGGGAACGATCGGTATTTTGTTTTACGTAATTCCAATGTATATCGCCGGTTGGACGCAAGCTTTGATGTGGAAACAATTCAAGCCCGACGGCACCCTCCAATACCCCGAATTCATGGATACCGTTACGGAAATTCTTCCCATGCACTACCTGCGTGCCATCGGCGGAACCCTTTATTTGACCGGTGCATTAATCATGGTTTATAACTTAATTAAAACCGTTAAAGGTCGCACCGTGGAAGATACCATGGACGAAGCCTATCCACTCGAACCGGTTCCCGCCAAACGTCAACCCGGCGAAGATTTCCACAACTGGCTCGAACGTCGCGGTGTGCTCTTTACCATTTTGGCATTGATTGCAACGGCTATCGGAGGTGCCGTGGAAATCATCCCGACCATTTTTATCGACAGTAATATCCCCAAAATAGCGGCCGTTAAACCCTTAACACCGCTCGAACAAGCCGGACGTGATATTTACGTACGCGAAGGATGCTATGTATGTCATTCCCAAATGATTCGTCCCTTCCGAAGCGAAGTGGAACGTTACGGCCCCTATTCCAAAGCCGGAGAATACGTATATGACCATCCTTTCCAATGGGGTTCCAAACGAACCGGACCCGATTTGATGCGCGAAGGCGGTAAACGTCCGAACTTGTGGCATTTCAACCACTTGTATGAACCCACCTCCATGGTGCCGCAATCCATTATGCCCAAATATACATGGATAATCAAAAACGATTTGGATTATTCCGATATCCAAGCGCGCATGAAAGCCTTACGAACCGTTGGCGTTCCTTATACGGACGAAGATATTGCCAATGCGCCGAAAGCTTTGGAAGAACAAGCCAAGAAAATAGCCCGGGACTTAGAAGCCAACGGTGTTACCAAGCAAGTCACCTACATTGATGCCTTCGGCAAAGAAAAAGTGGACTTGAGTAAAAAGGAAATCGTGGCTTTGATTGCATACCTGCAACGCTTGGGAACGGATACCACCAAGAAAAAAGAAACCGCACAACGATAATTTATGTTGCATAACGTCAAACATTATCTAGCCAACCATGAAGGCATCGATTGGTATTCGGTGACTTCTTTGGTGCTGTTTTTCCTGGTGTTCATTGCCATGGTTATCTTCGTATACAAAATACCGAAGAAAACCATACACGAGATTAAAAATTATCCGCTAAACGATCAAAACGAAGAACATTATGACACAAAATAATCAATCCTTTTGGGACCGGTTAATCAAGAAATTAACCCGTTCAACCCCCGTGGAAAGAGAAAGTGAAATCAAGCTCGATCACAATTTTGACGGAATCGAGGAACTAAACAACCCCTTGCCGCCGTGGTGGTCGGCCGGATTTATTATCACCGTGGTGATTTCGGTTATCTACATCAGTTTCTATTTCATGTATTTTTACGAACCCGAAAATAATGCCAAATGGCAAGAAACCGAATATCAACGCGAAGTGGCGGCCGCTCAAAAGGCATTGGCGGAATACAAGAAAAAACATCATATAGTTGATGCCGAAAGCGTAACACTTTTGAAAGACAAAAACGCATTGGCCGAAGGAAAGGCCATTTATCAAAAGAACTGCCAAGCTTGCCATGCACCCGACGGTGGCGGTGGAGTCGGGCCTAATTTGACCGACGACAATTGGCTCTATGGATGCGATATCAAAAGTCTCTTTAAGGTGATCCATGACGGCACCAGCAAAGGAATGCCTACATGGAAAAACCTGGGTAATGATAAAATCCAAAAAGTAGCCAGCTATATTTTAGTGGAACTTCACGGCAAAAAACCCGCCAATCCTAAGCCGGCCGAAGGTGAAGCATGTCAAGTTCAATGACCTGATCAACTCATTAATTTTGCTTATATTCGTAAAGCAGTTTGCTCGTCAAACTGCTTTACGTCTTTTAAAAAGAACCGCTTATGAGTAACCAAAGTAACGAGAGTTTCCGCGATAGTATCGGAACAATCACGAAAGAAGGGAAACGTAACTGGATTTATCCCAAAAAACCCAAAGGACGTTTCTATACACGCCGAACCGTTTTAAGTATTATTCTTTTGGGCTTGTTCTTTATCGGGCCATGGATTAAAACCAACGGCGAGCAATATTTTTTATTCGACATACTGGGACGACGCTTTCATATTTTCGGGCGTCCGTTTTATCCGCAAGATTTTTACTTGCTTGCATTGGGCGGCGTAACCACGGTCGTGTTCATCGTTTTATTCACGGTTATATACGGACGTATTTTCTGCGGTTGGTTATGCCCCCAAACCTTATTCTTGGAAATGCTTTTCCGGAAAATCGAATACGCCATTGAAGGAGACCGTCCCAAACAAATGAAACTCGATCGAATGCCTTGGAACGCGGAAAAAATCCGTAAAAAAGGCTTGAAATGGTTTGTTTTCTATCTGGTATCTATCGCCATCACCACCACCATGTGGGCTTATGTGGCCGGTGCCGATTATGTATTGGAATTTTGGAAAAATCCCTTCAAACATCCGCAAGCACTAGCCATATACATTGCGTTTACAACGGTATTTTACTTCGTTTATGCTTGGTTCCGCGAACAGGTTTGTATCATCGTGTGCCCCTATGGAAGATTGCAAGGTGTTTTGACCGACGAAAATACCATTTTGGTTACATACGATTATAAGCGCGGCGAAAAACGCGGCCCCATGCGTAAGGGACAAAACCGTGAAGAACTCGGCATGGGCGATTGTATTGATTGTAAACAGTGTGTGCATGTTTGTCCTACGGGTATCGATATCCGCAACGGAACCCAAATGGAATGTATCAACTGTACGGCGTGTATGGACGCTTGTGATGCCGTTATGGACAGTATCGGAAAACCGCGCGGGTTGATTCGTTATGCATCGAAAGTAAGCATCGAACAGGGTACTCAAAAAATATTTACACCGCGCGTCCGCTTCTACACGGTCATTCTAACCGTTTTGTTCAGCGTTTTGGTGGCGTTGTTTGTAATGCGTCCCAGCGTGGATTTGAAAGTAATGCGTCAACGTGGCGTGGTTTATATCGAAATGCCGGGCGATAAAATCAGGAATTTATATGAAGCCACGCTGATCAACAAATCCGGGAAACCCTATGACAATCTTCAAATCAAATTGATTAAACCGGAAGATTGGCAAGCCGAAATAGAAGCCAGCGGCGAATCGGAGCAGATTAAGTTGAAGAAAGAAGACGTGCAACAACTTACCTTGAGCATTACCGTGCCGCGCAAAGAGGCACAAGGTAAAAACGAAATTGTCATCGGGGTATTCGATAAAAACGGAAAAAAACTGGATACTTATAAAACCACCTTTATCGGTCCTGTTGACTAAAAGGGTGAATAATCCACCGAATTTGGCTAAATTTGAAGCGTCGTTCCCTAACGAACGACGCTTTAAAATCATGCGACATGAAAAAATTCAAATGGAATTGGGGCTGGTCGTTACTGACGGTTTTTGTATTGTTTGTTATAATTTTTTCCTATGTTTTTTATTTGTCTATAAAACATTTGAAAAACGACGAATTATTTGAAGAAAATTACTATGAAGCGGAACTGAAATACGGCGAAATTTTAGACCAAAAACACCGAGCCGACACGATGCGTATTGCCGTGAAAATTCACTTGAAAAAAAACGGTATTCAAATTCAATTTCCGCCTTATTACCCGCCTGAAAAAGTCGAGGGAACCTTGACGCTCTATCGCCCTAATAAAAAACTTTTCGATAAAAACATTCCGGTCAACCTCGATTCAAATCGTATGCTATTCGTTCCGGGAGATAGTTTATTGCCGGGGCGATGGGATATTCATCTGAAATGGAAGCTGGACAGTCTTGGATATTACCTCGAAAAACCAATTATGTGGCAAGAATGAAAAAGTCTTTGGATATTCCGTTTTTTTTTTATAAAATTGCTTATTGAAACTGAAAAACATTGAACCATGAAAAAAATACTCGTTTTGGTATTCCTTTTGGCGGCTTTTGGAGTAAAAGCACAGGACTATGCACGTCAATTTGACGTAAACAAATATGCCGACCAATTGACACAAGACATCTTCGAATTAACCGGCATTCAAGATGAAGCCATGCAACAAAAAATCGAAATCAAAGTTTACAATTATGCCAGAAGTATTCGTAAGCATTTGATTTTATTTGAACAGGAAGGCAATTTAAAAGGTAAAACCCTGGAGGAAGCTATTGCCAGCGTTAAAAGCGAAGCGGATAATGCCACTAAATTTTCGTTCTACCTTAAACGCTGGTTGAATGAAGATCAATATGCCAAGCTGGTGGAAGCCGGCATTGTTTCAAAATGATATTAATCGGATAAAAGCTTAAAGCCGCCCTTGGGATGAGGGCGGTTTTTTGTTCAAAAAAAATACCGAAAGTCCATGCATATCGCAGGAAAAAACGCTGTCATAGCCGCATTGGAAAGCGGACAAATCATACGTAAGGTGTTTATTAAAAAATCGTCAGCCTCCCGTTTTGAAAAACTTATAGAAGAGCTAAGGGGAAAAACCATTCCGGTAAGTTTGGTTCCCGCCGAAAAACTAAATCGATTATATCGGCAGGGCAATCATGGCGGCATCATAGCTGAAATATCTCCTGTTACATTCCAATCGCTGGAAACTATCATCAAGAGCGCATTTGAGCAAACAACCAAACCGGTTTTTCTTTTGCTCGACGGCATTACTGATACACGCAATTTGGGCGCCATTATACGTTCCGCTGCGGCTTTCGGTGTAAACGGAGTAATTTTGCCGGCTCACAGGTCGGCTGCCGTTTCGGGTGAAACCGTTAAAATGTCGGCGGGAGCTATTTTTAAAATGCCCATGGTGAGGGTAAATCATTTGAAAGATGCTGTTTTTTACTTGCAAGCCGAAGGCGTGGAAATCGTGGCGGCTACCGAAAAGACTTCGAACAAATTATCCGATCATTCTTTTGAAAAACCCATTGGGTTAATCATGGGAGACGAACATAAAGGTATTGGGTCTTTTTTGCTAAAACAAGCCGATAGTGTGCTGAAAATTCCTATGGAATCCGGTGTTGATTCATTGAATGTTTCCGTAGCCACGGCTATTTTTCTCTATGAAATTTACCGTCGGAAATTATCGTTTCAGTCAAAATGAATGGGATATTTCAGGTTTTTAAATTCAATTAAATCGGCTTTGATGCTTCCGACCAAGATTTTTGCCTTGATGCGAATGGGGATTTTGTTTTCATCATCGGAAACCCAAACGGTTAAGCTTTCGTCTTCCTTAAAAACCCTTCCGGATTGAACGTAAGGTCTTAAAACAAGCGTTTTGATTTTTCCGAAGCGCGTCGAGATGATTTTTCTTCCTAAAATTTTCATTTTGAAATGGAATACTTCGCCGTCGAAAAATAAATCTTGCTCGATAAAATCGCCTTTTTTCAAACGGGAAGTATCGATATTGCGTAAAGCATAGTAGGCCGAAAGCATATCCTGAATTCCATCGGGGATTTTAAATTTGTTTACTTTCACTTTCAGGTGATCAATTACTTGTAGCATGTTTTGTTCATGATGAAAAATATATTCGACATGTTTATGATAATTTCCTTCTTTAATGTGTCTGATAAAGCGTTGAGGACGGTTTTGTTCGTCAAACCATGTTTCATACAAATCGTCGATATCCATCACCATCGATGAAACCGAAGAACTGTAGCCTTTGCCGATGGCATGAAAAACTTTGCGGCCGCCCATATTTTCTTCTTTCAATTGTAATGTTGCATATCCGGCATTAAAGAAAAAATAATGAATGCGGTATTTCAAAAATTCTCCGTCCTTGTAGGCCTGCGCCGATAGAGCAGAGACAAAATTAAGCATGACACCGAATAAAACAAGTCGATATTTTTTCATAAGCTTTAAAAATAAAATCCTAATGTAAAATTGAAATATTGTTTTTTGGAACCGGGTTCCAGAGCATAAGATACAAAAATGGGGCCAAAAAAGCTTTTAAATCCGTATCGCCAATAAATATTGTAGTAGGGTAAATAGGTATGGAAGCGTTTTGGGGTGGGTTTTTCCAATAAAATTCCTTGCAGGCCGGTGTAGAAATGGTGGTTTTTTTTCCATTTGAAGTGTAATTGGGGTTGAAACCGGATATAAGATAGCGCCGAAAGGTTAAAATAATCACGACTGAAGAAAGGTATGATGTGAATATTTTTTAAATCTCTTTCGATTCCGCCGAAATAAAACCGGTGTGCCGCTGAAACCTTATCGGTGGAGAATCCTGCTTGTAAAATATATGATGCGCTCACTTTGCGGTGTTGTTTGTGTGCTTCGATAGTTAAGACGGCCGTTTGGAAAGAAGTGCCGGGTGTCGGCCGGTTCAAGTCGAAAAAGTTATTTCCTCGAAGGGCGATTTTGATCCCGTTTGAAGGAAAATAAAAATTATCCAAATCGTCATAATAAAAATCCACAAAAGCGGTAAAAAAATGTTGTTTTTCAAAGAAAAATTTTTGATTTTTATCCGGTTGTGAAAAAACCGTGGTAAACATGCGGACTTGTTTGTGCTCAAAACCCGCTTTTAAATTCATTTGCGTAGGAAAAGTCACGAGAAAAAAAATCCGGTTGCTCCATTCGTTCCAATGCAGATCCAAATTATTGAAGGATGGATCGGGGACATCGGGTAACATGATCTTATAGGGAACGGAACGAATCAATTGATTTAAATCGCTCGAAAAACCGTATCCGAAATGATAACCGTTGTCCCGGATATAAGAGAAACGGTATTGGATGGGGTCGCCTAAAATTAATTCGAAATCGGCGATACCCGATCGATTGAAAGGACGCCGGAAGGTGATTCCCGCCAAAATATTGATTTTATACAAGGGGGAATAGCGAAAACCGGTTTTGAATTTGGCTCTGACGGGGTTTGTAACGGGCTGAATAACTAAGGTGTCGCCGTGTAATATACTATATAAAATTTGTAGATAATCGCCGGTTCCGTATAAATAATTGATTCCGGCTTCGAATTGTTGATAGCTGATTTTCTTTTTTTCTTTGAAGCCTGTTTTCCAAAGTAAATGGTCTCGGTCGATAAAAGTGTCGGATTGGATGATGATTTTGGAAAAATAAAGCGAATCGGGATGTCCGGGGTGCAAGCGGGTGGGTTTCGGACTTTTCCCGGATAATTTTTGCAATATGGCTTGGTATTTGATAGTTGCTTCATATCCGCGTTTGATCAAGGTGTCCGTGCGGTTGAAATCGGTTACGCCGAAACCGGAAACATTCGGTCGAATGTATAAATCGGTTTGTTTGATTTTATCCGGATTTTCGGAATAGATATAAAAAGCCGTAATTTGATCGATGATTTTGGGGATATCGGTGAGCTGATTTTCATTGTATAAAGTTCCTTGAACATCACTTCCGATGATATAACCGGCTCCCATCCGGCGAACGATATCGACGGGGAAGTTATTGAAGATGCCTCCGTCGGTGTATAGGATTTGGTCGATTTTAACGGGTGCTACAATGGAAGGGAATGCGCTGCTGGCTATGACGGCTTGTGGAATGCTTCCTTTGGAAAAGATAATGCTTTTGCCATGCACCAAATCGGTTGCCACAAAACGCACGGGAACGGGAAGCGAATCGAAGCTCTTGAGGTATTGGATATTGAACAGATCCTTGAAAAGGCGGTTGTAGAAAAGCTGGTAGTGCGTTAATCCCCGGGGCAAACTCAAGCTAAAATTACGGGTATTGACCGGAAAATAGAAGAAAGCATCACGGCCGTTTTCTTTAATATATAAAGGTAAATATCTTCGAGGCAGTTCGTCGGTCATGAATCGATCGAAATCCATGGAACGAAAAATTTGTGCAATCGCTTGGGGCGAATAGCCTGCGGCATAATAGGCGCCAATGATAGCTCCGATGCTGGTTCCGCTTAAATATTTCGGGTAAATGCCATGTTCTTCCAATGCCTGCAATACACCGATATGGGCAAGGCCTTTGGCGCCGCCTCCGCTCAAAGCCAACCCCAAGCGCAAAGAATCCGTTTGTGCCGTTAAAATCAACGGGCTGAAAAAAAACCAATAAATAAGAAGCAGTAACCCCGATCGTCTCATTAGGTCAAAGATAATAATTTTTTAATAATTTTTAGACATAAGGCTAATATAAATCAAAACATGATTTCTTCTCAAAAAAAATAAAACATGACAAAAAACAGCTGTTGTTGTGGAGGCGTTCTTATATATTTGTAAAAAAAATAACCATTAATAATTATCATCATTATGGATACAAAAGTTAAAGCTTTCATGGATTACGCGAAGCAGCGTAATAGTCATGAGCCGGAATTTCTTCAAGCCGTTTACGAAGTGGCCGAAACGGTGCTGCCTTTCATAGAAGAAAATCCCAAATATAAGGGTAAAATGCTCCTTGAACGAATGATCGAACCCGAACGGGTGGTGATGTTCCGCGTTCCTTGGGTGGACGATCAAGGCAATTTGCAAATCAATCGCGGATATCGTGTGGAATTCAATTCTGCCATTGGACCTTATAAAGGAGGTTTGCGTTTTCATCCGACGGTTAATTTGAGTATTTTGAAATTTCTCGGTTTCGAGCAGGTATTTAAAAATGCGTTGACCACCCTTCCCATGGGTGGAGGCAAAGGTGGTAGCGATTTCGACCCGAAGGGTAAATCAGATGCCGAAGTTATGCGTTTTTGTCAAGCGTTCATGAGCGAACTTTATCGTCATATCGGACCCAATACGGATGTGCCGGCAGGTGATATCGGTGTTGGCGGACGTGAAATCGGATATTTGTTCGGAATGTATAAAAAACTCAAAAATGAATTTACGGGTGTATTAACCGGTAAAGGTCTTTCCTACGGTGGTTCGCTATTGCGTCCCGAAGCTACGGGTTACGGGCTGGTTTATTTCGCTCAAACCATGCTCGGCACCAAGGGAGAATCTTTTGAAGGTAAAAAAGTATTGGTTTCCGGTTCCGGTAATGTAGCCCAATATGCCACCGAAAAAGTGATCCAATTGGGTGGTAAAGTATTAACCCTGTCCGATTCCAACGGTTATATTTACGATCCGGATGGTATCAACGAAGAAAAATTGGCTTTTGTTATGCACTTGAAAAACGTTCGTCGCGGACGTATTAAAGAATACGTGGAAAAATATCCTTCCGCCCGGTATTATCCGAATGAACGTCCTTGGGGTGTGCCTGCAGACATCGCTTTGCCTTGTGCTACACAAAACGAAATCGACGGTAAAGATGCTCAAAAACTCATAGACAATGGTGTGATGTGCGTTGCAGAAGGAGCCAATATGCCGACAACACCCGAAGGAATTGAAATCTTCCAAAAAGCAAAAATTCTTTATTCGCCGGGTAAGGCTTCCAATGCCGGAGGTGTGGCTGTCTCGGGACTTGAAATGAGTCAAAATTCCATCCGTTTGCAATGGACACGCGAAGAAGTGGATGCCAAATTACAACAAATCATGAATAATATTCATCATTCTTGTGTGGAATACGGAACCGATCCGGACGGATATGTGAATTATGTTCGTGGTGCCAATATCGCCGGGTTTGTCAAAGTTGCCGATGCTATGCTGGCACAAGGCGTGGTTTAATCGTTTTTAATCAAACTAAAACCTGCGCGGTGCATTTTCGCCTCGCAGGTTTTTTTATTATCAATTGATTGAAAAAATTAGAGATTTATTCCGGTAGCGGCATTTTCCATTTTCGCCCACGGATCGCCGAGCGCTTTTATTAATGAGGGAACGGTTTTTATGGTAAAATCTTGAGGATTTGCGCCGGCTTCCAATATTTCCCATGTAACCGGCATGGAAACGGTTGCCGCATCCGTATGTCGGGTTCCGTAAACCATGCTAAAAGTTTGAAAAGCGCGATTCCGGTATATATCGATTAATAATTTTCCTTTTCTTCTGTTCTTGCGCACTTCAAGGGTGGTTCCGGGGATTTTATTCATTAAGAAACGGGCGGCTTTTTCGGCGGCTTTCATGACTAGGTCCACCGTAAAAGAGGGATGAACCGGGCAACAAATATGCAAGCCGCGTTTCCCGCTGGTTTTCACAAAAGGATGGTATCCCATTTGTTCCAAATAAGGCTTTGCCTCTAAAGCAAAATGCCTGGCCTTTTCAAATCCGCCTTCTTCGGGGGGGTCGATATCGAAAATCATCAAATCGGGATGATGAAAGTCCGGCTTCCGCACATTGATTACGTGAAACTCCAATGCATGCATCTGCACGAGCCAAACCAAATCCGCAATATCTTCCAAAATCAAATATCTGACCGGCTTGTGTTTACCCATTTCCATTGTTTGCATCCACCCGGGTGCATAATCCGGTAAATTTTTCTGAAAAAACGAATAACCGGGTGTTCCGTGCGGATAGCGTATGAAAACCACCGGGCGTCCTTTATTGTGCCGCATTAAAACGGGTTCCATCGACAAATAATATTCAATCAAATCGGTTTTGGTATACCCGGTTTTCAAGTAAAGTATTTTATCGGGATGGGTGATTTTTATGGCTTTGTCATTGATTAATTTTATCATTTATTTGTTTTATTATTAAATCGAAGTGGTTTTTGTCGGATAATTCTAAACCTTGTTTTTGTAAATTTAGATGGATCCGTTTATTTTTTAAAAAATTTTAAATCCGCTCTCAGATCATTTTTCCATAAATGCCGTTGATTTTATCCAAGAGAAAAAATCGTTTTCAACTCAAAACAAAATTAAAGTAAAATTGTTTTGAAACGAAAACAAAACGGATTGAAAATTGTTTCGGGCTTGAAACAAATAGAAAGATGACTATT
>Ga0256834_1000166_pt1 | contig 45177 bp, 39 predicted proteins | sample 4281140metaG_FD_190536 | JGI IMG/M metagenome (GOLD analysis project Ga0256834, IMG submission 190536) | Hydrothermal vent microbial communities from East Pacific Rise, Pacific Ocean - 4281-140 | ecosystem: Environmental > Aquatic > Marine > Hydrothermal vents | place: Pacific Ocean: East...
TGATACTTCTGCAATTAAAGACATTAAACGATCTTTGCGTGATCTTTTTGATGTACCAGACCTTGGCAATACAGATGATGAGATTGCAAATGGCACTCATATCACCAAAGATGGCGATCCATATCCTTTAGCAGCATTCACTGCACCAAGAATTGATTATTCACTACATCGCCTTGCTCATTACAGCGCAACCGCTCCAAGCCATTTTCAAAATTTTGTAATTTTCACAAATTATGCCTTTTACATTGATGAATTCACCCGTTTAGCAAAAGAATATATGGCAAATGGGCATGAAGATTATGATAGTTTTGTTGAACCAGGGAATGTCATAACCATGAATAAGCGGCTTGGTGGCGCAACAAGCGGTAAAAAACCACCCCGTAACCCACAAATGCCTGCCTATCATTTAACCACAGGTAAAAGACGTGGCATAACCATGGTCAATATTGGTGTAGGCCCATCAAATGCCAAAACTATCACCGATCATATCGCAGTGCTTCGACCCCATGCTTGGCTCATGCTTGGACATTGTGCAGGCCTTAGATCTAGCCAAGAACTTGGCGATTATGTACTAGCGCATGCCTATGTTCGTGAAGATCATATTTTAGATGCTGATCTACCGCTTTCTGTACCTATCCCAGCTCTAGCCGAGGTGCAAGTTGCGCTTGAGGAGGCTGTAGCTGAAATTACACAGCTTGAGGGCATGGAAATGAAAAAAGTTATGCGTACAGGAACTGTAGCAACTTTTGATAATAGAAATTGGGAACTACGAGATCAAAAAGAAATCACCCAACGCCTAAGTCAATCAAGAGCAATTGCACTTGATATGGAAAGCGCAACAATCGCCGCAAATGGCTTTCGTTTCCGTGTACCCTATGGCACGCTTTTGTGTGTATCAGACAAACCTTTGCATGGAGAAATAAAACTTCCCGGAATGGCATCTGATTTTTATTCAACTCAAATAAATCGGCATCTATTGATAGGCTTAAGGGCTATGGAAATATTACGAGATCAGCCGTCAGAGCGTCTTCACTCACGCAAATTACGCTCATTCGCTGAAACTGCCTTTCAATAGAGAGAGATATAAATGAAAAGCCTCATTTTATTGAGGCTCTTCATTTCAAACTTTTATTCAGCAACTGCCTGACTTGCAGCAATTGCAGCGGCATTTACAACCCCACGAGAGGTTGCAGAAGGCAAAATAATGTGAGCAGGCTTACAAGTACCCATAAGTATTGGACCAACTAACAGCGCATTATTCATTTCTTTGAGTAAAGTCATCGAAAGATTAGCTGATTCTAAATTTGGAAAAACCAAAAGGTTAGCTTCACCTTTAAGAACAGGATCAGTAATAAAACGCTCACGAAGAGCTTGGCTAAGCGCAATATCACCCTGCATTTCACCCTCAACAATCAAGTCAGGCTCTTTCTCTCTAAGGGCTTTATAAACATCACGCATTTTATATGATGTATCTCCATCTCTTGAGCCAAAATTCGAATAGCTTAAAAGTGCAGCTTTTGCTTCTATGTTAAATCTTTTAAGGTGATCCCTTGCCTCAAGTGTAATATCAACAATTTCATCAACACTTGGATCAATCGTTACGTGAGTATCAGCCAAGAAAAACACACCTTTTCGCATAATAAGCATTGAAAGGGCAGAAACATCTTCAACATTTTCTCGCATACCAATAATAGATTTAATATCTCGAACATGCTTGATATATCGCCCTTGCAGGCCACAAATCATACCATCTGCATCACCTCGTTTAACTGCCAAGGCAGCAATAGCCGTTGTGTTTGTACGAACAATTGTTCGTGCAGTATCAGGAGAAACACCACTTCTGCATGCTAATGAATAAAATAAATCAACATATTCACGATAGCGGCTATCACCTTCTGGATTAATTACCTCAAAGTCTTTGTCAGGTCGTAATGTCAAACCAAATTTTTCAATTTGACTTTCAATAATTTTTGGGCGGCCAATAAGAATAGGAGAAACCAGATCGTCTTCTAAAAGAACCTGCGTCGCACGAAGCACACGCTCATCTTCACCATCACTAAAGACAATTTTCTTACCTTTGCCTTGAATTTTATCAATGATTGGTTTCATCACCATACCAGAGCGAAAAACAAATCTGTTAAGGCTATTTTGATAAGCCTCAAAATCTTCAATTGGGCGGCGTGCAACACCACTATCCATTGCAGCTTTTGCAACAGCTGGCGCAATTCTTAGGATAAGACGCTGATCGAATGGATTTGGAATTAAATATTCAGGGCCAAAAGTAGAGCCAACATTTGTTGTTGATGCTTCAAGTGCAGGTTCATGCGCTAGGTCAGCAATAGCCTTCACTGCTGCCATTTTCATCTCTTCATTAATGCATGTTGCACCAACATCTAATGCTCCACGAAATAAAAATGGGAAACACAAAACATTATTCACCTGATTTGGATAATCCGAACGACCAGTACAGATCATGGCTTGTGGCTGAACCTCTTTAGCTAATTCGGGCATAATTTCAGGGGTTGGGTTGGCTAATGCCATGATCAATGGGTTTTTAGCCATGCCTTTAAGCATTTCAGGTTTCAAAACACCTGCCGCACTTAGACCAATGAATATATCAGCACCCGGTAAAACCTGTGCAAGACTAGTTGCATCTGTTTCTTGGGCAAAAGCATCACGCCATTTGTCATGATGCCCCTTGCGTGTAGTCGTCACCAGACCCTCACGATCAGCCACCCAAATATTTTTTCGTTTAGCACCAAGGTTCATCAATAGATTAAGGCAGGCAATAGCAGCAGCCCCTGCCCCTGAAGTGCAGATTTTTACATCTTGTATTTTTTTATTTGCTAGGCGCAAACCATTTAAAACAGCCGCCGCCACAATGATAGCGGTGCCATGCTGATCGTCATGAAAAACAGGAATGTTCATCTGCTGTTTGAGGGTTTCTTCTATTTCAAAACAATCAGGAGCTTTAATATCCTCTAGGTTAATTCCACCAAAAGTTGGCTCAAGCGGGCGAACAATATCAATGAATTTTTTAGGATCAAGTTCATCAACCTCAATATCCATTGCATCAATGCCTGCAAACTTTTTAAAGAGGACAGCTTTCCCCTCCATCACAGGTTTTGAAGCTAATGCGCCAATTGCCCCAAGCCCTAAAACTGCCGTTCCGTTTGAAATAACAGCAACCAGATTAGCCCTAGAGGTGTAAAGAGAGGCAGTATCTGGATCTTTTGCAATTTCTTCACAAGGCGCAGCAACACCAGGAGAATAGGCAAGCGCAAGATCTCGCTGATTACCCAAAGGCTTTATCGGTGCAATTTCAATTTTACCTGGTTTTGGATATTGGTGAAAGTGAAGCGCAGCTTGGCGCAATGCTTCTTGTTTTTCTTCGCTATTTTTTGACATTTTCATTCCTTGTTTGCTCATCTCTTAATGACATTAAAAAGGAAGAAATGAAAGCAATCTATAATGCAAACTGTGGGAAAACTTGATTAAGCGGCTTTTACAATACTTAAGGGGGCTGTTTTCTTCTGGGTTGCTGGCATATTCATTTTATTTGCTAACTCAATAAAATCTTCAGGTTTAATTGCAGGTGAAAATAAAAATCCCTGCACTTCATAAACGCCATGCTCACGCAAATAATCAATCTGCTCTTGCTCTTCAACCCCCTCTGCAACAATCCCAGCTCCAAGATCTTGCGCAATAGCAATCAAGCCGTCAAGGATAGGAACATTGCTTACTCCCTCCCTAATCATATCAACAAAAACCTTATCAATTTTAATTATGTCAACATTTAAAGTTTGCATATATGCAAGATTAGAATGGCCAGTGCCTGCATCGTCCATTGCGATTTTACAACCCAAGGCTTGCAACCCCCCAATAACTCCATCAACTGCTAATTGATTTTTTAGCGGCCGTCTTTCAGTAATTTCAAAAACCAATTGAGAGTAATTTATATCACTATGCTCAAAAATAGCCCTAACATCGTCTACAATAGTAGTATCTCTAAAGTGACCTTCAAAAAGATTTATACCAATTTTTAAATCAGGTTGCTTAATACAAAGTGCTTCAAGGTCTGTTACAACCTTTTTCATAAGTCCAATAGTCATAGGAAAGGCAATGCCTGATGATTCTGCATAATCAATAAACATACCAGGGGCAATGACTTCACCATTTCTTTTTTTCCAACGCATCAACGCCTCACAACCAACTAGTTTGCCAGTTTTAATATTGACAAGAGGTTGGTAATAAGGAACGAACTCTCCCTGAGCTACAGCTCGCTCAAGATCAATGGCAGGTAGGTCTGCTTGGCGTAAAAACTTAAAAACAAGTAATAAAATCAATCCACCAATAAGAGCAAACAATACTGTTAAAAGAATGAAAATCCATAAAAACGACGCACTAACTTTATTATATGGCAAAGCCAATTGAGTAGAAATTGGCAAGGATTGAGCTACAGCATTAGTAACAATCATAGCTGAGCTATCACTCATAACCTCATCGCTATAAGCTACTCCATTGGAAAATACAGTAATGTCGTTTGTTAATTTTAGCTTTAAAGAAATATCATCTAAGAGGTAATTTGGAATTAAACCCGTTAAATCAGTTTTAACATAAACAAAGGCAGAAATAGTTCTGTTTGATCCTATTGCTTTGGTGATTTTATAACTTGCTCTATCATGATTTTCTAACTGAACGATGCTTATTGTTTCAAGCTGATTGGGAATTGGCAATATTTCTGACAAAAAAGAATATTTAATTACCCCTGCATGGCCGTTGCAATATTGAACACCATCTTTATTTTCAACAACTATCTGAATTAAATTTTCATTTACCTGCAATTGATTTTGAACGTTTTTTTGAAAAGTAGTAGTACATAACGAAGGGCTATTTTTTAGGACTTTTTCTAATGAGGTTACAGAGCTAGAAACCGCTAGCTGATTTTGATATAAAACAGCTTCAGAGCTAGCGTGGAATTTCTCACTTACATGCCTATGCAAATAACTATTCAATAAGCTGTTAGCAACCAAAAGAGGAATAAAAGAAATTACCACTCCAAAAAGCAACAGCATTTTTGAAAAATTAGATTGCATATATCCCATACCCTTAAAAAAATTATATACCTTAAACAAGTAGCACTCATGGCTTAAGGCAACATTAACTTTTAAAAAAGCTAGGCAATAATTAACCTATTCTTTCTCATCTAAATTTAGGCGTAAATGTAATTCACGTAATTGTTTAGCACTAACATCTGATGGTGCAGACATAAGCAAATCCTCTGCCTGTTGGTTCATTGGGAACATAACAACCTCACGAAGATTTTGCTCACCACAAAGCATCATAACTATACGATCAATTCCAGGGGCAATGCCACCATGCGGAGGTGCGCCATATTGTAGCGCACTATACATACCACCAAACTTATCCTTCAAAACAGCTTCATCATAACCTGCAATTTCAAACGCCTTTTTCATAATGTCAGGACGATGATTTCTAATTGCACCAGATGACAACTCAAGACCATTACAAACAATGTCATATTGCCAAGCATTAATAGTTAGTGGATCTTGGTTTTCTAATGCTTCCATTTCACCTTGAGGCATTGAAAAAGGATTATGTGAAAAGTCGACTCTTTTTTCATCTTCGTTATATTCAAACATTGGAAAGTCAACAATCCAACAAAAATCAAATCGATCTTCATCAATCAACTTAAGTGAAGTGCCAATATGAGTTCTTGCTGCTCCTGCAAAATCAACGAATTTTTTAGGAATGCCAGCAACAAAGAAACATGCGTCCCCCGCCTCTAATCCAAGCTGAGCTTTAATAGCATCAGTTCTCTCAACGCCAATATTCTTAGCTAAAGGTCCAGCTCCACCCTCTTCACCATCACGCCAAAATATATAGCCTAATCCGGGTTGCCCTTGTTTTTGCGCCCATGAATTCATACGGTCACAAAAAGCACGAGAGCCACCTTTTGGTGCAGGAATTGCCCAAATTTGTACATTTGGATCATTTTCTAGCATGCCTGAAAAAATCTTAAAGCCAGAACCCGCAAAATGTTCACTTACGTCTTCCATTTCAATTGGATTACGCAAATCTGGTTTATCTGTGCCATATTTAGTCATGGCTTGCGCATAAGGAATTCGAGGAAACTCTTGAGTTACAGATTTGCCATCAGCAAATTCCTCAAACAAACCACGCAAGATTGGCTCAATCGATTGAAAAATATCTTCTTGGGTTACAAAACTCATCTCAATATCAAATTGATAAAACTCCCCCGGAGATCTATCGGCACGCGCATCTTCATCACGAAAACATGGAGCAATTTGAAAATATTTATCAAAGCCAGACATCATTATTAGCTGTTTAAACTGTTGCGGGGCTTGTGGCAGAGCATAAAATTTACCAGGGTGCATGCGTGATGGGACAAGAAAATCCCTTGCTCCCTCTGGCGAAGATGCCGTTAGGATTGGCGTTTGAAATTCAGTAAATCCTTGGCTTGTCATGCGGTTGCGAATCGAAGCGATAATTTGAGATCGTTTGATAATGTTATTATGAATGCGCTCACGTCTTAGATCAAGAAAGCGATAACGAAGACGAGTATCTTCTGGATATTCTTGCTCTCCAAAAACAGGCATAGGCAATTCTTTTGCTTCACCCAAAATTTCAATTTCCCGAATAAAAATCTCAATTTCGCCAGTTGCAAGGCTCTTATTCACAGCAGCTCCATCACGAGCCTTCACTTCGCCATCAACTCTAATAACCCACTCAGAGCGGATAGTTTCTGCCAAAGCAAAAGCATCAGAATCAGGATCAATGACACATTGTGTCATGCCATAATGATCTCTTAAATCAATGAATAATAAACCACCATGATCTCTAATTCGATGCACCCAGCCACTTAGGCGAACTGTTTGACCAACATTTGATGAGCTTAATTGAGAACAATCATGTGAACGATAAATATGCATTATAGAAATTGCCTTAAAAATTAGATCTAGCGCACAAAACGCATTTAAACGCTGATTTGTCATGTATTTATAAATAATTCAAGTCAAATATCACTTGTACGACACTGGCAAGAATCATAAAGACCTGCTATCAGATTAACTTGAATTAATAAAAAGCGAAATCTTGATGGAAATAATTACAAAAACCAGTGAGTTAGAAAATTATTGTTCGCATGCAAAAGAATTTGATTTTATAACTGTTGATACAGAATTTTTGCGAGAATCTACCTATTGGCCGATATTATGCCTTATTCAAGCAGCAACAAGCGAGCGAGCGGTAATTATCGATCCTCTTGCAAATGGCCTAGATTTAACTCCATTTTTTGACCTTTTGGCTGATAAAAACATTGTAAAAGTTTTTCATGCTGCAAGGCAAGACATAGAAATATTTGTTAAACTTACAGGCAATGTTCCAATTTCTACATTTGACACACAAATTGCTGCCAGCGTCTGCGGTTTTGGTGATAGTATTTCATATGATAATTTAGTTCGCTCGATTGTGGGTGAACAAATAGACAAAAGCTCTCGTTTTACTGATTGGTCTGCAAGGCCATTGTCTGCCAAACAATTAAACTACGCATTAGCCGATGTTACTCATTTAAGAGATATTTACTCACATCTAACTAAAAAAATCCAAGAGAATGATCGCTCGTCATGGGTAGAAGATGAAAACCAAATACTCACAAATATAGACACCTATGTAATTCAGCCAGAAAATGCTTGGAAACGCATGCGAATGAAGGTAAATCGCCCCCGTGACTTTGCGGCAATGAAACTACTAGCGCAATGGCGAGAACAACGAGCCCAAGATAAAAACATACCAAGAGGACGAGTATTAAAAGACGATGCTATATTAGAGTTAGCAGTACAGCGCCCAATTAGGTCTGAGCGTTTTGATAAATTAAGAGCAGTCCCACGTGGTTTTTCACGCTCAAGCGCATCAAGCGAAATAATAAAACTAATAAAACAAGTTGAACAATTAGATAACGATCAATTGCCAAAATTACCAAAAAGAAAGAATGGCCCTTCACCAAAAGGTCCGGTAGGCGATCTGCTTAGAGTTTTGTTAAAAGCAGTATGTGAGCGAGAAGGAGTTGCCCCAAAAATACTAGCAAGCTCGAGCGACATAGATGAAATTGTTTTAGATGATAATGCTGATGTGCCAGCACTAAAAGGCTGGCGAAGAAAAGTCTTTGGGGAAAAAGCATTAGCAATAAAAAATGGCACAATCGGACTTGGTGCAACTTCAAAAGGAATTGTAGAAATTCCTTTTACTCAACCACCACAAGATGAGAAGTAAAATTTGCAATTTTAGCTAGTTGAGAAAGACGGCTTTTTAACCTACTCCCATCTAAAAATGCCAACTCAGGCGGTAGAATTAATTGCAATTCTTCTTCTTTTATCAAGAAATTAATTTGCGGCAAAACCCCACTCATACTTGCAGAAAGAGGAAATGCAACTCTTAACAATGCACCTAGTAATTTTGCTTTTTCTATCATTTCCTGTCCACATAGCAATAACAATTCGCCATCAATATCATTATGCTTCAACCCCATATATCTAGTCATTAACACGTATGAAATGAACACCCTATCAGCATGATTAATGCCAACCAACGCCCCATAAGCTACAAGATCTACCGCCTGAGACCCACGATAATCTGGGTGACCACGCCAAGCTATATCTGCTAATAGGCAAGCAGATTTTCTAAGGCGAATTTGATGTTTTGTTTCTTTTTTATAATATCTATCAAAGAAATTCTGCGTAAAATCTATTAATTCATTTGCATGTGTTGGCGATCTTGAACGCAAGATTGCCAGCTCTTGGCATAGCTGAATTAACGGGTCAATTTGCTGCTCTTTTTTGTCTAATAAAGAATATAAATAACCCTCTCTTACACCTAATGTTGAGAAAACTACACTTTCAAAATTACCATCAATTAATATTTGCACAAGAACAATTGCCCCAAAAGGTAACAACTCCCGCCTATTATTATTAACACTTTCCCAACCAAAAAAACTATTACTTGCAATATATTGCTTTATAATATCGAGGCAAAATTCAATCATGTTTTTTGCATCAACTTCATAATTTTGTATCATATGAAGTGGGTATTCATTTTGCATTTGGTGTAATTTTGCCAATGCTCTCCACGAGCCACCAATCGCACAAAAAGCATCGGCTTTTGCGAAATTACTAAGATAAGGTTTTATTGTTTCTCTTGCTAAATTTGTGGCAGTTTTTAAGCAATAACCGCTTTTTTCAGCCAAGCGAATAACTCCAAGCTCAAAACTCTTACATGCACTAACATCGTCATTCTCAAGTGAGGCTAATTCAAGTGAACCGCCCCCAAGATCACCAACGATTAAATTTTGTTCATTGCAGTTCACAATCCCTGCATAAGCACCCAAAGCTGCAAAATAGGCTTCATCTTCACCACTTAATATCTGCACTCTAACACCAGTTATTTGCTCAATTTGATTAGCAAATTCACCACCATTTTTTGCCTCACGTACTGCAGAAGTAGCAACACAATAGACCTCTTCAACCTTCATCAACTTTATAACAAGAGCAAACCGGCGCATTGACTTAAATGCTTTTTGCATATTCTCAAAATTGAGCAACCCGCTAGCTGCAACCCCCTGCCCCAAAGCACATGCAGACTTCTCATTATATAGTGGAGTTAAAGCACGACTATGATGCTCGTAAATCACCATGCGAATTGAGTTTGAGCCAATATCAAGGACTGCAACAGGTGTTTTACCTTTAATGCGACCTTGGGCTTTTTTTTCTTGCTTAAACCCCAATCTTTTTTTCCATTTCTCTGATGTCTAATGCTTCTAATGCCACCGCTTTAGTAATTGGCTTGCTTTTGGTGAGAGCAATCCTATCCATAAGGTCAACAAGCAAGACTGCCTCTTCGCTAGAGCGTTCCATGCGTGAAATTAAATAACTAATTATTTTTGGCTCTACGGCAATTTGTCTATCATCAAAAAGTTTTGCAAACATTTGACTAAGCTGCACATCATCTGGAGCTGCAACAAAAAAACTTGTAGCAAGTCGCGCACGAGATAGCAGATCTGCAGTTTTATACGGCCATGAAGCAATTGGTTTAGTCGCACTCATCAATAGCGGCCTTTGATCGCGAATTGATTGATTTAAAAAATGAAACAAATTATTTTCACTAAAATTATCTTTATCAATATTATCAATCAAAACAGGGTAAACTCCCCCCTGCTTAGTTATCTCTTTGAGCATATCATTATTGACTATATACGCCTTACTTATCTCTTGCCAAATTCGAGCTAAATGTGACTTTCCAGATTTTGGCGGACCTAATAATAAGGTCATTGGTGTACGCCAATTTGGAAACGAAATTATATGCTCAAAAGCTAGGATATTAGCATCACTAACAATATAATCATCAATCGAGTGCGAAGTAATATGACCAAGATCAAATATATACTGCTCTTTATTTAGCTTATTTTTTCTTTTTGGCTCTTGCTCCAACTTTAACCTCCTTTTCTCCAAGGTAAAGAGTGCTGGTTTTATATTTTTCAAGCCCAAAACGAATTAAAACCCCTGAAATAGCAACTAATGGAACAGCTAGTAACAGGCCAACAAATCCAAATATCAGGCCGCAGGCAAACAAAGCAAACATCAGCCAAACAGGGTGAATATTTATGCTTGCTCCAACCAATTTAGGATAAAGAACATTCCCCTCTAAGAACTGCCCAACCATAAAAATCATAATAATAGTAACAATCATAATCCAGTCTGGCCAAAACTGAACCAAAGCAACGCCAACAGAAAGCACTAAACCAATTGAAAAACCAACATATGGAATAAAACTAAGCAAGCCAGATATTAAACCAATAGCAAGGCCAAAATTTAGCCCAGCTATACTAAGCGAAGCCGCATAGAAAACACTAAGAATAGCGACAACACTTGATTGCCCCCGAATAACCCCACTCATAGCATTATCAATATCTTTAAGAACTAACTTAATTTCTTTTCTATGTTTTCTAGGCAAAAGAGTGTCTGCCTTTGCGATCATTCTATCCCAGTCAAGCAACATATAAAATGTAACAACTGGTGTAACAACCAACAAGCCAAAACCATTTAATACTGCTAACCCGCTTTGCATAATTGACGAGGCAAATTTTGTTGCAAATCCAAGACCCTGCCCAAGGAAATTTGCTGCTCCCTCTTCAAGCTGAACAATTCTCTCCTCCCCTACATAAGAATAAACTTCTGGCATCCATTGATTTGCAAGCTCTTGTAACTTTGCAATATAAGAAGGCAAAAGCTCAACTAGGCCAGCAATTTGCTTTACCACCAGTGGAACGATCAAAAATGCTCCACCAACAAAAGCAATCATCATTATAGCTAAAACAGTAAAAGTAGCCATAAAGCGGTTAAATTTGAGCCTCTCAAGCGCATCGGCAAGAGGATCAAGCAAATAGGCCATAGCCATGCCAACAACAAATGGTAACAATATTCCTTTAAAGAACCATAATATTATAATTGTAATAATAAAAAATATTACCCAAGTTTTAACATGATTTTGCAGTGTCATTAAATGCTTTCCTTGCCTGTTAGTCAAATTACAGTTATCAGCATTTTAGCAGAACAACCAACAGCTAACCAGATAAATTGAGCTATGAGCAAAAAAAATAATTCAAACGAAGAACAAAGCAAAACAAATTCATTATCCTACAAGCAAGCAGGTGTTGATATTGATGCTGGTAATCAATTAGTTGAACATATCAAACCCTTAGTTAAATCTACTAGACGCTCAGGTGCAGACGGAGAAATTGGAGGCTTTGGTGGCTTGTTTGATTTGAAATCAGCAGGTTTTAAAGACCCAATTTTAGTAGCGGCAAATGATGGTGTTGGCACAAAATTACGCATAGCCATTGAAACAGGTATTCATGACACAATCGGCATTGACCTTGTGGCCATGTGTGTAAATGACATTATTGTCCAAGGTGCTGAGCCATTATTCTTCCTTGATTATTTTGCCACAGGAAAATTGGACGTGGAAATAGCCACACAAATAATTAAAGGCATAGCGAGCGGTTGCAAACAAGCAAATTGCGCCCTAATTGGTGGCGAAACTGCTGAAATGCCTAGCATGTATCATGGTGATGATTATGACCTAGCAGGCTTTTGTGTTGGGGCGGCAGAGCGTGGATCTTTACTCCCTAGCTCTGAATTAAAGTCAGGTGATGCCATGATTGCCCTTGCTTCTTCTGGACCACACTCGAATGGCTATTCATTGATTAGAAAAATTGTTGAGGTGAGTGGATTAGATTGGCAAGATAAAGCCCCGTTCAGCACTGAGGAAACACTTGCACAAAACCTGCTAACTCCAACAAAAATATATGTAAAATCAATTTTATCAGCACTTAAAAATAACTTAGAAATAAAGGCACTGGCTCACATTACAGGTGGAGGATTTAGCGAAAATATTCCTCGTGTCCTTCCAAACAATTTAAGTGCCAAGATTGATCTCAATGCCATCGACAGCCAGCCAGTTTTTAGCTGGCTAGCAAAAACAGGCGGTATAATTGAGAGTGAAATGTTACGTACTTTTAATTGCGGAATAGGCATGCTTTTGGTTGTTCCACAAGAAGATGTTGACGCAACAATCAAACATTTCAACAGTGAGAGCGAAAATGCTTATTTAGTAGGCTCTTTAATTGAGAAGGCAGCCGAGCCGGTAATTTTTGAGGGAGAGCTTTCCATATGAGCAAAAAAGCAGGCAAAAAGAGAGTTGCTATATTCATCTCTGGCCGTGGCTCCAATATGGAAAAATTGATTAGGTCAGCAAACGAGCCTGAATATCCAGCAATAATCGTCGGGGTAATTTCTAACAAAACCGATGCAAAAGGGCTGGAATTTGCCAAAAAACAAGGAATAGCGACCGCAATTATTTCCTCAAAAAAACACGGAGGAAAAGTCGCAACTGATGAAGCAATTAGCAAACAATTAGAGAGCTGGAATGCTGATATTATTTGTTTAGCTGGATATATGAGGCTTTTAAGCAAAGAGTTTTGCCAAAAATGGCAAGGAAAAATTATCAATATTCACCCATCTCTTCTACCACAATTTAAAGGGCTAAACACCCATTCTCGAGCAATTGAAGCTCAAGTAACTAACCATGGCTGTACCGTTCATTTTGTAACGGCACAAATGGATGATGGCCCAAATATTGGTCAAATTATTGTTCCACTTCAAAATGGAGATACAAAAGAATCATTAGAGAAGCGAGTTCTAATAGCAGAGCATAATCTTTATCCATGGGCTTTGGCGCAAGTTGCTAGTGGTGAAATCTCTTTTGCTGAAATTACTCAGGCATCAAAATAATTGATGTTATAAATCATAAATAACAATTCGACCTTTCTCATTTTTGGCGTTAGTCTTTCTTAATTCAGAGTTTCTTGGATTCGAGGGCATAAATGAATATTAGTAATTGGTTGTGGATTATTTTATTAGGGGTTATTTGGGGCTTTTCCTTCCCTTTTAACGCCATCTTATTACAAGAGCTTGGTCCTTTTTGGATTTCAGCAGGGCGAGTAAGTGTTGGTGCGCTTGGCTCTTGGGTAGTTTTGTTGTTGTTAAAGCAATCCATTCCATCTGATATTTCACTCATTGCTAAAATTTTTATGGTTGGAATTATCACCTATGCAATTCCTTTTGCTCTATTTCCACTAGCGCAGATGCACCTTTCAAGCGGCGTTGCTTCAATCATAAACGCCATGACCCCAATCACCACCGTAATTGTTTCACACTTTTGGATTGGCGGTGAAAAAGCAACTTGGAATAAAACCCTAGGAGTTGGCGCAGGTTTTGCCGGCGCAGCAATTTTAGCTATCCCTGCTCTACAGAATGGCGGAACTTCACAATTATGGGCAATGAGCTTAGCTTTTTTTGCAACACTTTGTTACGCTTGGTCACTAAATTACATTCGCACATTGCCAAAAACCAACCCAGCCGTAATGGCTACGCTTGCCTTAACAGGTGCAAGTTTTGCAGCAATAATTGCAGCATTGATTTTTGAAGGTCAGCCAGTGATTACTCAAGGCCAAACATGGTTTGCTCTATTAACAATCGGGCTAGTTATGACTACATTCGCATTTCAAATCATGTTTAAAATTTTACCACAAGTTGGCGCAACAAATTTCTCAATCACAACCTTCATCGCTCCAATTTCAGCTATTATCCTTGGCGCAATCTGGTTAAACGAAAGTCTGTTACCAAGCCATTTTATAGGTATGGCATGTATTTTCTTGGGTCTGATTTTAATCGATGGTCGATTTGTAAAAAGATGGCGAAAAGATAAACAACGCCAGTAATAAGAGATTAGGAACACTATCCTATAAAAAAACCCTAATCCTGAGCTTATTCGAACGACGGGGGTCGATTGCTCCACCCTTCGACAAGCTCAGGATGAGGCTGATGTATATCGCTCACTTTGAGCCTGATGCATATCGCTCAGGGTGAAATTAAAGCACATAGGAAAGGCAAAAATGGGAAATATATAATAGCTAAAAAAACTAAAGTCCCAATTTTTCCTTTAAAATCTTATTCACCGCCTGTGGGTTTGCCTTACCTTGGCTGGCTTTCATTACCTGCCCAACAAACCAGCCAGCTAATTGCGGCTTCTCTTTAACTTTAGCAACCTGCTCGGGGTTTGCTGCAATAATTTCCTCAATAATCTTTTCAATAGCACCTGTATCGCTAACCTGCTTCATGCCACGTTCTTCAACAATTTTTGCAGGTTCACCACCCTCAACCCAGACGATCTCAAATAAATCCTTAGCAATTTTACCAGAAATATCACCCCCTGAAATAAGGTCAATAATTGAACCTAATTGCTGGGCATTAATAGGCGAATTGGCAACGCTTAAATCCTCTTTTGCTAGGCGACCAAAAAACTCATTAATTACCCAGTTAGCCGCAAGTTTGCCATCACGCCCCTTAGCTACATTTTCAAAAAAATCTGCATTAATTCTAGATGATATTAAAACAGAAGCATCATAAGGTGTAATTTTATAATCATTTACAAAGCGATCATGTTTTTCATCTGGTAATTCAGGCAGGTTTTTAGCAAGCTCAGCTACAAATTCATCGTCAAATTCAAGCGGTAATAAATCAGGATCAGGGAAATAACGATAATCATGTGCCTCTTCTTTTGAGCGCATTGATCTGGTTTTACCACTTTTTGAATCAAACAAGCGAGTTTCTTGATCGATTGTTCCACCATCTTCTAGTATATCAATCTGCCTACGTGCCTCATATTCAATGGCAGCAACCGCAAAGCGCATTGAATTAACGTTTTTAATCTCGCAACGTGTGCCAAATTCACCACCCGGCGCACGCACAGAAACATTGATGTCGGCACGAAGCGATCCCTGTTCCATATTACCGTCACATGTGCCTAAATAGCGTAAAATCGTTCTGATTTTTGCAATGAATGAGCGAGCTTCTTCACTTGACCTAATATCAGGTTTTGAAACAATTTCCATCAAAGCCACTCCAGAGCGATTAAGGTCAATCAAACTCATATTGGGGTGCAAGTCGTGAATTGATTTTCCTGCATCTTGCTCAAGGTGCAGCCGTTCAATGCCAATTTCAACCTCGCCATCTTTACCCATATCAAGTTTAACAACGCCCTCACCAACAATTGGGTCTTTAAACTGTGAAATTTGATAACCTTGCGGCAAATCTGGATAAAAGTAATTTTTCCGATCAAAAATAGAGCGGTTATTAATTTTTGCCTTCAGGCCTAAACCAGTGCGAACCGCTTGACGCACACACTCTTCATTTATCGTAGGAAGCATACCAGGCATTGCTGCATCAACAAATGAAACATTTGAGTTGGGCGGCTGACCAAATTCGGTAGATGAGCCAGAGAATAATTTTGATTCAGAGGTAACTTGGGCATGGATTTCTAATCCAATAACCATTTCCCAATCACCTGTTGCCCCCTTGATAAATTTTTTGGGATCAGGCGTGCGTGTATCAACTAGGCTCATTTATCTTGCTTCTCTTAATATTTAGCTATTATTTCTTGCGGCAATAATGCCTTTTTCAAAATTAATATTCCACTCAATCAAATTACGCCAAGTCATTTCGGCCTGATCGTCATCAAGCCCAAGCGCAGTTGCTCGCTCACGAACCTTAGTAATAACCGCTTCAATTCGCACAGCATCAAATGCCTCATGCGGATCTTTTTTAAGCTCAGCCATACGCATAACATAAGAATGACGTTCAGCAAAAAGCTCAATTAAAACCCGATCTAAACGATCAATTTCGGCTCTTACATCTTGTTTTGTGCTGCAATCTTTTGGCAATTTTTGCATTTTTACCACCATTTTTTTGGGGTGAAATCAATATTTGCAGAACGCTCAATCACTCGCCCAGCAGCAAATAATGTTTCCTCATCAAACGGCTTGCCAATAATTTGCAAAGCAAGTGGCAGGCCAGAGCCATCTTTTCCAGCAGGAACAGCAATTGCTGGCAAACCAGCCATATTCACCGTTACAGTAAAAATATCATTGAGATACATTTTTACTGGATCTTCCTTCATTTCTTGATCGTTAACCCCAAAAGCCGCTGAAGGCGTTGCTGGAGTTAAAATTGCATCAATTCCATCGGCAAAAACTTGCTCAAAATCACGTTTAATCAAAGTGCGCACTTTTTGCGCTTTCACATAATAAGCATCATAATAGCCAGCCGATAAAACATAAGTTCCAATCAACACACGCCGCTGAACTTCTGCACCAAAACCCTTGGCACGAGTATTTTCATACATTTCATCAATTGAGCCACCTGCAACTCTTAAGCCATATTTTACCCCATCATATCTTGCCAAGTTTGATGATGCTTCAGCTGGGGCAACAATATAATAAGCAGGCAGGGCATATTTTGTATTAGGAAGCGAAATATCTTTGATTATTGCGCCCTCATCTTTTAACCAAGCCATGCCTTGTTGCCAAAGTGTTTCAATTTCTTGCGGCATACCTTCCATACGATATTCTTTTGGTATACCAATTGTGAGGCCTTTTACGCCCCTCTCAACAGCTGTGGCAAAATCTGGCACAGAAATATCAACCGAAGTAGAATCTTTTTTATCAAACCCCGCCATTGAATTAAGCATAAGCGCGCTATCTTCAACTGTGCGAGTAATAGGCCCTGCTTGATCAAGCGAGGAGGCAAATGCCACAACTCCCCAGCGTGAGCAACGCCCATAAGTAGGCTTAATCCCTACAGTTCCAGTAAAAGCCGCAGGTTGGCGAATTGAGCCACCAGTGTCGGTAGCCGTTGCCCCTGCACAAAGCCAAGCAGAAACAGCCGCTGCAGAACCACCAGATGAGCCACCGGGAACTAAATCTTTATTACTCCCCTTAGCACGCCACGGATTAACCACCGCACCATAATAAGAAGTTTCGTTGCTTGAACCCATAGCGAACTCGTCCATGTTGAGCTTGCCCAGCATAACCGCACCATCATTCCAAAGATTAGTCGTGATAGATGATTCATATTCAGGCTTAAAACCATCAAGAATGTGGCTTCCTGCTTGAGTATGTGTGCCTTTAGTTGAAAAAAGGTCTTTTATGCCAAGCGGCACGCCCTCTAACGCCCCACCCTGCCCCTTGGCTAGTTTTACATCACTGGCCTTTGCCATAACACGAGCTTGCTCAGCTTCTACACTTATATAAGCATTTAGTTTTGAATTAGACTTCTCAATCTCACTCAAATAAGAATCAGTAATCTCAACAGCACTGAAATCTTTATTTTTCAAACCATCACGAGTAGCTTTAAGGCTAAGTTTTATTAAATCACTCATATCTTTATTCCACCACCTTAGGAACCATGAAGAAACCATCTTCGCTTATTGGCGCATTAGAGGTTATTTTATCTGAATAACCGCCATCTGTAACTTCGTCCTTACGCACTCTTAGGGTTGAGGGAATAACCGAAGTCATTGGCTCAACACCACTAACATCAACTTCATCAAGTTGCTCAACAAAACCAAGAATAGTATTTAGCTCACCTGCTAGGCCTTGCAAATTTTCTTCTTTTAATTTTATTCGGGCTAAATGCCCAATCCGCCTAACAATATCTGCATCTACTGACATAAGAATCTCTTTTAAATCAAAATTAAAATCATTTGAATGCTTTTAACTATGCCTTGGCAACAAATGCAACAATTCTGTTTGAATAAACAGCAAACTACTGCTAGCCAATAAATATGTCAAAAAATGAAAACACAATATCACACAACCCACTAGCTAGCCTGCCCTTAACAGGCAAACTATTAGGCCTAGACTTGGGCAGTAAAACCATTGGCATCGCGATTAGTGATGGCATGCGCTATAGTGCAACTCCTTTGCTAACAATTAAAAGAAGCAAATTTAAAAATGATGCACAAAGTCTTATTGAGATAATTGATGATAATAATATTGTTGGGCTTGTGCTTGGCTTACCGCTAAACATGGACGGCAGCGAAGGGCCAAGGGTGCAATCGAGTAAAGCCTTTGCTCGCAATCTTAGTGCAGTAATTAGCCTGCCAATTGCCTTTTGGGACGAAAGGCTTTCAACAAGTGCCGTTACCAAGACATTGATTGAAGCAGATATATCTCGTGCAAAAAGAGCACAAGTGGTGGATAAATTAGCTGCCAGTTATATTTTGCAAGGTGCGCTTGATAGGCTAAGGAATAACTAGCTTAAGTTATTGGCAAAAAACTATCGCGACCATGTTTATTTACTAATAAATTTATTCAAATCATTCATATAAAAAACAACATCATTTATAGCTAGATCCAGAGAATCTAGGGCAGATTGCTTTTGCTTTTCTATGTTAACTTTTGTAAACTGCCCTGTTCTTGGGTTATTTATTATTTTATCAAAATCCATAATATTTCTTGAGCTAGTAAGAATTATAGGCACTGAATAATCTACCTCCTCAAAAACTTGCTTGACTTTATTATCAAGGTTTTTAGATAATATATGTTCACTTGAACCTTTAGAAATTGATTTTTCCATAACTTCATAAAGAGATGCTTTAACTTTATCTATTTGCTCAAGAGCCTGATTAATTTTTAATCCATCAACATCATAACCATTTTTAACCAAACCCTCTTTTACATAAGAAATATCATCAAAATATATCTCGACATTATCACTATTCTTGTGCAGCTTATTGAAAAGCACATCTTTTTCTATGGCTGTTAAATTGTTAGAGGGTGGCTGTTTTGCTGATAAAACATTATTTTTGATTTTTATTTCAATTTTTTTAATTTCACCTGTTGCAAGATTTACATCGTAAACAGCTTCTTCAATAGCAATAAGTTTAGCCTTAATCTTACCATCTATTTCTTTTGTTTTTGCTTGTTTAATTCTAACTATTTCAGCAGAATCTAAAGGCAATATATTTTGTTTTAGCTTTAAATCATTTAACCGCTCTATTTCACTACTGGCAGATGTGAAAATGCTTATTGCAGGTTTAATTTCATCATTTCTAAGTTGCTTAATTTGATCTGATTTATCCAGCAAATCAACCCTAGCCTGCTTTACTTGTGCCTTAGGTCTATTTTGATCAAAATTAAACGAAGAGCTATTATCAATTTCATTTTCAAGACCCCTTAAGGACTTATTCAAATTCCCCAACATATCGCTAGATGTACTTGCACCATTGTCATGGGTCATTATTTGAGTGCGATACTTTTCATAGCCCAAAGATAATAATTTTTCTTCAGCATTTTTGACATCACTTCGCACTTTATCCAACTCATCAATTGATTTATTAATTGAAATATTGGCCTGTTTTTTTGTAACACTCGCTGACTTTATTGTTTTTAAAGCTCTAACTGGAGGTGATACATTCTCAATAATCCTTGGAATTGCCATAGCAGCATAATATCCAAAAAATTCGGGACTTGTATTGTTATCTATTGAAGATTGATACTCGTCACTTAAGTTGGCAATATCTTTGCTAGTGTCAACAATAGATCCCAAAATGTGAGAAGTTAAATAAACAGAGGGAAGAACAGGATTTTTTTGATAAACTTGCCCTAAATTGATAACTTCTTGCGGTAAATTTTTTATTTTAAGCGAAACTGCTTCACTAGCTTCTTCTCGATAATTGGGATCTGAATATAATCTGCCATAATTATTAGCTGCATTTGCAATACCAGAGGCAGCGCTATCAAATAGATTTTCAAGGGTTTTTGTAAATTTATCTACTGAACGATCAAAACCAGATTGAGCAGGCGTAGTTTGATTTGAATTTGTAATATTATTTGACATGAAATTGTTCGCTGTTGATCTAGGGTAAATCTAATTTTTAAGACTCTAAACAACAATCCGTATTAACTACGTATATTTGAATAGCTAAAACTTAAGGCAATAGCGATAAGCAGATTAATGTTGACAAATTAACAGTTAGCTTCATCTTGCAAGAAACAATTATTGATATGAAAACTAACAAAATAGAATGTGAAATAAATGCTCTTTGTATTTAACTCTTTAATCCCAATTTTTACGCTCATTGCGCTTGGTTTTATCCTAAGGAAAACTGGCGTTATAAAAAACGAGCAATGGCGTGGCGTTGAGCTTATGTGTTTTTGGCTGCTTTTTCCCGCCCTGCTTATTACAACTTTAAACGATGCAGACATTTCATTTGGTGCTTTAGCCCCATTTGCCAGCGCATTATTTGCAACTATTTTTATAATAACATTGATTGTTTGGTTATTGAGAGTGCCACTCAAAAATATTCTCAACGTTAATGGCCCATCTTTTAGCACAATTTTTCAAACTTCAACCCGCTGGCATGGTTTTATAGCGTTGGCAATTGTTGATGATTTATTTGGCGCAAATGGCATGGCAGTACTTGCAATCGCTTTTGTAGTGATTGTTCCATATATCAATGTGGTAAATATTTTTGTTCTTGCAAAATACGCAAGCAAGCAAAAAGCTACACCCAAAATGATTATTACAACCATCATTAAAAACCCTTTGATTATTGGCATATCAATCGGTATTTTTTTAAACCTAAGCAATTTTGCCCTGCCCACTCCAATCTATACAACGCTTGACTTGCTGGGGCGTGGGGCTCTTGGCGTTTCACTGTTAGCCTTAGGTGCAGGAATAAGCTGGATGGCAGTGAAATCCTCTGGTAAAGAGGTGATTATAGCAAGTTCTATTCGACTGCTCCTAACCCCAATTGTGGCAGCAATTTTTGCATATATTTTTGGTGTAACTGGAGATACATTTGTCATTCTAATAATAGCTAGCGCAGTTCCAACCGCAGTAAATGGCTATGTGCTTGCCCGCACAATGGGCGGTGATGCAGAATTATATGCAACCACATCAAGCGCACAGGTGCTAATTTCATTTATATCATTACCAATTATAATCTGGCTAGCAACGCAATTTGCAGTTTAATCATATCTATGAATAAATAAGAATGCGCTTGGCATTAGTTGTATTTTTAGGTTAGACATTTTTAACTTAGAAAGCTGGGATTACACAGATGAATAAGAATTTAAAAACATCATCAAGGTTAAAGACTGACAAACCTAATTCTATTCAAAAATTTAATCACAAAAATCTTTTAGCAATCTCCCAACTCAACCAAGTTGAGATTGTTGAGCTGCTTGATAGAGCTGATGAGATGGCAAAAGTCTCACTTACTCCGCAAAATATTATTCCAAGTCTAAAAGGCAAAACTCAAATTAATCTATTTTTTGAAAACTCAACTAGAACCCAAGCAAGTTTTGAAATAGCCGGTAAACGACTTGGCGCACTTGTTATGAATATGAATGTTCAAACATCATCGCTTAACAAAGGCGAAACATTAATTGATACTGCCTCAACCCTAAATGCAATGCGCCCTGATGTTATTGTTGTGCGTCATTCGGCCTCGGGAGCGGTTGAGCTTTTAAGCCAAAAAGTAAGTTGTTCAGTTATAAATGCCGGAGATGGATCGCATGAACACCCAACACAAGCACTTTTAGATGCACTAACTATCCGCCGCCATAAAAAACGCCTAAATGGCCTAACCGTTGCTATATGCGGTGATATTGCCCATTCTCGTGTTGCCCGCTCAAACCTTATGCTGCTAAACGCCATGAATGTTCGCACTAGAGTAATCGCCCCACAAACCCTTTTACCTAAGGGAATAGAAAATATCTGTGCAGAAGTTTTTACAGATATGAAAAAGGGCCTAAAAGACGCTGATGTAGTAATGATGTTGCGCCTGCAGCACGAGAGAACAGATGGGCAATTAATCCCCTCTGCCCGTGAATTTTATCATTTTTATGGCTTAGACAAGAAGAAATTATCTTATGCAAAGCCAGATGCAATTGTCATGCACCCTGGGCCAATGAATAGAGGTGTAGAGATTGATCCCTCAATTGCCGATGGAGCGCAAGCAGTTATTACCGAGCAGGTAGAAATGGGTGTTGCTGTTAGAATGGCAGTGTTAAATAGTCTAGTTGGCAAAAGTGCGCATAACAATATGGGGCATAACAATATGGGGCATAACAATATGGGGCATAATAATATGGGGCAAGAAAATGAGTAATTATAAACTTATAAAGAATGCTCGAATTATTGATCCAGCCACGAATACCGACAAAATTGGCTCAATATTGATTAAAAATACAAAAATAAATGATATTTCGTTTGAAAAAACCATTAATGCGCCTCAAGGGGCAACAATAATAGATGCTAAGGGTTTGGTGCTTTGCCCAGGGCTGATTGATACTCGAGTTTTTACGGGCGAGCCAGGGCATGAGTATAAAGAAAACTTACGATCTGCCTCAAACGCCGCTGCAGCTGGTGGTGTGACAACATTTGTTATGATGCCAGATACAATGCCAATCATTGATAATACTGCTTTAGTAGATTTTATTATCCGCCGAGCAAAAGCCACCGCAAAAGTAAATATCCTGCCCGCCGCAGCCATAACAAAGGGGTTAAAGGGAAAACAATTATCTGAATTTGGCCTATTAAAAAAAGCAGGTGCAGTTTGTTTTACCGATGGGCGTTTTTCATTAGGCTCAACCGCCACCCTAAAATCAGCCTTCACATATGCCGCTAATTTTAAGATGCCAATTATCAACCATTTAAACGATGAGGGATTGGGCGCAAGTGGCGTTGTCAACGAGGGGTTGATGGCAACGGGCTTGGGACTAAAGGGAATACCAAAAGAGGCAGAAACTATTCCACTAGAGCGAGATCTCCAATTGGCTCTAAAGAGTGGCGTAAAATATCACGGCGCACAAATTTCATCTGCTTCTTCTGTTGAAATAATGCGACGCCATAAAAAAACAAACTCAAATATTACATGCGGTGTATCAATCAATAATCTTTCCCTAAATGAAAATGATGTAGGATCGTATAGAACATTTTTTAAACTTTCTCCGCCCCTTCGTTCAGAAGATGATAGAGCCGCACTCGTAAATGGCTTAAACGAAGGCATAATTGATATTATCCATTCAGGGCATGACCCTCAAGATGTTGAAGTCAAACGCCAACCTTTTGCTCAAGCAGGAGATGGTGCAATTGGGCTAGAGACCATGTTAAGTGCGGCACTTAGGCTTTATCATTCTGGTGAAAGTGATTTAATCACAATTTTATCTGCAATGACCATTAAACCTGCAAAATTACTTAAGCTAAAATCAGGGCGCATTAAAATTGGCTCTCCAGCTGATTTAATTTTATTTGATATAGATTTCCCATGGGTGGTAGATGAAAGTAAATTATTATCACGCTCAAAAAATACAACTTTTGAACAAGCCAAGCTAAGCGGAAAAGTTTTTTACACATTTGTTAGTGGGCAAGAAGTTTATTCTCAAAAAGGAGAAAATAATGTTACTTGATGCTTTTATTGCAGCCACAATTGGCTATTTACTAGGCTCAATCCCCTTTGGCCTACTACTCACTCGTTTTGCAGGAAAAGGCGATATTCGTGATATTGGCTCTGGCAATATTGGCGCAACAAACGTTTTACGCACTGGTAATAAATGGCTAGCCATTGCTACCTTGTTGCTTGATATGGGCAAATCAGCACTTGCTGTAATCATTGTAAGCAGCATTTTTGCTAACCTAGACTATACATTGCGTGTAACAATTTTAGCTGGAATGTTCGCCCTTTTGGGTCATTTATTTCCTGTTTGGCTAAAATTTAAAGGTGGCAAAGGTGTTGCAACATATATCGGTTTTTTATTGGCAATAAACCCAATCATAGGAATTATTTTTTGTGCTGCATGGTTGTTTTTTGCCTATAGTTTTGGATTTTCTTCACTTGCCGCCCTCGCAGCCGCCGCCGCAATGCCATATATATCATTCATGTTTTCTGGGCTTGAATTAGCGATTGCAACACTCATCATGTCTGCCCTGATTTTTTATAAGCATATTGATAATATGAAACGGTTGGCTGCAGGAACAGAGCCAAAAATTAGCAAAAATAAATCAAAATAAGGTAGTATTTTGGCTTCAAATTTGAGCGAACAACAAGTTTGTGACTGGCTAAGGCTTATTCGCACTGAAAATGTCGGGCCAGCAACATTTAGAAAATTGCTCAACCGTTATGGCTCAGCAAGTGCCGCCCTTGATGCTTTGCCTTTTCTTAGCTCAAGGGGAGGCAAAAACTCAAACCTAAAAGCACCAAGCAAAAGCGATATTGAGAGTGAAATTTTAGTACTGCAAAATATGGGTGCAAGGATAGTCAGTGCGGCTGATGATGATTTTCCAGATCTTTTAAAACATATCGCCTCCTCCCCTCCTCTTTTCTCAATAATGGGTGGTGAAAAACTTAATTTTGAAAAAACAATAGCAATCGTTGGCGCAAGGAATGCCTCAGCTTCAGGCCAAAGATTGAGCAAAATCTTGGCCAATGATTTAGGCGAAGCTGGCTATACAATAGTTTCAGGTCTTGCTAGAGGCATAGATGCAAATGCACATGCTGCAAGTTTAAAAACAGGAACTATTGCTGTATTCGCAGGAGGTCTAAACACTATTTACCCAAGTGAGAATATTGATCTAGCAAAAAAAATTGTAGAAAACGGCGGCGCACTCATTAGCGAGATGGGGTTAAATTACTCACCAAGGGCTAAAGATTTCCCTCGGCGCAATCGTTTAGTATCGGGACTTTCTTTAGGTGTTGTTATTATTGAAGCTGCCAAAAAAAGCGGCTCACTAATTACCGCCAGATTTGCCCTCGAGCAGAACCGTGAGATTTTTGCTGTACCAGGATCACCCCTAGATCCACGAGCTGCTGAGCCAAACAGCCTAATTCGTGATGGAGCAACATTAATTACATCTGCTGATGATATTATTGAAAGCCTTTCAAACACTCACCCATCGGATAATTTATTATTTGAAGATGATACTAATAGTGATTTTCATTTTGATTTCAGCTCTGATAATAAAACTACTCAAAATAGTGAACCAAAAAATATTGAACCAAGTCAAAGTGAAAGAGAGCAGCTTTTAAATGCCCTTAGTTTTACCCCAGTTTCAGTAGATGAGATAATTTCGCAAACGCAAATAAAGACTTTAAATATTCAAACAATCTTGCTCGAACTTGATATTGCAGGGCGCATAGAATGGGCTAGCGGACAACTAGTATCACTCAAACAATGAATAATAAGTTTGACACATGGCATGCAAATAAGCATTTTGCGCCAGAATAAAAAGTAAAAATAACAAATTTTCGCTAATGGAGCATATATAATCATGAAAGTTGTAATAGTTGAAAGTCCTGCAAAGGCTAAGACGATCAACAAATATTTAGGCAAAGATTTCATTGTTCTTGCTTCATTTGGCCATGTAAGAGATCTACCCTCAAAAGATGGCTCTGTTAGACCTGACGAAGATTTTGCAATGACTTGGGCCGCTGATAGTGCCGCAAAAAAGCGAATCACTGAAATTGCCAATGCCCTTAAAGATGCAGATGAACTTATTCTAGCAACCGATCCGGATCGTGAAGGAGAGGCAATTTCATGGCATGTTCTTGAAGTACTTAATAAGAAAAAAGCTCTCAAAGACAAAAAAGTCCAACGGGTTGTGTTTAACTCAATTACCAAAAAATCTATTCTTGAGGCCATGGAAAACCCTCGTGATCTTGATATAGGACTAGTTGATGCCTATCTTGCTCGCCGTGCGCTAGACTATCTTGTAGGCTTTACACTATCACCAATCCTATGGCGTAAATTACCAGGATCACGATCCGCAGGACGAGTTCAATCAGTTACTTTAAGGCTATTATGCGATAAAGAATTAGAGATTGAACGTTTTGATCCACAAGAATATTGGAGCATCTCTAGTAGTCTCATTCAAAAAGCAACAGAGTTTGAAACTCGCCTATATACGTTAAATGGCAAAAAATTTGATAAATTAGATGTAAAAACTGGGGAGGTAGCAAAAACAATCAAAGAAGCAATTGATACAGCCAGTTTTGAAGTCATAAGCGTTGAGAAAAAACCAACCAAGCGAAACCCTTATGCTCCTTTTACGACCTCGTCATTACAACAAGATGCATCAAGCCGACTTGGCTTTTCTCCAACTCATACTATGCGGGTTGCACAAAGGCTCTATGAAGGCATTAATATTGGCGGCGAAACCATTGGTTTAATTACATATATGAGAACAGATGCTGTGCAAATTGCGCCAGAAGGCATCGCTCAAACTAGAGCTGCGATAGAAAAAGAATTTGGCGAAAACTACCTGCCGCCAAAGCCACGAATGTTTCAAACAAAAGCAAAAAATGCACAAGAGGCTCACGAAGCGATTAGGCCAACCGACTTATTTCGCAACCCAAATCAATTAAAAAACCTTGATACAGACCAGCTAAAACTTTACTCCCTCATTTGGCGCAGAACAATGGCATCACAAATGAAGGAAGCCATTATTGATCGCACAACGGCTGATATAAAAGTCAACTCAAATGACAAGCAAGATATTATCCTACGTGCTGTAGGCTCTGTTGTTTCTTTTCCTGGTTTTTTAGCACTTGGTGGTGTTAAGAAATCATCAGAAAATGATGACGAAAAAACTGATGATCGTGAATTACCTCCAATTGAAATTGGCGATACACCAAGCCTTAAGTCTTGTGAGATTGAACAACATTTTACCAAACCACCAGCTCGTTATACCGAGGCCAGCTTAATTAAAAAAATGGAAGAATTAGGCATTGGTCGCCCGTCAACTTTTGCATCAACCATTTCTGTCCTAAAAGATCGTAATTATGCCCGTCTTGAAAAAAGAGCATTAATTCCTGAAGACAGAGGCCGTCTTGTCACGGCTTTTCTTGAGAGCTTTTTCACCAAATATGTTGAATATGATTTCACCGCCGCTCTTGAACAGCAACTAGATGAAATATCTCGAGGTGAATTATCATATAAACAGCTTCTTGAGGCTTTTTGGAAAGATTTCTCCGCTCACACTGAGGAGATTAAAGATCTTAGAATAACCGCTGTTCTTGATGCATTAAATGAAATTCTTGGCGATCATATCTTCCCTGTTCGAGAAGATGGAAAAGACCGCCGCCTTTGCCCAACTTGTGAAAAAGGCAGACTATCGCTAAAACTAGGAAAATTTGGAGCTTTCATTGGTTGCGAAAACTATCCAGATTGCAAACATACCTCACAATTATCAGACAGTGCCGCTGGCAAAGGTGCAGATGCCAATAATAGTGACGAGGAATTAGGCGTTGATCCAGAAACTGGTGAAATTGTTTATAAAAAAACAGGTCGTTTTGGCCCTTATGTTCAACGAAGTGATGGAAAAGAAGCCAAACGCTCGTCAATTCCAAAAACTTGGGATCCTGCGGCGATAGATTTAGAAAAAGCACTAAAATTATTAGCTCTACCTCGTGATGTCGGTGAACACCCAGAAGACAAAAAAATGATTGTTGCAAATCTTGGGCGGTATGGCCCTTATGTCAATCATAATGGTAAATATGCTAATTTAGATGATGTAGAAGAAGTCTTTAGCGTTGGGCTGAACCGTGCAGTTGATATTTTAGCAGCAAAAGCAGCATCAGGTGGTCGACGTGGCGCAACTGTGATTAAAGAGCTTGGTGACCACCCCGATGGTGGTGCAGTAACCGTGCGTGACGGTCGTTATGGCCCTTATGTTAATCATGCAAAAATCAACGCTACTTTACCAAAAGATGCAACCCCACAAGATGTTACACTAGAGCAAGCATTAGAAATGATTGCCAAAAAAGCAGCATCTCCAGCAAAAAAGAAAAAGCCTACTGCAAAAAAGAAAACTGCAACTAAAAAGAAACCAGCGGCTAAAAAGAAAACCGCAACTAAGAAGAAACCAGCGGTTAAAAAGAAAACTGATTAATAAAAATAATGAGCAAAAAGAAAAAGCTAAACCTTCCAACTAAAGAGCAAATATTGGAAGTTTTAGCTAATGATAAAACAATTAAAAGCAGGCGTGACCTTGGCCGTGCATTTGGCATAAAGGGAGAAATGCGCACTCCTTTTAAGCTATTATTGCGTGGCATGAGCAAACAAGGACTTATTGGCAAAATTTCAAAAAACCAATCCTCTTCCAATATTTTACCAAGCGTATCTGTGCTTGAAATTCCAAAACAAGCAAATCCAGAAGAATTATATGCCTATCCATTACAATGGCGAGGCCAAGAAGCAGAAAAACCAAAAATTTTCCTAAATTTTTCAAAAAACACAAGAGTTTCGCCAGCTGCGGGAGATAGAATTTTAGCTAAAATTAAATATGAAAATGGTCAGTATTCTGCTTCTCCAATGAAAGTTTTAGATAAGCCACGAACCAATCAAATTGGCATAATTTCACTTGATGACAATGGCGCAAGGCTCATTCCAATTGATCGCAAGCAAAAAGAAATGCGAATAAGTGCAGCTGATTTAAATTCAGCAAAAAATGGCGATTTAGTTGAAGTTGAAGTAAAAATTACTGGCCGCATGATGATACCCATGGCCAAGGTCACAAATGTTGTTGGCAACCCTCAATCTGAGGGCGCAATATCATTAATCGCACTTCATAACCTCGAAATACCCTATATTTTTCCAAATAGCGTTATCAAACAAGCAGATGAAATTATAGAAATTACCTTTGATAAAGCAAAAGAAAAAAAGCGAGAAGATTGGCTAGATATAGATTTTATAACGATTGACCCAATAACTGCCAAAGACCATGACGACGCTGTATTTGCAAAAAAAGACGATGATCCAAATAACAATGGCGGATATTTAATTTATATCGCCATTGCAGATGTTGCAGCATATATAAAGCCCAATTCAGCACTAGATAAAGAAGCGTATTTACGAGGTAACTCGGTCTATTTTCCGGATAAAGTAGTGCCGATGTTACCAAAAAGAATATCAAATAATCTTTGTTCATTGATTGAGGGAAAAAACCGCCCATCAATGGCTCTAAAAATGCAAATTGATGAAAATGGTAATATTATCTCGCATGAATTTCACCGTATAATGATGCGCTCAAGAGCAAAATTAAGCTATCAGCAAGCACAAAATGCAATAGATGGTTTAAGCGATGAGATAACAGAGCCATTATTAGAATCAGTAATCAAACCACTTTATGCAGCCTATGATTGCATGAAAAAAGCACGCCAAAAACGTGCGCCACTTGATCTAGATTTGCCAGAGAAGAAAATAGTCCTTGATGAAAATGGAATTGTTAAAGCAGTTCACACGCCTGAACGACTAGAGGCACATCGCTTAATTGAAGAAATGATGATAGCGGCAAATGTTTGTGCAGCCACTAGTTTGGAGCAGAATAAAACTGCCCTTCTCTATCGAGTACATGACGTGCCAGGGCGAGAGAAATTGATAGCTTTGCGAGAATTTTTGGCCTCATTAAAAATGTCATTTTCTAAATCTGATTCAATAAGCCCAAAAGATTTCAATCGCACTCTTAAACTAGCAAAAAAGAATAATAAAAGCGAGCAAGTCAATGAAATGGTTTTACGCTCACAAGCACAAGCAGAATATTCACCAATAAATTATGGCCACTTTGGACTCAATTTAGATCGTTATGCCCATTTCACCTCACCAATCCGCCGCTATAGCGATTTAATAGTCCACAGAGCCTTAATAAGCGTATTAAAAACAGGCTCAGTTAAGCAAGGCGAACAACATGACCTTGTTATAGCAGGTCAGCATTTATCTAACACAGAACGCCGTGCAATGGCGGCAGAGCGAGAAACCAATGATCGCCTTATTGCACAATTTATGAGTGAAAAAATAAACTCTCATTTTATGGGCAGGATTGCAGGAATTGTTAAGTCAGGGCTTTTTGTAAGGCTAGTTGATAGTGGGGCAGATGGTTTTGTTCCTGCTTCGACGCTTGGTTCAGATTATTTTAGATATATTGAAGATGAGCAGGCAATGATTGGTGAGCGCACTGGTGAAAAGTTCCAACTTGGTGATAATGTCGAGGTAAAATTATTAGAAGTTGCCCCTATGGCAGGCGCACTTAGATTTGAAATAATTTCTGATGGTGAGTTTGTCGCTCCACTTAGCAAAAATCGCTCAAGAGGGCGTAATAATAACTCAAAAAGAAACCATCAAAGATCTAGAAGAAAACACACTTGACTTTTGTAGCTAAACCCTTAGGTTGCGCCCAACTCATTCTTGAAGGGTTTTACCCCTTTTATTCTTAGGAAACTATTATGGCTAAATCAAATACAGTAAAAATTAAATTAGTATCTACAGCAGATACTGGATTTTATTACGTAACAAAAAAAAATGCTCGTACAATGAGTGAAAAAATGGTCAAGAAAAAATATGACCCAGTTGTTCGTAAACATGTTGACTTTAAAGAAGCTAAAATTAAATAGTTTTATTTATTCCAAATAAAAAACCCGCCTTTTTAATAAAGGCGGGTTTTTTTATGAATAATAGCTGGCCTGACAGAAAAGATAAACTAAACTAATCAGACCAGCCAACCCTACGGGGCACAGGAGTTGCGGCGGACCTGAGCTATATTTCCGTAAGGATAAATTTTACTGTTTGAATGATTTTAAACTCTTATTATCTCTCAAACAGCAAATTTTTATCTCTAAAAAATATAGCCTTTTTTTTAATAAAAAATAAAGCCTAAACTTTTGTTCAAGCCCATTTTCCTCAATCATGTTAAACAGTTAAGATTAATAAACAAGATTAACAAGACTTAGGCAGCATCAAAAACAACACGGTTTCTGCCGTCATGTTTTGCCTGATAAAGAGCAATGTCAGCTTTTTTGAGTAACATTTTTGGTTCTTCAATTCCGCCAACATTTAGCGCAACACCAGCACTAACAGTAATGCTTATTGCAACACCCGAGTTTGTAAGAAAAGGCGCACTTTCAACGGCATCTCTAACTCGCTCAGCAATATTTCCTGCACTCACTTGAGAGGTATCTGGCATAAGAACAACAAATTCCTCACCACCATAACGACAAGGCAAATCAACACCACGGATATTTTTTTGTATTCTTTTAGCAAATTCAACCAAAATATCATCACCAGCTTCATGCCCATGCGTATCATTGACCATTTTAAAAAAATCAATATCAAGCATCATTACAGCCATTTTTCGACCCTGTTGTTGCGCTTTCGTAAACATCAAGTCCAAATGGCGATCAAAATAACGACGATTATATAACCCTGTAAGCTCATCAATTATTGCCAACTGCATTGTGCTACTAACGCTATCACGCAATTCAGCCGCATACCTAAAGCGACGAACTTGCGTCCTAACCCTTGCAACTAATTCGTGATGCTCAACAGGGCGCATAATAAAATCATTAACCCCAAGCTCAAGACCACGAACTACTTGATCTTTATTAGCATCTTCAGCAATTAAAATTATTGGTATATTTCGCCCCTGCTCTAAAGTACGCAACTGCGAACAAACCCTAAGAGGATCATGCCCATTAAGTGCCATACTCAAAATAATTAATTCATATTTTTTCTCAGCAACTTGAAGAACTGCTTCAGATGGATCAGCTAAAATGTCAACTTTATGAGTTGGCTCTAAATCTTGCTTAATCCTGCCAGCGTGACGAACATCTGTATCAACAATTAAAACAGCACTGCCATCAACACCAATATTATCCATAACACGCAACGAATCTTCAACCGCAATTTGCTGACCAGTTGCCGCGCGAGAACGTAATTCATCAGTTAGAATTTTTAACCTAACAAGGCTTTTCACCCTAGCTAAAAGCTGAACAGCATCAATTGGCTTGGATAAAAATTCGTCTGCCCCAGCCTCTAATCCAGCAATTCTATCAGATGGCTGATCAAGTGCCGTTACCATAACAACAGGAATATGATGGGTTTTAGGATTAGCTTTTAGGCGGCGGCAAACTTCAAAACCGTCCATTTCAGGCATCATTACATCAAGAAGAATAATATCTACTTCTTCATTATCACAAATACTCAAAGCCTGCGCACCACTATTCGCAGTTAAAACAGTAAAATATTCTGCAACTAATCTAGTTTCTAACAACTTCACGTTGATTGGAATATCATCAACTATAAGCACTCTTGCAGTCATTTAGGTTTTCCTCTTTCTTACTCTAGCTTGACACATCAATTTGCTGGCCCAATAAATTCTTCAATAGTTGCTAAAAAATGCGAGATAGAAATTGGCTTAGAGATATAGCCCTCACAACCAGAGTTTAAAATCCGCTCCTCATCGCCCTTCATAGCAAAAGCAGTGATTGCGATAACTGGAATATCAGCAGTGCTATCATTCTCTTTAAGCCACTGCGCAACAACCAAACCCGAAACTTCAGGTAATTGAATATCCATTAATATCAAATCTGGATGATGCTGTTTTGCTAAATCAAGAGCTTCTAAACCACTTGAAGTTTGTATAATTGAATAACCACGTGAATCAATAACATCGTGAAATAGCTTCATATTCAGCTCGTTATCTTCTACAATCATTATAGTTTTTGTCATAATTCTAGCTGGCCCATACACTTTTGTAGATTTGTAGAAATATGGATAGCAGTAAAGGGTTACGAAAATTCAAATGAAACAAGCAATATTTTAAAGATTATCCTTATGATTAATAAAGACTTACAAAAACAAGATTTGCATATCTATAGCGATGCTTGCCTGTCATATTTAGCTGCTGATCCAAATGAATTAGCTAAGTTTATGGACTTTGCTGGCTATGATGGAAAAAGTTTAAAAACCTCAATTGGAACAAACTCTTTTGGCCTTGCATTAATGGAATATTTTGCAAAAAATGAGCCAGCATTGTTAGCAATGTGCGCTAATTCTTCAATTGACATTGATAATTTTATGAAGTTTTGGCACAATCAAAATTATTATGAGTAAAACTTATAATTTATGCAAAAACTGCTCAAATCTCTCGCTTGACAATGAGCGATATATGCGTTGCCCAAACTGCGGATCGCCGCGCATTATCGCCCATGATGAATTAATAGATTTAAGTATAGCCCATGTAGATTGTGATGCGTTTTTTGCATCTGTTGAAAAAAGAGATAGACCTGAACTAGCTAGCAAGCCAATAATTATAGGCGGTGGAGTGCGTGGAGTTGTTTCAACATGCTGTTATATTGCACGCCAAAGCGGTGTACGCTCAGCTATGCCTACACATCAGGCAAAAAAACTATGCCCAAATGCAATTTTTATCACTCCAAATATGACAAAATATGTTGAGGCTAGCAAACAAATACGGGTATTAATGGAGGAATTAACTCCATTAGTTGAACCCCTTTCAATCGATGAGGCTTTTCTTGATCTTAGCGGTACAAAAAAAACCCATAAAGCCTATCCAGCCCAAATGTTAGTAAAATTTGCAAATAAAGTGCTAGCAGAAGTTGGTGTTAGTATATCAATTGGCCTAAGCCACAATAAGTTTTTGGCAAAAATGGCTTCTGACCTTGATAAACCAAAAGGGTTTGCTATCATTGGCAAGCAAGAAACATTAAGTTTTTTAGCACCACTTCCTGTTTCTGCAATTTATGGAGTCGGCAAGGTTTTTACAAAAACACTAAACAAAGATGGCTTATCTACTATCAAAGACCTGCAACAACATGACCCGCACAATTTAAAGGTAAGGTATGGCGAAATTGGCGCAAGACTAGCTCAGCTCTCAAGGGGGATAGACTATCGATCCATCATAAGCAGCACAAAAGCAAAATCCATTAGCAACGAGACAACTTTTATAAAAAATACCAGTGATCTAGATATTTTATCAACAAAATTACTAGCTCTTTGCGAACAAGTATCAGCTCGCCTAAAAGAAAAAAACCTAACTGGCGATACAATTACTTTAAAACTAAAAACCGCAGATTTTCGCCTCCGCACACGAACAAAACATCTTTATTTACCCACGCAATTAGCTCATGTTATGTATGAAAACACATATAATCTATTATCTTTAGAAATGGACAAAACAGCCTTTCGCCTAATAGGAATTGGCATGTCTGGCCTAAAAACTAACATTGAGGAAGATCCAAAAGACCTATTAGAACCTCAAGTTGCCCTAAAAGCCGCTGCAGAGAGGGCAATGGATAAAGTAAGGGAGCGTTATGGAGCATCTTCTCTTATCAGAGGAAAATTATTTCAAAAAACCAAAAATAATAAGGAAAAATAAAATGAATGCAAATGAAAAGCTAGAACAACTAGGCCTAAAATTAAGCAAACCCACCTCTCCTGCCGCTAATTATGTACCGATAAAAAAATCAGGCAATAATATTTATATTTCTGGTCAATTAAGTGCAGATGAAAATGGAATTATCACAGGCACGCTTGGCAAGAATTTAGATGTTGAAGCTGGGCAAAAAGCTGCTGCAACTTGCGCTTTGTCTATTCTTTCTCAAATTGTACATTCTGGCGGAATTGAATTAGACGAAATAATTTCTGTAATAAAACTAACAGTTCTAGTTTCTTCTACTTCAGATTTCACGAATCATCATCTTGTTGCCAATGGAGCATCTGATCTTTTAGTACATATTTTAGGTGAAAATGGCATACACGCCCGTGCAGCTTTTGGCGTTGCCTCTCTTCCGCTTGGTGCGGCAGTTGAAATTGAAGCAATAATTGAGATTTAATAAAATATATGACCCCATTAATGAAACAAATCATACAAAAACCAATTGCCCATCGTGGACTTCATAATATTGAAAAAGGAGTTATCGAGAACTCTTCTTCAGCCTTTGAAGCTGCAATAAAAGCGGATTTTGCAATCGAGTGTGATTTGCAGCTTACTAAGGATAATAAATTAGTAGTTTTTCACGACGAAACGCTGGAACGTGTCACTAATGAAAAGGGTAAAATTTGTGAATTAAATCAAGAGAAAATTATTAATATAACTTTAAAAAACAGCTCTAATGGGGATAAAATTCAAACCTTTAGACAGTTTTTAGATCAAGTTTCAAACCGTCAAGCTATTGCGCTTGAGTTAAAACCTCAAACTGGTGGCCGTAACAAAGAATTTGCAAAAATTGTCGTAAAGGAACTTGAAGATTATAAAGGCCCAATAGCAATTATTTCATTTGTCCCCGAAATATTAATCGCCGTAAAAAAATGCGGTTTTAAAGGACCAACAGGCATAATTGTTGAACGTTTTATTCATGAAAAAGCACAAGAGCTTTTATCACGAAAACAACGCTTCATTTTACGGCATTTGCTTCACTATCCAAAAACTAGGTTTGACTTTGTTGATGCCGATCACAATGCACTAGATTTACCAGCTGTAAAGCTCTTTCGTGCGCTTGGTTTCCCAATAGCTGCATGGACAATAAAATCACAAGTTGAGGCAGACGAAGCATTAAAGTGGTGCGACCAAATTGCTTTTGAAGGGTTTACTCCTAAAAAGAAAAGCCAAAATGAGGAAAAATGAATATGTATGAAGAAAATAATGTTTTTGCAAAAATTCTACGTGGAGAAATACCAAGCACTTCGGTTTTTGAAGATGATAATGCATTGGTAATTATGGACGTAATGCCAGTATCAAACGGCCATTGCCTCATTATTCCAAAGAACCCATCACGTAATTTATTAGATGCAAGTCCTGACAACCTGTCACTAATAATGCCAATAGTGCAAAAAATTGCAATTGCTACAAAAAAAGCTATGCAAGCAGATGGAATTATCATTCAGCAGTTTAACGAAGAAAGTGCTGGGCAAACCGTATTTCACCTGCATTTTCATGTAGTTCCAACATATGAAGGACAAAAACTATCTCGCCATTCAGATAAAATGGCAGATAAAGACGATCTAAAAAGACTAGCTAAACTAATTGCAAGTCAAATAAAATGATTGTTATTTTACTTTAGACTTTCGTTTTTTTATTGCTGGCTGTTTTTTTGCAGAACTAGCGGCAGAAGACTTTCTCTTTGACTTTACTTTAGGAACTCTTGAACTTGCCTTTGTTTTCACTCCCGCTTTAGGGTTTGCAGGCGTTGGTGGTGTGCAGATCAATTCTAATTTTGCATTCTCGCCTATACCCACAACATCAACATTTACCAAACCACCAGCTATCAATTTGCCAAATAAAACTTCATTTGCTAGTGGTTTTTTAATATGCTCTTGAATTATTCTTCCAAGCGGTCTTGCTCCCATATTTTCATCATAATCACGAGTAGCCAACCATAGTGCTGCTTTAGGCGAAAGTTTAATTGTGACATTGCGATCAGCCAATAAACCTTCAAGTTGCAGTACAAATTTTTCAACAACTTTACTTACAATTTCAGTATTAAGCGGAGCAAAAGAAATATTTGCATCAAGGCGATTGCGAAATTCTGGTGAAAATATACGTTTAATCGCTTCCTCATCATCACCAACCTCACGCTTACGACCAAAACCAATCGGGCTTTTTGCTAATTCTGTCGCACCTGCATTTGATGTCATAATCAAAATAACGTTGGCAAAATTAATAGACTTTCCATTGTGATCGGTTAACTTCCCATGATCCATAACCTGCAATAATATATTAAATAAATCAGGGTGCGCTTTTTCAATTTCATCAAGTAAAACAACACAATGTGGTTTTTGATCGACACCATCGGTAAGCAGGCCACCTTGCTCAAAACCAACATATCCTGGAGGTGCGCCGATTAAACGAGAAACACTGTGTTTTTCCATATATTCACTCATATCAAAACGCAAAAGGTCAACCCCAAGAGTGTCTGCAAGCTGTTTTGCTACTTCAGTTTTACCAACACCAGTAGGGCCGGTAAATAGATATGAGCCGATAGGTTTTTCTGGTTCTCTTAGCCCAGCACGAGCAAGTTTTATTGCAGAAGAAAGCGATTCAATTGCTTTATCTTGTCCAAAAACTACTAGTTTGAGATTTTTTTCTAAGCTGGATAAAATCTCAACATCTGATTTTGAAACAGTTTTTGGTGGAATCCTCGCCATACTCGCAATTGTGGCTTCTATTTGAGCAACGTTAATCAGCTTTTTACGTTTATTTTTAGCCAATAATTTTTGACTAGCACCTGCTTCGTCAATCACATCAATAGCTTTATCAGGCAGTTTTTTATCATTTATATATCTAGCAGATAAATCAACCGCTGCTTGCAAAGCATCATCGCTATACTTAAGACCATGAAATTCTTCATAATAAGGTTTTAGTCCTTTTAAAATTTCCACTGTTTCAGGGATACTTGGCTCATTAACATCAATTTTTTGAAATCTTCTTACAAGTGCCTTATCCTTTTCAAAATACTGACGAAACTCCTGATAAGTAGTTGATCCAATGCAACGAATTCTACCAGAAGAAAGAGAAGGCTTTAACAGATTTGAAGCATCAAGCGAGCCACCAGAAGTTGACCCAGCACCAATTATTGTATGAATTTCATCAATGAAAAGAATATAATTTTTCTTTTCTTCAATTTCCTTGATGACAGCTTTTAATCTTTCCTCAAAATCACCTCTATATCGAGTTCCAGCCATTAGTGACCCCATATCCAGTGCAAAAATTATGGCATCACCTAAAGCATCAGGCACTTCCTTTTTTATGATTTTAAGAGCCAAACCCTCCGCAATAGCAGTTTTGCCAACCCCAGCCTCACCAACAAAAATTGGATTATTTTTTGAGCGCCTACACAAAATTTGAATTGTACGTTTTATCTCACTTTCACGACCAATTAGCGGATCAATCATTCCCTCTTTGGCTTTTTCATTCAAATTAACGCAATAACTCTCAATCGCTGTCTTTTTTGCCTCTTGTTCATTATTTTCGTCACCTAAAAAACTATCACTCGATCCAAAAACAATGTGCGGCTCTACTTCCCCAGATTTTTTTATCCCATGCGAAATATAGTTTATTGCATCAAGTCTACTCATATCTTGCTGCTCAAGAAAAAATGCCGCATGGCTATCACGCTCAGCAAAAATCGCTACTAGCACATTCGCTCCACTCACTTCATCTTTTCCAGAAGATTGAACATGAATAACGGCACGCTGAATAACCCGCTGAAAGGCAGTTGTTGGGCGAGCTTCTTCAACATTAGCAACAACAATCGAGTTAAGCTCATCATCAAGAAACTCTTCCAACTCAAGCATCAAAACTTCAATATTCACCTCACAAGCACTCAGCACTTCATTTGCTTCATTATCAAATAACAAAGCCAAAAGAAGGTGTTCTAATGTAGCAAACTCGTGACTCCTCTCACGTGCAATATTCATTGCTTCGTGCAGTGATTTCTCTAGTCCTTTTGAAAATGAAGGCATAAGATATTCCTATTGTTTTTCCATTACGCATTTTAACGGGTGTGAATTTTTAATTGCCAAATCCATAACTTGGGTGACTTTTGTTTCGGCAACTTCATAGGGAAAAACTCCAGCTTCTCCCTTTCCATTTGTATGAACCAATAACATTATTTTTACCGCATCTTCGCTTTGTTTTTTAAAAACATCTTGCAAAATATGAATAACAAATTCCATTGGTGTATAATCATCATTTAACAATAAAACCCGAAATAATGAGGGTCGCTTTGTTTTAAACTTCGTTTTTGTAGCAATCCCAGCTTCAAACTCATTTTGCTCATCATCAGAACCTTGAGCTTTAAGCGGAAGTGAAATATTCGAACTAGTTACAAATCCAATATTTTTAGTCATTAAAAATCCTATCAAATCTTCTAAGGCTGTTCACCAAAATACATATTGCCCTACTATGTGGTGAAAACTTGGCAATTGTTAAGTCCTTGGTCACCATTTAGATAAAATTTTAACAAATAAATTAAAAATTTTACAATTTTGTAACCCTCACTACGCTAAAAAGGACAAGAGTTTTTGATTGTATCTAATTTTTGATCTTTCATCATATGTATTTTGTGCAGACTGCGTATTGTCTGGGAGTAAATTAGTTGGCGTTTAGGGCATTTCCCCATAAGAGTTTTATTAACTCGCACTTGTTTTTGCAACGTGCTTTTTTAGTTATTTTTTGTATTTTTCTTGCATTTTCATTTACTGCTAGACCTGCTCAAGCTGCAGTTAAGCGTGCGTATGCAGGAATTGTAGTTGACGCAAAGTCAGGCAAAACCCTTTATTCACGCGCAGCAGATAGCCCTCGCTATCCTGCTTCAATAACTAAAGTAATGACACTTTATGTCGTGTTTCAAGAATTAGAATCAGGTCGCTTGCGTCTTTCAACAAAAATGCGGGTTTCAAAACATGCTTCAAATGCAGTTCCCTCAAAACTTGGTTTAAGGGCAGGCTCAACAATTAGTGTTGAAAATGCAATCAAAGCATTAGTCACAAAATCTGCCAATGATGTAGCAAGAGTAATCGCCGAGCATATTTCTGGCACTGAGGCAAAATTTGCACAAAGAATGACAAAGGTTGCCCATTCATTAGGAATGAAAAAAACAACCTATGCAAACGCCTCTGGCCTACCAAATTCAAAACAAATAACTACAGTAAGAGATCAATCACGTCTAGGCATTGCTGTATATCAACATTTTCCAAAATATTATAAGTATTTCCAAACTCGTAGCTTTAAATATAAAGGCAAAACTTATGGTAATCATAACCGTTTACTTGGACAAAATGGTGTTGATGGCATTAAAACAGGCTATATCCGTGCATCAGGGTTTAACCTTTTAACAGCAGCAAGAAAAGGTAATCGTCATATCGTAGTTGTTGCTTTTGGTTTTGATTCAGGTAATTCACGCAATTCAAAAGTAGCTTCTTTAGTAAGAACAAACCTCCCTAAAGCAAGAAGAGGCGGATATGTCGCTCATGCACGAATTGCAAAACCTAATAGTGTTGGGTTAACTAGGGTTGCAGTAAAAGTAAACCCAATGCCACGCCTTGCCTCTCGCATGCCATCTTCTCAAGTAGCCCTTGTGCCACAGGTAAAAACAAAAATAATAACACCAGCTCAACCATTAATTGTTGCAAGCATAAATACCCCAATTAGCCCTATTCCAAAATCTCGCCCAATTAACCTGCTAGCAAGCTCAGTGCCTTCTGCACCAATTGTTGTAACACCTATTAAACTGGCCGCAATCGATTTAACTGCCTCAAATACAACAGGCAGAGTAAATTTTGCTACCATTCAATCTTCACAATCCCCAAGAAGTGCAATTGATGTTATTGGTGAGTGGATAACTGATAGCCGTAAACCATCATCATATAACGGCAATGCATTATCTTTAATGCCTCCATCAAATATCGGGAATAATAATAAAACAATTGATTTGATGACATCTGGCTCAATCAATCAAACTGCTACACAAATTCAAACTGGTTGGGTGCTTCAATTAGGTGCAGCAAATTCATCTGATAAAGCCAATGAAATGATTAGTGATGCAAAAATAAAATTACCCGAAATTGCTAATTTATATTCAAATGTTTTGCAAGCTAAGAAAAATGGTTTGAATATTTATCAAGCTCGAATTCAAGGCTTTGAAAATAAGGTAAAAGCGCAATCTACCTGTAATAAACTAAAAACTAAGAAAGTAAGCTGTCTTCTCGTGCAGGGTTAAAAGTAAAACCAGAGTAATAAATAAAGCGATGAGATGAAATATATTTGGAGCAAATTGTAAGGAGTAGCCCCAATGAGTGAGAATAAAGCATTATCAGAATTAGTAAATTTTATTGCTAAGTCCCCTCTAGCATCTGAGAATGATATAGAGCGACGTTCAGCATTAAGTTCAATTAGTAAAAATATATCACCAATACCAATTCAAAAAAAGGTGACGAAACTATTTGATGCGATAATAATTTTATCTGCTAGATCAAAAAGAATTATGATGCCTAAAGTACAAATAGATATTGATGTATTCACTCCAAACTCAAAGCGGGCAGTGAAGATATTGATGGCAAAATAGGCTTAAATCAAACCTAAACTGGCCAATTCTGCAGCTAATTTTGCATCACCCTCACCCAAAGATGAGTTGAGGTCATTTGGTGCATCATCTTTTGGTAAATACCGCCAGCCCTGAAAAGGTCTTTTTGGAAAAGGAATGGTGCGAATAATTTTTGCATCCATAATTATATCACAGCAGTTTTTACCCTCGCCATCAATTTGTGCGCTCAAGTCAATTATGTTTTGGCGGCACTGGATTTTGCCTGCAATTACCCAATATAGAGATCCTTTAGAGATTATCTCATCACGTCTCTTTGGCATAAATCTGGTTCTATGCACAATAAGACCATCTTCTCGCCTCTGCCCTGCTTCTTTTCGTCGCTTTCGAACTTCCTCTAAATGCGAAACACTATCTATCCCAACACATAATTTAATAAGATTAATCAAGAGTTTTTCCCTTGAATGAAATCAATTTCATCCATCTCAACAATTGCCGTTTCTTTTATTGCTGCTTCATGCCAAATTTGAAAAGCACTCAAGGAATATATTGCCTCAATATACTCTCTAACAACATCAGATATTGGCAAATCATAAGTTTTTAAACGTGTAGCAAGTGGCGCAAACATCGCATCTGCCGCACAAAATTCACCAAATAAAAACGGCCCTCCAGATCTAGCTAAACAGCCAGACCACAATTTTTCAATTAAATCCAAATCAGATTGGATCTTATTAACATCAATACGGTTTGGGTGAAATGACCTAAGATTCATCGGAGCAGCATTCCTAATTTCATTAAATCCTGCATGCATTAATGCACTTGCTTCACGTGCCAAAGCTCTCATTTTTGTATTTGCTGGCCAAATTGGTTTTTGAGGGTTTGTATCTGCAATATACTCAATAATAGCAATCGTTTCGCTAATTCTAAAATCTCCATCAACCAAGACAGGCACAAAACCATATGGGGTTTTGGATATTAAGTTTTCTTTCCAGCCCTCACCGTTAAGTGGTAATATTTCTTCTTCAAAAGGAATTGCAAAATGCTGCAACACCAACCAAGGCCTAAGCGACCAAGTTGAATAATTTTTATTGCCAATTAAAAGTTTCATTTTAGTCTCCAAAAAAAACACCAAGTTTCCTTAGTGCTTTTTTATAAATCTTATTTTGACAAAAAGAAAATTAATTTCCAATTATAACAGAAATAACCAGCCCAAGTGATACTATTGAAATAAAAGTCCAACTTGCAGCTCGCCAACATACGACCTTTGTTTGGCCACGCATGCGCTATCCAATCATTACTTTGGGCAAAATATACCCACCATTACTAAGCGATTGTGCCCCCCAACAGAGCTAATCTTAACAGTTGAACTTGTTAATGAAGTCTTAAGATAAAGGCAAGCGTAAAATATGGAAAATAATCCTAGGTTTTTAAAATAAACCAAACCACAATGCAGCCAAACCCAAAACTGCAAAAAAGCCAACAACATCAGTAACTGTAGTTACAAAGGCACTAGAGGCAACAGCTGGGTCAATCCCCACTTTATTTAATGATAATGGGATTATAATTCCAGCCAAGCCCGCCACCGCCATATTAACTACCATAGCAATACCCATAATCACCCCTAGCGCAATATTTGAGAACCAAACAGCTGTAACAGCACCAATAATTATTGCAAAAATAATTCCATTCACTAGCCCAACCAACCCCTCACGATTGATAAGCCTATACATATTAAACCTATCAAGATCTTTCATAGAAATGGCACGCACTGTAACTGTCATGGTTTGTATTCCCGCATTCCCCCCCATTGAAGCTACAATTGGCATAAGCACCGCCAAAGCAACCATCTGCTCTATCGTTGCATCAAACAAAGCAATTACACTAGAGGCCAAAATTGCTGTACCAAGGTTTACTGCAAGCCAAGTGAACCTAGACTTAACAGCCTTAAAAACACTATCAGATATACTCTCATTACCAATGCCCACCAATGCTTTAATGTCTTCATCAACCTCTTCTTGAATGACATCAACAATATCATCAATAGTTAAAACCCCAACCATTCGTTGGTTTTCATCAACAACGGCAACCTCAACTAAATCATAATGATCAAAAATATGTGCCGCCTCTTCTTGATCCAAAGAAGCATCAATCTTTATCACTTCTGAATTCATTAATTCTTTAACTTTAATTGAGCGTTTTGCCCTCAATAACTTATCAAGTGCAATAATACCTAAAAGATTATAAGCTGGATCAACCACATATATTTGGTAAAATTCTTCAGGTAGACTTTCATCTATTCGCATTTGATCAATCATTTGACCAACATTCAAAAATGGAGCAATTGCAATAAACTCCGATTGCATTCTACGACCAGCAGAATCTTCTGGAAAATCGAGAGATCGTTTAAGCGACATTCGCTCTTGAGCAGGAATTTTAGCTAGAATATCTTCTCGTTCAGGCTCATCAATATCCTCAAGGATAAAAACAGCATCGTCACTATCAATTTCACTAACACCACGAGCAATGTCAGCATTAGGCAAGGCATCTATTAGTTGCAATCTAATAGCTTCATCAACTTCAGCCAGCGCAGAATAGTCAAACTTATCACCTAAAAGAGAAAGCAACTTTTCACGCTCTTCAAACTCAAGCGTCTCTAAAACATCACCAACATCTGCAGCATGAAGCTCAAAAAACTGCTTTTGGACACTAGCTTTATCACCATCAAGAATATTAGACCGTAATTTTTCTATCCACTCTAATGATAGCTGTCTATCATCATCGTGAAGGTCAAGATGCTCGTTGGTATTTTCTTCTAAGCTCATATCAAAGTCTCAACAATCACAATAAACACTATTTCAAAATATCATCATAAATGAATATATAGCAAAATTATTTATTAATTATGCTCAAAAAGATATAGATTTAAATAAGATATAGGTCCGCAATGAATTCCTTAAAAAAAATATACGCTTTGCCAGTAAAACCCAAAACGCAACTAGCGATCTAAACAATAGCAAACACTAGTACACCGCCCAATCAATACCCAAACTCCCAACCCCAATGCTTTGCATCAAACGGCGGGGGTGTCGGGGTCGAGAGCAAAGCGACCAACGGCGACAAGAGAAAACCAAAGCCAAAAACTCCAACCCCAATACTCTGCACCAAACGGCGGGGGTGTCGGGGTCGGGAGCAAAGCGACCAACGGCGACAAGAGAAAGATAAGTCGGGGGTGTCGGGGTCGGGAGAGAAAGCGACCAACGGCGACAAGAGAAATGGTGCCGGCAGAGAGACTCGAACTCCCGACCCCCTGATTACAAATCAGGTGCTCTACCAACTGAGCTATACCGGCGACAAAAGGTTGCTATCATTGAGTTGGCTTTTACGCAAGAGGCAAAATTAGATTAAAAGCATCTAATTGATTAAAAACGCAAGTTTAGCTTTACTGTGTTCACTTTCAAGGCTTTGCATGCTATTTATTAGTAATATAATTAGAATTTTTCATTTTTTACGAGACTTTCATGCCAAATAAAAACACCAAAATAGCTTTTGTTTCCAGTAATACAGAAAAAGCAGAATTTGCCGCTAAAAAATTACGTAAGAAATATGGTAATGTTGAAATAGAGAATGCCGATATTGTTGTTGCCCTTGGTGGTGATGGGCTAATGCTTGAAACTTTACACAAAACCATGAAATTAGATATTGCTGTTTTTGGCATGAATTGTGGTTCAATTGGGTTTTTGATGAATGATTTCCATGACAATGGCCTTATTGAGCGACTAAATCTAGCTCGCCCTAAGGATATTTACCCCTTAACCATGAGCGTTATAGATATAAATGGCAAACACC
>Ga0256834_1000167_pt1 | contig 45099 bp, 37 predicted proteins | sample 4281140metaG_FD_190536 | JGI IMG/M metagenome (GOLD analysis project Ga0256834, IMG submission 190536) | Hydrothermal vent microbial communities from East Pacific Rise, Pacific Ocean - 4281-140 | ecosystem: Environmental > Aquatic > Marine > Hydrothermal vents | place: Pacific Ocean: East...
AACGCAGGACAGACGTATGTCTCGTGTAGCTTTAACTACTCATAATGGTGGAGTTGAGGGTGCTATTGAAACTTATAAATCTAACCCAACTCCAAACCTAATAATTATTGAGACATCTTTGATGGTAGAAGAAATTATTTCTTCTCTTAGTAAATTGGCTGAAGTGTGTGATTCTGGAACACAATTATTGGTTTTAGGACACATAAATGATGTTATTCTTTATCGTGAGTTAAAAAGTTTTGGAGTTGCAGAATATTTTGTCTTACCAGTTAGCTCGCAAATATTAGCTAGTGCTATTAGTGAGTTATTTGCTTCAGATGATGCAAAGCCTATTGGGCGCTCCATTGCTTTCATTGGAGCAAAAGGGGGAATAGGTTCTTCAACTATTGCTCATAATAGTGCTTGGGCAATAGCTAATAATATTATGCAAGATGTTGTAATACTTGATATGGATATTGCTTTTGGTACTTCGGGACTTAATTTTAATCAAGATCCAGCAACAGGAATAGCTGATGCACTATTTGCTAGTGAAACATTAGATGGGCTTAAGCTTGATCGTATTATGTCAAAAGCTGCCAAGCATATTAATTTATTAAGTGCGTCATGCAACCTTGATAAGGTTTATGATTTTAATGAGCGTAGCTTTGAAAATATTATTGAGTTATGTCAGCAAAGTGTGCCGATTGTAATTTTAGACATTCCTCATGTTTGGAATGGTTGGGTAAAACATACCTTATCTATGGTTGATGAAATTGTTATTGTTGTTGAGCCAGACTTGGCAAATCTAAGAAATGCTAAAAACATAATTGATATATTAAAAACATTGCGCCCAACAGAGGCAGAGCCTTTGTTAATTGTAAATAAGAGTGGTGTTGCAAAACGCCCTGAAATTGTTGCGCAGGAATTTGCTGATTCAATCGAATGTAAATTATTTGAAGAAATTGCTTTTGATAGTGCGGTTTTTGGTACTGCAGCAAATAATGGTCAGATGATTGCTGAAATTGCTAAAAATCATAAGGCTGTAGAGGTTTTCAAAAAAATTGCTTCTAGGGTAAGTGGGCGCGATAGTGAGGAAACTAATAAGAAATCAGTTGGGTTAAGTATTCCAAGTTTGATGAAACTTTTAAAGCGCGCCTAAGGGCTTAAGTAAATAGGATAAATAATGTTTGGTAAGCGTACTAATTTTGATAAAAAACTAGGAAATCAACAGGGAAATAAACCTGTATCTCCAGTTGCTCAAGATAGCCAAACAACTATCACATCTCCTACACAAAAGAAAATAGAAGATAGTGTGCAGCCATACTCGCATGAGAAAAAATCAGTGCAAACAGAGAAAGTTGCTACGGGCAGTTCGGATAAGCAATCTGAACAATATTTCTCTATTAGATCTGTAGTATTTTCAGCACTTATAGATTCACTTGATTTAAGTCAGCTTGCGACAATGGAAGGTGAGGCCGCTCGTGAAGAAATTCGTGATATTGTTTTAGAAATTGTCTCACTTAAGTCGATTGTTATGTCAATAGCAGATCAAGAAGAATTGCTTGATGATATTTGCGATGATGTATTGGGATATGGACCGCTTGAGCCTTTATTAGCACGTGATGATATCGCCGATATTATGATAAATGGATCGCAAAAATGTTATATTGAAGTTAATGGTAAGGTTAAACTTACTAATGTTCGCTTTAGAGATGATGCGCATTTAATGAATGTTTGTCAGCGCATTGTTAGCCAAGTTGGACGTCGAGTTGATGAAAGTTCGCCAATTTGTGATGCTCGCCTTCCCGATGGCTCACGTGTTAATGTTATTGCGCCCCCATTAGCCATTGATGGTGCTTCGCTCACTATTCGGAAGTTTAAGAAAGACAAATTGACACTGCCTCAATTAGTAAAGTTTGGCTCGATTTCACCGGACGGAGCAGAAGTGTTGCGAATTATTGGACGTATCCGAGCAAATGTTCTGATTTCTGGCGGTACTGGCTCGGGTAAAACAACTTTGTTGAATTGTCTAACTGCTTTTATTGAGCCTGATGAGCGTATTATTACTTGCGAAGATAGTGCTGAATTACAATTACAACAGCCCCACACTGTGCGTCTTGAAACTAGACCGCCTAATATTGAGGGTGAGGGCGAAGTTACTATGCGTGATTTGGTGAAGAACTGTTTACGTATGCGTCCTGAAAGAATAATTGTGGGTGAGGTGCGTGGCCCTGAAGCGTTTGATCTTTTGCAAGCTATGAATACGGGGCATGACGGTTCAATGGGAACACTTCACGCTAACTCTCCACGTGAAGCATTAAGCCGTATTGAATCTATGATTACTATGGGAGGATATTCGCTTCCCTCAAGAACTATTCGTGAGATGATAGTTTCATCGATCGATGTGATAGTTCAAGCATCTCGTCTTCGTGATGGTTCGCGCCGCATTACTCATATTACTGAAGTGTTGGGAATGGAGGGCGAAGTCATCGTGACGCAAGATGTATTTCTTTATGATATTACTGGAGAAGATGAAAACGGGGATCTTACAGGTATTCATTACTCAACGGGTGTAACGAAGCCTAAATTTAATGAAAGAGCTCGTTATTTTAACGAAGAGGCAAACCTTGTTAGTGCGCTTGAGAGTTCTAATGTTGAACATAAAGAAATGGTAGATAAATAATATGTCATCATTAATTTTAGCATTATTAGCTTTTTTATCTGTTGGAGCATTGGGTGCGGCGTTTGTTCCGTCAATTTTTGGAAATAGCAAAAAAGTTGACAAACGAATAAGTGTTTATTCAGGTAATATGCGAGATAAAAACAAAACCAAGAATTTGTTACGCAATAAGGAAAATAAGCGCAAAGCCATTCAGCAAGTACTAGATGATCATGCGCAAAAGAATAAGAAAAAGAAACTATCCTTAAAGGAAAAAATTTTTCAATCTGGAATGTCTATCAGCAAAGGCGCTTATATTCGTAATGCTATAATTGCTAATGTAATATTTTTTATTGTTTTGTTTTTAATTGAAACACCTGTTTGGTTTGCAGCAATTATGTCTGTCGGCATGGCCTATGTTGGGGCAATGTGGTTTTTAGGGTTTAAGAAAAAAAGATATCAAGCAAAATATCTTAACGAATTACCCAATGCTGTAGAAGCGATTGTGCGTGGTATTAAAGCTGGAATGCCATTAAATGATTCAATTAGGGTTGTTGCCAAAGATGTTAAAGAGCCTGTTCGCAGCGAATTTGCCCGTGTGGTAGCGCAACAAGCAATAGGCAAGGGCATGGCCGATTCTATAATGGTTTTATATGATCGTGTTCCTGTTTCAGAGGTAAATTTTTTGGTTGTTGTTATTGCTGTGCAAGAGCAATCAGGCGGTAATTTGGCTGAAGCGTTGCAAAATCTTTCTCAAGTGTTGCGTGATCGTAAAAAAATGAAGGCAAAAGTAAAAGCTATGGCTTCAGAAGCTAAAGCTTCGGCTGGGATTATTGGTTCATTGCCTTTTATTGTAGCAATTTTAGTATCAATAGCTAGTCCAGGATATTTGAGCCCATTATTTGAAACTCCAATGGGTAATGTTTGGCTGGGGATTGCAGTAGCTATGTTGTCAATGGGTGGGTTTATTATGAATAAAATGATCCAGTTTGATTATTAGACCCTGTTTGTTTATGCGTGTTTGGAATTTGAAATAATGATAAATATAGTTGAGCTATTTACCAATAGAGATTCTTTGATGAGTATATTGGCAGCTATTGCAGTTGCTGCAATTATTTTTACCATTGGCGCACATTTTTTTGATCGGGTAGAATTTAAATCACGGATAAAGCATGTCGCAAATGAGCGGGAAAGAATGCGCATTGCAGAAATGTCGCGCTTAAGAGAGAGCGAAGGCAAGGTAAATAGTGCAAGAAGTGATAAAAATTCAAAAGAATATATGGAAACTATTGTTAAGAAGTTCTCATTAAAAAAAGCTTTTGTTGATGATAAAACTCAACTAAAAATGTTACAAGCGGGCTATCGTAGTAAATCTGCGATGACAACTTTTCTATTTTTTCGTTTTGTAACCCCTATAATTTTGTTTGTTGTTGTTTTTGCATATTTAGCATTAGTCATGATGAGTGAAGAGCCGCTTTATTTATCCATGCTCTATTCTTTGGCTGCAGCTTTGATAGGGTCTTATCTTCCTGTGATATTGTTAAAAAACACAATTACTAAACGTCAGAAATCGATTAAAAAGGCATGGCCTGATTGTTTGGACTTAATGTTATTATGTGTTGAAAGTGGAATGTCGATAGAGCTTTCATTTAAGAGGGTGGGTAAAGAAATGGGACAGCAAAGTGCTGAATTGGCTGAAGAGCTAACATTGACCAATGCCGAACTTTCTTTTCTTGAGGAACGCAGTATGGCTTTTAAAAATCTTGGGATAAGAACAGGAATTGACGCTGTAAGTTCTGTAATGACTGCTTTGATACAAGCTGATAAATATGGAACGTCTATTGGTCAATCTTTGCGGGTTATGGCCGAAGAAGGGCGAAATGATAGGATGATGGCAGCAGAAAAAAAGGCAGCCTCACTGCCGCCAAAACTTACCGTACCACTTATTCTTTTCTTCTTGCCAGTATTATTCATTGTTATTATGGCGCCAGCAATGTTGAGGATTTTTGGCCCTGGTGGAATAATGTCATAGAACGGAATAAATAAAACATTATTGAACTGAGCTTACATTTCCTAGCTTTGCTTATAATATTATGTTAGATTTAGCGATATTTTTTATAAATTCTAACTATATGAGGCTGGCATGTCAGGAAATCTCTCTCCTAAAGAATTAGAAAAAGCTGTTGCTAGCGGCGAAATTGACACCATAATTGTAGCGCAAATTGATATGCAGGGGCGCTTGATGGGTAAGCGGTTTCATGCAGATTTTTTCTTTAAAAGCGAAGTGAATGAAACTCATTCGTGTAATTACTTGCTGGCAACTGATATAGAAATGCTAACTGTTGAAGGCTATAAAGCCACCTCTTGGCAGGCTGGTTATGGCGATTATATCATGAAGCCAGATATTAGCACTTTACGTCTCATTCCATGGCTTGAAAAAACCGCTTTAGTTTTGTGTGATATTAAAGACCATAAAACCCATAAAGACGTACCTCATTCACCACGTGCTATATTAAAAAAGCAAATTGCTCGCCTTGAAAAAATGGACATGAAAGCAATGATGGCAACCGAATTAGAATTTCATGTTTTCAAACAAGATTTTGAGCAAGCCCATGATGAGGGATATAGCAATTTAGAACCAATAAGTCCCTATAATGAAGATTATCATATTTTCCAAACTACAAAAGAAGAGGGCTTAATGCGAGCAATTCGTAATGGATTGCATGGTGCTGGCATTGTGGTTGAAAATACCAAAGGAGAAGCAGACGCTGGGCAAGCAGAAGTGAATGTGAAATATTGTGAAGCGCTAGAAGTTGCAGATAATCACGTTATTATAAAAAATGGCGTAAAAGAAATGGCTTTTTTGCATGGCAATGCGGTGACGTTTTTGGCAAAATGGAGCGCCAAGGCTGCTGGAAATTCTTCGCATATTCATCAATCCCTATGGAGCAAAGAGGGCGAACCACTTTTCTATGATGAAAAAGAAAAGCACGCCATGTCTATGGTTATGCGCTCATATATGGCAGGATTATTGGCGCACGCTAGTGAGACGACTTTGTTTCTTGCCCCTTACATAAATTCATACAAAAGATTTGTTGCAGGAACTTTTGCGCCGACTAAAGCCATTTGGTCAATGGATAATCGTACCGCTGGCTTTAGGGTCTGTGGGGCGGATAGTAAATCGGTACGAGTTGAATGTCGTATTGGTGGCTCAGACCTAAATCCATATTTAGCACTAGCGGCACAAATTGCCGCTGGTATTGAGGGTATTGAAAAAAATATGAAGCTAGAAAAAGAGTTTGTTGGTGATGCTTATGGCGGTAAAAATGTGCGTGAAATTCCAGCCACATTACGTGAAGCAACAAAAGCATTGGATAATTCAAAAATGCTTCGAAAAGCATTTGGCGATGATGTTATTGAGCATTATATTCATGCCGCTAAGCATGAGCAGAAAGAATTTGATGGCATTGTAAGCGATTGGGAAGTTAATCGTGGGTTTGAAAGAGTGTAGCAGTTACTATTGACATAGTTATTTTGTTCCTATATAGTAATTAAATAACTATTGGAGAATGATATGAGCAAATATACACCGATTGAACAACACCTCAAATATACAAAAAAAGAAATTTTACGAATGACTTTTAATGAGGTTGAAACAATTATAAATGACAAATTACCTAAATCTGCTCGAAAGTTTCGGGCATGGTGGAGCAATGATGCATCTACACACACACAAGCATTAGCTTGGCTTAAAGCTGGATACATTACTGAACGTGTTGATATGAAAGATGAAACGCTGGTTTTCCGACGTGAAGAAATTTTACCCTCTCAAAAGAAAGATATGCAAACGTCTGCACCAGACGCTCCTCACCCATTATTCGGCTTGATGAAAGGGCTTATTACAATTCCTGATGACTTGGACCTAACCAAACCTGCAGATCCTGAATGGGGTAAAAATACCTATGGCTCTGGTAAAGAATAATGGAACCATTAATTTTAGATACCTGCGCAATAATATGGATTTCTAGCGGTGAAAAAGTATCAGATATTGCGTTAGATAGTATGAAAAAAACTGCTGCAGCAGGAATTTTTACGTATATTTCACCAATTTCAGCTTGGGAATTAGGGTTGCTTGTATCTAAAGGGCGGCTGCCAGCAAAAGTTAATGAGAGAGTTTGGCTTGATAGAATGTTAGCGCTCCCAATGATGGAATATTCTGAGCTGTCGCCAGATTTACTAATAGGATCATCTTATCTACCAGGTGTGCCACCAAACGACCCTGCGGACAGAATAATTATTGCAACAGCGCGCCAATATGGTTTGAGTATTATTACACGTGATAAGTTGATATTAAATTATGCAAAAGATGGGCATGTAAAAGCGATAGCTTGTTAAAGAGAGTAAAATGAAAAAAGTAAAATTAATATCCCCCATAGATGGCTCAATCTATATTAAGCGTGAAGTTGCAAGTGAGCAAGCAGCAAAGGAAACGATTGCTAATGCAAAACATGCACAAACAGCATGGGCAAATCGTTCAATAGATGAGCGCACAAAATTGGTTATGTCTGGCATTGAAAAACTAGGTGAGATGAATGAGGAAATCACTTTAGAATTGGCGCATCAAATGGGTCGCCCTATTCGTTATGGTGGTGAATTTTCTGGTGTTAGTGAACGCTCAAACTATATGGCCTCGATTGCTAAAAAATCGCTACATCCGATTTTAATTGAAAATAGCGAGAGGTTTGAGCGCAAAATTAAACGAGTGCCCCATGGTTTGGTTTTTGTTATTGCGCCATGGAATTATCCCTATATGACGGCGATAAATTCTATTGTGCCTGCGCTTATTGCAGGTAATGTTGTGATATTAAAACATGCTAGCCAAACGCTAAAAGTTGGCGAGAGATTGGAACAGGCATTGCACGCAGGTGGCGTGCCAAAAGCAGTGTTTCAAAATATAGTACTTGATCATCAAACAACATCTAATCTAATTGCTGATAATAATTTTGACTTCATTAATTTTACTGGCTCGGTTGGTGGTGGCAAAGCTATTGAAAAAGCTGCGGCTGGCACGTTTACTCCGATAGGGCTTGAGCTTGGCGGTAAAGATCCTGCTTATGTTATGGAAGATGCGGATATTGATTTAGCGGTTGAAACGCTAATTGATGGCGCAATGTTTAATTCGGGGCAATCTTGTTGCGGTATTGAGCGCATATATGTTTGCGAAAAACTTTATGATGAGTTTGTTAAAAAGGCAGTGGCGATTGTTTCGCAATATAAGTTGGGTAATCCGCTAGATAAAGAAACTACATTAGGCCCATTGGCGCACGATCGTTTTTCGCAAGATATTAGGGCGCAAATTAATGAGGCTATTGCTATGGGAGCAACGCCAATGATTGATGGGGATTTATTTCCTGAGGATAATGGCGGCGCATATCTAGCTCCGCAAATTCTTACCAATGTCACCCACGATATGCGCATCATGATGGACGAAACTTTTGGCCCTGCGGTTGGTATTATGAAAGTGTCAACAGATGAGGAAGCCATTTCGCTAATGAATGATAGTGAATTTGGGCTAACGGCCTCGCTTTGGACTAAAGATATTGAGCGAGCTAAAGATATTGCAGATCAAATTGAAACTGGCACTGTTTTTATGAACAGGGCTGATTATATTGATCCTGCTTTATGTTGGACGGGTTGTAAGAATACAGGGAGAGGGGGAGCGATGTCAGAAATTGGTTATCATAATCTCACTCGTCCAAAATCCTATCATCTCGTAAAGGGAAATTAATATGGAACAATATGCAAATTGGAATTATCCAACCCCAATTCGCTTTGGCGCTGGACGCATTAGCGAGCTTGTTGAAACAATAAAACTAGTTGGTATGGAAAACCCACTTTTTGTTACCGATAAGGGTTTGGCAAATTTACCGATAACCCAAAATGCGCTTGATCTCATGGAGAGCGGTGGATTTGGGCGAGCGGTGTTTTTTGATGTTGATGTTAATCCAAATGATATAAATCTTAGTGCTGGTGTTGATATGTTTTTACAAGGCAAGCATGATGGGGTGATTGCTTTTGGTGGTGGCTCGGCGCTTGATTTGGGTAAGTTAATCGCCTTTCAAGCAAGGCAAAGCCGCCCGATTTGGGATTTTGAGGATATTGGTGATTATTGGACAAGGGCTAATCAGAGCGCTATTGCGCCGATAATTGCTATTCCTACAACGGCTGGCACGGGCTCTGAAGTTGGGCGAGCGGGCGTGCTTACTAATTCGCAAACCCATGTGAAAAAGATAATTTTCCACCCCAAGATTTTACCACAAGTAGTAATTTGTGATCCTGAACTTAGCGTTGGAATGCCTCAAATAATTAGTGTTGGTACAGGAATGGATGCGTTTATTCATTCGCTTGAAGCATATTCATCACCGTTTTATCACCCAATGAGCCAAGGCATTGCGCTTGAGGGCATGCGTTTGGTGAAAGAAAATTTAAGCAAAGTCTATGCTAATCCAAATGATATTGAAGCACGATCACACATGATGGCGGCGGCGGCAATGGGGGCAGTGGCTTTTCAAAAAGGCTTGGGGGCAATGCACGCACTTTCGCATTCTGTTGGCGCTCTTTATAATACGCCGCACGGCATGACCAATGCTATTGTTATGCCATATGTGCTTAGGTTTAATAGAGAAGCGATAGAGCAGCGCATTGAAAACCTTGCCGCCTATCTTGATATTAAAGGTGGCTTTGATGGGTTTTATAAATATATTATGCAAATGCGTAGTGATTTTGAAGTGCCAGAAAAACTACGCTCGCTAGGAGTTGATAATTTGCGCATTGATGAATTGGCACAAATGGCAGTGAATGATCCTAGCGCTGGTGGCAATCCAGTTGAGTTGAGCTTTGATGCAGCAAAGGCGCTTTTCGAAGAAACTATTTAGGGTTTTTACTCCAACAAATTTTTATAGTAAATGCACAATAGAGTTGGCATAATAATTTAGCAAATCTGTTTCTTGCCAGTTCGCACGATATTTATCGTCTTCTTTTTTTACTATATGGCGTAGGGTGAGCATACGCAAACCTACATCAATTAAATAATCATGATCATTGCGTGGTACATGAATATGCGCTCCGCTTTCTTCTAGTTTTGTGATTAGATTAAAGGTCTTTTGTTTTACCTCAAATAGGGAAAGTGGGCGTGCGCCCTCTTGCACAAATATTGTTGCAATTAGCGAGACGGGTAAAACAGGCACAGCTTTGCCAACCTCTTGCATTAGGCTTTGCCCTAAATTTTCAATTTCTTTGAAGCGCTGTTCTTCGCTCATTAAGCGCAAATCAAAAACTTCTTTATTCTTGTCGTCTTTATTCTTGTCGCCGTTGGTCGCTTCGCTCCCGTCCCCGACACCCCCGCCTTTCTTATCCTTGCCGCCGTTGGTCGCTACGCTTCCGTCCCCGGCACCCCCGCCGGTTGTTCTTTTTCCGTTGCTTATTTTTGCGCTCCTGCTGCTTAGGTATTTTCGCATTGAAACTGGTTTGCCAAACGACACACAGGCATAGCCATTACGAAACCATTGTCCCTTAAAGGCTAGTGCTATTGAATGCCCGATAAAGCCAAATAGGATTTTTGGTGAGAAGCGAAATTTTGGTTTTTCTCCTTGTTTGCGTTTGGCGTTGGAGCTGAGCATTCTATCTTCAAGCACCCTGTCATAATTTAGACCGACTGGAACAAATACAATATCTTTGTCCGAGTTTGGATCAAAATCGCTTACCATATATGAGAGCAAGCCAAATTTTGGCGGGCGTAATTTGCCATCCATTGAAAGGCCACCTTCGGGAAATATCGCCTGTGTTACCCCAGCTTCTGTTGCCATGTGCACATAACGGGCCAGCACTTTTCTATAAAGTGCATTTCCAGTTGATTGGCGGCGCACAAAATATGCCCCCATTGCTCGAATGAGGCTTTGTAACCCCCAAATTTGCGCCCATTCACCCACCGCATAAGAAAGCGCAGAAGAAGTTGCCGCCATATAAGTTACTAAAACATAGTCCATGTTTGAGCGGTGGTTCATTACAAAAACCACGCTAGAATTTTCATCAATTTCTTTTAATGCCTTCTCATCTGGGTTGCCTAAACGTACCCGATAGAGCATTTTTGAGATAGAGCGTGCTAGCCTCGTGCCTATCTTAAAATATGTGTAGTGCGAAAATGCTGGCACGACTTCATGTGCATAGGAGCGTGCTTTTTCCATTATTACTTCACGTGTTGAACCGCTCTCTTTTGCTTGGTTTTCAATCGCCTTTATAACTTCTGGATCAAACATTAAAGCATCGATTAAGCCCTCTCTTTTTGTTAGCTTAAAGGGTTGGATTTTTAGTGAAAGTTTTGAATTTAGTTTTTCAATGGCTTTATTGGCACGACGGCGAAAAAACCAGCGAACGGAAGGCGCAAGCAAACGATCAATTAGCCCAAAAAGTGCTAAAATTGCTGCTAGAACCACAAACCATATTGGTAGTGTAATTGTTCCCATTTTTCTCCCCTTAAAGGAGTGTGGCGCTTTCGGTGGTTTTCGTCAAGCTTTGCCTGAAGTTATCTATTTGGCTTGCAGGGTGAAGTGGTAGATAAGAGACAAGCTTTTGGTGGGTGGGGTTTCCTCAAAAGGCCATGTGCTTTGCGCTAATTCTGGCACAAAAGAGAATAGGAAAGAACATAGGCTAAGAAATATTTCTGTGCTTCTAAGCTCTTGCAAAACGATAACTTTATCCACTCACTTTTCCTCTCGTGTATTATTTATCCATTATTTTAACAAAAGGAATAAAAATGCAAAATCAAGAAATTGATGCACAACAATGCAGAATTTTACGTCAGGCTGATGAAATATTTAAGCAGCAAATTACTAAATTTGCCAATGCAGCAATACAAGAGAAAAATAAATTGAACGTGTTGCGATCTGAAATGTCAGAATTAGTAGATGAATTATATAAACAAGAAACATTAAGAGCTCCTGCCGATGGTTCTACTGGGGAGATATTAGCAAGTGATATTTCTGATAAAATATCTATTCTTAAAAATAAGATAAGTATTTTAGAAACTAGAATTTCTTATTCGGCGGCAGAAGTTATTCGTTTTCAAGATAAAGCAGACTTGGCTGCTAATGATGCGCAAAATAATGTCTCTAAGATGAAAGATCTAAACTGTGTGGTTTAATCACCCAGCAACAATTTTCTGATTTTGCTCGCCCAAGCCTTCAACGCTAAGGCGCATTTTCTGTCCTGCTCTTAGAAAGATCGCTTCTGGCTTTTTCCCCATACCAACACCGGGAGGAGTACCAGTTGCGATAATATCACCCGGTAGTAATGTCATAAATTGACTAACATAATGCACTAGATGTTTTACGCCATAGGCCATAGTTTTTGTTGTGCCATTCTGCATTTTCTTGCCATCTACTTCTAGCCAAAGTTTAAGATTTTGTGGGTCAGCAATTTCATCTTTGGTTACTAAATATGGACCGATTGGCCCAAAAGTGTCGGCGGATTTTCCTTTTACCCATTGGCCAGATCTTTCAATTTGATTTTCGCGTTCAGAAATATCATTGATCACGCAATAACCTGCTACATGATCTAGCGCATTTTCCTCCTTAATATAACTTCCCTTAGTACCAATCACTATGCCAAGCTCTACTTCCCAATCTAGCTTTTTAGAATTTGGTGGCATGATAATATCATCATTTGCACCACAAATGCAGGTTGTGGCTTTCATAAACATGATAGGTTCGGGTGGCACGTCAAGTCCTGCTTCTGCGGCGTGATCAGCATAATTTAGACCAATGCCAATAAATTTGCTCGAATTTCCAACGCACGCACCAATGCGCTCGTTTGTATCTAATTTGGGCAGTGAGTTTAAGTTGGTTTGGCGGATTTTTTCTAATCCAGAGGGGCTAATAGCTTCGCTAGCAATATCGTCAACAATTAAAGAAAGGTCTGCAATAGTGCCATCATCAAGTAAAATAGCTGGTTTTTCTGAACCCAAATTCCCGATACGCATCAGTTTCATTATAAAATCCCTTTATTAACTTAATTTTTTAATGTTGAACGCTAAAATTATAACTAAAGTCAAGATTTTCATTTATAATATTTTAACATACACAAAATGAATTGAAGTTAGATATGAGATTAAAAAACGCACTTACTATTTCTGATCTAAAAAACATGGCAAAAAACCGTGTGCCAAAAATGTTTTTTGATTATGCCGATTCAGGTGCGCTCACCGAGCAAACTTATTTTGCCAATGAAAGCGATTATGCTAAGATTCTTCTTAGGCAAAGAATTGCTAGAAAATTATCAAGCCGCTCACTAAAAACCACAATGATAGGGCAAGAAGTTGCAATGCCGCTTGCTCTCGCACCCATCGGCATGGCTGGAATGCAGCGTGCAAATGGAGAAATCTTGGCAGCATTGGCGGCGAAAAAAGCTGGTATTCCCTTTACGCTTTCAACCATGTCAATTTGTTCTATTGAAGACATTGCAAAAGCCACTAATGCACCATTTTGGTTTCAGCTTTATGTGATGCGAGATCATGATTATGTGCGAGCAACGCTTGATAGGGCAAAAAAAGCTGGCGTAAATGCGCTAGTTTTAACAATGGATTTGCAGATTTTGGCGCAACGGCACAAGGATTTGCGCAATGGACTAACCGCTCCACCAAAATTTACCCCTAAACATATTTATCAAATGTCAAGTCGTCCAATGTGGTGCTTGCGTATGTTAGGTACAAATAGGCATTCTTTTGGTAATATTAAGGGACATGCAGAGGGAACGGATAATCTTCGCTCGTTAAGTACATGGACGCACGATCAGTTTGATCTTGAACTAACTTGGGACAGTGTGAAATGGATAAAAGATTATTGGGGTGGCAAACTAATAATTAAGGGTATTCTTGATGTTGAAGACGCTAAAAGTGCGGTTAGTGCAGGAGCGGATGCAATTATAGTTTCAAACCATGGAGGGCGACAACTTGATGGCGCGCCTTCTTCAATTCGTGTGTTGCCAGAAATTGTTGAAGCGGTAGGTAAAAATGTAGAGATTCATATTGATGGTGGTATAAGAAACGGACAAGGCATCTTAAAAGCTAAAGCACTTGGGGCACAAGCTGCTTATATTGGGCGACCATATATTTATGGGCTTGGGGCAGGGGGCGAGGCAGGTGTTACTCGTTGTTTAGATATTCTTAAAAATGAGTTAGATACAAGCATGGCATTATGCGGTGAGCGTGATATAAATAATATCAGCGCTCACCATATATATAGTAATTCTCTTTTGTAAAATCATTTAGTTTTGCAAGTATTAATGCCTAACACGCTATAAAGCGGGCATGAGCCCATAAATGAAGTTATTAGCGCAACAAGCCCTATAATTACCAAAAGCCCGCCCCAGATTAAACCAAGCCCTGCCCAATAATACCAAGCAAGAGCCAATAATACTACGCCTAAAATCAAGCGTACAGCACGATCAATAGTTCCAGAATTCTTATTCATAATAATCTCCTTATATTAGATGTTACTAATATTGGTATAGTGAGACCAAAAGTCAAATCATTTTTTATAAAGTTCTAAGCAGATCCAATTAAGCCATTTTCTATAGCGTAGCGTGTAAGCCCTGCCGTGGTTTTTATATTGAGTTTTTTCTTGATATTTTTACGGTGTGTTTCAACTGTTCTAACAGAAATATTAAGAAGCTCACCAACATCTTTAGAGCTTTTCCCTCCAGCAACTAAAACTAAAATAGATTGCTCTCGAGTTGATAGGGGTGATGGGGATTGCTTGTCAGTTTCATGGTTTAACAGCACTTCAGAAACTCCAGATGAAAAATATGTCCCCCCTGCTGCTACAATATCAATTGCTGAAATAATTTCATTTGTTGAAACATCTTTTAAAATATAACCAGAAGCTCCATACATTACTGAAGTTGAAATATACTCTTTACTATCATGCATAGAGAGCATCAATATCCGAATATTGGGAAAGCGTTCTTTAAATAGTTCAATGGCATCAATACCGTTTATATCCTCCATATTAATGTCCATCATAACAATTTCTGGCTCAGTAATATTAGCAATTACTAAGGCTTCTTTTACACTTGAAGCAACCCCGACCACGTCAATATGTTGATAGGTCTCAATAATCGCTCTAATTCCTTCAAGTACTAGCGGGTGATCATCAACAAGTAATATTTTCGTTGGCAACAAACTCATATTATTTCCTATGTTTGAGAAACATAAATTGATCGTGGCATCTTGGCAATTAATGTTGTGCCAGTTTTTGTTGATTTAATGCTAAGCGAGCCACCAAAATGTTCCATTCGCTCTTGCATATTCCTTATGCCAAGACCCTTAGTATTTTTCTTGTCCTTTTCATTGCCAATAAAACCAGTGCCATTATCGCTTATTGTCATTACCGCACCAGTTCTTTTTGAAGCTAAATTAATAGATACTTGTGTCGCTTTAGCATGTCTTTCGATATTGTTTAGGGCTTCTTGTGCTACACGATAAAGCGCCGTTTTAGCTTCAGGGGGTAAAAGATTTTTGAAAACTACGGCAGATAATTTTACTTTTATTCCAGTATTTTCGCTAAAATTGCTGGTCAGAGCCTTAAGAGCTGCACTAAGACCAAGATCATCAAGTATTGCGGGGCGTAAATCATGCGAAATAGTGCGCACCTCTTTTATTGCATCTTGTAAATTTAGCGTGCCTTTTTCTATTGTAGCATAAGCATCACTAGATCCAGATTTTACTCGGCGCTTTGCCAAATCTAAAACATAACGAACACCGACAAGGTTTTGTGAAATTCCATCATGGAGTTCTCTAGCGATACGGGTTCTCTCTTCTTCTTGTGTATCAATTATGCGTTGAGTTAATTCTTTTAATTTGACATCGGCCATTTTTCTTTCTCGTAAATTAAGAAATATGCCAGTAAGAAAAACAATCAATATCGCTGGAACTGTTATTAAGGCGACAAGCAAAAATGTTTTATCTATTGAGGATTTAAGCTCAGAATTGGCAACATTTGTTTGCGCTAAAACATCATCAATATAAAGACCTGTTCCTAGCATCCAATTCCATTTTTCAAGCGATACAGCATAAGATAATTTATCAGCAGCTTCACCAGAAGAAGGTTTTTCCCATTTGTAATAATGAAACCCGCCACCTTTTTGCGCCACTTTTATCAGGTTTTCAATCACCCTGTCCCCATCAGCATCTTTTAAGTCTATCCAGTTTTCACCAATTCTAAATGGTTGTTTTGGGTGCACTAGGTTATTTCCTAAATAATCATAAACAAAGAAATAGCCATCTTCGCCTCCATAAGATAATTGGGTGAGGATGTTTTTAACTCTCTCTTGTGCATCAAGATCATCAGGTGCAGCATTAGAATATATTGGCTCAATAGATGAGAGTGCAAGATTTGTATAATTGACTATTTCTTGTTGTTTAGCTTCAAGCATATTTTGCTCAAATGTATTAATGCCGCTTTTAGCTAAATCACTAGATTGAGAGGTAACAACTAGTGTAATTGCCAAAATAGCAATTATTAGCGGCAAAATAGCCAACGCCAGAACTTGTTGCTTAAAACTCATAATGTCCTTTTACTCAATGAATGAGCATTTAGTTAATCATGCCATAATAGCGTAATTTTGTATAATTTTATTGTTCAATAAGAATATACTTAATAGAGAAACTATCAATTTTGCACTACGTATTTCTGGGTAGTGAGGGAAAAATATCACTTAGTCTTTTACATTTGAGCTTTTATAGTGCTAAAGTGAAATGGTCGCAATTTCTGCGACTAATTAGTTTTAGGGAGAAATAAATGGAACGTCGTAAATTTTTAACAGGCACAGCACTTGTTGGTGCTGGTGTTGCTGCTACAACTTTAGCAGCTCCTGCAATTGCAGGGGGTCATGAAAAGCTAACCATGGTTACATCTTGGGGTCGTGGTGCTGCTGGTGTGTTTGATGCTGCGCAACATTTTGCTGATAGTGTAAATGCAATGTCTGATGGTACATTAGAAATTGATATTAAAGCACAAGGTGAACTTGTTTCAGGTCTACCTGCTGTTTTTGACGCTGTAACATCTGGTCAAGCTGATATGTATCACGCTGCTGATTATTATTATATTGGTCAGCATCCAGCTTTTGCATTCTTTACTGCTGTGCCTTTTGGCATGGTGCCAAGTGAAATGATGAACTGGTACTATCACATGGGTGGTCATGAGTTACACCGTGAACTAGGAGAAGAATTTGGTCTAGTATCATTTCTTGGTGGTAATACAGGTCCACAAGCTGGTGGTTGGTTTAAAAAAGAAATCAAATCATCTGCTGATTTTAATGGTCTTAAATTCCGTATGCCAGGTCTTGGTGGTAAAGCTCTTGGTAAGTTAGGTGCTTCTGTGCAAACTATTCCGGGTTCTGAAATATACCAAGCACTAGCTTCTGGTGCAATTGATGCTCTTGAGTGGATTGGTCCTTGGGCTGACGAAAAAATGGGTTTCCAAGAAATCACGAAGATTTATTATACTTCTGGTTTCCATGAGCCGGGTGCTGCACTTTCAGTTGCCACAAACCAAGATCGCTTTAATTCACTTTCACCAGCGCATCAAAAAATGATTGAAATTGCATCTGCTGAAACTCATCAGTGGAGCTTAGCGCAATTTAAGGCTAATAACTCGCAAGCACTTACACGTCTAATTGCTGGCGGTGTTACTGCTCTTGAATTCCCTGATGAAGTTTGGGATGCGTTTGGTAAGGCTTCAAAAGAAGTTATGGATGAAAACATGGATGATGAATTGTTTAAGAAAACATCTGAATCTATGCAATCTGCAATGCGTCAATCTGCTAACTGGGATTCGCTTTCAGCTGGAGCTTATACTGCTCAACGTACACGCGTTTTGGGTTAAGTTACTTAAAGATTTTATAATCAGAAGCCGGGCAAAATGCCCGGTTTCATTGTTTGAGCTTTTTTAAAAACAAATTTTGCAAAGACAGGTTTGTTTTTGAAAGTGTTGCGTGGTAGTGCGCAAGGGATATTTTTTTGATGTTTTTTATTTTCTGAAGTTTTACTATCTTCTTGCCAGTAAATTTTATAAATTGGGAAAAATAATATCGGGGGAGTTAATATGGAAATGCTAGGTAGTTTTTTGTTGAATTTTGTTATGGGGTTCGTGAACCTCATAATTTTCCCCTACCATTTATTTAAATGGCTAACTCTTGAAACATTAAAAGAAAAAATGAGTGCTTTTACTTTGGCAGGGCAAAGCCATGAGTTTTTCTTTATGATAGTTGCGCTAGTTCTAATTATTATTGTGATAGGGTTTTATAAGCGTAGCTTTTTACGATCAACAGTTTATGGGCTTGAAATGTTTAATGGCAAACTGGGGCAGTGGGCTGCTTGGTTTGCTATCCTGATGATGTTGCAGCAGGTAATGATTATTGGCATTGGGCAAATTTTCAGAGGCAATGAAGTTATATTTGCACCACTTGGCATAGTGCTTTTTAATGAAGAATTACAATGGCTTTCTGGGCAATTAAAATTTTATAATGCCATATTAATTGCTGTTGCATCTGCCTATACTTTTATTGAAGGCGGGCATGTGAGGGTAGATTTAATTTACTCAGCTCTTAAAAGACGTGCGCAATTATGGCTTGATTTATTTGGCACATTATTCTTCTTTATCCCATCAACTGTTCTTTTATGGTGGTTTGCGTGGCCTATCGCCATGAATTCAATGTTCAAGCAAAAGCCAATGAATATTTGGTCAAGTTCAGCAAAATGGCGTGATTTTAAGTGGGAATCATCTGGAACCGCAGAATTTTCTTGGGTCTGGGCATTTAAGACAATGATTGTCGTCTTTGCTGGCTTGATGTTCATTGTCGCCATTTCATTCTTATTACGTAATATTTTGGCATTACTTGAAAAAGACGATGAAATGGCATCGCATTATTCTTTTGCAAAAAAAGGTGCTGGAGCAATAAAAATTAGAAAAGATAGAGCTGAAGAAATTGCAGATATTACAGAGCAATCAGCAGGGCATGGAGTTTAGTAGATGTTATTTGGTTTATCAGGGGTTGAAATCTCACTCATTATCGTAGCTGTTAGTCTTTTTTCAGGCATATTGTCGGGCTTTCCAGTTGCTTTTGCGCTTTCTGGCTCAGCATTTGTTAGTTTTGTTATTATCGCTGTTCTAAATGAAGCTGGATTACTTTATGTAGTTCAAAGCGTTAATGGCGTTGCTGAAAACATTCCAGTGTTTGAGCAGGGTTGGGAAAAGGCACTTCTATCAACTCTCTCGGTGTGGTCGCAAGGGGTGTTTTCTCGAGCCTTTGGCGGCAATGTTGAAACATTGTTAGCTGTTCCATTATTTGTTTTGATGGGCATTGCGCTTGAGCGCTCAAACATTGCTGAAGATTTGCTCACCACAATGGCAAAATTATTTGGCTCACTTCCGGGTGGTCTAGCTATTGCGGTTGTTGTGGTTGGTACATTGCTTGCCGCTTCAACTGGTATTGTTGGCGCAACTGTTGTGACAATGGGTCTTATTGCTTTACCTACCATGCTTAAACATGGTTATTCTAAATCCCTCTCAACTGGCGTGATTGCAACTTCAGGCACTTTGGGGCAAATTATTCCACCATCTATCGTGATTGTTTTGCTTGGCGCTATTGTTGGCGATATGTATGCACAAGGTCAAGAATCAAGAGCTGCTGAATTGGGCATTACGGTACTTGAAATGCTTGGAGAGCCTGCGGTTATTTCAACTGGAACTTTATTTAAGGCGGCATTTTTACCGGGGTTATTTTTAGCAACACTATATGCACTTTATGCGTTTGGTTATGCTTTGCTCAATCCAAAAAAAGCGCCAGCGGTGCAATTAGGTGAGCCAGATCCTTATGCTCTTAAATCATATTATAATGATAATTCTTGGCTATTAGTTGGCGCAATGTTTGGACCAGTATTAGTGCTGGTTATGCTCTGGATTACTTTAACTTCTTTTGGTTTTATTGGTTCAACTAGTGATATTGAAAGAGTAGTAACATACGCACCTCTATCAAATGGCATGGTAGCTATTGCGGTATTATCTGGATTTATCATCACTCTAGCTTATGCAATGCGCCCCTCATATAATCGCTTGCCAATATATTTAGGACTATTAGGCATTGCGATTATGTTTATTTTTGATTGGTTATTTGTAGCCGGTGATGCCAACGGTGGTACGAAGTTCCTGTTCTATATCATTCCTGGAGCTATGATTACTTATGGTCTTAAACATGCACTTCCACGCCTTTTAGAAGTTGAAGCTATTCGTGTTGTTTCTCCACCAGTTATTTTAATTATTGCGGTGCTTGGATCAATTCTTGGTGGGGTAGCAAACCCAACTGCTGCTGCATCATTGGGTGCGGCAGGTGCTATTATGCTAGCGGCAAATAGGAAATTAAAAGACGCAGGTGTTTCTAACAAGCTCATTTTAGCTGCAGGTGTTTCTGTTGTCCTATTATTAATAATGCGTGCCAATTTTGATCTTCGCATGAGCGTTGAAGATATTTCTTTTGATAATGGTGTTGCGATTGTAGTTACGCTTATTGCATTTCACATTGCATTTTTTGGTCTTTTATTTGCATGTTGGACATTAGTTAAACATAAAATTATGTCACCAATTATTAATGAAACAACCAAAGTAACAACGATGGTTTTTGTTATTCTTATTGGCTCATTATTTCTCTCTTTGGTTTTACGCTCCTTTGGTGGTGAGCATTATATTCAAGAATTTTTGCACTCGTTTGAAGATCCTCGCACCTTGTTAATTGTTGTGATGATTGTATTGTTTTTCTTAGGGTTTGTGCTTGATTTTATTGAAATTATTTTCATCGTTATTCCTATTGTTGGGCCAGTTATTTATGCGGTTGATCCAAATTTAATGCATCCAGCATGGATAACAATTCTTATAGCGGTGAATTTACAGACCTCATTCATTACGCCGCCATTTGGTTTTGCGCTATTTTATCTCAAAGGTGTTGCACCAAAAGAAGTCACAACGATGGATATTTATAAGGGCATTATTCCGTTTGTATTTATTCAAATAATTGGTCTTGCCCTATTATGGAATTTCCCAATTATTGTGACATTCTTGCCATCTCTTTTGCCAGTTAATTAGCTAGGTTTAGGCACTAGATTAATGAAATGATGGGTTAGTTAGATGAATGCAAAAGTAGCACTTATAACGGGATCAACTTCTGGCATTGGTTTAGCTATTGCAAAGGATTTTGCTAAAGATGGCTATATTACTTGCTTAAATAGTTTTGAGCCTGAGCAAGATGTTGCCGAAGTTATTAAAGAAGTTGCAAAAGAAAGTAGCAAAGAAATTGCCTATTTCTCAGCAGATTTAGCTATTGCACAAAATGGTGCAAGGCTTGTTGAAGCAGTTATTGCAAAATTTGGGCATATCGATGTTTTGGTAAATAATGCAGGTGTGCAAAAAGTTTCATCTATTGAAAAACTAAGTCTTAGTGATTGGGAGCGGGTTCGCACTATTACGCTTGATGCTTCATTTCAAACTATGCAAGCTGCCATTCCTGATATGGTTTCTCGTAATTGGGGGCGTATTATTAATATTGCATCAGCGCATGGGCTTGTCGCTTCGCCATATAAATCTGCTTATGTTGCGGCCAAACATGCACTGATTGGTTTGACCAAAACTGGTGCATTAGAAGTGGCGCAAAATGGCATTACGATAAATGCAATTTGTCCCGGATATGTGTTGACCCCTTTAGTTGAAAAACAGCTAAAAGATCAGATGAAAGCTCATAATATGAGTGAAGAAGAAGTGATTGAAATAGTAATGCTTGCCAATCAGCCAACAAAGAAATTTATTCAACCACAAGAAATTGCATCTATGGCTTTATATTTATGTTCAGATATGGCACGTTCAATAACTGGGGCTTCAATTGTGATTGATGGTGGTTGGACAGCTAAATGAAAAATATAAAGGTCTAAAAAAATGGAAAGTCTTTTTGCAATAGAAAATTGGTTTGCGCTCATGATGATAATAATGTTACAGGCCGTGCTTGGCTTTGATAACCTCTTATATATCTCTATTGAAGCAAATAAGGTTGAGCCTTCTAAGCGTTCAATGGTTAGGAAAGTTGGCTTGGCCATTGCCATTGGATTAAGGCTAGCTTTGTTATTTGTGCTGGTTAAGGCAATTGCGCTGTTTCAAGCGCCATTTTTTACTATGAATTGGGTTGGGATAATTGAGGGTGAGGTTAATTTTCATGCGTTAATTGTTCTAGTTGGCGGTGTTTTTATTCTTTATACTGCTATTCAGGAAATTTTTCATATGATTTCAATTACTGATCATGAGGAAGAAGCAAAAAAATCTCGACGAACAGTAGGAATGGCTATTTTTTGGATTGTTGCAATGAATTTAGTTTTCTCGTTTGATACAATTCTTGCAACCCTAGCTCTAACCGATGTATTTTGGGTTATGGCAGTTGGTGTTATCACAACAGGAATTGGCATGATTTTGCTTGCTGACCGTGTTGCTGAATTTTTAGAGCAAAACCGCATGTATCAAGTGCTTGGTCTATTTGTTTTGATGTTGGTTGGTATTTTGCTAGTATCTGAGGGCGGACATTTATCGCATTTGAAATTGTTTGGTTATGAGATTTTACCAATGGCAAAATCTACTTTCTATTTTGTATTATTTGTTATGGTAGCAGTTGATTTGGTGCAAGGGCGCTATAAAAAGAAATTAATGAAAGAGCGTGCGCATATTGAGAAATTGGCTAATGCTGCTAAAGAGGCAAATTTGAAAGTGTAATAGGTTAGCCTATAGGATTATTGCGCTAGTTTTTTAATAAATCATAAGATTGAAGGGTGATAAAACCATCAGCTACAATATTGTTTTTTAGCTGGAAGCTTTGATAGGCCTGAGAAGAAATTGGGCCCAAACGTCCATCAATATCGCCTTTATAATATCCAAGCTGTTTTAATTTTTTTTGAATTATTATTCGTTGCTCAAGATTTGGAAATTTAGTCTTTGTTGGCCAAGAAGCAATAAACGCAGAACTGCCTTTTAATCTATCGGTTAAATGCGCTACTGAAAGCGCATAAGAATCAGAAAAATTATAAGATTTTAGAACCAAATAATTTTGGGTCATTAAGAATTTTGGCCCATTTTTTCCTGCTGGAATATAAAGGAAAACTGGCTCGTTAAGGTTTGAGAATTTTCTCCCCCCAACTCGTATAATTCCCCTTAATGTAAAAAATGAAATTGGCTTCATATTAGTTCTTGAAGCGAGGGTATAATTAAAATTTTTGGGTAATTCTACTTCAAAACCCCAATCAGTGTTTGGCTTATATCCCATAAAAAGTAAATATTTTGCACTAGTTGCCAGCGCATCAGCTAGCGAGGTATGAGGATTTATTTCTCCATCATTATCGCCATCACTTCTATGTTTTATCAGGGCAGAAGCTATTATTTGAGTATGCCCAATCGCCCCGGCCCAAGAGCCGACCAGCCTATCTGAACTCCACCCATAATCTTGAACTAGCCTAAGGGCTGCAATAAATTCTTGCGCATCTTGTTTGTGCCTTATGCGGTGCTGATAGAGCAAAGTTGCAAGTGAGGGGATTATTGGCTTTATTAAATTTTTATGGCCAAGCACCGCTCCATAATCAGTTTCCATGCCCCAAATTGCCCCTAAGATTGCAGGATCAACACCATATTTTAGTTTTATCTGCTCAAATAGTTTTGAGTTTTTACTCATTGCTATTCTACCACGAGTAATGCGTGACTTTGAAACTCGCTTAGCCATATATGTCCAAATTGGGGTTGTAAATTCTGGCTGAGAGCGAACTAGATTTGGTATGGACCTATCTATTGAAAGGTTTTTTGTTGCTCTTTGATAAGTGCTTTTATGAATTCCAGCCTGTGTTGCTACTTGTTCAAAGCTTTTAAGAAATTCATTAAATGATTGAGATGGTTTTGCTGGTTGGGCAAAAACATGAGAGGGGAGTAATAATAAAAAGAGCATCAATATTATATTGAACAGTCTTTTTACTAGCATGAAACTATCCTATCTATTTCGTAGCATTAAATGTTTTTCCCACAAATATGCTGACTTTATGATTTTTCTAAGATCATCATTCTGGGGCTGCCAATCTAGCAATGAGCGAAGCCTTTGACCATTAGCGATCACTGCTGCGGGGTCTCCTGCTCGGCGTGCAACTTCATTTACTTTGAAATCAACATTTGAAATAGATTTCATATTTTCAATTACTTCACGAACTGAGTAGCCAGTGCCATAACCACAATTTAATATTGTGCTTTTGCCGCCATTCCGTAAATATTTTAGCATAAGAGCATGGGCATTAACTAGATCGCTTACATGGATATAATCACGTAAACATGTACCATCTGGTGTATCAAAATCATTGCCATAAATATCGATATGATCTCGTTGTTTAAGGGCAGTTTGCGCCGCTACTTTTATTAAATGTGTTGCATTTGGTGTTGATTGTCCAATATTTCCAGCACTATCAGCACCCGCTACATTAAAATAGCGCAATGCGCCAAATGTAATTGGGTGCGCATCACTTACGTCTTTTAACATTAATTCACTCATTAGTTTTGAGCGACCATAAGGGGAAATTGGGTTTAATATTGTTTCTTCACTAACTGGCTCGTTACCCACCATGCCATAAACGGCGGCAGTTGAAGAAAATACAAAATGCTTTACTTTGCCTTTTATTGCAGCCTCTAAAAGATTACGAGTTACTGCCGTATTATTCTTATAATATTTAAGAGGGTTCTCAACAGATTCTGGAACGATAATTGAGCCAGCAAAATGAATGATTTCATTGATATCATGTTGTTTGATTATGCTTGTAACGAGGTCAATATCACCAGCCTCACCTTTAATGAATTTTGCCCTCTCATCAATAGCCCAATCAAATCCAGTACTAAGATTATCTAACACAATCACTTGCTCATTGGCTTTAGTTAATGCCAATACCATGTGAGATCCGATATAACCTGCTCCGCCAGTTACTAAAATCGCCATTTTTAATCCTAACTTTAAGGTTGGATGTTATTTATTCTCCTATAAGCATAATAGTTAGATATTTAGATAGGCTTACTTTAGTATATTAAATTGAATTTAGTCGGAGCGAATTGTGAATAATAAAGTTAAAATAGCGGTTTTTCCTGTAGCGGGTCTAGGCACTAGGTTTTTACCTGCAACAAAATCAATGCCAAAAGAAATGCTCACGGTTGTTGATCGTCCATTAATTCAATATGCAGTTGATGAAGCTCGTGAAGCTGGAATTGAGCATTTTGTGTTTGTTACTGGGCGAAATAAAGGAGTTATTGAAGATCATTTTGATCGTCAATTTGAACTTGAAACAACTCTTTTTGAGCGGGGGAAAACCAAAGAACTTAAAGAATTGCAAAAGGATTTACCAAAGCCGGGACAAACTAGTTTCACACGTCAGCAAGAGCCATTAGGGCTTGGTCATGCAGTGTGGTGCGCTCGTGATATTGTTGGTGATGAGCCATTTGCTCTATTATTGCCTGATATGCTTATCAAGGCAGAACCGGGTGTTTTGAGCCAAATGATGGGGGCTTATAATGAAAATGGTGGAAATATAATTGCGGTTGAGGAAGTTGATAAGAAAGATGTTTCCTCTTATGGGGTTGTTGGGCGAGGCGCTGGCTTAGATGAGGGTTTTATTATTAATGAAATGATTGAAAAACCAGACCCAAAAGACGCTCCCTCAAATCTCATAATTTCTGGGCGCTATATTTTACAGCCAAGAATTTTTGATTTGCTTTCAAGCCATACTAAAGGTGCTGGCGGTGAAATACAAATTACTGATGCAATGCAAGCCTTGATGAAAGAACAGCAGTTCACTGGAGTGAAATTTAAGGGGCGCACATTTGATTGCGGCTCAAAAATTGGCTTTTTAAGCGCAAATGTTGCTTATGCTCTTGATAGGGAAGAACTTTCAGAAGAATTTAGAAAAGAGCTTGCTATATTATTATAAATTATCGTGAATAGGTGAGGCCAAATTCAACTCTATGGCTATCGCGTTTTCCTATTGTGCTAGAATCAGCGATATTATAGGTATAATCGCCATTTAAGCTGATATATTTGTTAAAGGCATAATCAACACCAACACCGGCTGAATAACTTCTTTCAATGTCGTCTATTCCAACATAACTTGCCCAATTTCCTCTAGCGTTTGCCCTCGCCCTCAGCCAATCATTAACTTGATAAGAAGCTAAAACTCCAAGCGTATAGCCGACTTTAAGTGATGCTCCACTACTTGGGTCAGGTGTTGTAATGTTGCTGGCAAAATTTGTTGAAACATTAAGTCCTGTAGAATTTCTATATGTGATATTTGCATCTATAATTGCAGCAGGGCTGTCGCTTAATGTTGCGCTGTCAAACTGGTTAAGGGCATAGCCTGCTGAAATATCTGCTAATATAACATCGCCCCAATTACCGCTAAGTCCTGCTCGCCCATTTAGCGCCCAATTATTTTGCGTTGTGGTTAGGCCTATTGTTGATATTTCATCAAAAATATTACGCTGAGCGGATAAATCGACATAGGCATTAATAATTGGAGTGATTTCTTGGGTTAAACGAAGGCCTGCGAGATAGGAGTTGCGATTTCTGGCGCTATTATCTTGCCATAGGCCAGTGCTCATTTGTGTTGTGGAATATGTATCGCGATTATAACCTAAGCGCAATGCACCTGTTAATTTGCCAAATTCTCTAATTATTGCAGCATTGGTATTTATGTTTAGCATTGAGGGAGGGGTTTTAATATTGCTGGCAAGGTTTAATGAATTTACGTCTTCTTGAGAAATTGCTACATTTGCATCAAATGTTAGCGAGGTTTCACGATCAAATTTAAAAGTGCCATCTAGGCTTGTTGCTATTGATGAGAAGCTAAATTCGCTATCGCTTGTTTTAACAAGATTGGCCTGAGCTCCTAGATTATAAAGTCCATTACGGTTTTGATGAGATAGACTTATTGCTGGTGTTAGAATTGTTTCAAAACGCTCACCATTATAATCTTTGCGATATGCACCTTTTAATGAAACGCTCCAATCTAACTTAGTGTTTGGGGCAAATAAGTTACTTTGATAATCTATATTATTATTGTGCACTGGTATTAGTGTTAACGGGTTTTGGTTTGTGCGAGTAGCTATATTTGGGTGTACGATATTTTTTGAATATTTTTGATTATTTATTTGCGGAGCGCTTTTTGGAGAAGGATATTCTCCTAGTTCTTCACCAACAACTAGACCACCACAAGTTGCAGGATAATAACAACCTGTTTCATAAGAGCCACGTAATAGGTCTGGATTGTTACTGGCTGAGCCATCGCCATTATAGATAATATCTGCACTTAAAGCTGGAGTAGCACCTGCACATAAAATTAGCGATATAATTTTGATGTGCTTTTTATTTAATTTAGTAGCCATAAATAAACCAGTACATTGAGAGAAATTGCTCAAATCGTCAGAACTTGGTTATATAAAAGACTTATTATACTTAATATTCCTTAAATTTATTGGCTATGGGTGCAAAATAGTTGCAAATAATTAACCTTGTTACTTAACAGCACATTATTCCTATTTTGTCATGATGGGTGCAATTATTTCTTTTTTTGGTTGAGGAGCTATGGCGATGGATCTAGCTACGATTATAGGCATTATTGCAGGTGCAGGATTTATAACGATTGCTATTCTAATGGGTGGCTCTTTTTCACAATTTGTTGATGGGCCATCTGTGTTAATTGTGTTTGGCGGTGGTCTAGCTGTTACTTTAGTACGCTTTCCGCTTTCTGGGGTGCTTAGTGCATTTAAGATAGGTGGCAAGGTAGCTTTTGTGCATAAAAAAGTAGATCCACGTGAATTGATAGATAATATTGCTGAGATGGGTGATATTGTTCGCCGTTCTGGCCCTTTGGGTCTTGAAACTATTGAGTTAGATGATGAAAACCTGAAAAAAGGTGCGCAATTTATTGCTGATGGATATGATAGTGGTTTTATTCGTGAATCTATGGAATTGGCACGTGATCAATTATTAACTCGCCTTCAAGAGGGGCAACGTGTTTTCAAATCACTTGGAGATGCCGCACCAGCCTTTGGTATGATTGGAACGCTTGTTGGCTTAGTGCAATTATTGGCCAATATGGATGATCCCGGAGCGATTGGCCCTGCGATGGCGGTTGCCTTGCTTACCACGCTTTATGGTGCGGTTTTGGCAAACCTAGTTTGCCTGCCTATTGCCGATAAACTCACATCAAAATTTGATGTTGAAGAGGTCAACCAGACGCTAATTATTGACGGGATTATGTCGGTCCGTGATGGCAAAAGCCCGGCACTTATCCGGGAAATGCTGATGGCATATTTACCCGAAGGTCAAGGAAATGAAGAACTGGCAGAAGCGGCATAAAAGCTAGCGTTTGGAAAAAAGATGGCACGTAAAAAACCAGTAGACGCAGGTATTCCAGAATGGTTAGTAACTTTTGCTGATTTGATGTCCATTCTTGTTTGCTTTTTTGTGCTCATCATTTCGTTTTCAATCCAAGATCAAGAAAAATTACAAGTTGTTGCTGGCTCGATGCGTGATGCGTTTGGAGTATTGGCTATAAACAAGAAATCTGGCGTGATTGAGCGTGATGGCAATCCAGAGCGAGAATTCTTAAAGCAGGTTTCAAATAAACAGATTGAGGCTGAGAGCGATTATTCTCCAATAGATAATGATCAATTTTCGCAACAAGGCTCAGAGGCAAATACTTTTGAGGTTGAAAAGAATGATGTAGAAGTATCAGATCAATTTTCACTAGCCGCTGAATCACTAAAACAAGCTTGGCAAGATATGCCAGAAATAACTCATATTTCAGATAATCTTATTGTTGAGGATACCGAAGAGGGTGTAAACATTATTATTAGTGATCAACAAGCTCGGGCAATGTTTCCTGAAGGGTCAAAATACCCTTTCGAAAGAACACGTAAAGCTATTGCTGCAATGGCCCCAATGCTTGAGAAAATGCCAAATCAAATCCGTATAAGCGGGCATACAGCGGCGGGTATAAAATATACTAATCCACGTTATGGGCGCTGGGAGCTTTCTTCTGATAGAGCAAATTCTGTTCGGGCAATTTTAGAGGAGTTTGGTCTTTCATCAGATAGGATTTACTCGGTTGTTGGAAAGGGCGACGCTGAGCCGTTTTTCCCTAATGATCCTTATTTAGCTTCTAACCAGCGCATATCAATTTTGCTGGTTAAAGAAAAACCACCAGTGCCTATTGAATTAAAACCATAATTAAAGCTGGTCATCTTTTGCAAAAAATTCTAACAATTCCTTAGTAAGAGTTTTTATTGAGGAAATTTAATGGCAAAAGATATAAAAAATATATTATCTAGCTCTCCTATTATTCCTGTTATTGTTCTTGATGATGTAAGTAAAGCAAAGCCATTGGCTAAAGCTCTAGTTGCTGGTGGGTTGCCAGTTATTGAAGTTACCTTGCGCACAAAAAATGCTTTTCAAATCATAGAAGAAATGGCAGCGGTTGAGGGAGCGATTATTGGCTCTGGTACAATCAGAGATTTTTCTATGATGCAACAATCTGTTGATGCTGGTTGTCAATTTATGGTTTCACCTGGTGCGCCTAAAAAATTATTAAAGCAAGCAAAAGATATCCCCATTCCGTTATTGCCCGGAATTGCTAGTGCCACCGAAATAATGGCGGCGTCTGAAATGGGATATAAATATCTTAAATTTTTCCCCGCAGAAGGGCTTGGCGGTGTAAATATGTTGAAGAATTTTATATCTCCATTTCAGGATATTAAATTTTGTCCAACGGGTGGGATTAATGAAAAAAACGCTAAATCCTATCTTACTCTATCTAATGTGATTTGTGTTGGCGGATCTTTTATCACGCCAAAAGAAGCAATTATTGCAGGCGATTTTGAAAGGATAGAAGCTCTGGCAAGAGAGGCCAAGAAATTAGCAAATTAGTTTGTTTTATTTCAAAGACTAAGAAGTTTGATAAAACGATTTAGATTTTTTTGTAATTTCTCTTTTTCTTTGTTGCTTAATTCACCAATAAGCGCCTCATCAAGTTGTTGCCAGTTCGCTACTAGAACATTTGATACCTTAAAGCCTTTTTCGCTTAGGCGGGCGGCTGGTTGGTTTTTATTGCCAATTTCCACTCGTTGCAAAATCTTTATAGCTGCTAGACGATCAAGACGAGAATCAAGAGCTGCTTTATCAAGCGATGTTAAAAGACAAAGATTTTCTTCGCTTTCTCCATCAGGGTTTGACAGAGCAAAAAGAATTGCGTCATCTCCCGGAACTAGCCCATGAGATTGCAATGGTATAAGCATAGCTTGGCGTGCGAGATGCCCCGCATTGATAAGATTATAGATAGTAGTTTTGGCGATAGTTTCTTGCATGAAATAATCATAGATGATTTTTTTTATATGTCGAATGGACATTAAATCTACAGTTAATTTGAAAAAAATGAAAAACCCCGAAAAGCAAACTTGCGGGGTTTTTCTGATTAAAAATAATAGAGTTATTTTTTGTTGATACGGCCATCTAAATAAGGAGCGTAACCGTTAGATTTAGCCAAATAATCAGCTACAACTTCAGCTAGATCTGGACCATAATCATAGACATTTTTCGCGTTCGAAAACATCTTAAATCCATCGCCACCGCTACGAACAAAATTATTAGAAACAACGCCATATTGAGCATTTGGATTAATAGTTACCCAAGTGCCATCTTGCATGACTTGAACATTTCTAACTCGTCCCTCGTTTGGGGCAACAGATTGATCCCAATCAAATTTTAGACCAGCAACTTGTAAGAATCGTCCCTTTACTTCTTCAACTTGGCTAACGCCATTTTCAAGTGCTTCAATTACTGTTTTGCCGCTTACCCAAAAAGTTGAAAGAGTGTTTTGGAATGGGAGCACTTGGAATACTTCTCCCATTGTTACTTCGCCAACATCAATGGAGGCTCTAATACCACCACCATTTTGAATGGCTATAGCAATACCCTGATCTTTAACTCTATCAAGCATTGCATCAGCGATTAGATTGCCCATCTGGCATTCTTTAACTCGGCAATTTGCTCTTTCGCCATCAATAGCATAATTAGCTTTTGCAACAACTTTTTGGCGAATTTCTTCAAGCGGAACTGCCATTTCAGCAACACGAGCTTTTACTGATACTTCTTCAACAACTTCACCGTCCATAATAAGCGGTTCGCCAACTGCCTCAGTAATAATGCCATTATCATCAAAAGTAAGATTTAGCTCACCCAAAAATTTACCATAAGCAAAGGCTGAAACAATAGCAGTATCGCCAACCATTGTAGGATAAGGGCCTTCTGCTTTATCTGAAACATTTGATAGGTAAGTATTTGAGTGCCCACTAACTATAACGTCAACGCCTGTGGTTTTTGCAGCTACTTCTTTATCAACATCAAAACCAGAATGAGAAAGAACAACGATTTTGTTTATTCCTCTTGCGGTTAATTCATCAACTTGTGCTTGCACAGAGGCTATTGGGTCAAAGAAAGTAATATTTGCACCGGGACTAGCAAGCTCATCTGTATCTTGTGGGGTTAGCCCAATAATACCAATTCTTGCAGTGCCGCTTCGTATGACAGTATATTTTTTCAGGATATCACTTAATTCAGGCTCATTGCTAACATCGGCATTTGACATAACAACTGGGAAATTTACGTTTTGCATAAATTCACGTAACACTTTTGGCCCGTCATCGAATTCATGATTGCCAACAGTCATAGCATCATAACCAAGCTCGTTCATCATTTCTGCGGTAAACTTGCCTTTATAATATGTATAAAATAATGTGCCCTGAAACTGATCTCCGCCATCAACTAAAATAGAATTTTCTGCTCTAAAGCGAGCGTTTTTAATAGCAGTTTCAAGCCGTGCAGAGCCGCCAAAACATTTTCCCTCTTCGTTATCTGCGCTTGAGCAAGGGCCATTAAATCTACTGATTGGCTCAAAACGAGCGTGGAAATCATTGGTGTGTAAAATAGTTAGCTTATAGTGTGCAAGCACTGGTGAAGCGCTAAGCCCTACTAAGGCTATTGAGCCTAATAGAGCCGATTTAAGTAGGTTTTTCATAATTGTCTCCCTGTTATGAACTTTAATGTGAACCTTTTTGATTCTAGTTCTAAAGTTAGCTTAGACAATATATCGCTCACAATCTAGTGATGTAGGATAATGAAATGATGCGGTTAAGAACTATTATCTCCTTAACGAGCTTGCACAAAGCCATATTGCTACCTACATTGAATGGATACTTAAATTAAAAATGTGATTCTATTAGGTAGCTTTGTTTTAGGGAGAAAAAAATGGACGGATTTTCAATTACTCTTATCGCATTAGCAATTTTGCTAATATTGGTATTATTTGCTGGCGCAAAAGTTGTGCCGCAGGGTTATAATTTTACTATCGAAAGATTTGGAAAATATACTCGCACCCTAAGGCCGGGGCTTAACCTGATTATTCCTTTCATTGATAAAATTGGGCGTAAGCTAAATATGATGGAGCAGGTCTTGGACGTTCCGCACCAAGAAGTTATTACTCGTGATAACGCAACGGTCACTGCGAACGGCATAAACTTTTTTCAAATTTTAGATGCGGCAGAAGCGGCTTATGAGGTTTCGAACCTTGAACATGCCATTCTTAATCTTACCATGACTAATATTAGAACGGTTATGGGATCTATGACTTTGGATCAATTACTATCGAACCGTGATGAAATAAATGAGCGCCTTTTAACAGTGGTTGATGCGGCGGTTTCTCCTTGGGGAGTGAAAATCACTCGTATTGAGATTAAAGATATTGATCCGCCAAAAGATATTGTGGCCTCGATGGCACGCCAAATGAAGGCGGAACGTGAGAAGCGTGCGACAATTTTAGAATCAGAGGGTGCACGACAAGCTGAAATTTTACGGGCAGAAGGCGATAAATTAGCACAAATTCTTGAAGCTGAGGGTCGTAAAGAAGCAGCTTTTAGAGATGCGGAAGCACGTGAGCGCCTAGCCGAAGCTGAAGCAAAAGCTACCACTATGGTTTCTGAAGCGATTGCGGTTGGCGATGTGCAAGCGATAAATTATTTTGTGGCTAATAATTATATTAAGGCGCTTGAGAGCATTGCAAAATCACCCAATCAAAAAGTCTTAATGATGCCTATTGAAGCGGCAAATGTAATTGGGGCGATTGGCGGTATTGCTGAACTTGCTAAAGAAGCATTTAGCGATGAAACTAAGACAAAATCAAAACGTGCTGGCTCTCGCACTCCAACCACGGGTAAATCATAGGAGGCACTAATGGATTTGTTTGCTTTTTTTGCGCAATATGGTGCTTGGTCATGGATTGTTGGTGGGTTAATTATTCTAGCGCTTGAATTAATTGTACCGGGTGGCATATTTATCTGGCTTGGCGTTGCAGCCATTGCAACAGGGCTTGTGGTTTTAGTATTGCCAATAGGCTTTGCGGTGCAGTGGGTGCTTTATGGTGTTTTGGCGTTGTCTGGCATTATCCTATGGCTAAAATTTGGTCGTAAAGCTATGAATAGCAAAACGGATAGTCCATTTTTAAATAAACGTACTGAGCGATTTGTTGGCCGTGAGGCAGTGCTTGGAGAGGCAATTCATCAGGGGTTTGGCCGAGTGAAAATGGACGATACTACGTGGCGAGTATCAGGTGATGATTTACCTAAAGGAGCACGTGTGAAAATTATTGGGCATGAGGGTGTTGTTCTAAAGGTTGAAGCCGTAAAATAGGGTTGATTTTTCTCTTATATATTTTTCTTGGCTTTATTGTGTGATTGAGGGATAATGTTTGAATTATGTTCAATCGGTTTTCTGCAATATTTTTGATATGTTTTTTGGGTGTGCTTTCGCCTGCTAGTGTTTTTGCGCAACAAAGAATAGAAATAGCTCAAAATAGCTCACCAAATTTGTGGGATTTATTATTTGGCCCACAAAAAAAACAGGTCGCTCCTAAAAAAAATAAAAATCCCACCGTACGAAGAACTGCACCTAATGTTATTAGTGCGCCTCCTGTAAAAGTTGAAACTGCAAAAGCAATTGATGCCACTAGACTAATGGTAATAGGAGATTCGCTAGCAGTTGATTTGGCTAAATCCCTTACTCGTTTTTATGTTGACGATCCTAATTTGATAATTATCTCCAAAGGAGTTGGATCTTCGGGATTTGTTCGGGATGATTTTTATGATTGGAGTGAAGCGCTTAGAAATGAAATAGAGTTAGATAGTTTTGATATTTTAGTGGTTTTTATGGGGATTAATGACAGGCAACCATTAATGGTTGATCAAAAAAGTGCTAAGCCATTAAGCGACGCGTGGCGGGGGGCTTATACTCAGCGACTATCAGAATTTTTAAATCAATTAACAAGTGCTAATAAGCCAGTAATTTGGTTAGGAATGCCGCCAATGGCACCGCCAAAATTTTCGGCATCACTTGCACAAATTTCAGCGTTACAAAAATTAGCAAGTTTTTCAGCTGGGGCTGATTTTATAGATATTTATGAGCGTTTTACAGATGAGAATGGGAAATATATTTCTAGAGGCCCAGATATAAGCGGGCAACAAGTGTTAATGCGTAAGTCTGATGGCATACATTTTTCACGAGCAGGTTCTGATAAATTGGCTTTTTATGTTAATCAATCTTTGAAGGGTTTTTATCGTAGTGGAACGATTAGCCTAGCAATTATTGATCCGCTTGAGGGAACTGATGCTGGAGCGTTACAGCGCTTGCCATTTCAAGGGTTAGGGCAACTAAGATTGTTGCAAGTGGCAGGAGCTGCTCTAACAATTTCAAAGGAAGCTCAAAGGGCAAGCGAGTTATTGCTTGGCTTAGAAATAGCTCCTGCTCCTAGCAATATTAATTTTTCTAATGCTCCGCTTGGGCGAGTTGATGCTTTTGTTGAACTAAAAGAATAGAGCCTTTTATAGCGGTAAATCAGTTCTGCCCATTAGGTCTAAATCAATGGAGCGGGCGGCTTGGCGTCCCTCTCTTATTGCCCAAACAACTAATGATTGCCCACGCCGCATATCACCTGAGCAATAGATATTATCAATAGAAGTTTTATAGGTAAATTCATCTGCTAATAGGTTTTTGCGAGCGTCTAAATCTGCTCCTAATTCTTCAAGCAGGCCTGCAAAAATTGGATGAGCAAATCCGATAGCCATTAATACTAAATCAGCTTTTATATTAAATTCTGTTTCTTTAATTGCTTGGCGTTTTTCGTCAACTTTAGTGCATTTTACAAAAGAGGCCTGCCCATTATCATTGCCAATTATTTCCATTGTTGCGGTTGAAAATTCTCTGATTGCCCCCTCGGCTTGCGAAGAAGAGGTGCGCATTTTTATTGCCCAAAAGGGCCAAGAAGATAATTTATCTTCTTTAATTGGAGGTTGTGGGCGAATATCTAATTGCGTTACTGCAATAGCGCCTTGACGAATAGCAGTTCCAACACAATCTGATGCAGTGTCGCCGCCGCCAATCACTACTACATGTTTATTGGCAGCACTAATTGGCTGAATATGGCTAACATCTTCATTTTCATTTATGCGGTTTTGTAATATTAGATAAGGCATAGCAAAATGCACGTTTGACAGCTCAGCCCCTTTGCAGCCAACTTCACGTGGGTGTTCTGATCCACCGCATAAAAGCACCGCATCATGGTTGTCTTGTAGCATTTTTAATGAGCGGGTTACGCCAATATTTTCATTAAAATGAAAGATAACACCCTCTGCTAATAATTGCTCAATACGAAAATCAATATGGTGTTTTTCTAGTTTGAAATCAGGAATGCCGTAGCGCAAAAGACCGCCCGGTTTTGCTTCACGCTCGAAAATATGCACTTCGTGCCCAACTCTGGTTAATTGTTGTGCTGCGGCAAGACCTGCAGGGCCAGAGCCAACTATTGCAACTTTTTTACCTGTTGCTTTTTTTGCAGGGCGGGGGATAACCCAGCCGTTTTTTATAGCATTATCAGCTATTGCTTGTTCAATAGTTTTTATTGAAACAGGGCTATCTTCTAGGTTAAGCACACATGCTTCTTCGCACGGGGCGGGGCAGATACGGCCAGTAAATTCGGGGAAATTATTGGTTGAATAAAGCGAGCGAGTAGCTTCTTCCCAATTTCCATTATAAATTAAATCGTTCCAATCTGGTATTTGATTATGAACAGGACAACCAGTATCGCCATGGCAATAAGGCACACCACAATCCATGCAGCGAGCCGCCTGATCAAGAATGCGGCTTTTTGACATAGGAATAGTAAATTCGCCCTGATGGCGTATTCTATCGGAAGCTGGTTCTTTTCGATTTTGCTCACGATCAATTTCTAAGAAGCCTGTTATTTTACCCATTTTTTTTGGCTCCTATTTTTAAGTTTATTTTGTTTTCTTTGTTCCATTTCTCTAATGGCGCGGGCATATTCAACGGGCATTATTTTTACAAATTTAGAGCGAAAATTGAGCCAATTATCAAGCATGTTTTTTGCCAAAGTTGAGCCAGTATAATGCACGTGGTTTGATAATAATTGCTGTAATCTTTCGTCGTCATGGCGTGACATATCGCCCGATATATCAACTCTTCCGTGCCATTCGAGATCGCCGCCATGATGGTGAAAGCGGCGCATGAGATCTTCTTCTTCAAGCACAGGTTCAAGGTCAACCATTGTTAGGTTGCACCTATTTTCAAATGTGCCGTCCTCATCAAATACATAGGCAATGCCGCCCGACATGCCAGCGGCAAAATTGCGCCCAGTATTGCCAAGTATAACCACGATGCCGCCAGTCATATATTCGCAACCATGATCGCCAGTGCCTTCAACTACCGCAATAGCACCAGAATTACGAACGGCAAAACGCTCCCCCGCATGACCCCTAAAATAACATTGCCCAGAGGTTGCGCCATAAAGAACAGTATTGCCAATAATTATGGATTGCTCAGGAATGATATTAGTATCTTGAGGGGGGCGAACAATAATACGCCCTCCCGAAAGACCTTTACCAACATAATCATTGGCCTCTCCTTGCAAATCAAAAGATATTCCCTTGCTTAAAAATGCGCCAAAACTTTGCCCCGCAGTGCCCTTAAAATTAACTGAAATTATATCATCACTTAAATTTTCATTTTCATGCGACTTAATAAATTCTCCCGATAACATTGCGCCCGTTGAGCGATTTAATGACTTAATCGACATTGCAATTTTTACTGGCTGCTTATTTTTTAGAGCTGGCTTTGCTTGTTTAATTAACTCCCTATCAAGCACGTCATCAATTTCATGATTTTGCAAAATTGAGTGATGGATTGTATTGTCTTTTGCTGGTTTTGGCTTAAAGAATAATTTTGCTAAATCCAAACCTTGCGCTTTCCAGTGATCGCTTAATTTATGCTGGCTTAAAAGATCAGAGCGCCCGACAAGCTCAGTTAGGGTTTTTGCGCCCATTTCGGCCATAAGAATACGCAATTCTTCAGCTACAAAAAAGAAATAATTAATGACGTTTTCTGGTGTGCCAACAAATCGTTTGCGTAAAACTGGATCTTGCGTTGCAATGCCTACGGGGCAAGTGTTCAGGTGGCATTTGCGCATCATAAGGCAGCCAGCGGCAATTAGCGGAGCGGTGGCAAAACCAAATTCATCAGCGCCAAGCAAAGCCCCCATTAAAACATCACGCCCTGTTCTTAATCCGCCATCAACTTGTAATACTATTCTTGAACGTAAATTATTCATCACCAAAGTTTGGTGGGTTTCTGCTAGGCCAATTTCCCATGGCGAGCCTGCATTTTTAATTGAGGTGAGGGGTGATGCACCCGTTCCGCCATCATAACCAGAAATTGTTATATGGTCAGCTTTTGCTTTAGCAACCCCTGCCGCAACCGTGCCTACCCCAACTTCTGAAACTAGTTTTACTGAAATATCTGCAATAGGATTGACGTTTTTAAGGTCATAAATTAATTGCGCTAAATCTTCGATTGAATAAATATCATGGTGGGGGGGAGGAGAAATAAGCCCAACTCCCGGAGTTGAATGACGAGTTTTAGCAATTACCCAATTTACTTTATGACCCGGTAATTGCCCCCCTTCACCCGGCTTTGCCCCTTGTGCAACTTTTATTTGAATCATATCGGCATTAACCAAATATTGCGTGGTTACGCCAAAGCGCCCTGAGGCAACTTGTTTGATTGCAGAGCGCATTGGGTTTTGCGAACCGTCTGGCAATGGCTTAAAGCGTTCAACATCTTCTCCGCCCTCCCCAGTATTAGATTTTCCACCAATTTTATTCATGGCAATGGCAAGGGTTGAGTGCGCCTCGTGTGAAATTGAGCCATAAGACATAGCGCCAGTTGAAAAGCGCCTTACAATTTCGCTAGCTGGCTCGACCTCGTTTATATCTATTGCTTTATTTAGCTTCCTTACATCAAATAAAGAGCGAATATTAAGGGCTCTTGAGTTTTGTGAATTTATTTCTTTTGCAAATTCATTATAGTGATTTTGTGCCTTTTCATCTAAATCACCCTTAAAGCGAACGGCATGTTGTAAATTTACTATCGCCTCAGGTGTCCACGAATGAGCCTCGCCACGCATTCTAAAAGCATATTCTCCACCCGCTGTTAAAGTGCGTTTAAGAATAGCGTTTTCACCAAAAGCTAAGCTATGGCGACGCACCGTTTCAATAGCTACTTCGTCAAGTCCAACCCCTTCAATAGAAGTTGGTGTGCCAAAAAAGAATCTATCAACAAATTTTTGATTTAGGCCAACTGCATCAAAAACTTGAGCGCCGCAATAGGATTGAAAAGTTGAAATGCCCATTTTTGACATGACTTTTAATAGGCCTTTACCAATCGCTTTAATGTAGCGCTCAACAACTTCATATTTATCAACCTCTGGCGGAAATTGCTTTTCTGAATGCATTGCGGCTAATGTTTCAAAGGCAAGATAGGGATTAATAGCCTCTGCGCCATAGCCAGCAAGCACTGCAAAATGATGAATTTCACGTGCTTCGCCTGTTTCAACAACTAGGCCAGATGAGGTTCTTAAACCTTTTCTTATCAGATGATGGTGCACTGCCGCAGTTGCTAATAGGGCAGGAATTGCAATGCGGGTTTCTTGCACTAATCTATCAGAAAGAATGATGATATTATAGCTGCCCATAACAGCTTTTTCGGCCTTTTGACAAAGCTCTTTTAGCGCCTCATCCATGCCTTTTGCGCCCTTTTGCGCATTATAAGTAATATCAAGAGTTTTGGCTTGAAATTGATTATCGCCAATTTCAGAAATAGTGCGGATTTTTTCTAAATCTTCATTGGTTAGAATTGGTTGGCGAACTTCTAATCGCTTAAGATTTGAAAGGCCTTTTAGATCAAAAATATTGGGGCGTGGGCCAATGAAAGAAACTAGCGACATCACTGATTCTTCACGTATCGGGTCAATCGGCGGATTTGTTACTTGTGCAAAATTTTGCTTGAAATAAGTATAGAGCAATTTTGATTTATTAGAGAGAACAGAAATTGGGGTATCTGTTCCCATTGAGCCAGTGTTTTCTTGCCCTGTTGTGGCCATTGGCGACATTAAAAGTTTTAGATCTTCGTGTGAATAGCAAAATGCTTGCTGTCTATCGAGCAACATTTCTGAAGACTTGGGAGCTTTAGCGCTAACTTTTGGTAAATCTTCAAGTACAATTTGTGTTTGGCTTAGCCATTTTTCATATGGATATCTTGTTGCAAGAGTTTTTTTAATTTCATCATCAGAAATAATGCGCCCCTCTTGTAGATCAATTACTAACATTTTACCCGGTTGCAAGCGCCACTTATTGATGATTTCGCTCTCAGCAATATCAAGAGTTCCAGCCTCTGAAGCTAATACTATTAAATCATCTTTGGTGCTATAATAACGTGCTGGGCGCAGACCGTTTCTATCAAGAGTTGCAACAATATAACGACCATCACAAAGTGCCATTGCGGCAGGCCCGTCCCATGGCTCCATCATAACGGCATGATAGGCATAAAAATTTCGCCGTTCTTCATCCATTAAAGGATTATTTGTCCAAGCCTCTGGAATTAACATCATAGCCGCATGGGGCAGAGAATATCCACCACGAACCAAAAATTCTAATGCATTATCAAAACATGCAGTATCGGATTGGCCTTCATAAGAAACTGGCCAAATTTTTGATATGTCCTCGCCAAATAATTCTGATTTTACTGAGGCTTGGCGGGCTGCCATCCAGTTAACATTGCCACGTATTGTGTTGATTTCACCATTATGAGCGGTGAGGCGATATGGGTGTGCTAATTTCCACGATGGGAAAGTATTAGTTGAAAAACGCTGATGCACTAAGGCTAAAGCTGAGATAAAATCTTTATCGTGCAAATCAGGATAGAATGCACCAAGCTGATAGGCTAAAAACATGCCTTTATAAATGATTGTTCGGGCAGAAAAAGAAACGAAATAAAATCCAGTATCGCTAAATGTTTGTGGGAGTTGTTTATAAATAGCATTTGATATTTGTTTTCTAGCGGTTAGCAATTTGCGCTCAAATGTCTCTATTCTCATTAAAGATGGACGTGCGATAAATGCTTGCTCAATAATCGGTTGAGAGGCAATTATGGTTTTCGAAAGACAAGAATTATCAAATGGAACAGTACGCTCGCCTAAAAATTCTAATCCCTCTTCTTTTAAAGTGGACTTAAAAATCTTATTGCATTTATCTCGTAATTTTTTATCTGATGGATAAAAAATCATCGCAATGGCATATTCACCCTCGCCAGTTAGATCAAAATCAACGGATTTTTGAAAAAAGTCATGTGGGATTTGCACTAACATACCAGCGCCATCACCCATTAAAGGATCTGCACCAACCGCACCACGATGGGTGAGGTTTTCAAGCATTTCTAACCCTTTTTCAACAATGTTGCGTGACCCTATGTTTTTTACATTGGCAATAAAACCTACACCACAAGAATCATGTTCATTTGCGCTATTATATAGGCCTTGCGTTTGGTTTTTTGTGTTAATGCTCACTTTTTTACCCTTGTTGATATGTAGTTTAACTCAATTTTGGGTTTAATTCATGCAAAAAATACTGCTTTCCCAAATATTAGGCATTATTATCAAATGAAATGCTTAGATATCAGATTTTAACTAATTGGACAATAGTGCTGTCCTTTTTTCTGCATTACTAATTTTATTGAGCGCACAATCAAAAAGGGCGCAATCTTTTTAGATTGCACCCTTGATAAAAGAAATTAGAGTTTTGCTACTAATTTACAGATTTAGTTTTCAATTTCTTTTTTACTTCTAATCCGTCATTAATTACTATTTGGCGAGATTTTTTGCTTTCTGGCACTTCGCGTTTTAGTTCAATATTTAACAAACCATTTTCAAGCCTAGCATTTGAAACTTCTACATAGTCGCCTAATTGAAAACCAAGTTCAAAACTACGCTCTGCTATGCCACGATGTAAAAATTCACGATCTTCATTGTCTGTACTAGGTTCTTTTGCGCCTCTTATTGATAGTGAATTTTCTTTTGTTTCAATAGAAATATCATCAATGGAAAATCCTGCAAGGGCTATTGATACCAGCCAAATGTCGTTCTCGATTAGTTCGATATTATAGGGGGGATAGGATTTAGTTTCTTGTCCAACAAGATTATCAAGACTATCAAATAGACGATCAAACCCTACCGTTGAGCGAAGAAATGGTGAAAAATCTAAATTTTGCATATGTAAGTTCTCCTTCATGTTTTGAGCAACTTCAGTTTTTCCTATTTGCGCTCCCTTAAAGGCAAGCGAAAACAGCGTGCTTGATTGAAATGTAGGTATGTTAGATTTTGTTTCAAGGGTTGGCTCTTTTTTTCTTGCCGCCGTTGGTCGCTACATTTTCTCTTGCGTTCACGCCACGCAGGCTACCCGACCCCGCCTGTCCGCCGAAGCCTTGGCGTAGGCGGAACACCCCCGCCGTTTATTCTTTTTCCATGCTTACGCTGGTAGGTTTTTTCCGCTCACCACCCTACGCCCTTCGAGCTTCGGGAGGCATGCGCCGCTTGGGCTCTCTCCGCTCATGCCGCTTGGGCTGGTTTTCCTGAATATGAGATGAATGAATATGTAACTATTGGTTCATATTGGTTTTGCTAAATATGTTTTGTGCAATCAAATAAAGCATTTTGCTTTTATGTACGGTCTAAAAGATACCGCAAGCCCCCCGCCGGTATCTTAATAATAAAGCTGGTGCTATTGAATATTCAATGTACCAGCTTTTTTATTGCCTTTATTGATATATTGCTTTTTGGCTATTTCAAAGATAAACAACATAATCTATCAATAAAATTTTATTTTACATTTTAAACACGAGATATTTATGAATATAATTGTTGACCCTAACGGCCCAAGACTTTGCGATGTAGCATCTAGCCCAATACCGCAAGGTGCCAAGGTGAGTTATATGAAAACTAGCGATAATGTTCGTCTTAGATATGCTCTTTGGCGGCCTGTTAATGGTGGTGATAAGGGTACTGTTTGTTTGGTGCATGGGCGCACTGAATTTATTGAAAAATATTTTGAAACTATTGATGATTTTCTCAAGCGTGGTTTTGCTGTTGCGACATTTGATTGGCGTGGGCAGGGGGGATCTGATCGTTTAATTAAAAATAAAAAACTCGGCTATGTTGATCAATTTGATGATTATTTGCTTGATTTGCAAAGTTTTTATGATGAAATTTTAATGCCAGATTGCCCACCGCCCTATTATTTGGTTGGTCATTCTATGGGCGGGTTAGTTGCTTTAATGTCTGGGGCGCGTGATCGCTTGATGTTTGATAGAATGTTTTTATCCGCCCCTATGGTTGAGGTGAAGGGACAGCTAATTTCTATGGCAGGAATGGCAAATGTTGCTGATGCGATTTGCTATGTTGGCTTGGGCAAAATGGCAGCGTCATCAAATAGCAATTTTATGACCAGTGATAAGAAATTTGCTGGAAATAACCTAACTTCAGATTATACTCGCTATATGAAGTCGGTAGATATTTTTAATTCTTCTCCTGATTTAGAAATCCTAGCGCCAACCTTTCGCTGGGCGGCATCGGCGTTTCGTGCCATGGCTTATGTTGAAAGTGATGATTTTCCAAAAAAAGTAAATGTACCCGTATTAATGTTAGCCGCCGCTCGTGATGAAGTTGTATCAAGCGCTGCTATTGAGCATTTGGGCCTAAGCATGAGAGTTGGCAGGCACGCAGTTATTGGGGCTGCACGACACGAATTATTCATGGAGAATGATGATATTAGAGCGCAGGTATTTGCAGCTTTTGATGCTTTTGTGACTGAGCAGACCAAGTAATGGTTAAATTGTTTAACTAGTTAGTTGTTTTGCTTGCCGCAATGTAACATGCGGTACGGTGCAAGAAGGACAATCTTATTGAGTAATGTTAAGGGTGAAAAAAGGTTTTATAACGACTATTCAAATTCTTCTTGAGATGGTAGCAAAAATGAAATGTTAAGATGTTTATGAAAACTGGGGCGTACTAGGGTTTATTCTTCACAAAGCGCATCAAATTTAGCAATAAATGCTTTTTGCAGATTTTTATCTATTTTTAGCTCTTCTTCATAATTTTTTATATATTGTTCAAAAGCTGATTGAAGATTGTTTCGGTATAATATTTTTTCTTGGTTACTGCCACTCCAGCTAATTATCGCATCAGAATTAGATTTGGCACGAATCTTCCATCCCCCCTTGGTGCGAGCATCATGTAACAAAGCACACCTGACATCACTATAAAAACTATCTGTTTTATCAGTTGAGCTAAAACCTGCATTGAATGGTTCGTTATTTTTAAGGAACTTTTTGAAAATTTTAGCACTACTGACATAGTTCTCATTTATTATGATTTTTCCTGAACAGCCTTCTTGAGAACAGTCCTTTGTTTTTAGCTCCTCGCATATAACGCCATCACGAATTGACGCCAAAAATTCTATTAAGCTACATTGCAAGGCAACGATAGAAAATCCTTCTCCCTCGTTTTTGCCGTGTTTTTGTAAGAGTCTGATGGGTTCAAAATACCTTGTTTTAATTCTTGTAACGAAGAATGTTTTATAGGCCTGCTCCCAGTTCTCTGGCTTGCCTACTTCAAGGGTTTTTTTCATCGCTTTCCAATCTGCAACGCTGTGATGTCCTGCAATTTTCATATCCCAACCCCCTTTTATAAAAACATCGCCCCAACTCTCTCTCAATAAGCATAGCGCTTTCTCATTCCGCTCATTATCGGGGTCACGATCAGCTTGAATTGCCACTAAATTGGCTAAATAAGCAGCTGGCAAACTCGATTGTACGGCGCCCCATAAAATCAACTGTTTATACCAACTATATGGTCTTAATTTTCTCCCAGTTGCCCCAGACTTAGCAAAATATGTCGTGGTTTCTATTTCATTATTATCTGACTGTACGACAACAAAATCGTCTATTCTTGTATAGCCGTTTCCTTCTGCTTTATCTAACTTGGATCGCTCCTTTGCATCTATCTGGAAAAGAGCGCCATATAATTTTTTGGTGCTATATTGATTTTCGACAATGGTTGCTTTTCCAGAACAATCTTTGCTGCGTTTGTTAAAACTCAATTCATAACCGCAAACATAGGCTGAAGAGATATATTCAGCCGATTCGCAGCGTTCTTTTAATCGCTCCAAAAGCATATTCGAGCCGTAAGCGAAGTATGTGAATTTTTTCATTAATTATAGTAGCATAGGTTTAGGTGTTCTGAATACCGTTCTTGATACATTTCTTCATTCCTCTAGTTTCATCCTGCTAAAAGGCTTCTCAATATTTATTACCGTACCGTACGTTACAGTACGGCAAATGTAGCAAGAAATGCGTGAATGAATTAGCGAACTAGTTCGAGAATGACAGGGGTGGCTGTTATTGCCCTAAGCTAAATGCTTATGCAAAATTTCTAGCGCCTCGTCTAACAGTTCGAGAGTAGCGGCGGCGATTATGTTTCCTCCATTATGAGCGCTCTTTTTGTTCCATGTGCAAACTACTGCACCTGAATTTTCTATGATGGCAATCAGTGGCGCAATATCGCATTGCTTTAGGTCTGGCTCAATTATCAGATCTATTTGCCCCATTGCCAATAGTGCATAGGCGTAACAATCTATTCCATAGCGAGCGAGGCGAACTTTGTTCTCTATTTCATCATAGGCGGCTCTTTGTGCTGGTTTTGCAAAAAGCGCTGGGGTGGTGGTGAACATAATTGCTTCTGATAGATTTTTTGTGTTGCTTGAAATTAGTGGAGTAGTTTTTCCCTGATAAATATACTCAGCCTTTTT
>Ga0256834_1000168_pt1 | contig 45094 bp, 46 predicted proteins | sample 4281140metaG_FD_190536 | JGI IMG/M metagenome (GOLD analysis project Ga0256834, IMG submission 190536) | Hydrothermal vent microbial communities from East Pacific Rise, Pacific Ocean - 4281-140 | ecosystem: Environmental > Aquatic > Marine > Hydrothermal vents | place: Pacific Ocean: East...
CAAGAATTCCTTCAGTTTTAACTTAAAATTATCAATAATACCAAAATAGCAACCAGCAGTAACGAAAACTATTCAAGGCTGAAATGTGAGTTGAAAAATAAACCCCGACTTTATAGACAGACTCTAAATAGAGTAAATTTTATAATATGATATTAAACTTTTAGGGATATTTGTATTTTATTCTTTTTTGTATTTTGACAATATTGATGGGATATATTTCAGAGTCTTATTTGTTAAATGACGAGTTATATTATTCTTTACTTAACTTCGCCACATGTGCCTATATTGGCTGATTTGTGCGTTTTGTAGTTGCCATATTCAAAAAAATAGTAAAAGCTAATGTAAATCTAAAGGTGGTAGGCAAGCTTCGGGCGAAGCCAGATTCTTCGGGCAAAGCCCTCAGAATGACGTAAAGTAAGAACGTCACTCTGAGCATTCCATGCGAAGAGACTCACTTTATGCATAACCCTAACCTAGTTTTTATAAGGATGTGAAAACCTTTACTCATTGTATGAAATATATACTTTAGCAACTATTTTAGCAAAATGGTGAAGTTGAGCTAACTTGCAAAATAACTGGGATAATCACAAACAAATTGAGAAAAATGACTTTGGCTAAATCCATCATAAATTCTATTGAAAAAGAAGGCGTTTATCTTTATCGGTGTTTTGTGCAGCCATAAACCAATGAGCTAAAAACATTTATCACCTTACTAAAAAATCATAAGCAGGTATTACTTGGGCAACCATACCATTTTGCTCAAAACTATCTGTTTGATTTAAGGTAATTATAGTGCCAGTTTTTAGTTTAAAATAGGCAAGTGCTTCAAATATGCCATTTAGTTCACGTTTCATATTATCTTGATTTAACGTATAGCAAACTTGAATGATTTTATGGATTTTTTTATTTTCAAATACAATAAAATCACATTCACCTTTTTCTAAAAAATAGTATATTTCCTTATATGTTCTTCTTAAATGTAAATAAATAAGGTTTTCAAACTTTCGTCCACTGTCTTCAGTAAAAGAGGCAGAATTTATATGAACTAACCCCGTATCTATCGCATAAACTTTTCTGGGGTTTACTAATTGTTTCTTTAGGGAGTAGCTAAATTTTGGCACATAAAAAAACAAGTACGAATACTCTAAATGAGAAAGGTATTCCATAACAGTGCTAGTGGCACCTACCTCAAAAATGGATTTTAATTTATTGCCAGTAATTAACTTAGCGGTATTTGTTAAGAGGTATAGTGCCAGGCGTTGCAGCGTTTTAACATCACGCACGCCATACCTTATAGCTATGTCTCTTATAATGATGTCGTCTAGCAGGTTGATTAAAATATCCTCTTCATTAGTTTTGATATACGCAGGAAATCCCCCTTCATTTAAATAGCGAGATAAGGATTTTTCTGAAAGCGTTAATTTTTTATAAGAGCAAAATTCTTGGTAAGAGAAGGGGAATAATTCTTTAGTAATATGCCTACCAGTAAGCTTTGTTCCTAATTCTTTACTTAGCAATGATGCATTTGAGCCAGTTACTACAACACGGAAACCCTCATCCAGTTTTTGACGAATATACCTTTCCCAACCCTCAATTATTTGTATTTCATCAAAAAACAACACCTTGGTTTTATCATCAGAAATAATTGAATCTAACCTTGTAAAATCAGCCACCTCAAATTCATATAAACGAGTATCTTCAAAATTTAGGTAGAGAGCGAATTTATATTTAGCATATAATAATTGAAAAAGCAATGTGCTTTTGCCACATCTTCTAACCCCAGATAGTATAAGTGCATGCGAGGCTAAAGTTGGAATAACTTTTAAAAGATCTCTTTTTAAACCAGTATCTTTTTGGTCTAAGTTAGCTTTTTGCAGAGCTATTACCTGTTTAAGGCTTGATTTTAGTATCATACAAAAGTGTTTGATGCAAAAATACAAAAGTGTTTGATGTAATCAAACAAAAAAGTAATTTGGGTTATAGGGCATCTCTACTAATTTGCAATGTTTTGAACATAAATTTTGATTTAATAAATCTTTATTGCTCCTTTGAAGCTCGATGATGAAAACGACTACATATTTTAACTATTTCTTTTTTTACTTCAGGAGCAAAGCACCGGGGTTAGAGAAATAGTATATGTAAAAAACTATATAAATCTAAAAGCCCCGATGTATATCGGGGCTTTTTTTATGCGTAAAAATGAACGAAAATAAATTAAAAATAGGAATACAAGGTATAAAAGCAGCATTTCATGATGTGGCAGCACGCCAGTATTTCGGTAATGATAAAATTGAACTAGCTGAATTTAGAGATTTTAGGAGCATGTCTCAGGCAGTGGAAGCAGGCAAAGTGGATTTTGCTATGATGGCCATTGAAAACACGTTGGCTGGTAGCCTATTGCCAAATTATGGCTTGCTAGAACAATATGGACTAAATATTATTGGAGAAGAATATTTGCGAATTCAAATGCAATTAATGGTATTACCCGGAGAAACCTTAAATACTGTAGAGCAAGTAATATCTCACCCCATAGCATTAAGTCAGTGTGGCCAATTTTTGGATGGATACCCGGATTGGAAAATAACGGAAGCAGATGATACAGCAAGTAGTGCTCGGCTTATCTCCAAGAAAAAACTAAAAGGTATTGCGGCTATTGCGAGTAGTTTGGCAGCTAAAACCTATGGGTTAAAGGTTATTGCTCCATCTATCGAAACGAATAAGAAAAACTATACACGTTTTTTAGCTATTTCTAAGCAATCAAACAGTTCGTATAACATAAATAAGGCTTCTCTACGATTAATATTAAGCCATAAACCTGCGGCATTAGCTAAAGCACTGGAAGTAATTGGGAACAAAGGGCTCAATTTATCAAAGATTCAATCGGTGCCAATTATAGGTCAGCCCTACGAGTATGCCATACATTTAGATTTACTTTTTGATGAATTTGAAAACTTCGCTCTTGCAATGAAAAAGTTAAAACCATTGACTTTGAGTTTAAAAATATTAGGCACTTACCTTCAAGGTAACAAACCCATTTTAAGATGATAGCCATAGCAGATAGATTTAAATCGGTGAAGGAGTATTACTTCTCAGTTAAACTGCAAGAGATTGCAAACATGAGATCAGAGGGAAAAAATGTACTTAATTTAGGAATAGGTTCTCCTGATTTACCACCTGATAGAGCAACTATAGATGCCTTAATAAACTCAGCTAATGAATCTGGTAATCATGCGTATCAGCCATACCGGTCGAGCATTGATTTAAGAGAAGCCATGAGTGAGTTTTACAAAAACACCTATAACGTTGAGCTTAATTCTGAATCTGAAGTGTTGCCATTACTGGGCTCTAAAGAAGGTATTATGTACATTTCATTGGCATTTCTAAACCCTGGAGATGAGGTGTTGATTCCGAACCCTGGCTACCCTGCGTATGGTGCCATAACGAACTTAGTGGGAGCAACAGCTCATACTTTTGATCTAATAGAAGCCGATAATTGGAGTCCTGATTTTGATTCTCTTGAACAAAAAGATTTGAGTAAGGTGAAAATTATGTGGGTGAATTACCCTAATATGCCCACAGGCGCAAATTCAACCAAGAAGCTTTTTAGAAAACTAATCGAGTTCGGTAAAAAGCATAATATTTTAATTATAAATGACAACCCCTATAGCTTGGTGCTAAATGATTCTCCACAATCAATTTTAGAAGATGACAAGGAAAAAGAGCATGTATTGGAGCTTAACTCGTTGAGCAAAAGTTTTAATATGGCAGGATGGAGAGTAGGGATGGTTGCTGGCCATGAGCAATATATTAATGCCATCGTTCAGGCAAAAAGCAATGTAGATTCAGGCATGTTTTTACCTGTACAAAAAGCTGCTGCCAAAGCATTATCTCTGCCTCAAGAATGGCATAATGAACGAAATGAGGTGTATGCAAATAGAAGAACTATCGCATTAGAATTATTGACACACCTAAACTGTGAAGTAAAACCAAACCAGGTTGGCATGTTTTTATGGGCAAAATTGCCAACTCATGTTGAATCTGTGCGTGATTTTATAGATGATATATTACATAATACCCACGTGTTTTTAACACCTGGCGAAATATTTGGAACAAATGGAAATCGATTCATTCGTTTATCACTATGCTCCACCGAGCAAGATTTTGAAATAGCTATACAAAGAATTCTAACATGGAAAACAAAGGAGTTGTCGTTGGTATCATAGGCTTAGGCCTCATCGGAGGTTCAACTGCTTTACGATTACGAAAAGTTGGCTTTGCAAATAGAATTGTGGGGGCAGACCATTCGAATAAAAACATAGCAAAATCAATTGAGCTTAATATAGTTGATGAAGGGCTGGAGTTAAATGAGCTAGCTCACCAAGCTGATGTAATTATTGTTGCTATTCCAGTAGATGCTTCTAAAAAACTTATTATTGAACTGCTAAATACAGCTCGTAAAAATCAAATAATTATTGATTTTGGTTCCACCAAATCGAGTATTGCACAAGCAGTTAGAAACCATAAAAACAGAAGTAATTATGTGGCTTGCCACCCTATAGCAGGAACAGAAAATAGTGGGCCAACCGCTGCTTTTGATTCTTTATTTAATGAGAAAGTAAATATTATTTGTGATAAAGAATTGTCTTCTAATAACGCTTTAGATACGGTTTTAGAGATAACATCTCAACTAGGTATGCGCCCTAAGTTTATGAATAGCAAAGAGCACGACCGGCATATTGCTTATGTGTCGCACCTATCTCATATTAGCTCGTTTACCTTAGGCCAAACCGTGTTAGAGGTGGAACCTAACGAAGAAAATATTTTTGATATGGCAGGGAGTGGATTTGAAAGTACCGTGCGTTTAGCAAAAAGCTCTCCATCTATGTGGGCACCTATTTTTACAGAAAATTCGGAGAATATCATCGAAGTTTTATCAGCCTATATTGCCAATCTTGAAAAATATAAATTAATGATAGCCCAAGGAAATGAAGAAGCTTTGAGAAAAGCAATGAAACAAACAAATAGAATTAGAACGGTTCTTGAAAAAGAACCATTATCATAAATAATCTTTTTAATTACGAAATAATTTTTAAACAATGAATATAGAATTGAACATTGAACCAATGGAGCAATGGTTTCCGAAAACCAAAGACCTTCCATTATTGATTGCTGGCCCTTGTAGTGCAGAATCAGAAGAACAGGTGCTGGAAACAGCTAAGTTAATTGAGAAAGACCACCGAGCAATGGTATATCGAGCTGGGCTTTGGAAACCCAGAACAAGGCCAGGAACCTTTGAAGGCGTAGGAGCTAAAGGTTTGCCTTGGTTAAAAAAGGTAAAAGAACAAACTCGTTTGCTAGTAGCTACTGAAGTGGCAAAAGCAGAGCATGTGCAGCAAGCGATTGATGCAGGAGTTGATATTTTATGGATAGGTGCCCGAACTACTGTAAACCCATTCTCAGTACAAGAATTAGCCGATGCCTTAAAAGGTCATGATATTCCAGTGCTAGTTAAAAACCCTATCAACCCAGATTTACAATTATGGATTGGTGCGCTGGAGCGTATTAATCAAGCTGGTATTACCAAGCTTGGAGCCATTCATCGAGGGTTTTCACCCAATAGTGAATCTAAATACCGCAACGACCCAAAATGGAAATTGGCGATTGAGCTGAAGAGAATTTTGCCAGATATGCCCATTGTGTGCGACCCCAGTCATATTGGTGGCTCACGAGAGCTTATTGAACCAGTTGCGCAAAAGGCTTTTGATTTGCAAATGGAAGGCTTAATGATTGAAACTCATATTAATCCTGAGGTGGCTTTAAGCGATGCGAAGCAGCAAGTAACACCTGCTAGATTAAAGACCATTTTGGATGCTATTATTCTTCGTAGAGCCGATTCTGCCAATAATGAATTTGTTGAATCACTTAAAGAGCTTAGAGGAAAAATTGACAATGTAGATGATGAGTTAATTACCCTTTTAGGAAAACGTATGGCTTTGGTAGATCAAATTGGTGAATCTAAAAAAGAGAATAACGTTACAATTCTTCAAGTAGGCAGGTACGAAAATATTCTTAATGACAGGGTTGCAAAAGGTGAAGACGAAAACCTTAGTGCTGATTTTGTAAAAGATATTTTTGAGTTTATCCACCAAAACTCGATTAAGCGTCAGGAAAAAATAATGAATGACTAGAGCGATTGATCTACCGCAAAGACGCTAAGGCACTAAGAAATTCCTTGTGTCTTTATGTCTTTGCGGTTAAGATTTAATTGCCAGTTCCAAGCATCTCTCAGTGCACCTTCAACCGTAAGTTCTGTTTGCCAGTTTAACACCTTTTTCAATTTATCAACCGAAGCATAAATTTGCTCCACATCTCCAGGTCTGCGAGTACCTATTGTGTAATTAAGTTTTTGATTGCTAACTTTTTCAAAAGTATTTACAATTTCCAGCACAGAAGTGCCTTTGCCTGTGCCTACATTAATAAAATCATAGAAATTAGATTTTCCAGTTAGGTAATCCAATGTTTTTACGTGCGCTTTAGCTAAGTCAATTACGTGGATATAATCCCTTATATTAGTGCCATCAGGAGTATTATAATCATTTCCGAAAATAGTAAGTTCATTTCTTAAACCAGCGGCAGTCTGGGTTACAAAAGGTACTAAATTGCTAGGTATATCAAGTGGCAGTTCTCCAATTAATCCTGTGGAGTGTGCTCCAATAGGGTTAAAATATCGGAGAGCAACGGCACTTAAGCCTGAATTAGCTGCTACTTGGTCTTTAATAATATCTTCCGCAATCTGTTTGGTGTTGCCATACGGAGAGATGGCCTTTTGAGTTGGAGACTGTTCTGTAACTGGTAATTTTTGGGGTGTACCATACACAGTGCAAGAAGAAGAAAAGACCAACTGTTTGCAGTTTTGTTCTTGCATTACTTCCAGTAGTACAAGAAGCGAAACTACATTATTATGATAATAGGCAAGCGGTTTCTCCACCGATTCTCCTACAGCTTTATAGGCTGCAAAATGAATAACGCCAATAGGGTTTGTTTCTGAAAAAACTTGGCTCATAAAGGCCTTGTCTGTGCAATCACCTTCAAAAAGGGTTACTTGTTTGCCAGTAATTTCTTCCAACCCATCCATTACAGACTTTTCTGAATTGCAGAAGTTATCAACAATAATAGGATTATAGCCTTGAGCCAATAGTTCAACTACCGTATGCGACCCTATATAGCCTGCACCACCTGTTACAATAATATTCTTACTCATTTTTTTATATACCCTTCAAAGGTATTATGCTCCTTTTTGTACAAATCTTCTTCAGAAAGAGATTTGAAATATTCATAAGTGATTTCTAATCCTTCTTCTCTGTTTACTTTTGGCTCCCAATCTAGTATTTCTTTGGCACGGTCGATTTTAGGTTGCCGTTGCAAGGGGTCATCTTTTGGTAAAGGTTTATAAATAACCTTTTGATCTGTACCCGTAAGTTTAATTATCTCTTCGGCAAATTCAGCAATAGTAATTTCGTGTGGGTTGCCAATGTTTACGGGGTGCACATAATCACTTAAAAGTAATCGGTAAATTCCTTCAATTAAATCATCTACATAACAGAAAGAACGGGTTTGAGAGCCATCACCAAAAACAGTAAGGTCTTCGCCTCTTAAGGCTTGTCCAATAAACGCAGGTAATACACGACCGTCATTTAATCTCATTCGCGGCCCGTATGTATTAAATATTCGAACAATGCGAGTTTCTAGTCCATGGTAGGTGTGGTAGGCCATGGTAATGGCTTCTTGAAAACGCTTGGCTTCATCATAAACACCTCTTGGTCCAACCGGGTTTACATTACCGTAATATTCTTCTGGTTGAGGATGCACATTTGGGTCGCCATACACCTCTGAGGTAGAAGCAATGAGCAGCCGTGCTTTTTTATCTTTAGCTAAACCAAGCAAGTTGTGAGTGCCCAAAGAGCCTACTTTTAAGGTTTGAATAGGTATTTTAAGGTAATCAATGGGGCTGGCAGGCGATGCAAAATGAAGGATGTAATCAAGTGCTCCTTCAAAGTCAATATACTCAGAAATATCATGATTAATGAATTCAAAGTCAGGATTGTTCTGTAGATGTTCAATGTTGCGAAGGTCGCCTGTAATAAGATTATCCATCGCAATTACATTATACCCTTCTTTAATAAAGCGATCGCATAAATGCGAGCCCAAAAAACCTGCAGCTCCTGTTATTAAAACTTTTTTCTTAGCCATTTATTTCTTCTCTTCCTATGCTATGGTATTCAAATCCATTTTTCTTCATATCAGAAGGCTTGTATAAATTCCTTCCATCAAAAATAACATTATTTGTTAAGAGCGATTTTACTTTATCAAAATCAGGCGATCTAAATACAGGCCATTCGGTTACAATAAGTAAGGCATCGGCTCCTTCTAGTGCTTCATATTGATTTTTAGCATAGCTTATTTTTCCTCCAATCGCACCTTTTACATTATCCATTGCTTCCGGGTCAAATGCCTGCACTTTGGCTCCTGCTTTTACCAGCGCATCAATATTTACTAAGGCTGGAGCTTCTCTAATATCATCGGTGTTTGGTTTAAATGCTAAACCCCACATCGCAATGGTTTTTCCTTTTAAGCCCCCACCAAAATATGCCTTGATTTTAGGAATTAATTTTGTTTTTTGAGATTGATTGATATTCATCACGGCATTTAAAATACCAAAATCGTAATCAGCATCTTTAGCCGATTTGGCCAAAGCTTGTACATCCTTAGGGAAACAACTGCCTCCATACCCAATACCAGAGAATAGGAATCGTTTACCAATACGTGAGTCTGTTCCAATTCCTTTTCGTACCATATCCACATCGGCTCCTAATAGCTCACATAAGTTGGCAATCTCGTTCATAAATGTAATTTTAGTAGCAAGGAAAGAATTTGCAGCGTATTTTGTAAGCTCCGCAGATTTCTCATCCATAAAAATAATGGGGTTTCCTTGTCGGACTAAGGGCTCGTAAAGCTGTTCCATTATTTCTATAGCTTTTTCTGATTGAGTACCAATTACTACTCGGTCGGGCTTCATAAAATCGTCCACAGCTACACCTTCTCGCAAAAACTCTGGGTTTGAAACCACATCAAACTCAACAGTTGCATTTTTAGCAATCGCAGTTGTAACCTTTTCGGCTGTACCCACTGGTACGGTGCTCTTATCTACTATTACTGCATAGGTTTTTAAAATGGCACCTAAATCATCGGCTACTTTTAATATATATTTTAGGTCAGCAGATCCATCTTCTCCTGGAGGGGTAGGTAAAGCCAGAAATATAACTTGTGCCCCTTCTATACCTTCTTTAAGGTTTGTTGTAAAATTTAATCTTCCCTGTTTTGTATTCCTATCAAAAAGCAAATCAAGGCCAGGTTCAAAAATGGGAATTTTTCCACTTTTTAGCATCTCAATTTTCTTAGGGTCAATATCTATGCAAGTAACCTCATTGCCTGTTTCGGCAAAACATGTGCCGGTAACAAGCCCAACATATCCGCTTCCAACTACTGCTATTTTCATATTTATGTAAAATTTGTCCCAAAAATAAGGTGATTTTTTTTCAGAATTGATGAACTGATTTTTTTTCATTCGTTACTTATCAAGTAAATAGATTATTTTAGCGAACGAGCAAATAAATTATTTGTTAAATAAAAGAAAATCAAGTAGATATAAAATGAGCAATAGCGAAAATATTAAAATGATAAAGTCTTCTGTTAAAGATTTCGGCAAAAAATTTATTGAATCTGAAAGAAGAGGTTGGGATAACGAACAAATCTTTCCTAGAGAAATTTTTACTAAACTCGGAGAGCTAGGATTAATGGGAATTTTGGTGCCTGAAGAGTTTGGTGGAGCAGGCTTAGGATACCATGAATATGTAGCTACTATTGAGGAAATTACAATTTGGGATCCATCAATCGGTTTGTCATTAGCTGCTCATAACTCACTTTGTGTAAACCATATTTTATCGTTTGGAAGTGCAGAGCAAAAAAAGAAGTGGCTCCCAAAATTAGCTTCAGGCGAATGGATCGGAGCTTGGGGATTAACAGAACCTAATACAGGTAGTGATGCAGGAAATATGATGACAACCGCAATAAAAGAAGGTAACAATTGGGTGCTCAATGGGTCTAAAAATTTTATTACTCATGGGAACTCAGGAGACATTGTTGTTGTAATGGCTCGTACAGGTGCTATTGGAGATAAAAAGGCAATGACGGCTTTTGTGGTTGAAAGAAGTAATCCTGGATTGAAGGCTGGTAGAAAAGAAGACAAGCTAGGGATGAGAGCTTCAGAAACAACTGAAGTAATATTGGATAACTGTATTGTTTCATCTGATGCTATTTTGGGAGAAATAGGTGATGGTTTTGTACAGGCATTAAAAATTTTAGATGGAGGAAGAATATCTATAGCTGCTCTAGGATTAGGAATAGCAGAAGGGGCATTGAAAGAATCTATTAAATACTCAAAAGAAAGGCATCAGTTTGGTAAAGCTATTGCTAGTTTTCAGGGTATTTCATTTAAACTAGCCGAAATGGCTACTAAAGTAGAAGCAGCCCGACAGCTTATAAAAAATGCAGCGGAATTAAAGAACAACCATCTTCCTATGACCAAAGAGTCGGCTATGGCTAAATTTTATGCTTCTGAAATTGCTGTAGAAGTAGCCACCGATGCAGTGCAAATTTTTGGAGGATATGGTTACACCAAAGACTATCCTGTAGAAAAGTATTTCAGAGATTCTAAGCTGTGTACGATTGGAGAGGGAACTACTGAAATTCAAAAATTAGTAATTTCTAAGCTTTTGTTAGAAGAATGATTTTGAATTAGATTTTTAGCTTCCTATATTTGCGCTCCAATTTGGAAATAAACGTATAGTTATTGCTATGATTATTATAAATGTAAAAGAAAACGAGTCAATTGACAGAGCTTTAAAAAGATTCAAGAAAAAGTTTGAAAAAACTGGTGTACTTCGTGAATTAAGATCGAGAACTGCTTTTGAAAAACCATCTATTACAAATAGAACCATGAAACTTAAGGCTGCTTACAAACAAAAAATGTTTGCAAAAGATAATTACTAATCTTTTCCTTAAAGTCATCTTTAATTATTAAGTTAGTAGTGCGAGTCGTTTGAACCGTGTTACTGACTTAATGATAAATACCTTCCTGAAATATATTGAATTTGAGAAACGTTACAGTGTTCATACTGTGGTTTCTTATAAGAACGATTTAGATCAATTTAATATATTTTTATCATCTCTCGATTCTCATTTAAAGCTGGAGTCGGTCACCTATCAACATATTCGGTCTTGGATAATTAGTTTAGTCGAAGATAAAATTGCTCCTTCCTCTGTTAATAGAAAGATGGCTTCCATACGTAGCTATTATAAGTTTTTGTTGCGGTCTGGACTTATAACAAAAGATCCATCACTCCAATTAAAAGCACTGCGTACTCCCAAAAGACTACCTCAATTTGCCCAAGAGCATGAGATGCAAAATTTATTTGAATTGGTTGAGTTTGGGGACGATTTTAAGGGTGTCCGCGATAGATTAATGTTAGAATTGCTGTATGCCACAGGTGTGAGAAGAGCTGAACTCATAGGTTTAAAAACAACTTCGATAAATGTTGAAAAAAGACAAATAAAGGTACTAGGAAAACGCAACAAGGAAAGAGTAATTCCGTTAACAATAGAAGTAGCAAACCTGGTTCAAAAGTATTTGCAACTAAGAGAAGTTGAGTATATGAGTGAAGCAAATGATTTTTTACTTTTGACGAATAAAGGGCAACCTTTATATGAAGTTTTTGTGTATCGAAAAGTAAAAAAATATCTGGGAGCTACTACTTCATTAGAGAAAAATAGCCCTCATATTTTGCGGCATAGTTTTGCTACGCACTTATTAAATAATGGAGCAGATTTGAATGCGGTGAAAGAGTTACTAGGGCATTCAAGTTTGGCTGCAACTCAGGTATATACGCATAACTCCTTAGATAAATTGAAAAAAGTGTTTGAGAAAGCACACCCTAAAGCATAGAAATTAATATTACAAATTAAATATATAACGCTATGAATGTAAAAATGCACTCAATTAAGTTTGATGCCGATAGCAAATTGCTTGACGTAGTTCAGAAGAAAATGAATAAGTTGGAAAGATTTTTCGATCGAATAGTTGATGGAGAAGTATTTATGCGACTGAACAACGAAGGTATAAAAAACAAAACAGTAGAAATAAAACTAAATATTCCTGGGGAGCAGCTTTTTGCTGCTTCAAATGCTGCTTCATTTGAAGCAGCCAGTGACGAAGCTACTCAAGCATTAACAAAACAACTAAAGAGATTTAAAGAAAAAGCAATGAGTCATTGACAAATGGCGACTCAATTAGACATAAAAAAGGCCCGTTTAGGGCCTTTTTTATAAGTTAAATGCTTCTTTTATTTTATCAACATAATCAAGTTTTTCCCAAGTGAATAATTCTACTTCTAACTCGATTTTTTGCCCGGCATTCTTAAAAGTTTTTGTTACTACTTTAGGCTCCCTTCCCATATGTCCATACGCTGCAGTTTCTGAGTAAATAGGGTTTCTTAATTTGAGTCTCTGCTCAATGGCATACGGTCTCATATCAAAAATAGATTCTAATTTTCTAGCTATTTCACCATCAGAAAGTTTGTTGCCATTTTCATCTTTTACATTGGCCGTTCCATAAGTTTCAACAAATAGCCCGCAAGGTTTAGCTACACCAATAGCATAGGATATTTGCACCAAAGCTTCATCACAAACCCCTGCAGCCACTAGATTTTTAGCTATATGCCTTGTAGCATAAGCAGCACTTCTATCAACCTTACTTGGGTCTTTGCCACTAAAAGCACCGCCACCATGGCCACCTTTTCCTCCATACGTATCCACAATGATTTTTCGACCTGTTAGTCCTGTGTCTCCGTGAGGTCCACCAATAACAAATTTGCCGGTAGGGTTAATATGGTATAAAATTTTATCATCAAATAAAGCTTGTATTTCTGGACTCAGTTGCGCTTTTACTTTAGGAATTACATATTCAATAATGTCACTCTTAATGGTAGCTAACATTTCTTCGTCTGGAGCAAAATCATCGTGCTGTGTAGAAACTACAATGGTATCTATTCTAACAGGCTTATTATCATCGGTATATTCAATGGTAACCTGCGATTTTGCATCAGGCCGGAGGTAATTTATTTTATCTCCTGCTCTTCTTACCTTAGCCAATTCTTGAAGAATTTTATGAGAAAGGTCTAATGCCAAAGGCATATAATTTTTTGTTTCTTTAGTGGCATAACCAAACATCATTCCTTGATCACCTGCTCCTTGTGCATTTGCTTTAGATTCAAAATCTCCACTTGTTTTACGATCAACTCCTTGATTAATTTCTGAAGATTGTTCGTGAATAGCAGATAAAATACCACAAGAATGTGCTTCGAACATATATTCGCTTTTAGTGTATCCAATTCTTGCAATTACTTCACGTGCAATGGTCTGCACATCTAAATAAGTACTTGTATTAACCTCCCCTGCCAATACTACTTGGCCAGTAGTTACTAATGTTTCACAAGCCACCTTCGATTGAGGGTCGAATGCAAGGAAGTAATCGATTAATGCATCAGAAATTTGATCGGCAACTTTATCAGGATGCCCTTCAGAAACAGACTCAGATGTAAATAAGTATGACATTAATTATTAAGATTAATTTGAATCGACAAATGTAGTTAATTGAAAATATTTAAGGAGCTAAAAATAGAAAAACAGTTGGCTCTTTTCCAATGATTATTTTATGGCTTTTCCATTGGTTTACAGGTTGTGTTTTGATGTATTCTTTAGTGCCAGTAATATCCTTGGCCAAACATAATAGGCTATTGGGGTTTAGGCTTTTTATAAGTATCTCCAATGTTCGATCAGAACGGTAGGGAGTTTCAATAAAAAGCTGTGTTTGGTTTTGACTTCGAGAAGTTTTCTCGAACTGTTTAATTTTTTGAGCTGCTTCTTTAGTATCAATTGGTAGGTATCCATTAAATGCAAAAGACTGGCCATTCATTCCTGAGGCCATTAAGGCCAAGAGCAATGAGGAAGGGCCCACTAAAGGGGTAACCTGCAAACCTAATTTATGTGCTATGCGAACAACTTGGGCTCCGGGGTCTGCCACACCTGGGCAACCTGCATCAGAAAGCACCCCTATATTTTTGCCTTTTAGTGCTGGTGCTAAATACTTTTCTGTTTCTATATCCGCAGTATCCTTATCAACCTTTTCGAATTGCAGAGAAGAAATATCAATACCTAGTTTGAGGCTACTGATAAACCTCCTTGACTCTCTAATGGTTTCGGTTAAAAATACAGTCGTTTTTTTTACTACATCAACCACTTGAGGAGATAGTACTTGGTTGGCAGTATCCGGAGAAATAACAGAGGGGATTAGATAGATTGTTCCTTTTTTCATTATGTAAAAAATCTGTTCACTTCTTCTAAAAGCTCTTGAGGCTTTTCAGCGTGTACCCAATGACTTGCTCCTTTTATTGTTACTAATTGAGAGGCTGGAAAATGAGCTTGAATTAATTCCATATCATCTTCTAAAATATAATTCGACATGCCGCCTCTAATAAACAAAGTCGGATTATCAAAAACAGCATTTTCTAGCAATGGTTTGCCAACTTCAGCAATGTCCTTTTCAATAATGTCTAAATTTATTTTCCACCCAAAACCTTCAGGTGTTCGTTTTAAGTTCTTTAATAAAAACTGTCTTATACCAATTAAGGGTACAAATTTGGCTAAAGCTTTGTCTGCATCCGCTCTCGATTTTAATAAACTTAAATTAATTGATTTTAAGCCTTGAATAATAGTATCGTGGTGTACAGGGTATTGCTTAGGAGCAATGTCAACTACAATTAATTTATCCACTAATTCAGGGTGTTGTGTTGCAAACAACATCGCTGTTTTTCCTCCTAAAGAATGGCCTATTAAATCAAATTTTTCTATGGAATGGTCAATAACAAATTCTTTCAAATCTGCAGCCATTGCTTCATAGGTAAACACATTACTATGAGGAGAATCGCCATGATTGCGTTGGTCAACTAAAAATACTTGTCGAGTTTCTGCCAAACTTCGCCCAATACTTATCCAATTATCAGAGGAGCCGAACAAACCGTGCAATACTATCAAAGGCTTGCCTTCTCCTATTTCTTTATAATTAAGTTTCATTTAAACGTCTAATTGTTGCAAGTACATTTGAACCGTATTTTCTAACCCATAATATAAGGCATCGCTAATAAGTGCATGGCCAATGGAAACCTCCTCTAAAAATGGAATAGACTTAGCAAAATAGTTTAGGTTTTCTAAATCTAAATCGTGTCCGGCATTTATTTTGAGCCCTAACGCCTTTGCTTTTTCAGCAGCTACTACAAATGGCTTTATTGCTAACTCTTTGTTATGAATAAAGCCACTTGCATAAGGCTCTGTATAAAGCTCAATTCTATCAGATTCAACATTTGCAGCACCTTCTATGTTTTGCAAACCAGTATCAACAAAAATGGAAGTCCTCATACCATTTGCTTTCAGCTCCTGAATAATATCTGTTAAGAAATCTTTATGTTTTAAGGTGTCCCAACCTGCATTTGAGGTGAGAACTCTCGGAGGGTCAGGTACTAAAGTGGCTTGCGTAGGTTTTACTTTCAATACCAAATCCATAAATCGCTGATCGGGGTATCCCTCAATATTATATTCGGTAGTAACAATACCCGACAAATCCAGCACATCTTGATAGGTGATATGGCGTTCATCAGGTCTTGGGTGCACGGTAATTCCTTGAGCACCAAACTTTTCAAGGTCTTTTGAAACCTGAACTACATTAGGATTATTGCCACCTCTTGCATTGCGCAGTGTAGCTATTTTGTTTACATTAACACTTAAACGGGTTGCCATATCAATAGAATTCCTATTTTTGCTGCAAGTTATTGTTTTACGTTTAAAATTTAGAATTTATTTGGCTCCAATATCAATAGCCGAAACAATTTTAACAGAAATATATTAGAGATGAGTAAACCGTAATTCTAACATCGTAAACAATAAATTGTATAGACAATTTAAGGTACTAAATTTATAAATATGAGTCTCAAGGAAACAATAAACGAAGATATAAAGCAAGCCATGCTTGCTAAGCGTAAAGAAGAGCTAACTGCTCTTAGAAGCATTAAATCAGCGATTCTATTAGCCGAAACAGAAAAGGGTGCACAAGAAGAAATTTCGGAAGATACCGAAATGAAGCTTTTGATGAAAGCAGCTAAACAACGAAAAGAAAGTGGTGAACTTTTTAAAAAAGAAGGCCGAGATGATTTAGCTGAAAAAGAATTTTTTGAGTACGAAGTGATTTCAAAATATCTTCCAAAACAGATGGAAGAGTCGGAAGTAAGAGAAGCACTTGTATCAATTATTGCCAAAGTAGGTGCAGCAAGCCCTGCCGATATGGGCAAAGTAATGGGAACTGCAACTAAAGAGCTGGCAGGAAAGGCTGAAGGAAGAATGATTTCTACACTTGTAAAAGAGTTATTGGCTCAATAATGAACACACTTGATTTGATACTGGCAGTTCCTATATTAATAGGAGCTTATAGCGGTTTTAAAAAAGGCTTTATTGTAGGGGCAATATCATTGCTGGCATTAATTCTTGGTGTTTTTGGCGGATTTTACTTCTTAAACTGGGGAGTTTCCATCTTGATTAATGAGTTTGGGTTAACAGGTAAATTAATTCCGATTTTGGCTTTTATTGTCATCTTTATTGGTATTATCATTATTGTTAACTTTATTGGCAAATTGCTTAAAAAGTTTGTTCAAATGATATTACTAGGAGGCATTGATAAACTGGCAGGAGCACTTATGGGAGCTTTAATGTGGACTTTCTTAATATCATCCTTAATTTGGGTAGCAAGTATTTTTAAAATCAGCTTTCCTAATGATTGGGAACAGGGTTCTTTGCTTTTAAGTTGTGTAAAGCCTGTGGCTCCAGCGTTGGCTTCAATGCTCGATGGAGTAATTCCTGCAGTTTCGGATTTATTTGAAGGCCTTGGCGAATTAATTGATTCTGCAACCGAATAATTTAGAAAAGTTTAATAAGATGTATTAATTTGGTGCTGATACCAATTTTATATGGAGTTAAAAGAAAAAAACGGATACAGTTATATAGATGAAGGTGAAGGGCAAACCTTTTTGCTTCTTCACGGGCTATTTGGTGCGTTAAGTAACTGGGAGAAAGTAGTTAGCAAGTTCTCTAAGCACTATCGGGTAATTATTCCTATGTTGCCTATTTACACACTCCCCTTAAAAAAATCAGGGGTAGAGGGCATTGCCAAATTTGTTACAGAGTTTGTGGAGATATTCAATCTCAATAATATGATTGTTATGGGTAACTCATTAGGAGGCCATGTGGGTTTGGCATATATAATTCAGCACCCCGAAAAGGTAGAAAAGCTAATATTAACAGGTAGTTCAGGGTTATTTGAAAATTCAATGGGAGGCTCTTTTCCAAGAATTCAAAGCTATGATTATGTAAAAGAAAAAGTGGGCTATACTTTTTACAATCCCGATACGGTATCGGAAGAATATGTGCAAGAAGTATATCAAACATTTAAGAGCCCTCAGAAAACATTAAGGCTAATTGCTATAGCAAGGTCTGCACAGCGTAATAATATGGCAGATCAATTGCCAGATATAAAAGCACCAGTGTTACTCATTTGGGGGTTAAATGATACCATAACTCCACCATCTGTTGCACATGAGTTTAATAAATTGATACCAAACTCAACTCTTGAATTTATAGACTACTGTTGCCATGCGCCCATGATGGAGCAGCCAGATATATTTAATGAAATTTTAGAAAAATACTTGTTAGAAGAAGAAAATGTTAGCGTCTGAGCTCATAAATGATATGATTCCGCCATTAAAATTGTCGGATACTACAACCCTGGCGCTGGCTTGGATGGATGAATTTAGATGCAACCAATTAGCTGTTGTTAGCAAAGGGAAGTTTTTAGGGCTTGTTTCGGAAGAATTAATATTAGATCAAGAATCGGAATCTACATTAATTGGAGACTTGGAACTTGAGTGTAATCATTGTAAACTTAACCAGTCGGCACATTTTTTCGAAATCATAAAACTAGCTTCAAGTAATACGATAGAGTTGGTGGGTGTTGTTGACGAACAAGATGATTATTTGGGCGTTATTACAATAAAGGATACAATTTTTGCGCTTTCTCAAACATTGGCTGTGCAATCAGTTGGAGCTATTGTTGTATTATCTCTTAAATCCATTGATTATTCACTTTCCGAAATAAGCAGGTTGGTAGAGTCGGAAGGATATAGAATTTTAAGTAGTTCTATTAAGCTTGATGAATCAGATTCTGAATTGCTAAAACTAACGTTAAAAGTTAATAGTGAAGATGTACAAAGACTTGTGGCTACGTTAGAGCGGTTTGATTATAAAGTAATCGCTCAATTACAGACTAAGCCCAACCCGGATTCTGACCAAGAAAGACTAAACGTATTGTTTAAATACTTAGATTTATAAAAATGGAGATGCACGTAGCAATTCATGGGAAGCCTTTTAGTCTGGATGATAAACCCAGACTTGAATATTTTTTTGAGAAGCTAAAGTCCTGCGGTTTTTTACCATACTTATCTGAAGAATTTTATGGTATTTGTGTTTATGAGAACCTCAAGGGTATTGATAGTGTAGCAGTCTATCAGTCTAAAGAGGAACTTAAAAGTGTAAAGTATGCTTTTTCTTTTGGAGGAGATGGCACACTGCTTGATTTATTGACTCATGTTGCTGAATTAGAAATACCTATTGTAGGAATTAACATGGGTAGGTTGGGGTTTCTTGCCACCACTTCTTTAGCAAAAATTGCAGAAGCTGTGGATTCACTTTGTAGAAAAGAGTATGAAATAGATAACCGTATATTACTTCAACTAGAATCGGATCAAAATATTTTTAATGGAGAAAATTTTGCGCTAAACGATTTTGCAATTTTAAAAAGAGATACCTCTTCAATGATAAATGTAAAAGTAATAATAGACGGAGTTTATTTAAACACGTATTGGGCCGATGGGATAATTATATCAACTCCTACAGGATCAACAGGTTACTCTTTAAGTTGTGGTGGCCCGTTGGTGCTTCCTCAGTCTAATAATTTCGTAATAACTCCAGTAAGTCCTCATAACTTAAATGCTCGACCTTTAATTGTTTCGGATCATAGTGAGATATCTTTTGAAATTGAAGCAAGGAGTGATAACGTTTTAGTTTCACTGGATTCTCGTTCAATGGTGGTTCCAACAAACGTTCATATTAAAGTTAAAAAGTTTAAAAAATCAGGTAAACTTGTTAAGTTTAAGGACTATAATCAATTTGAAACAATGCGAAACAAGTTAAATTGGGGGATTGACTATAGAAATTGGTAAGAATTTTTTAATTCGTAATGGATTAAATACCTTTGTCAATACTGCAATGCCATACTTTAAAGGTAAAAACTAGATGACTAAACTTATTAAATTAATTTTCACCCTAACGTTTGTGTTCACTATTTCTGTTGGGTTTGCTCAAATAAATAGGAAACAAATTAAAAGGAAGAATAAAGCCATGGCCAATTATAAAGGGCAGAATAATGGCTTTACAAAGCAGAAAAAGTATTTTTATGTTGGAGTTGGGGTAAATTCAATGAACTATTTTGGAGATATTGCTCCGAAATCGGGAATATTTAGCACAAAAATTTCTTCAACCCGTCCAGGGTTTGTTCTTTCCGGAGGATATAGATTTGGCCCTCGTTATACCCTACAAGCTTCATTGTCGTATGGTACCTTATTTAGTGATGATAATAAAGCTGCTGACCCCACTGGAGAAAATTCGAACTATAGATATAAACGGAACTTACATTTTAAAAACAATATTACAGAACTAGCTGTTGTTGGAATTTTTGATTTATTTCAAAACCAGGGCTCTTATTTAAGTAGAGTGCAAATTACGCCTTATGCTTTAATTGGTCTTGCTGGTTTTCATCATAACCCTAAAGCAATAGCACCTGAGGCTAGTGGGTCAACAGGCGTAGCACTTCCTGAAGCCGGGCAGTGGGTAAGCCTTAGGCCACTGGGCACAGAAGGGCAGTATGCTAACTTAGAACCGACCGATGCTAATTTTGGGATTAAACCTTACAGTTTATGGCAAGTGTCTATACCATTTGGTTTAGGGGTTCGTTATAAGCTGGGTGAGGCCTTGGATATTTCGTTTGATATTACCTTTAGGTATTTGTTTTTTGATTACATAGATGATATTAGTCGCAATTATGTAGATTTAGATGTATTAGATGGTGATTTAGCAAAAGCAATGTCTGATAGGTCTATGGAACCTACGGGTGCTAAGTCTGGAAATGACAGATCGCAATATATTTCAGGATGGGATACAGACCCCTATACTGGAAGAAATGAAGGCATTTACAACACAGTTAATGGGTTTGGACAAGAAGGTTTTTCTAATAATAGAGGCGGAGCAAGCGATAATGACATTTATTACGTTACAAGTATTAAAGTAAGCTATATTCTAGGTTCTTCTTTTAGAAGAGCTAAGTTTAGATAATTTAAATATGATTAAAAATATCGAAATGGGAATTCAGCTAAAGTATTGGATTCCCATTTTTATTTTACTATTTCTATCGACCACCATAAGTTTTAGTCAAAAAAGAGAAATTGGGGGTGGTATTGGAATGCTTTCCTACACGGGAGATCTTTCTAGAAATGCACTAACAAACCCAATTAAGCCTGCGGCTACTGTATTCTATCGATTTAATATGAGAGACCATATCAGTATCAGGGTTTCCTTTGTTGGTGGAGGGCTGGCTGGTACAGATACAAAGCCTATTGATGCTTTCTCAGTTGCCAGAGCAAGCTCGTTTAACATTTTTTTATATGAATTTGCTACTGGATTAGAATACTATTTTTTGGATTTTAGGAGTAAAAATGCTCCTCAGAATTGGTCACCTTATTTTTATGGAGGACTTGGGCTATTTGGTATGCTAGGCCATGAAGCTAGTGCTTTTACATATAGCCCAATTCAAATAGCCATACCATTGGCATTTGGATTTAGATATCGGGCTACTCCTAAATGGTCTTTTTCTTTAGAGGCAGGTATAAGAGCAACCTTTTTTGATTATGTTGATAATTATTCAGAAGGAGATTTGTTTGTCAAAAATTACCAATATGGGAATCCTGAAGATAATGATAAGTACTATTTTGCAGGAGTTAGCCTTAGTTATACTTTTTACAGTGTCATTTGCCCAACATTGCCCATTAAGCAAGGATATAGAAGACGTTAAACTGATTTCTAAAGCACGTATTCTCAATTATTTAAGATATTTTTGCAACCAAAAATTAGAATTGTAGCATTTAGTTGGTGACAAAGTTTAATAACATACCTGAGCATATTGCCGTTATTATGGATGGAAATGGCCGTTGGGCCAAGAAAAAAGGGGCTGCAAGAATTTTTGGTCATAGAAATGCCATAAAAGCAGTTCGCGATACGGTTGAAAGTTGTGCTGAACTTGGGGTGAAGTTTTTGACTTTATATGCATTTTCAACTGAAAATTGGGGAAGACCCAAAGAAGAGGTGGATGCTCTTATGGAGCTCCTTATCGATTCGTTAAGAAAAGAGTTGAGTACACTAATGAAAAATAATATTCGTTTAGAGACTATTGGGGATATTAGTGGATTGCCTAATAGGTGTGTTCAAGCACTTGATGGAGATGTTAAGGCTTCAGAAAGCAATTCAGGATTAACCCTTATCTTAGCGTTAAATTATAGTGGCAGAAATGAACTGACAAAAGCAGTAAAAGACCTTGCCTTAAAAGTTAAAATTGGGGAGATTAGAGTTGGTGATATCAATGAGCAAATGATTGGGAATCAATTGTCAACGGGCAGTTACCCAGATCCTGAATTGTTGATTCGCACAAGTGGTGAGTTAAGGCTGAGTAATTTTTTGCTTTGGCAAATAGCCTATACAGAACTCTATTTTACAGAGGTGCTGTGGCCTGATTTTAGAAAAGAACACCTGTTTGAGGCGTTAGAAGATTTTAATAAACGAGAGAGACGCTTTGGTAAAACAAGCGAGCAGATAAAGTAGTTAGAATGAAGAAAGGAATTCTTAGTTTAATAATACTGGTACTTTTTATATCTTCTGCCATAGGCCAGATAAGGAGAAGTCGTAACCAAACCGTTGAGCCTAAAACACCATCAGGGCTTGATTATAGCAGGCCTCAAGAATATGAAATAGCAAATATTAAGGTTATAGGAACAAATTACTTAGATGGGAACACCTTAGTTTCTCTTACAAGTTTAAAAGTTGGAGATAGAATAAAAATTCCTGGTGATGATATTAGCAATGCTATTAAAAAACTGTGGAAACATGGACTAGTTGGAGATGTAAAAATTTTGATAGAGAAAATTGAAACAGGAAAGGTTTATTTAATAGTTGAATTAACGGAACGACCTAGACTATCAAAATTTGCATTTGAAGGGGTGTCTAAATCGCAAAAGACTGATTTAAAGGAATTAGTTGCTCCTTATCGTGGTAAAGTTTTAACTGATGCTATGGTGAATATCACAAAGAATAATGTTAAAAAACACTATATAGATAAAGGGTTTTTAAATTGTGAAGTTGATATTATAAAGGAAAAGGATACGTTGCTGTCAAATCATGTGCGGTTAAAGATTAAAGTTCAAAAAAACCCTAAAGTTAAGGTCGATAGAATTTACATTGATGGAGCAGAAGAAGTTAGCCTTGGTAAGATTAAAGGGAAAATGAAAAACACAAAGGAGCGTGTGAGACTTTCCTTATTTAAAGATATCGCCTACCGAGTTACTCATCTTAACATGAAATCTTTCATCTTGGATAGCAAAGAAATGGATCCTAAGACTACTTCGGATTATCTTTCTAGACATGTGAATCTTAATATTTTCAAATCTTCAAAATACATTAAGTCAGATTTTGAGGAAGATAAAAAGAGTATTGTAGCCTACCTCAACTCAAAGGGTTTTCGAGATGCTGTAATAACTAAAGATTCTATTTTTAAAACAGATACTAGCTCAATTGCCATCTACTTAAAAGTAGAAGAAGGCGATAGATACTACTATAGAAATATTACTTGGTCTGGCAATTATGTGTATGATGACGCTAGGCTTCAGAGGGTTTTGGGAATCAAATCTGGTGATGTTTATAATAAAGAAGAAATGGATAAGCGTTTGCAAATGAACCCTCAAGGGATTGATATTTCAGGCCTTTATATGGACAATGGATACTTATTTTTTAATATCAGGCCAGTAGAAGTTGCAGTAATTGGAGATTCCATCGATATTGAAATGAGAATTTATGAAGGTGCTCAGGCAACTATTAGCAAAGTAATTATTACCGGGAATGATAGAACAAATGACCATGTAATTAGAAGAGAACTAAGAACAATGCCTGGCGACTTGTTTAGTAGAACTAATATTATTAGAGACCAGCAACAATTGGGTACTTTGGGTTATTTCGACCCTGAGCAGATTCAAATTAATCCGATTCCGAACCCTGTTGATAACACAGTAGATATTGAGTACAAATTAGTAGAGCGACCCAATGATCAGATAGAACTTTCTGGTGGCTGGGGTGGAATGTTTGGATTTGTTGGTACACTTGGGCTTACTTTTAATAATTTTTCCTTAAGAAATGTGCCTCATTTCGAAAAATGGCATCCACTGCCTGTTGGTGATGGTCAAAAACTTTCTATTCGTGCCCAGGCTAATGGGCGACAGTTTCAAAGCTACACAGCCTCATTTACCGAGCCTTGGTTAGGAGGGAAAAAACCCACCTCACTAACAGTTAGCTTTAATACGTCTATTCAAAATACAGATCCAAGGTTTAGCCCTTTTGGTGCCGGTTCGTTTAGAGTAAATTCTGTAACCGTTGGCTTAGGTAAAAGACTTACCTGGCCAGATAATTATTTTACACTTAGTACGGCACTTTCTTATAAGGTATATAAACTTGATAATTATTACCAACAGGTTGGTGCCTTACCTTTTAATACAGGGATTTCCAATACATTTTTATTAACCAGTACGCTGGCAAGGAGTAGCATTGACAACCCTATGTATCCAAAATCAGGCTCTACAGTATCTTTATCTGGCAGTTTTACCCCTCCTTTTTCTAAATTAAATAATTTAGACTATAGTACTGCAAGCCCAGAAGAAGTTAACAAATGGGTAGAGTATATGAAGTTTATGTTTGATGCAAAATATTACTTAAACTTAGTAGGAAAATTAGTGCTTGAGTCTAGAGTTCACTTTGGGTTTATGAATACCTATTCTCCTGGAACTGTACCTGTAGGGCCTTTTGAACGATTTAGAGTAGGAGGTGATGGGTTGGCAGGACAAAATTTTATTTTAGGTACCGACATTATCGGGCTTAGGGGTTATGAAAACCTCTCTATTAAACCCATAGATCAATATGATGCAACTTATACCGGAACCTCTGGTGGTACTATTTATGCTAAATATGCAATGGAGCTAAGATACCCCATTACTACAGGGGCAGCAGCAACAATATACGTTTTGGTATTTGGAGAAGCGGGAAATGCATGGGATAATTATGAGACTTTTAGCCCTTTTGATACCTACAAGGCTGCAGGTTTTGGTGCTCGTTTATTTATGCCAGCTTTTGGGCTTATTGGACTAAATTGGGGGTATGGTTTTGATACACTTCCTGGAAGTACTGAGCCAAGTGGTATGCAGTTTCAATTTACAATTGGGCAGCAATTACGCTAATTTATTATCATGTATAATTCCCTATCTAAACTTGTTTTCATAATTTTGGCAACGTATTTGTTACCTACACAATCAGTAGCGCAAAAATTCGGATATGTAAACACAAATTTTATACTCAGTAAGATGCCAGAGTATAACGAGGCAAAAGCTGAAATAGATAAACTGGCAGTTGAATGGCAAAAGGAAATTCAAGATATGCAAATTGAAATAGACAATATGCACAGTGATCTCAAAGCTGAAGAAGTTCTTTTAACTGTTGAAATGAAAGAGGATAGGCTGAAAGCTATAACTGAACATGAAATTGAATTGAAAGAATATCAAAAGAAAGTGTTTGGGTTTGAAGGATTGTTTTTTTTAAAGAAAAAAGAGTTGATAAAGCCTGTACAAGATTTAGTTTTTGAGGCCGTTGAAAAAATGGCTCATGAACATAGGTTGCAAATAGTGTTTGACAAATCGGGTGAGTTGGTAATGATTTATACAGATCCGGTTCATGATTACACAGACTTTGTGCTTGAAGAATTGGGACTTGGAGACCCCAATGATGTATTAGATAATTAGTTTAAAATAAGATTATAAACCATAATAATAAACAGATGAATAAGTTGAAGTATTTTGTATTGTTAACTGCCATTTTAGGCAGTACAGCAGTAATGGCACAAACACAAAAAATTGGACATATGGATATGCAATATGTGTTAAGTGCAATGCCAGAAATGAAACAAGTGCAATCGCAATTACAAACATTGCAAGGTCAATTAGAAAAACAGGCTGCTGCTAAGCAAAAAGATTTTGAAGAAAAATATAACCGCTATGTGAGCGAAGGAAATACAATGGCGGAGGCCATTCGTTTGGATTTGGAAAAAGAGCTTTCCACTATGCAACAAAGTGCTCAAGAATTTGCAACAAATGCCCAGCAAACGCTTCAACAAAAGGAGCAACAACTAATGCAACCGATTTACGATAAAATTGGAACCGCTATAAACGATGTAGCCAAAGAAGGTGGATATGCTTACATTATCAATGCAGGAGTACCTGGTTTAGACGTACTATATTTTGCTGACCCTGCAAATGATGCGTCTAATGCTGTTTTGAAAAAAATGGGAATTACACCTCCTGCAGCATCTAACTAAACGATAAACATTTCTAACATTAAACCTCTTTGATCTCCAAAGGGGTTTTTTATTGTCATTTGCTTTTTATCTTTAGGTATGATTATTCCCCCACTCTTAAAACAACAGGATAAAGTTCGAATTATTGCACCATCTGGTATCGTGCCAGATAATGGATTGGTTCCAGCCATAAAAATGTTAGAGTTATGGGGGTTAGAAGTTGAACTTGGGAGTTATGTATATTCTAAAAGTAGTGTATTTGCAGGTACAGATAAACAGAGGCTACAAAACTTTCAGGAAGCTATCAATGATGAGAGTGTAAGTATAGTTTTATGCGCTCGAGGAGGCTATGGTCTTACCAGATATATTGATCACCTTGATTTTACCACACTTATTGATAGCCCCAAATGGATTATTGGCTTTAGTGATATTACCGCATTTCATTTGAGTGCTTTAAAGAAGAATATATTGTCTATCCATGGGCCAATGGGTACATCGTTTGCTCGAGAAGGTGCGGAGGGCTCTATTGGTCAGCTACACAATTTGTTATTTAACGGAACTTCTGAAATTGAGATGGGTCAACTTCAAATTAAACTTGGAGAAGCACAGGGGACACTTGTAGGAGGAAATTTGGCTTTACTTTGTGATAGCATTGGAACTGCGAATGAAATAGAAACCGATAATGCTATATTGGTTTTAGAGGATGTGGGAGAACAATATTATAGAATTGATCGAATGCTAAATCAAATGGCTCGGGCAGGAAAATTTGATAAATTGAAAGGATTAGTAATAGGAGGGTTTAGTGATTTATCTCAAGGTATAGTAGTTTTCTCCGAATCTGTTATAGATATCATTAGTCGCCTAACAACTGATAAAATTTATCCAATTGCTATATCTATGCCTATTGGACATGAACCAGCCAATTACCCATTTGTGCATGGGGCAGAATATAAATTATTGGTGGAAAGAGAATATGCTCGTTTAGAGTTACTAACTACATTATAATCCCAAGTAGGATACCTGCTATAATGAGAAAAGGTGCTTTTATTTTGGTGAATTGTAGCAAGCCAAAAGTAGAAATTATCAACATGGAGTTTAAGATATTATGCTCCATCGGAAGGTAAAGGATTATAGCTGCTGCTATAACCATTCCTGAGCTTGCGGCAGTAATTCCTTCCAACGAAGCTCTTACAATTCGATACCTTTTTAAATTATCCCAAAATCTGATTACGAAAAATATTAAAAAGGTGCCAGGTAAAAATATGCCTGCGGCTGACATTAACCCACCAGTAATCATCCCTGTAATCCCCATCTCGCGAGAGGATAGAGCCCCAATGTAAGCACTAAATGAGAAAACTGGCCCGGGTACTGCTTGAGCTAGTCCATACCCAGATAGGAATTCTGGTGAAGTAAGGTAACTTTTTAAGGTAACAAACTCTGTATATAAAAGTGGAATAAGAACTTGTCCTCCTCCAAAAATCAACGAGCCGTTCCGATAGAAATTTTCAAATAACTTTACAGGCATCCAGGTAGTAAAGGTGGCTAGAGCTCCACCAGTAACTAAAATTGATAACCACAATAGAAAATTTGACCATTTAATTTTGAGAGGCTCATTTTTTTCTATTTTAGGTTGCCTCTTATATTTTATAGCTGTTACAAGTCCTCCAACTAGAATAAGAGCTGGGAACAGAAATGGTGAGCTTGCTTTTAGAGAAAGTAAAGTGGAAAGAATTAATACTAGAATCCCCGATTTTGATTCAATAACCTTAGAGGTGATTTTAAAGGCGGCAAAGGTAATAAAACCAACAGCCATAGGTTGAATGAACCGGATAGTGTGTAAAATAGCTTCTTTGTGCTGAAAAGTAGAAATAGCTATAGCTACAAATATTAGGATGGCTACTGCTGGTAAAACCCAAAATAATAAAGTTAAATAGGCAAGGTTTGGCCCCCCAATTCTAAAGCCAATGGCGGTAATGGTTTGTGTTGAAGTTGGCCCAGGAAGTATCTGACAAAGGGCATTTAGTTCTAATAACTCCTTTTCGGTTAAATAACCCCTTTTATCAACAAACCGATCTAAGAAATAGGCAATATGTACTTGTGGGCCGCCAAAAGCAGTTAAAGACATAAGAATTACGTCCTTTAGAAAAATATAATATCGAACTCTCTTTACAGTCAAAACCTGACTTTCTAAGGCTGTTTAAAATTTATAGCTTACAAGCATTATGGCTAAAGCGAAAGCAAGCATCTAAAATAATAAATTTGTTGAAATTACTCAGCAATAGAGACCCTAATTATGAAGAAGTTCATGTAACACTTCGATAGAATTAATTTTTCCTAAGTCGATATGAGCCTGATAATATTCTAGAAGATCAGCTAAAATAGTGTTTCTAAGCGAACTAGTTAATCCAAGTTTGGTTTCGTAATTGGCATTTAGAATGCCATTCAAAACTTGTTTATTATTGTTTTCGGAATAATAAGAATCATTGGAAATTTGCTGAATGAAATCACTAGTTGAGTTTGGTTTGAACCCTAAAAACAGAGAGAGCTTGATTAAAAAAATAAGGTGAAAATTCTGAGTTTCAACATTCTGCTCGTTTAAGTGAATAATCGAGTTTTGAATAAAATTATAAAATGGAGGATTGGATTCTTCTTCCTTTAAGCATTTGTTAAGCATTTCATTAATAAATATGCTAATACAGGCTTTAACTGGATCTTGCCTTAAGTCGTGTAATGGGCGATAGCTGTTAATCTCGGAAATGCGGCTAATATTTTTACTGATATTATAGTAAACAATGAGTTCAACCAAGGATAAGGGTTGAAAAAGTGCAATTTTACCTTTCGAATTTTTACTTCTCACGCTATTTGCAATTACGCTGATAATGCCTTTTTCAAGCGTATAAATTGTTGCGATTACAGAAGATTCTTTATACTTTACAAACCGTAGAACAATGCCTTTTGTTTTTACCAGCATAGACAAAAAGTTACCTTATAATAGCAATTTTGCCAAACTGTGTAGATGAGCCATCTTCATTTGTTATAAAAACAAAATAGATACCAGTGCCAATTTCGTTGGAATACACATTACTCATGTCCCAAATAGCAGTATTCCCATTAGCTTCAATGAAGATAACTAATCTGCCAGATGAGTCAGTGATTTTTATTTCACTATTGGCAGGCACCCCTTCTATCGTAATTACACCTGTAAAGCCTGGGGTAACTGGGTTTGGGAATATTTTAGGTGTTTTATACGTGCCAGTAACTGTTCCAGATCCTCGGTACGAAATGAGACCGCTTGCGGTGTTAAAAAAAACTTCTCCAGATAGGTTGTCTATGGCAATATTGGTTACCACATCTGATAACAGGGGGCTATTCACAGTCGTAAAATGCTCTATTAATACAGATCCGTCTTTATCAAATAGCCAAGCTCCTTTATTAGTTCCCATCCAAATTCGGTTACCTCCATCAACAGCTAAGCAATTAACATTCTCGTTATTAAATAGCAATTGCGAATTTATTATTGGAACAATTGCTTCTTGACTAGGATCATCAATGATGGAATAAGGGAATAGATAATATACCACTCCGTTTGCAGAGGCTATCCAAATTTTATCTTCCTTATCTAACAGAATTTGATTGATGTTATTACTCGGAATTGTTCCTATACCATTCGCCTTTAACCTTACTTCATTTTTGGATATCCCGTGAACTATAATTCCACCACCCGATACTGCATTAATTGCTATCCATTGATCTTCCCAAGGTGTGCTAATAATTTCTTTTGCTCCAGCAACGTTGCCAGAGGGCGTAAAAGTTGTCCAATTATCATTCTTATCTAAACTTTGTAATGCACTTGTCGTATTATTATTAAGCACCCAGATGCTGCCATTATAAGCGTCTATATCCGCAATTAGCACATTTTTATTAGGAGGAAATGAATTTACAAGCGGACTGTTTGATTCGTCAATTATCTCAAATTGTTCATCACTCCATTTAAGTAAACCATACCCAAAGGAGCTAAAGAAAATCTCACCACTGTTTTGTAGGCTTACACCACTGATATCTAAAAATTCTGGCAATAGATTGGTTTGAGGGTATCCGGTAGAATTGTAATTTGACCATAGGCCATTTTCAAATACCGAAAAACCAGCATTATTCCTAAGAGGTAACCCGTTGAGTGATTTGAAATTAGGAATGGCAAAAATTTTATTATGAACGGACGTTAGCTTAATAATTTCATTAAAAAAAGGTCCATTAGGGTAAATGCTTTCACTCTGGTTGTTGTTAACCAGAACCAGTCCATTTCGGCCATCAGCTACCCACGTTTTATTATTGTTTGCAATAGCCTCATGGGCATTTATTATGTATTCAGACTGTATTTGAGTGAGGGTATTATTAGAATAATTAAACACCTTTCCAGAAGCGGTTATTATTGTTTCTTTATTAGTTTTAATACTTGTAATATCGTCTCCAATCAACTCTCCTTTTGCACTCCAATTTCCATTCTCATATACAAGCAGCCCTTGTGATGTATTTCCTGAAATTGGTTTGTTGTTGTAAATTGAAAGCACAGTAGTTTTTTCTTGATTTGCCCCTTGGGGTTTTTCGAAATGTTTCCATTTCGAAAAATCTTTAAGGTTTTCGTCTAAACTTCCTGCCATTAAACCTGTTTCTGTTGCCAAAAAGAGAGAGTCGTTATAAATAGTACTTGCATAAATTTTCAAATTATCGCCTGTGCTACTTAAATTTAAATACGATTCCTGAATAGATTCACTTTCTGTGTCAATTTTGAGTACCCCAAAATCAGTGCTTAAATAGGAATAAGCCCCAAATTCGTTAAAATGGTTAGTTACTTTAGAGTTTAATATATCGGAAAGTTTAATGTCTGGAATAGATGTTATTTTATTATTCTTGAGCAGGTCAAGTTGTCCGTTTTCATAAGCAATTATTAGCGTATTGCTTGTGTTATTATAACCAATAACCGTTATGCCTACTTCTGATAACCCATTTAGTTTGGTGATACTTTTTATACTGTTATCAGTTTTATCTACAATGTAAAGGCCAGTTTTAGAAGCTGCAAACACTTCTTGGGTGCTTTGTGTTACCGATATGGTTGTATTAAACGAGTAATGAGTTCTCCACGACCCTGTTGGGATATTGTTTTGACCAAAACCCAATATGGGAGCCAATAAAAAAACAAATAGAACTATAGTTCTCAATCTTGGTTGGATTGGCCTTCTAAAAAACATTTTCTGCATCTGGCTTCATAAGTACTTTGCTCACCTAACATTACTTTTTGTTTGTTATTGTTTAAACGAAAAGAATAGGAAGCTAGTGCCCCACAGTTCATACAAATGGCATGTACTTTTGTAACATACTCAGCTTGAGCTAACAAATTGGGAATTGGGCCAAATGGGTTTCCTTCAAAATCCATATCAAGTCCAGCAATAATTACTCTTTTACCAGTAGCTGCCAGTTGGTTGCAAACTTCCACTAAAGATTCATCAAAAAATTGAGCTTCATCTATACCAACAACATCGCTATTACCAGAAAGCAGTACGATGTCGTTTGCAAATTGTACGGGAGTAGATCGAATGGTACTTTCGTTATGCGATACTACATCAGTATCATGGTAGCGAGTATCTATGGCAGGTTTAAATATTTCGACAGTTTGTTTGGCAATAAGTGCTCTGTTTAGTCTTCTAATTAGCTCTTCAGTTTTACCCGAAAACATAGATCCGCAGATTACTTCTACCCATCCTGCTCCTTCTTTTTCACCCTTTGGGATTGGTTGCTCTACAAACATTAATTACTGTAGTTTACTTCAGAAAGCTTGTTTTTCTCTGGAATACTTACCAGTACATTACCAGAAGGCATTGTCTGGCAAGTTAATCTTTGGGTTTCTAAAAGCCGACCTACTTCTAAATAGTTACTTTCTACTTCTGTTCTTGTAGCGAGGTTCTCTTCACCCTCCATTACATCGCACCGACACGAAGTGCATTTGCCTTTTCCTCCGCAAGCGTGCATCCAATCAATATTATTTTCTTGCAAAATAGCAAGAATAGACATAGGTGCTTCGTTGTTTAATTTATATTCAACAACTTTCTGACCTTGGTTAAAAATAGTAATTTTAGGCATATTTTTACATCAATATTTACAAAGGAACGAAATCTTGGTATGGAGAACAAACTGAATCAAATTGCTTTAGAACAATATGCTGAAAAGTATTCGAATTTATTAGTTAAACAATTGTTTTCTAATAAACAATTTATTTCTGGACAGGAAATAGTAAATGAAGTGCCTGTAAAGCAAGTGGTTTTTTTTGTGTTGTTTAATCTATTTAAGTTATGGAAGTTGGAGATGAACCAACTTAAAAGCCCTTATTTTAATTTTGAAAATGAAGAGGTAAAAACGAAGCTCGAAGAGCTTATGAATGTGTTATCCAAGCATATTAGTGTAGGTGAAAAAGATTTTGCCCCCTTATTACTAAAAGCTGTTCAAGATTCATTATTACTCATCATTTCTCCACTCAAATTTTACGAAGACCTCGTGCTTTCATTTAATGGGGATGCACCTAATATGGAAGAAGTTAAGGATTTACAGAGGTTTATTAAAATTAACACGCATATGCGCGATGCCTTATTAACTGCTTGGGCTGCTAACTTTTCAACAGAAGAACTCTTTGATAAGGCTTTTGAAGGACTAACTGAACCTCCGCAGGAAGTTAAGCCTCTAATTGAGCCGTTTAATGCTCTTTTGCCTCTGGAATTGAATAGTTTTTTAATCGAAGATGAATCTGAAAAAGAGGATGATGTTGTTGAAAATACAAATGAGTCTGATTTAGTAGATGATATTATAGAGGAAGATGAAGTACCTGAGTTTGAAACAATCCACACTCAATTTTCAGAAGAAAAGACTAATATTTTGGCAGATTCATTGGGTTTTGAAGCAACACAATCCTTGAAGTCAATGTTAACCATCAATCAGAAGTTTATGTTTGTAAACGATTTGTTTGATGGTAATAATGAAGACTTTAATAAGGTAGTTGACTTTTTAGATAGTTGCGAAACCAAAGATGTAGTACTAAAATTTATCAATAGTAATTATATACAGCGAGGAAATTGGAAAGAGGAGGCACCTCAGGTTAAAGAGTTTTTAGAGTTGATTGATAAAAAATTTGCATAGTCCCTTGCGGATTTAAGGTAGTGCAATTAGTGAGCTAGCCTTTGCATTCGGTTGGCATCCAATGCTAAAAGTATAAATACCAATATGGTAAACGAAATTAGAGAGGATCCTCCGTAACTAAAAAAGGGGAGAGGGATTCCTATAACTGGAAAAAGTCCGATGGTCATACCAATATTTACCGTAAAGTGGAAGAACAGAATTGTGGCAACCGAGTACCCATACACTCTTGCAAATCGCCATTTTTGCCGTTCGGCAATTTGAGTAATTCGAAGCAATAATGCTGTAAATAAAATTATTACAATCATCGATCCAAGCCATCCTTGTTCTTCACCAATGGTACAAAAAATAAAATCGGTGCTTTGTTCGGGCACAAAATCAAATTTTGTTTGGGTTCCCTTTAAATAACCTTTGCCGCTTAAACCGCCAGAACCAATGGCAATTTTAGATTGGGTTACATTCCACCCTGCTCCAAGCGGGTCGGCATTTGGATTGAGTAATACTAAAATTCTATTTTGTTGATGTGGTTTAAGTAAACTTTCAAATGCATACCCTACAGAATGATACATGCCAATAACAGCAAACCCTATTGCGGTAATTAGTATTATTCGTTTAATATTTTTTCGATTAAAATAAATTCCTAACCCAACAATAACTGCGACTGGACTCCAAAAATACAAATCATTTTCAACTAGTAAAGCCAAAAGAAAAATGATGGCCGATACTACTCCAAGTACCAATGGGATTGGACTCATACCTTCTCTAAAAAGAACAAGTACAAACATAGAAAATACAAGTGCTGTACCAGCATCACCTTGGGCAATAATAAGAATGGCAGGAGTGCCTATAATTAAGGCGAGATAGAACATGTCTTTTAGTCGGCCAATCTTAAAGTTTGGTTTACTTACATATTTTGCCAACGCTAAAGCAGTTGCGAACTTTGTAAACTCAGAAGGTTGGAATCTGAATGAACCTATTTCTAACCAAGATTTTGCTCCGTTTACTTCTCTAGCAAAGATCATTACAACTACTAATAGAATTATAAAAACTAACCAAATGGGGTAGGCGAGCGTATCGAATATTTTATAATCTAAAGATAAAATTACGATGGCTACGATAATGGCAATTCCAATAAAGAGCATTTGTTTACCTGCGTTATGGCTAAGGCTAAAGAAGGAGCTTGTGCTATCAACATCAAAAACGGCAGCATAAATATTTATTACTCCAAATATTACCAACAGTCCATAGAGGATGATGGTCATCCAATCTAATTGATTTATTAAACCATCTGATCTTCTCATTCGAAATCTCCTTTTAGTACATAAGGTTCAAAATATAAAGTAGCGCTATCTTTTTTGAGATATTTCTCAATCAGTAATCCAGAAATAGCTGCAGCTGCCCTAGCTCCTTGTCCTGCATTTTCTACATACACAGAAATTGCAATTTTAGGGTTATCTCTGGGTGCAAAGGCAATAAAAACGGAATGGTCTGGGTTGGGGTCATTTTGCACGGTACCTGTTTTACCACATACTTCAATATCCTTTAACTTAGCCCTCCATTGTCCTGTACCACTTTTAATTACTTCAGCCATTGCTTCTACGGCCACTTCGAAATAAGCTGAATCAACACCTGTATAATTTTTTTTAGTATAGATAGGCAGGGGGTTGCCAGTATTGCTAATGGCTTTTACCAAATGTGGTTTATAATAATAGCCTCTATTAGCTACTGTGGCTGTAAAATTGGCCATTTGAATAGGCACTACAAGGTTTTCACCTTCGCCAATAGCAATGGAGTAAATATTTGAGAATTTCCATTCTCTACCGCCATAGGCTCTATCGTAATATTTTGAATCAGGAATCAGCCCTCCTTTTTCACCGGGTAAGTCAATACCTAAAGGAGCCCCGAAACCAAAATTTCTAACATAACCATTCCACTTATCAAGCCCAATCTTAGCATCCTTGTATGCGCTTTCTTCTACGTGCTGAACCACCATTTTACGCATAACCTGATAAAAAAAAGGATTGCAAGAATTTTTAATAGCACCCACCAATTTTTCTGAAGTACCGAACGGGTGACTGGCTCCGTTATGGCATCCTATTAAGTTGGTGTTGCATTTGAACCTGGTGTAAGGCGTAATTACCCCTTCTTGCATAGCAACTAATGCTTGCACAATTTTAAAAATACTACCCGGCCGGTAAGCGGCCATTAACGGTCGGTTAAAAAGAGGCTTTAATGTATCTTGCTTAATAGTATTGAAATTTTTGCTAAAGTCTTTTCCTGAAAGAAGTCCGGGTTCATAAGAAGGTGCCGAAACAATGCTTAATATTTCGCCCGTTGAAGGCTCAATGGCAACAATACTTCCAGATTTGCCTTTCATTAATTTTTCAGCATATTCTTGAAGGGTTCTGTCAATGGTACTGGTAATAGAAAATCCAGGCACTGCCAATGTATCGAATTTCCCATCTTTGAACTTTCCTTTTTCAACACCTCGAACATTCCTAATTTTAAATTGCTTACCTCTGAGTCCACGCAAATAAGTTTCGTAATTAGATTCTAGGCCACTTTTACCAATATAATCTCCACTGTGGTAATAGTTTACCGTGTCCCTATCGAGTTCATATTGACTTATTTCACTTATATAACCCAACGCATTGGCTAAAATTGGGTAGGTATAGGATCGTGTTGTTCTCGGTTGAAGGACAAACCCAGGAAATTCATCTAAATGGTCTTCAAATTTTGAAAACTCTTCTAACGAAATTTGCTTAAGGAAGAGAGAGGTTTTTACATAAGAGTATGCCTTTGCTTTTTTTACCTTTGTTTCAAATTCTTCAACAGAAATTCCTACTAAGTTGCAAAAGCGCAAGGTATCAATGTTTTTTATTTGCGTAGGTATTACCAGCAAATCAAAAATTGCTTTATTCGCAACAAGAATTTCTCCGTTTCTATCGTAAATGAGCCCCCTGAACGGATATTCAATTTCTGCTTGAATAATATTATTATCAGCAGCTGTTTTATAACTATCGTCTAACACTTGAAGAGAAAATAATCGAATCGAGAACAAGATGGCTACCACCACAAATATTCCTTGTATAATATATCCTCTCGATTTGTTCATCGCGAACCTGCTTTTTTAGAGAATAAATATTGGATAATAATAATGGTACTGAACGTAAAAAAGGTTGAGAGTATTATTTTTTGAATTGTAAAGAGAAATAAATGAAAGCCACCTGCCTCCACAATAAAAAGCCAGAAATGATGCAGAAAAATAAGAATTAAAGAATAGGTTGAAAACCAGCTAAAACCCATTACAGTTGGTGTGGGTTTGGCACCAGCCGGGTAGCCTCCATGTGGTGTAAACATTTTGAACAAGATTGGGCGTAAGTACATAAGTAAGACCGAAGCTGATGCGTGAACGCCTAATGTGTTCGAAAATATATCCACCGAAATTCCTGTGGCAAAACCAATAAGCATAGCGGCTATTATGCCCAGTTCAAATTGAAACGTTAGTAAAAACCCAACATAAATAAATGCAAACCCTTTTCCTAAAAGCACCATTTTATTAAACAACAGTACTTGAAAAAGTAGGTATCCAAAGAAAGTGATTAGTTTAAGTGCACTATCCTTATTCATTCTTGAACTGTTTGGGTTAATGAATCAATTTGTGGTAAGTCTTTATTTAACACTACTTCTACCAAAGATAAACTGGTAAAATCATTAATAAGCTTAATTTGAATATCGAAAAAAGAGGCATCTTCAGGCAGTGTTAGCTTGCTAATTATTCCAATCGGAATTCCGATTGGGTAAATGGCATTAAACCCACTCGTTACCACCGTATCGCCAACGGCTAAATTATAATGGCGAGGCACATAAAGCACTTTTGCATATTCTGGAGATTTGCCATCCCATTGAACTGTACAAAGGTTTATCTTATTTTTAATTTCAGCAGAAATTTTTACATCTACATCTAACACAGAAACAACGGTGGAATAGTTTGTACCAACCCTCTTTACTTTTCCTACAATACCATTATTTCCAATAACACCCATCCCAGGCTTTAGTCCTTGATTACTTCCAGAATTAATGGTAAGTGTGTTATTGAGTAAAAAAACGTTGTTATTAACAATTTTAGAATTGATGAATGCAAAATTGCTTATAGTGTCAACTTTATCATTCTCCTCTAATTTAGCTAAGAGTGCCAGGTACTTAGCCCTTAACCTTGCATTTTCATTGCTTAATTGTTGATTAGTTCTTGTTAAACTAAAGTAATTCTCGATGTTGCTAGAAGTTTCCAATAAAGAGCCCACAACATAGTTTGTGGAATTAAAAAAGGTAGCTCTATTATAATTAGAATTTTGAACAACAAGAAAAAAGGCAGCAGTCTCAAGTAATATAAATACTAAAAAGGCTCTGTACTTGTGTAAAAACAGTAAAAAACTGCGCATGTGATTATGTTAGGTCATTAGCACAGGCTTGTACTGGTTAAGGTTTTTCATGGCAATGCCTGTTCCTCTAACCACAGCTTTTAACGGGTCTTCAACTACGTGTATGGGTAGCTTAGTTTTAAGAGCCAATCGCTTGCTTAATCCTCTTAACGAAGCTCCACCACCCGTAAGGTGGATTCCTCTATCATAAATATCTGCTGATAATTCTGGTGGAGAAATTTCCAACGCTTTTAACACAGCTTCTTCTACTTTAGAAACTGATTTATCTAAAGCAAAGGCAATTTCTGAATAAGAAGCTTTTATAACTTTAGGAATTCCCGTCATTAAATCTCTACCTCTGATTTCATAGTCTTCTGGGCCATCGTCTAGCTCAGTTAATGCGGAACCGACCTCAATTTTTACACGTTCAGCCGAGCGTTCTCCAATTAATAAATTGTGTTGCCTACGCATATAATCCAGGATATCTTTATTAAAAGTATCACCTGCAATACGAATAGATTGATTACTTACAATACCAGATAATGCAATAACTGCAATTTCGGTAGTACCACCACCTATGTCAACAATCATAGAACCCATCGGCTCTTCAATGTCAATACCTGTGCCTATGGCTGCCGCAATAGGCTCATATATCATATATACTTCTTTGGCACCAGCGTGTTCAGCGGAATCTCGAACTGCTCGTTTTTCAACTTCGGTAATACCAGAAGGAATACAAATTACCATTCGATGACTTTTGGGAAAAATGCTTCGACTTCCTTCATCTATCATTTTAATCATTCCCCTAATCATATGCTCTGCCGCATGAAAATCAGCAATAACACCGTCTTTTAGTGGTCGAATGGTTCTAATATTATCGTGTGTTTTTTCGTGCATTTGCATGGCCTGTCGGCCAATGGCAAGTACCTTATTGGTGCTTCGATCAATGGCAATGATCGAAGGTTCATCCACAACGATCTTGTCATCTTTAATGATTAACGTATTTGCAGTTCCTAAATCAATGGCCAAGTCACTAGAGAAAAAATCGAAAAAACCCATGCTAGTTGTTAAATATTAGTAGTAAAATAAAATTTTGAAGTTGCACTATTTACCAAGCTGACTAAAATACAAATTTGTTTTAATTTATGGATTAAAACTAGCTCATTTTAATGTTTAAAATGCCTAGTTCCTGTAAAAACCATTGAGATGTTATGATTATTGCAATAATCTATAGAATCTTGATCTTTTTTAGACCCACCTGGTTGAATAATGGCAGTAATGCCAGCGTTGTTTGCAACTTCCACACTATCTGCAAATGGGAAAAAAGCATCCGAAGCTAAGGCTGCACCTTCTAATGCAAAACCAAATGTAGCTGCCTTCTTAATTGCCTGCTGAAGTGCATCTACCCGAGAAGTTTGCCCAACACCACTTGCTAGCATTTGCCCATCTTTAACTAATACAATGGCATTCGATTTTGTGTGCTTACAAATCTTAGATGCAAAAAGTAAATCTTCCACTTCTTGAGAGGTAGGCTCTTTTTCGGTGGCAGTTGATAAACCTGCTTTATTGTCGGTTGTGTTATTTACAGATTGTTGAATTACACCTCCCAACAAAGATTTAAAAACAACTTTATCATTAGGGTAGTTCGTTAATTGCAGTAGCACTCTGTTTTTCTTCGATTTCAAGGTAGTTAGTGCTTCTTCGCTAAAAGAAGGAGCAATAAGTACTTCCATGAAAAGCTTATCAATTTCTACTGCTGTTTCTTCGTCAATTTCAGCGTTGGAAATAAGCACACCTCCAAAGGCCGAAAGTGTATCAGCTTCAAATGCTTTTAAGTAGGCTTCTTTGGTTCTGCTTGCCACTGCCACTCCACAAGCATTGGTATGTTTAAGAATGGCAAAAGCCGTTTCGCCTTCAAACTCTTTAATGAGACTAATGGCTGCCTCAATATCAACTAAATTATTGTATGAAATCTCTTTGCCATGAAGCTGGGTAAATACTTTTTCTAAATCACCGAAAAACATTCCTTGTTGATGAGGGTTTTCACCATATCGTAAGGTTCTCTTTTGGGTTATGCTATTTTTAAAAGCAGGGATATTTTCATCTTCATTAAAATAATTAAAAATAGCTGTGTCGTAATGTGAGCTCACATTAAACGCATAGGCGGCAAACCTTTTTCTTTCTTCCAAAGAGGTAGAACCATTTCCAGTTTCAAGGATGCTCAAAAGCTCAGTGTATTGATCTCTAGAGCTTACGATAAGTGCATCTTTATGATTTTTGGCTGCGGCTCGTATTAATGAAATTCCACCAATGTCAATTTTTTCAATTATATCTTCATTGGATGCTCCACTACTAACCGTATCCTCAAAAGGATAAAGATCAACGATGGTCAAATCTATGGGTGGAATATTATGTTCACCAGCTTGTGCAACATCTTCCTTATTATCTCTTCGGTATAAAATGCCACCGAATACCACAGGGTGCAATGTTTTAACCCTGCCACCAAATATAGAAGGGTAGCCCGTTAAATCTTCAACGGCTGTGGCTTCAATGCCAAGCTTGTTTATAAAGGCTAAAGTGCCACCGGTTGAGTATAATTTAACACCCAAATCATTCAGTTTTTTTATGATGGGTTCTAGGTTGTCTTTATGAAAGACAGAAATTAATGCGGAAGAGATTTGCTTTTGCATGTCTGCGATTTATTAAGTCGCAAAACTACCTTATTTGCATGTTAGTTCTCTGTTTCAGAAAGCAATTTTTCAACCACTTTTAAAATCGTAATTGGGTAGTACTGATGCTCAAGTTTATGGATTTTAGCAGCTAACTCTTCGGCTGTATCAGAAGGAGATACATTGCAACTCGCTTGAAAAATAATATCCCCTTTGTCGTACTCGTTATTTACATAATGAATGGTAATTCCAGACTTTTTTTCTTTGTTTTTAATTACAGCTTCGTGCACAAAATGGCCATACATTCCTTTGCCTCCATACTTGGGCAATAGAGCTGGATGAATATTTAATAGGGTGAAATTACTTACCAGTTTACTTGGCACAAACCACATAAAACCAGCCAAAACAATCAAGTCAATTTCATTATCTTGTAGATGGGTTAGAACTTTGTCGCTTTTATAAAATTCTTCATTTGTAAAAGACTTTGTAGCTACATTAAAATTTTGAGCTCTTTGTAGCACATACGCATCCGAATTATTAGAATAAATACATTTGATTTCTACAGAGCTATTATCTTTAAAATACTCCAAAATAGTCTGAGCATTGGTTCCGCTTCCCGAAGCAAAAATGGCAATGTTTATCTTCTTGTCTTTCATTAAATGATTATCATACTAGCAATACCAATTATCATAATTAGCTTGGCTATTCCACTAAGCTGGTTAAAGTGTTGCTTTGTATCTGCATAGAATAGTTTAATGCAAAGAAAACCTAGAATTACCACCAAACTGGTGAAGAATGGCAAAAAAATCTGCCACTCTTTAGTTACATAAAACACAACAGCAATAAATAAAATATTGATGCCATAAATTACTTTTTTAGTTGCTACAGTACCTATTGAAATGGGGAGCGTTTTGCAGCCAAACTTTTCGTCTCCTTCCATATCCTCTAAATCTTTAATTATTTCTCGAATCAGCGAAATAAAAAATGCAAAACTCGCATACATTAATATAGGTTCTAGGTTTGAATAGTAATGTAAATAGACCACAAACACAGATAGCCCAGTTAAAACACTTACCGTTAGGTTGCCCCATAATGGCAGTCGTTTTAATTGGTTGGAGTATAGCCAAAGTAAAAAAGCGGCTAGTACATTTACTCCTAACACCCACCAAGAAACAAAAGCTCCAAGAGCAATTCCAACAAAGTTGAAGATTGAATGAATTATTAAAACTTGCCTTCTTTTGATATGTTTTCCAATTACCACCCGTTCAGGCTTATTTACATAATCAATTTTTATGTCGTAATAGTCATTAATAATATAGCCCGCAGAAGCGATAAACAGGGTAGAAGCAATTAATACAAATAGTGAATAGTCTTCAACAAAATTTGAAGTGTTGGTGCTGTCAATTAAGAAGAAAGCCACCATTAATTGTGTAATTGCAATTATGGCAAGGTTTGGGAATCGAATAAGCTTTAATAATTGAAATAGACTATTCATCCCTTTGGGCTTGGTAAAAGTCTAATATTTGCTGAGATATTAATTTATACACCTCTTGTTTTTCAGGTTGATTTGCTAAGAGTTCCAGTTGTGTGTCAAGTACTTCAAAATCGCCTCGTTTGGCAGGCCCCGTTTGGGCATTTTTTGACCCTAATTGTATAGCTTTTGAAATAGATTGCTCCAATAGCGGCTTCATAATCGATAAATCGAGGTTGGCAGTTTGCAATATTTCTTCGGATTGGGTAAGCATCCAATTAGTAAAGTTATTGGAAAAAACAGCCGCTAAATGCAATTGTTGTCGTTGCGATGAGGAAATAACAGATACGTTTCCTGTTAGTGTTTTTGCCAGTTCGCTGAGTCTGTTCGTAGTTTGTTTATTATCTCCCTCAATTAATACAGGGATATCTTCAAAATTGACTTGTTGGTTTTTAGTAAAGGTTTGTAGAGGATAAAAAACACCAACATTGGGTGTTGCTAAGTAGCCAAGTGTGCTCAGCGCAATCGAGCCAGACGTATGAGCAATAATAATATCATCCGACAAAATAATTTCTTTGGCTACATCTTCTATGGCATCATCGGCAATAGCAATTAGAATTATGTCTGTATTAGTTTCAGAGAAATCAAGATCAAGCTTTACCTGGCCTTCGTATAATTTATTGGCAAGTTTTTTAGCATTATCGGGGTTTCTGCTGTAAATGTTTCTAACAGAAGCACCTGCATTTTCTAGCGCAGGAGCAAGATTCCAGGCTAAATTGCCAGCTCCAATAAAATCAATTCTCAATGCCCTACTCATATTTTTAACAGTCTAACGAATCAATTGCATTTTTTTATCTAAAACCAAATCACTAATCTTGATGTAAATATCATACAAATGCGACATCTATTCTACATTTTAGCTATTTCAATAATCGGAACTTTTTCGTGTCAGCAAAAAGCTGCTGAAGAAGATAAAGAACTCACAGATGCAGAGTTACACCAATTGGCTGATTCCCTGGCTCATAAATTTATTATTGTAGATGGGCATGTAGATATTCCTTACAGGTTGTGGCATCACCCTGAAGATATTTCTGTAAGAACAGAGAATGGTCATTTCGATTATGTACGTGCCAAAGAAGGAGGGCTTGATGCTCCCATTATGTCCATCTATATACCACCAGGTAGAGAAGGTAATGGAGCCAAGATGCTAGCCGATAGTTTGATAGATTTGGTAGAAAATCTAGCGAAAGAACACCCCGATAAATTTGCGATTGCTACTAATCCTGCTCAAATTAAGGCTCAATTTGCTAAAGGGCTTATTTCATTGCCCATGGGAATGGAAAACGGGGCTCCTATTGAACATAAGCTAGAGAATATCAAGTATTTCTACGATCGTGGTATTCGGTACATTACCTTAACACACGCCAAGGCTAATCATATTTCTGATTCTTCTTATGATAGCATAAGGCTGTGGAATGGGCTAAGCCCTTTTGGCGAAGAGGTGGTGGCTGAAATGAATCGTGTAGGCATTATGGTAGATGTTTCGCATGTAAGCGATAGTGCTTTTTATGATGTTTTGGCTATTACCAAGGTGTCGGTTATTGCTTCTCATTCAAGTTGCAGGCATTTTACGCCAGGTATGGAGCGAAATATGTCGGACGATATGATTAAGGCTTTGGCAAAAAATGGTGGCGTTATCCATATTAACTTTGGGTCGTTCTTTTTAGACCCTGCTTTTGCTAAAGAAGAAAGAGACACTACTTATTTTGCCAAGGCATCTCAAATTGCTGATAATATTGATCGAGTGGTGGAGTTAGCAGGAATAGATTATGTTGCCTTTGGTTCTGATTTTGATGGTGTAGGCGACTTGCCAGAAGATGTGAAAGATGCATCTCAATTACCAAATGTGATATACGAGCTTTTAAAAAGAGGTTACTCTGCTGAAGATATTGAGAAAATTTGTAATAAAAATACCTTTAGGGTTTGGCAGCAGGTGGAAGATTATGCGGCTGCTCAACAATAATTGATGTTGCCAACAAACAATTTGTTTACCAAAGCACAGCTTGCTTTACGAAACGGAAACGACAGAGAAGAAATTTGGATTGCTTATAAGGGCGTAATTTACGATGTTGGTAATTCTAAATTATGGCGAAACGGGACACATTACGAGCATTGGGCCGGACAAGATTTAACAGATGAGTTAACAGATGCTCCTCATACCAATAAGGTATTTGCAAAATTTAATATTATAGGAAAACTAATAAACTAATGTGGCTAGTAGCAGATAGTGGATCTACCAAAACAGAATGGATTTTGTTTGATGAAGGCGGCATAAAAAAGCAGGTTTATTCTGACGGGTTAAATCCATTATTTCTATCTAAAGAAGATTTTATTACTAAAATTATTGAAAGAATTCCACCCGATTGGAAAACAGGAGTAACAAAGCTTTGGTTTTATGGTGCCGGTTGTGGCACTAAACTTATGCAAACACAAACTCACTCGTGGTTAGCCGGTTTTTTCACCCAAGCCATAATAGCCGTATATTCTGATTTGCTTGCAGCCGCCAGAGCCACTTGCGGAACAAGCCAGGGACTGGTTGCTATTTTAGGAACGGGCTCTAATAGTTGCTTTTTTGATGGGAATACTATTACAGAACAAATTAAGCCACTTGGTTTTATTTTAGGCGATGAAGGAAGTGGTGCAGCTTTGGGTAAAGCACTCTTAAAAAAGCTATTAAGAAACCAGTTTACTTTTAAATTAACGGATTCTGTCTATCAGGAAATTGGTTTGAATTATGATGAAATTATCAATAAAGTATATTATTCGCAATGGCCTAATCGGTTTTTAGCTTCTTGTGCCAAAGTTTTGTACAACCATAAATCAGAACAGGAAATTTTAGCAATTATCACTACTGAATTTGATAGCTTTTCTGATGTACTTAAAAGGTATGAGATAAAACTACCGGTACATATCATAGGTTCAGTAGGCTACTACTTTGAAAAAGAAATTGGGATATCGTTACAGAAACAAGAATTAGAACCTGGTGTAATTATTAAATCACCGGCAAAAGCATTGGTAAGTTACCACCTCGAAAATGATTAATCGCTAGTGTGACGATTCCTAAAAAAGCCGACTAATTTTCCATGTATTTCCCTTTATACTGCGTTAAAATTAGTAACCATAACAGAACTATGCTTGCAAATTTTGCCTTGTCTAACTTAACTTCGCCACATGTGCCTATATTGGCTGGTTTGTACGTTTTGAAGCTGCCATATTAAAAAAATAAATAAAAGCTAATGTAAATCTAAAGGTGGTAGGCAGGCTTCGGGCAAAGCCACAGATTCTTCGGGCAAAGCCAGATTCTTCGGGC
>Ga0256834_1000169_pt1 | contig 45088 bp, 36 predicted proteins | sample 4281140metaG_FD_190536 | JGI IMG/M metagenome (GOLD analysis project Ga0256834, IMG submission 190536) | Hydrothermal vent microbial communities from East Pacific Rise, Pacific Ocean - 4281-140 | ecosystem: Environmental > Aquatic > Marine > Hydrothermal vents | place: Pacific Ocean: East...
AAGTCTACTTTTAGTAGCAACTATGGGTTTAGCATCTTGTTCAGATTCTCAAGCACCTTTAACAGAGGCTCAACAAGCTGAAAAGTATTGAATGAGTGTTTCTGAATTTAAAGAGCAAAAAGAAGCTGCTGCTAGAATGAATATGACTATTGAAGACCATTTAAAAATGTCTGATAATTCAGGAAATTGAGATAAAATGGATATGGATATGTGAGATGATTCTTCTATGATAGAAGATGATTCTAGTGATTCACAAAAAATGCCAAAAGGTGCTCATAAAATGCCTGATGGAACTATGATGGATGCAGATGGAAATACTATAAAAACTAATGATGAAACAACTAAAGAATGAGAAATGCATGTGAAAATGATGCATGATTGAGATAAAAATGTTGCTCCACATCCTCCAAGTGAACATTAGAATTATTAAAAAAATCCCTCTCTCTTGAATTCTCTCTCCCTGGTAGGGAGAAAGAGGCTACAAGAAATAAGAAAATTACTAAGAAATTAGTAGTTTTTTTTAGCTTTATTTAAGGTTAATTTTTATAATTGCAAAAATAGAAAAAAATTATATTTTATAAAAAAAATAAAATGAAAAAAATATTTTCTCTACTAACATTTTTTATATTCTCATTTATAGGATTTTTTCACAATTCTATGATGACTTTTGCTTTGAAAAATAATTATATAGAAAAAAATATTTGAAAAAGTATAAATTGTTGTAATGCAAATAATAATATAAAAGGTGAATGAAAATGTTTTGATTCTTGTTGTATATGATTAGAAATAGATTATTTAATACTTTCAGCAAATAATAATTTTGAAAAAAAAGTATTTAAAATAGTAAAAAATTATAATGTTTTAGCTAAAAATATTTGAGAAAAATATTTTATAAAAAATAAAAGTTTAGTTAAAAAAACATCTCCTCCTTATTTTGAAAGAAAAATTATTAATTATTCATATCATACACTTATAAAAATCGTGAAATCAAATACATAAATTCCCTCTCTCTTGAATTCTTTCTCCCCTTTCAGGGGAGAAAGAGGCTACAAAAAGAGAAAAAAATAAGTAAGTAAATAAATAAGTAAAAACTTTTTTCAAAAATAAATAAGTAAGTAAATAAGTAACCACCCCTTAGTCCCCTCCTTAGTAAGGAGAGGAAAGAAATTTTTAATTTCAGGGGAGGTAAATAATAATAAAATAAAAAAAATGAATCTTAAAAAAATATCAATTATTTTATTTTTAGCAATTGCTCTGTCTTCTTGTTCAGACAATATTGCTGAAAATATTAAAACTATAAATAATAATGTAGTAATAGAAAAAAATACTGAAAAAAAAATTAATTTAATTTCAGTGTGAATTTCTGAATTTAAACAAGAATTAGCTAAAAAAGATTGAATTTTAATTGATTTGAGAACTAGTCCAGAAATAGATAATTGAATTATAGCTTGAGCTAAACAAATAGATTTTTATGCTCCTGATTTGAAAGAAAAATTAAATTCTTTAGATAAAAATAAAAAATATTTAATTTATTGTAGAAGCTGAAATAGAAGTGGAAAAGCATTGATATTGATGAAAAAATTATGATTTACAAATGTTATTAATTTGAAATGATGAATAAAAGATTGGATTAGTTCTTGAGAAAAAATAATAAAATAAAAATGGAAAAACACAAACATAATCACAATGAAAGTAAAAATAATATTCATAGTTCTTGTGGACATAATCACCATACTGGCTCTAATATAAAATTAGCATTTTTTCTTAATTTAGGTTTTACTATAATTGAGTTTATTTGATGATTTTTGACAAATAGTGTAGCAATTATGGCTGATGCTATTCACGATTTATGAGATACTTTGTCTTTATGACTTGCTTGGAAATTGGAAAATGTGTCTGAAAAATGAAGAACAAAAAAATATACTTATTGATATAAAAGATTTTCTTTGCTTGCTGCTATGATAAATTCTGTAATACTTATTTTTTGAAGTATTTATGTTTTATCAGAAGCTATTCCTAGACTTATAAATCCAGAAACTAGTGATTATGTTTGAATGTTTTTTCTAGCATTATTATGAGTAGCAGTAAATTGATATGCTGCTTATAAAGTTATGAAGTGAAATTCTTTAAATGAAAAAACTATTTCTTGGCATTTAATAGAAGATGTTTTGTGATGGGTTTGAATTTTGATAGTTTCAGTAATAAATTTTTTTATTGCTGTTCCTATACTTGATCCTATTTTAGCAATATTTTTTACAATTTTTATTTTATGGAATGTTATAAAAAATCTGAAAAAAGTAGTTAAAATTCTTATGCAAGAAGCTCCTCCACAATTGAATATGAAAGAAATAGAAGAAAGTATTGTAAAAATAAACTGAATTTCTAATATACATGATGTTCATATTTGGACAATGGATTCAAGTGAACATATTATGACTTGTCACATTAAATTAGAAAATAAAATAAATATTGAAGATACTACTAATTTAAAAAATGATATAAGAAAAATTTTAAAAAGTTATAAAATAAATCATTCTACAATTGAATTTGATGTTTGATTAGTAGAGTGTGAATATAAAAACTGCTAAAAAATTCTAAAAAAAAATTAAATTAGAAAAAATAAAAAATTTAACTCTTAAATAAAAATATAATGAATAATATAATAAATTTTAAAAATATGGATAAAAAATTGTTGTTTATAGTAATAATTTCTATAATCGCAACTTTTAATGCTGGATATTTAACATATATGGCTTATACTACAGTTTGAGTAGAAAATGCTATTTATGCTTGTGATGTTAATGAAATATTTTCTTGTTCCAGTGTATTTAATGAAAAATTTGCTTGGATTTTTGGAGTTCCATTTTCTCTTATTGCACTTTTTGTATATCCAATAATAGTTTTAGTTGCTTTACTTTGATTATTTAAAAAAATAAAAAGCCATTATAAAATAATACTTTTAATGTCTATTTGATGAGTTTTATTTAATTCTTATATAATTTATAATGAAGTTTTAGTAGCTACTTATTGTCTTTTATGTTTAATGTGCACAGTTATAATTGTTATAAATTGAAGTTTATCTATTAAATGACTTAGAGAAAAAAATAATTAATAAATTAAAAATTTATGAAAAAAAAATCTTACTTTATTTAAAAGTAGGATTTTTTAGGTTTTTTCTTTTATTAAGTAGATTTTTTAACAATTTTTTAACATATTTTTTCCTCAGATTATTGATTTATAAAAAAAATCTATATACTTAAAAAGTTCAAAATACAATAAATAATTAAATACAAAATAATTTATGAAAAAAAAATCACATTTAAAAAAAATAATATTTTTCCTAGTAACAATTAGTTTATTTTTAACTAGTTGTTCTAATAATTCAGAAAAAAATATTTCGCAAATAAATAAATATTATAAAGTTGAGGAAGTAAAAAAACAAGATATTTCTTTAGATGAAAGTTATATTTCTTATGCAAAATGAATAAAAGAAATTCCTGTTTCTACAAAAGTCTCTTGAAGAATAACTTATTTATCAAAAAAAAATTGAGATAATGTAAAAGCTTGAGAATTAATTGCTCAAGTAACAAGTGATGAAAGTCAAAATTGATTAAAAACAGCAAATTCTATAATATTGTCACTAGAAAGTTTGAAATCTTCAACAGCACTTAGTTTTGATGAAGAAATAAAATCAGTTAAAACAAAAATTAATCAAATAAATTTGGGTGCTGAACTTTCAGAAATTTGAGTTTCTGGAGCTAATTCTGGTATAAAATCTACTAAAGAGATTACAAAAAAACAAATTAACACTTTAGATTGACAAATTAAACAAGCTGAAACCTGAGTTAAACAAGCTGAATCTCAAGTTGAAATATCAAAAAATAGAGCAAAGCAAGCTGTTTCTTGAATTGAAATAGCTAAATCTGAACTTGAGTCTATAAAAACAGCTTATAAAGAATTAAATAAAACTCTTGAAATAAAAGAAAAAATAATTTATGATAATTCTTTTGAAGCTATTACAAATTCTGTAATTTTATATACAAATATTTTTGATTTTATTGATAGATTAATGTGATATTCAGATTTAACAAAAGATAATGCTAAAAAAATAAAAGATTATTTAAGTGCAAAAAATAAAAAATATTTGAATTTAACTGAAAAAAATTATAAAAATGCAAAAATTCTTTTTTTAGAATATAAAAATATTTATGCAAGTAAAATTGAAAATTGAAAAGCAACAAAAAAAGAATTAAAAGAAATATTAGAAAAATGACAAAAAATATCTTTACAATTAAAAATTCTTTTAAAAAATACTTATAATGTTGTTGATTATAGTATAGAAAATGTAAATTTACCATTGTCACAATTAAATTTTTACAAATCAGAAATTTCTAATATGTGAGTAAAACTTGATATGCCTTGAACTTTAAGCTTAAAGTGAAATTTACAATCAATTCTTAGTTTTGAAGCTGAAAAATCTAGACAATTAGAAGATATAAAATCAAAATTAAGAACTGCTCAAAAATGATTACAAGCAGCTGAAAATAATGCTCTTGTTGCAAAAAGTTGAATATTGTCAGCTCAAAATGCTGTATTAACAGCAAAATCTGGAGTTTTTACTTCTGAAAAAAATTTGGAACAATACAAAGAAATTTGAAAATGAAAAATTATTTGAATTGAAAATGAAAAATTATTAGCTTCAAAACAAAAAGAATTAACTTTAGATAAAAAAAATGAGATATTAAAAATGATTAATTCTTTAAAAGCTAAAAAAATAGCAGCTTTAAAAGAAATTGATACAAAAATAGCTGAAGCAAAATGAAAATTAAATGAATCAAATATTATGATAGAAAATGCTAAAGTTTTTTCTCCTGTTAGCTGAATTGTTACAAATAAAATGGCTGAAATAGGACAAGTAATTTGAGCTTGATTTCCTATTTACACAATAAATGATAATTCTCAAATTAAATTAGAAGTTGAAGTTAGTGATGATATAGTTAAAAATATAAAATTAAAAGAAAAAATAAATGTTGAATTTGAATGAATAAATAAAAAATTTATTTGAATAATAAATAATATTCCAAATACAAAAAATAAATTAACTAAAAAAACAAGTATAGAAATATTAATTCCAAATAAAAAATCTGAAATAAAAATTGGTAGTTTAGCAAAAGTTTATTTTAAAAATAAAAAAAATAATTGATTAGTTATACCAAGTTCAGCAATTATAGAAAAATTTATGTTGCCTTGAGTTTATGTAATAAAAGATAAAAAAATAGAATTTAGAAAAATAAAAATAATTGGAAATAATTGAGATTTAACTCAAGTAAGTTGATTAAAACAATGAGAAAAAATTATTTCAAAATGAAAAGAAAATTTTTATGATTGAGAAATTTTAAGATAATTCCCTCTCTCTTGAATTCTCTCTCCCATTCTGGGAGAAAGAGGCTACACAAAAAATAAATAATACTTTATTAAAACAATTTATGTTTGCAAAAATTGCCAATTTTTTTATAAAAAACTGAAAATTAACTTTTGTACTAATACTTATAACTCTTATTTCTGGAGTATGAGCATATTTTGTTTTGCCTAAACAATATAATCCAACTATTATTGTTCCTGCTTTTAATGTAACAATTTGAGCTCCTAGTCTAGATTCTAAGGAAGTTAGAAGACTTATAGTTGAACCTTTGGAAGATAAAATAATGGAACTTGAATGAATAGATGAAGTTTATTGATTAGCTTGAGAAAATTTTGGTTGAGTAATGGTAAAATTCAAAGTTGGAACAGATAAAGAAAAAGCAAAAATTAGAATTACACAAAAAATCAGAGAAAATATGAATTTGAAACCTCTTTGAATTTCAGAACCAGTTATAAAAACAATTGACCCAGATGAGTTACCTCAAATAACTTTTGCTATTTCATATAAAGAAACTAAAAATGATAAATTATCTGAAGAAAAAAAATATATTTATCTTAGACAAATAGCAAATATAATAAAAAAAGATATAAGAACAATTAAAAATGTTACAACAATAGATATTGTTTGATGAGAAAAAAAAGATTTAATTATTGAACTTGATATAGAAAAAATTGAAGCAAAAAATGTGGATATAATGCAAGTTTATGATATTTTGAAAAAAAATAATTTTAGTCTTCCTGCTTGAGATATTAATTCTAATTATTGAGAAAAAACTTATATTCATATAGATTGAAAAATTTCTAATATTAATAAATTAAATAAATTAATAATATGAAAATTTCAAGAAAAAATTATTTTTTTAGAAGATATTGCAAATATAAAATATTGAAGTATTAGGATAAATAAAACAAGTACTTTCACTAAAATTGAAAAAACTAAAAATCCTAAAGCACAAGAAACTGTATTTTTATGAGTTTGAAAAGCAATTTGAACAAATGCTGTTTTTGTAACTAAAGATGTAATAAAAAAAATAAATGAAATAAAAGAAAAATTACCTAAAAATATAGAAATTACAATAATTCAAAATGAAGGAAAAACAGCTGAAAATGCTACAAATATGCTTCTTGTAAATCTATTTCAATCTGTAATTATAGTTTTTATTATTTTAGCTTTTTATCTTTGAATTAAAAATGCTTTTAATACTTCTATATCTATTCCTTTAACTTTATGACTAGTATTTTTACTTGCTTATATATTTGGGGAAAATATTAATAAAATCACACTTTTTGCACTTATTTTAGTTTTATGAATGTTGGTTGATAACTCAACTGTTGTTGTTGAAAATATTTCTAGACATTTGAAAGATAGAAGAAAAACTTGAAAAACTAAATTAGAAGCTGTTTTAGAATGAGTTCAAGAAGTTTGAACTTGAGTTATTTTAGCTACAATTACTAGACTTTTAGCTTTTGCTTCAATGTTTGCTGTAACTTGAATGATGTGAGAATATATGTGACCAATTCCAAAATTTGCTATTCGGGCATTACTTATTTCTTTAGTTATAGCTTTTACAATAAACCCTTGGATTTCTTATATTTCAGCAAAAGAAATTTCTGAAAATACAAAAAAAGAAAAATCTGATGAATCTCCTCTAAAAATTAGAAAAAAATATTTAGCTTTAATGAAAATATTTTTAAATAATACAAAATCTTGAAAATTAAAAAGAAAAATTTTTAGATATACTTTTTGGATAATGTTTTTTATAATTATTTTTTGACCTATATATGCTTGAATTTTTAAAGCTAGAATGCTTCCAAAATCAAATCAAGAGCAAATTTATCTTTGGATAGATACACCAAAAAACTGGACAACAAATAAAGTAAAAGAATTAAACTCTGATATTAATAAATTTTTCTTAAATCCTAATTTATCAATAAAAACTATAAAAGAACAAGAAAAAATAGATACTAGTTTAGATTGAGTTGTAAAATCTGTTTCTTTAACAACAGGGCAATCTTTTATGTGAGATTTTGCAAATTTATTTAGATGATGATCAAATAGAGTTTGAGAAAATGAATTATCAGCTAGAATTAATTTAGTTTCAAATGAAGATTATAAAGAAAAATATTTTGTAGATAGACTAAATTCTGAACAATATACTATAAAAATAAGACCTTATTTAAAAAATTTTTTACTTACAAAATATCCAGATTTAAAAATTAGATTATTAGAAGATCCTCCTTGACCTCCTGTTAAAGCTACTTTTTTAGTTAAAATAAAATCTGATGGAAATGAAGAAAATATTGATATATTTAGAGAAAAAGTTGAAAAAGAAATAAGAAAAATTTCTAAAAAAGAAAAATTAGTTGATATATTTAATTCAAATTCTAATCCAAAAAGAAAAATAAATGTAAAATTGGATAATGAACTTATTTCAAGAGCTTGATTAACAACTGAACAAATAGCTTATACTCTTAGAATTTCTATAAATTCTATACAAATAAATTTATTAAAAGATGAAAATTCTTTTGAAGCTACAAATATTATTTTAACATCAAAACAAAATAATAATTTAGATATTTTAAGAAAAATAACTTTCACAAATAAGACTTGAGAAAAAATTTCACTTTGAAGTATAGCAAAATTAGAATACAGTTTTGTTTCAAATGATATAAATACTGATTGAAGAGAAAAAACAACTTATATTTATTGAGAAATGTGAGAAAATTCTTTAATTTATCCTGTTATAAAACTATTTTGAATTTTTAAATCAGAAGAATTTTTATGAAAAAATTATAAATTAATTTCTTGGAATCCTTATAGTTTAGAATATATTTGAATAAAAGATTGAAAAAAATATATTATAGAATGGTGATGAGAATGGGAATTAACTATGGATACTTTTAGAGATTTATGAATTGCAATGTTTTTAAGTTTACTTTTCATATATTTTTTACTTGTATGACAATTTTCTAGTTTCAAAATTTCATGAATTGTAATGATAACTTTTTTACTTTGATTTTTCTGAGTTTTTCCAGGTTTTACAATTTTATATTTATTAAATAATGAATATTTTTCAGCTACTTCAATGATTTGAATTATAGCTCTTGCTTGAATTGTAGTTTGAAATGCAATTATTTTGATTGATTATATAAATGTTTTAAAGAAAAATGGTTTAACATTAGAAAAAGCTCTTTTAAAAGCTTGATATGTTAGATTTGCTCCAATAATTTTAACAAGTTTAACTACAGTTTTTTGAGCTGCAACAATAGTATGAGATCCTGTTTGGTCTTGACTTGCTTGGGCAATAATTTGGGGACTTTCTGTAAGTAGTATTTTAACTTTAATAGTAATTCCTATATTTTATTATGAAAGTCAAAAAGATAATTGGGATAAAGATATGATAAAAAAATAAGGGATTAATGTAAAAAATATGTATTAAAAAGTACATACTTTTATCTTAAAGTTAATAAATACAAAATATTTAATCTATATTTTTCTATATTAATAAAAAAAGTTACTAAATTAATTTTAGTAACTTTTTTTTGATAAATTTTTATATTTCCTCAAAATCTATTTTTCCATCTACTTTATCTACTGATTCAACTTTTATTCTTACTTTATCTCAAAGAGAATATTTTTTTTCTGGAATTTCTAATGTTAACATTTCAGCATCAAATTTTGATTTTTTAACTTCAATTGCTACAAAACCTTCAATTGTATTATCAAGTTCAACAAAAAATCATTTTTCTATTATTCAAACAATTTTTCCATCAAATTCTTCTCAAATATGCTTTTCCATATATTTTGCAAACATAATATCTTTAACTTTTCTTTCCATATCTTGAGCAAATACTTCTTGTTCACTACAAGTATTAGCCACTTCTTTTAATATTTTTTTATATCTTCCAACTCTTACATTATTTAATTCTCCTGATAATTCTTCTTTCATAACTCTATGAATTTGCAAATCTGAATATCTTCTAATTGGTGAAGTAAAATGGCTATAATATTCTAAAGCTAAACCAAAATGTCCTAAAACTTCAACATCATAATATGCTTTTGTCATTGCTCTTAAAATAATTCTTTGCAAATAATAAAAACTAGGTGCTTCTTCTATTTGCTTCAAAAGAATTTGAAAAGATTTTGGAATAACTTTTTCAAAAGGAATATTAAAATTAAAAATATTTAAAACTCTTCTCAATTTTTCAATATCTTCATCTTTAGGTTCAGTATGAACTCTATACAAAAATGGAAGTTTTGAAAATTGTTTACTTACAGCTTCATTTGCCATAATCATAAATTCTTCAATAATTTTATTAGAATTATATCTCGGATATTTTTTAATTTCTATAGGAAAACCTGTTTCATCAACTATTATTTTTGCTTCTGGAAAATCAAAATCCAAAACTCATAAATCTTTTTTATTTCTTCTAATTATTCATCTTAATTCTTCAGAATTTTTTAACATTTCAACTAATTCAGAAGTTACATTTTTTTCTCAAAACATCAATTTTTCTCCAATATTCAATTTTGTTAATCACCATTTTTCCAAAGCTTCTCAATCTTTAGTTAATTGTTCAACTTCTTTATAAGTCATTCTAAAATTAGTTTTTATATAAGATTCATAAACTTTTGATTCTTTTATTTTTCAATTTCTTCAAATCAAAACTTCAGAAGTCATCGTCAATTTTATAGTGTCAGGATTCAAACTACAAAGGTCATTTGAAAGTTTTTCAGGTAACATTGGAATTACTTTATCTACTAAATAAATACTATTTCATCTATTCAAAGCTTCTTTATCTATAGCAGAATTTTCAGTAACATAATGAGCAACGTCAGCAATATGAACATAAAGTTTGAAATCTCCTGAATCCATTTTTTTCACACTAATAGCATCATCTAAATCTTTAGAATCAGCTCAATCTATAGTAATTGTAAATAAATTTTTCAAATTTTTTCTTCTTTCTAATTCTTCTTTTTCTATTTCTGGATTCAAATCAGCAACTTCTTTTTTTACTTTTTCACCAAATTCTAATCTAGCACCACCTTCAACAGCAACTCATAAAATATCAACTCATCTATCTCAAGGTTTTCATAAATCATTTACAATAATTCATTCAGGATTTTTTCATTTAAAATTAATAATTTTTATTCAAACTTTATTTCCATCAGCAGTTTTTTTAATATTTTTTCCTGAAATAAAAATATCTTTTTTATAATCAGGATTATCTAAAACTACAAAAGCAAAATTATCCTTTTTTTGTAAAGTTCAAACAAAAGCTCTATCAGCTCTTTTTAAAACACTTTTAATTATAGCTTCTTTTTTTCAATTAAAATCTGCTATTTCAGCAACAACTTCATCTCAATCAAAAGCTGTATTAGAATTTTTATCATAAACATAATATCATTTTTTATCACCAGTTTCTTCATCAATAACATCAACAAATCAAAAATGATTTTTTTGTCTATAAATTCAAATAATATCATCTTCTTTTATATTTTTTTCCATATTTGTAGGAATTATTTTCATTATTTTAGCTTCCCTATTTTTTCATAATTTTTTTGGATAAATTTCTATTTCTACTTTATCTCAATCAAAAGCTCACATAGAATTATCTAAACTAACAAAAAAATCTTCTTTTGGATTTTTTGTAATAACAAATCAAAAAATTTTTAATTTTTTGAAAAAACCTGTTTTTTTCTCCATATTTTTTAGTTATTTTATAAAATATTTTTTTCATTATAACAGAAAAAAAAACTTATACAATTTTTTTAACTCTTTTTTTTTAATTATTTTTTTGTGTTTTATATATTTTTACATATTATAAGTTTATAAATTTAATTTTTTAATTATAAAAAAATATGCAAATTGATTATTTATGACATTCTGAATTTTTGGTAACTATTGAAAATTCTTTGTGAGAAAAAGTTAGAGTTCTTTCTGATTCTTGGCTTTCAGATTATGCTTTTTGAGATTTTATGGAAAGAAACCCTATGATAAAAATTAATTATAATAATTTTCCAAAAATTGATGCTATTTTTCTTAGCCATTCCCACTGTGATCATATTGATCCATATAGTTTAGTAGAAATTTATAAAAATATTATCCCAAGACCACTTTTACTAATTCCTGAAACTATAGAATATCTTGTTCCACTTTTTAAAAAATTTTTACCAAAACAACAAATAAAAATTCTTAAAAATAAAGAAATTTTTGAATTAAATTGAATAAATATTCAAGGAATAATTTTTGAAAATAATTATATTACAAATGAAGATGATGTTATGACTTTGGCTATTTCAAATGAAAAAGAATTAGTTTTTACTGATGTAGATACAGTTCCACCTGAAACTTTAGAAGCAACTGATTTACTTTATAATATTTTTACTAAAAAAAATTATGAAACAGCTCTTTATATTTCAACAAGAAATGAACTTGAAGGAAATTTCAAAATTATAGAAAGTAAAAATGTAGAAGATAGAAAAGAAATTGCAAAAAATTATATAGAAAGAAGAAAGGAAGAAGTAGCTTATAATTATGAAAGATTTGATTATGAATATTTAGCTGAAAGTTCTGATATTCAAGAATTACCAAATTTTATGAAAGCCTTTGTTTGACAATGAATTGTTTATCCAACTAAAGTAAATTCAGATTTTTTAAAATTAAGAATTTTAACTTTAGAAGAAGAAGAAAAAATGGAAAAAGAAATTGCAAAAGAATTTAATTTTAAATATCCTATAAAAAGTTTTGTTGCTTGAAAAAGTTATAAAGTAGAAAATAGAAAATTTGTAGAAATTTGAGATATTATTTTTTTGAAAGAAATAAAATATTCTAATCCTGAAACAAATCTAGAAACTCCAGTTTTTTTACCAGAAATTTTTTGACCACTTAATGATGTAAAAAGAAATCCTAAAGCTCAAGAATCTATTATTTTAGATTTATTAAATAACAGATTTTTACCTTATTGGCTAGCAAATTCTGAAAATAATTTCAAAAATGCAATACTTAATTCTCCTAGTCATAAATATGTTATAAAAATAATTTATGGTACAAAAGAAGATAATTTTCCAAAAAATTATTTTTATGATTTTTCTAGTTTCAAATTTATGGAAGAAAGATGAAAACATTGACATCACAACGAAGATTATTGGGCAAATGATTTAGAAGATTTTTTTAATTGAAGACAAGAATTATATTCCAATTTTTTACATAATTTAAATCCCAAAAAAACCTATAGATTATGGACTTGTTTATGAGCAAATTTTTTAAATAGTGATTTGGTTTATAAAAAATTTGATTTTCATTTTAAAAGAGCAAGTATTTGAAAAAATGTAAATAGTTATGTTTTAATAAAATGGTGAAAAAGTGTAATAGAAAATTGTTAAGTCCAAAGACATTGTTTAATAAATTTATAATAATAAATATACCAAAACATAACTATAAACAATAATGATTAAAATTTGATATAAAGAGCTAAAAATATTATTATTACAAATATTAACTTGAGTTACATTTTCAAGTGCTTTGATAATACCATTCTATTTTTCAGGATGAGTGTTAAGTACAGATATTTTTTTACTTTTTTGAATTTATCAAATAGGGGTTTTATTATTTGAAATCCCTACTTGAATATTTTCATCTAAGTTTTGAGAAAAAATAGGACTTTCTATTTGATATATATTTATGTTTTTATTTTTTGTATTATTAAGTTTGTGAGAATGATTTTTATATTTTGCTTTACTACAATTTATATTAGCAATTTCAAAAGCTTTTCAATCTTGAAGTATAAATTCTTTAATATATGATTTTGCATTAGAAAACAAACTAAATCACAAAAAACTTAGAGCAAATTACCAAATTTTATGATTAATTATATGATTACTTACAACTTTAGTATGATCATTTTTAGCATTGAAATTATGATATACATTAATATTTTATATAGAGGCATTACTATTTTTAATAGCATCTGTATATATACTATCATTTAAAGTAAAAAAAACATATAAATTAGAAAATAAAAAAGCTACTCTCATTTTTAAAGATTCAATTACTTTTTTAAAGGGCAATAGAAATATAATGTTTTCATGATTTCTTTTATACTTTTTATTGTGACTAGAAGCTTGAATATATATATATATCTATACAAGATACATATTTAAACTCATTAAATTTACCATTAGAGTATTTATGATGAGTTTTAGCTTTATTAACCATTGTTTCTATTATTTTTACTAAAATAATATCTAAAAAAGATTATATATATATAAATATGTTACTTTTATTGTCATTATTAACCTTTATATTATCATCTTGATTAAATTATTATTTTACTTCAATAATAGTATTTATAACTTTTTTTATTACACAAATTGTAAGATGAGTAAATATACTTATTGATGATAAGGTGTTATCTAAAATTGATAATTGAATATGAGCTTCTGTTTTATCACTATTAGGTTTTTCAGAAAGGTTAATATTTTTTACCCTTTCATTAATTATTTTTATTTTTAAAATAAATGCTTTATTAGTAATATTTGTACTATCTTCAATATTATTTTTTTTATATATTTGATATAAATTTTATACTTATATTACTAAATAAATTTATTAGGCTATAGATTTTCAATTTCAGTTGTAATTTCTTTTTTATTCAATAATGTTATATGTACAAATTAAAAAGTTTTTATGAATTTTTGGGAAAATTATAATAATAATTAAAATAAAATTTTGCAAATTTCAAAAAAATGTTTAAAATGAAAAAAGATTATTTCTTAAATTTTAAAAAAATATGACAAAAGAAAATGAATATGTTTCAATAGATGAAGCAAAAAAAGAAATAAGTAAAAGAATTTTAAAAAGATCAGAAGAAATTTTTATAACTGCAAGAAATAAAAGAATTTTTTTTGAGAAACAACAAAGAAAAAAAACTTCTGAAAATGTATTAAATAATAAATATTCTTTATATGTATAAAATAAAAATTTCAAAAAAAGTATATATATTAATTGATAATTTTATTGGTTGATTTCTAAACTGATTTATAGAAAGGTTTAATGATACAGGAATTTTTTCTGAAAATATTATAAAACATAATTATATAATTTCATCAGAAAAATTAAAAGATAAAATTTTTGATATAATATCATTAGAATTATCTCAAAATAAAATTTTAGCATATAAAGTATTAAAAAATAATATTTTAAGAATAACTTTTTTAGTATGAAATTATATAGTTTTTATAGAATATACTCAAAATGAAACTAAAAAAATAAGATATATAAAAAATATTAATTTTAACTCAAAATAAAATTTTGCAAATTTCAAAAAAATGTTTAAAATGAAAAAAGATTATTTCTTAAATAGAAAAAAATACCAAAATAAATAATAATTAATAAATTAAAAAATATGGAAAATTTAGACTTTTTTATAAAAGATATAGAAAAATTAAAACTTGATAATAAAAATGAGGAAGCTATTTTTAAGCTTGAAGAAGCTATTACTAATTATGAAAATAATTATAAACTTTATGAAGAATTAGCTGATATTTATTTATATTTAGGAAATTTTAAAAGAGCTGAAAAAGCTGTTGATTATTCTCTTAGTTTATTTAAAACTTCAGCAACTTGAAATTACTTAAAATGATTTATTCTTCTTTGAAAAACCAAATTCAGACAAGCAATAATTTATCTTGAAAAATCTAATAGTTTAGCTCAAAATAACCCAGAAGTTTTGAGAAATTTAGGTTGGGCTTATGTAATGCTTGGAAATCCTACAAAATGATTATGAATTTTAAGAAGAGCTTTGAACCTTGCTCCTGAAGATAGTTTGATTTTAGAAGATTTAGCAATGGCTCTAATATGAGTTTGAGAAATTTCTGAATGAAATAAACTTTTAGATAAAATTGAAAAATAAATTTAGCTTGAAAAAATTAAAAAATTGAGAAAAAAATTTGAGAAAAATAATTTAAAAATTTTAAAAAAAAATAAAAAAATATGTGATTTATAACTCAATTATTTGCTAGAAAAAAAATTTTAATTTTAGATATTTGAAATTACAAAGTCAAGGCTTGAGTTTGTATTTTAGAAAATAAAAAAATTAAACTTATTTCTTATGCAGAAAAAAGACAAAATAGAGAAGATTTTATTGCTTGAGAAATTGCTGATATAGAATGAATTATTGAAACTATTGAAGATGCACTTTTAAAAATTAAAAAAGATTTATGAAGTATTCCTGCTGATGTTATTATGAATATTCCTTCAAATAAAATAAACACAATTACAAGTAGAGTTGATTATGAAAGGAAAAAACAAGATTCTCCAATTAGTATTCCTGAACTTGATACAATTATTTATAAAACAGAATTTGCTAATCTTGAAAAAGCAAAAAAAGAAATAGAAGAAAAAACTGGATATATCGACACTGATTTAAAATTGGTTACTAGTAGTATTACAAAAATTTTAATTGATGGTTTACAAGTTTCAAATCCTGTTTGATTTACTTGAAAAAATGTTGTAATTGATACATTAAATATTTTTATTCCTCTTTCAATTTATAATATTGTAAAAGTTTTAGCTAAAGAATTGAATATGAATTTGGTTTCTATTGTTCCTTTAGAATTTTCAATTCCAAAAATTTTGGAAAAAACTAATTTTAGAGATAAAGATGTTTTATTTATAGATATTTGAAGTTTTAAAACAAATATAACTGTACAAAAATCAGGAAGTATTATATGACTTGATATTTTAACTGTTTGAATTTCTGATTTGATTTCATTAATTAAATCTAAAGATGAAAATTTAACTAGTCCTGAGGTAATAAAAAGATTAGATGAAAAAGATTTTTTTGAAAAAGAAAAAAAAGATTTTTTAGATATTTGGTTTGATTGAGTTGATATGCTTTTAAAAGAAATTTTAAATGAAGATATTTGTCCTTCTAATATTTATTTACTTGGTTGATGAAATAATGAATTTGTAAAAGAATATTTAAGAAATATTAATATTTGAAAATATTCTATAAAAACTATAAAAAAATTTGATTTTATAGAAATTGATAAGGAACTTTTTGAAAAACATACAATAAAAGATATTTTACTTGATAAAACAAATGCTGGACTTTTATCACAAGTTTTGGTTGCTCAAGATATTTTAAATAATAGAGATGATTTGATTGTAGACAGATTAAAGCAAATTATAGATAAATTTGGTTTGTAAGAAATATTTTTTAACTATAAAAATTATGTATGAAAAATGTGATTCTAAAATAAAAAAAATATATGAAAAGGTTCAAAAATATATGTGAGATAAAATTGATAAAGATATTATTAAACAAAAAATTTTAAAGGCTTATGAATATGCAAAAGAAGCTCATCACTGACAATCAAGATTATCTTGAGAACCTTATTTAATTCACCCTGTTGAAGCAACTGGAATACTTTTGGAACTAAATCCTGATCTTGATACAATAAAAGCTTGTTTATTACATGATGTTATTGAAGACACTCCAAAAACAGCTCAAGATATAGAAAATATTTTTTGAAAAGATATTAGATTTTTATGTGAATGAATGGAAAAACTTGGAAAAGTTAGATATAATTGAGAAGATAGAAGTATTTGAAGTCTTAGAAAAATGTTTGTTGCTATGGCTGAAGATTTGAGAGTTATTTTCATAAAACTTTCTGATAGAGTTCATAATATGCAAACTTTAAAATTTCACCCAAAAAAAGAAAAAAGAATCAGAATAGCTGAAGAAACTCTTAATATTTATGCTCCAATAGCTGATAGACTAGGTTTACATTTTATAAAAAATACTTTAGAAGAAGAATGTTTCAAAATTCTTGAACCAAAAGAATATAGACAATTAAAACAAGATTTAAAAAAATTAGATGAATCAAAAAAAATATTTAAAACTACAGCTAAAGCAGAAATAGAAAAATTATTAAGACAAGAAAATATAGAATTTAAAATGGATTTTAGAATAAAATCTATTTATTCTATTTACAAAAAAATGAAAAGAAAAAAATTAACTGATATCAAAGATTTACATGATGTTTATTGAATTAGAATAGTTGCAAAAGATATTTGAGAATGTTATAGAATTTTGTGAATGATACATAATAAATGGTCTCCTATTCCTAGAAAATTCAAGGATTATATAGCTTTACCAAAACCAAATTGATATAAATCTCTTCATACAACAATTATTTGACTTTTAAGAAAATTTTCAAAACAACCAACCGAAATACAAATTAGAACTGGACAAATGCATAAGCAAGCCGATATTTGAGTAGCTGCACATTTTGAATACAAAGAAAAAGGTAGTAAAATTGCACAAGACATAGATTGGGTAAAAGATTTGAAAGAAATGACTGAAAATTTGAATGAAAATAAAGAATTCGTAGATAATTTAAAAATAGATATTTTCAAAAATAGAATTTTTGTTTTAAGTCCAAAATGAGATAATTTTGGACTTCCAGCTGGTTCAACTCCTATAGATTTTGCTTATGAACTTCATACAGATTTATGAAATCATATTTTTTTAGCCAAAGTAAATTGAAAAACTATTCCTCTTGACAAAGAATTACATAATGGTGATGTTGTAGAAGTTATTATAGATAAAAATAAAAAACCTAATCCTTTTTGGTTATCTTTTGTAAAAACAAATAAAGCAAAAAATAGAATAAAAGCTTTTTTGAATCTGGAACATCAAGAAGAATATATTGAAAAGTGAAAAGATATTTTGAATACTTATTTGGAAAAATGTAATTTAGCTGTTTTAGATAAAGATTTTTCTATCTTAAAAGTTGTTGAATGAAAAGAAAATAATATAGAAGATAGAAATAATATTTTAGAAAGAATTGGAAATTTGAGTATAGCTCCACAAACAATTGTTAAGAAAATTTTTAAAATTAATGAGAAAGTTAGAAAAAAAACAATTTGAGTTAAAAGTTCAGAAAAACAAGAAAAAGAAATAATTATTATTTGAGAAGATGAAAATTTAAAATTTGTAAAATGTAAAATTTGTAAACCAAAAGTTCCTGATAAAATAGTAGCTTATATAAGTCAAAAAGCTACAATTTCTATTCATAAAAGAAGTTGTTATATTTTGAAAGATTGAACTAAAGATAGATTTTTATCAGCTTATTTTAAATGATTTAAGGAAGAAAAAATAAGATTTAAAATAGAACTTATTTTCAAAGACAAACTTTGAGTTTTAAAAGATTTATCAAATATCATTTTTACTATGTGATTTGATACCTTAGAAATAAATTCTAAAAACCTTAACACTAATGAACATAAATTTTTTCTATTTTTAGAACATTCAGGCTCAGATTTTTTAATAATAGATAGGTTTGAAGAAAGAGTAAAAAATCATTTTAAAGATGAATTATTTTCTATCAAATCAAAAGAAATAACAGTTTAATCCCTCTCTCCTGAATCCTCTCTCCCCTTTTGGGGGAGAAAGGGGCTACAAAATTGTTTGATTTTTAACAGAATGCTTTAGCTTTCTGTTTTATTTTTTTAATCATCAAGTAAAGCTAAAAATTCTTTTTTGTATTTATCTGTTTTTGAAGAATAAGCAATTATTCTTTGTCAAAAAAATAATTCTTTAGTTTTATTTTTTACTTTTTGTAAATCTGCTTGTTTTATTTTATCAACTTTATTTAAAACAATAATCATAGGAATCCCTAAATCCATCAAATATTTATACATTGCAACATCATCACCTGTAGCTCAATGTCTAGAATCTATCAATAAGATTGCTTTTGAAATATTATCCTTTTTTTCCTCAATATACCAAGAAATAAGAGCATCAAGTTTTGCTCTACCTTCTTTTGACATTTTTGCATAACCATAACCTGGTAAATCTGTAAAATACATTTTATTGTTTACCAAAAACAAATTTGCTGTTCTTGTTTTTCAAGGAGTTCCTGAAGTTTTTACCAAATCTTTTTGTTCAAAAATAGAATTCATTAAACTAGATTTTCAAACATTAGACCTTCAAATAAATATAAATTCTTTTTTTGCTTCAAAAAATACTTTTTCAGTCTCTATAGCAACAGACTTGTAAAATTTTACTTCTTTAATTTTCATAAAAATAAATTTGTTAAAATATAAATTTTATGATATAATAAGCTAAAATATTTTAATTACAACTTTTTTATAAAAAAATGTTAGAAAAAAATGAAAAAATCAAAAATATTGCTATTTCAAGTTATCTATTAATTTTAATTTCTTGAGCATTACTTTTGAATAAAGATAATCCAAATACAAAAAATTCTTTTGTAAAAAGTCATATTAAAATAGCTTTTTTAATTCATATTTTAATGCTTTTAACTTATATTCTTTTTATTACAAAATGATATTTTAATTTTTATCAATTTTTTAATTTCAATTCTAATCAAATAATTGCAACAGTTTTGTTTATATGATTATTTGCAAGTTTACTTTTTTGAATGTATAAGGCTTTTTTATGAGAAGAAATAGAAATAAAAAGTTTTACACAAAAAAGAAAAAATAAAATTGTTAACTTGGAAGAAGATATAAAAATTACTGAAAAATGAATATTTTCTATTATTTTAACTTATATTCCTTTTATTTGATTTTTAAATGCTTGAAGAATCAGAAAAGGTTCATTTTTAAATATTTTAAAATTCAATACTTATATAACACTTTTTTTAATAATTCTTTATATTTTTTGAGCAAATAGTTCAGCCAATTTTATAATTTTAGCATATATAATTTTTGTAGTTTTTACAGCAATTATGCTAATAATTAATAAAACTTTTATAAAAATAGATTTGAGTTTTCTACCTAGTTTTGGAGAAATTTCAGATTATATAAAAATATTTTTTATTTATTTAAAAAATTATTTTTGAAATAATTTTAAAACTATAAATATTGTTAAACGAGAATTTATAGAAAAAAAATTAATTATAGAAAAACAAGAAAATGATAATCTTGAAAATATAGAAAAAAGTAATAATTTTTTAGATAAAATAAACAAAAAAATAATTTATTTTCCAATTATTAATTTAATATTTTTATTTTTTCTAAAAACAAAATATAAAACACATATAATTAATGGTTTATTTTTGACCTTATTTACAATAATTTTTATATTTTTAGATTTAAATAAAAAGTTTTATTTAGATAGTAATTATTATCTTTTCATTATCTTTTGAATTTTTTACTGAATTTGAAATTTGAATATTATTAATTATAAATTTCCTTTTTTCTATGATATTTATGAAACAATAATTTTTGTAAAAAATAAAATAAAAAAATTGTTCTGAAAAGTGAAAGAAAAACATAATGAAGAACATGAAATTAATTTAAAAGTAAAAAAATAAAACCCCTCTATCCTGAATCCTTTCTCCCCTTTTTGGGGAGAAAGGGGCTACAAGAAAAAATAGTAAAAAAAATTTTGATATTTAAAAAAAATATGATAAAATAAAAAAAAAGTAATATTTAATATAAAAATAAAATGGATTTTAAAAGATTTAAAAAGAATGTTTGATTCTTTACAGATAAATTAAAAGAAAAAACTACAGAAGTTACTGATTGATTAGCTAAAAAATTTAGTGAATCAGCTTTTGTTCTGAAAACTCCTGAAGAATTAGATACTTTTATAAAAAAATCTAAAAATTTTACTTCAAAAGAAACTTGAAAAACTTTTGAAAAAAGAGTTTTAGTTATTTTTTGAGATTCAAAAACTGATTTTTATAAAGATATGTTAAAATTTTTTCCTATATTATTTACAAAATCTTGGGTTGCAAATGATAGTATTAAATTAGTTGATATAAATTCTGAATGATTCACAAAAGAAAAATATAAATTTGATTTTGTACCTTGATTAATAGTTTATCAAAATGAAAAATTTTTCAAAGAAATTCCTGGACAAAATAATATTAAAAAAATAGTTAAAAATACTACAATGGATATAGATAAATTAATTGACGAAATAGAATTAGATAAACCTGAAAAAGAAGAGAATAATGAAAAAAAAGAAAATATTAAAGAAGAAAAAAATAATGAAGAAATTATTGAAGAAAAAGCTACAAAAAATGAGGAAAAAATAGAAGAGAAGATAGAAAAAAAAGTAGAAGAAAAATAATTATCCCATCCCCCTTCGGGTACTTCCCTTAAGCCTAAAGGAAGAAAAAAATACAAAAAAACCTATAAATATTAATTTATAGGTTTTCTTTTTCCATAGCTATTCCCCTTCCCTTAGTCTTAAGGGAAGGGGTTAGGGGATGGGATAATTTTTCAGATTTTTTTTTACCAACCTATTTCTTTATAACAAGAATAAGTTGTCTTTTTAATTTTTCAAGTTATTGGGTCTGTTACAGTATTTTTATAACAATTTTTTTTATATTTTTTAGAATCAATTTTTGCTTGAGCAGGAAAAGGATTCAATTTCCATCATTCTATTCAATAACAAAATTCTTTTCATTTTTTATATGAATAATAATCCCAAATTATACTTTCAGAAGTTTTATTTACAAACTTATAATTTTTTATTGGTCAAAATATTGTAGCATCAAGTCAAATAAGTTTTCAGTAATATCATTTATAAAATCACATATGAGGCAATCTTTCTGTACTTGTAAATAAGTCTGGTTGATACATTGTAAAATGGTATAAAATAGTTGGAACTCAACATAATCATCATCATTTTATTTTAAAAGTTTCAACAGAACCTTTTATAAGTTTTCCAGATTTTGTTCTTTTTGTCCTAAGAGCCAATCATTCTACATAATTTACTCAATTTGTAAATAATCATTTTAGAGTATCTATTTCACTACTAGCTTTCAAAATTGGATAAGACATTTTCATTGATTTAAGTCACTTATTTATATTTGTTTCCCTATATTTATGGTAAACTGTACAAAGATTTCTTGAATAATAATTTGCTTTATTTTGATAAATATAACAAGCAATATTTTTATCAAAATTAGTTTTTATGAAAACATTATTTTTATAAAGAAAATTTTTCAATTCTGGATTAATATTCACAATATCTATTGTACATTTTTTTTCTTTTCTAAATTTTTCTAAATGTTTTTTTATATCAAAAATATTTTTATTATAATAATCTAATAATATTGGTTTTTTAGTTATTTTTTGAAATTCTAAAATAAAATCTGTATCATCATAAATATTTAATAAAAACATTTTATCATTAACTATTTCTATTTTTTTATTTTCAGATTTTTTTATTATAGTTCCTGAATTTGTATAATTATTTATTAAATGAGTAAATTTAGACAAATCATTTATTTCCACATATTTTCAAATAAAAAAATTATTACGTACTCATTTTAAATCATCTTTTTTCTTCTTTTTAGAAATAAAATAATAATATTTTTTATCTTTTTCCCTTTCAAAACAATTCCCTCTTTTATATAAAGGAAATTTTTTATCATATTTTAATTTTTTTTCTTCACAAATATCTTTAGCTTTGTAAGACATTGATAAAGTAAAATTTTTAGATTGTTTTAATACAATATTTACTTCTGAATAAGCTAAAGAATTTGTTCAAAAAAATATAAAAAAAATAATTATAAAAATTTTTTTTATTATGGTAATATTTCAAACACTTTTATTTTTTTTAATTTGCATTTATTTAGTTTTTTTATTAAAAATATTTTACTTTCATTAATATAACATAGATTTAAAATAATTACAAAAAAAATCTTTTTAAAATCTTTTTTATCAAATTTCTTTTTCAAAATATTCTCCTAATCTTTTTAAACCTTCATCAATTTCATAATCTTCTCTTCAATAACAAATTCTAAAACATCATTTTCCTGAGGGTCAAAATCAACTTCAAGGAACAATTGCTAATTTTGCTTTTTCTAAAATTTTTTCACATTCCAAAACATCATCATCAGTATATTTAAATTTTGGGAAAATATAATAGCTTCAAACTGGAATTTCAAAACTTATATATTTTTCAAATTTTTTTAATTTTTCTACAACATAATTTCTTCTTTTTAATAATTTTTCTTTTATTGTGGAAGTATATTCAAATAAAAAATCCATAGAATCCAAAATTGCATATTGGCTATTTGAAGGTGCACAACTAATAATTGAATCGTGAATTTTTAAAATTTCTTTTATTAAAAATTCATTTGCAACCAAATATCATATTCTCCAACCTGTTATTCAAAAAGCTTTTGACCAAGAATTAATTACAATCAAATTTTTTTTATATTCTGGAAAAAGTTTTAAATGAGAAAAATCAACTACATTTTCATCAAAAATATAAAAATTGTAAACTTCATCAGTTAAAAGATAAATATTATTTTTTTCTACTATTTTTAATAATTCTTTAACTTCTTCTAAATCAATAAAATTTCCTGTTGGATTATTAGGATTTACTAGAATTATTGCTTTAGTATTTTTTGTAATTTTATTTTTTATATCTTTTAAATCTAGTTTAAAATCTGAAGTTAAATTAGAAAAAATTTTTTTACCTCAAGCAATATCAACTATTTTTGAATATGAAGAATATGTTGGTTCTATAAAAATTATTTCATCAGATTTTTTTGTAATAATTGTTAGTATAATTGACATAATTGCCTGAATAGCACCAGCTGTTATCAAAATTTCATCAACATTAATTCAACAATTATATTTTGGATTATATAATTTACACATTTTTTCCCTAAGTTCCAAAATTCCAGGTCATATTGTATAATCATTAGATTTTTTTTCATTTATATGTTCTTTCATAGCTTTTTTTAAAACCTCTGGAGCTTCATACCAAGGAATTCCCTGACTCAAACTAATTACATTTTCTCAAGATTTTTGTAAAATTTTTGCCTTCAATTCCATAGCTTTTATCTGAGACATTTCTGTATTTTCTAGTTTATAATTTTGTATTTTATATTTATTTATTTTTTCTCACATATTTATTTTTTATTTTAAAATTTTATAAACTTCCTAATATATTATATATTTTAATTTTTTTTTGCAATTTTTTTTACAATTTCATAATTTAAACCTATAAAAGATATACGTCTTGCTTTTATAAAAAAATATTGTACAAATCTTTTTTATAAAAAAACTTAAAAAAAAATTTGATTTTTAAATGTTATAAGTGTATAATGCTTATGTTTTAAATTATATTTTAATATTTTATAAATAATTTTATGAAAAACTTTTTAACAAAAACAACAGCATTAACTGCTTGAATAATGTTTTCAATGTTAGGTTTATTTAGTGAAACTTTTGCTGCAATATTACCATGATTTTGAAGAGTAAAAGAATGAGCAAAATGAAATGAACAAGATTTATCATTATATATACAAGATTTGATTGTATGGTTTCTAGGTTTTTTAGCTTTAATTGCTGTAATAATATTTATAGTAGCATGATTTATGATAATGACTGCTTGAGGTGATGAAGATAAAGTTAAAAAAGGTAAAACTTGGATGATTAATGCTATTATTTGAATAATTATTATATTTTTAGCTTGGTCAGTAACAAAATGGATTTTTGATGTTGTTATGTGAACTGCTATTCAATAATCATTTTCTTAAAAAATTCTTGAAAAATAAAAACTTTTTCAAGGATTTTTTTTGTTTTGCATTTTTCCTGAAAAAAAATAGTAATTATAAGAAAGATTCTTATAATTACTATTATTATTTTAGTAAAAAATATTTATACAGATTATTTAATAGTTTATTTATTTAAGTTTTTTATATTCAAATTGTATTTCTTAAATGATTCATATCAGTTAAAAGTTTTTTATCTTTTTTTAATAATCAATCTAATTTTTTACAACTATAAAGTACAGCAGCGTGATTTCTTCAAGAAAAAATATTTCCTATTCTTTCATAAGTATAATGCATTTTATTTTTTAATAAATACATACTTACTTGTCTTGGAATCATAAATTCTTTTCTTCTATTTGTTCATAAAATTCATTCTTTTTCAATTCAAAAATAATTTCAAACAGCTTCTATAATATCTTCATAACTTCTAATTGTTACAGTTGGAGCAACAGTTTTTTTAGCTTCTCATAAAATATTATCAGTAAAACTCAATTTATTTAATTTTTTTGCAACCATTTCCAAAGTAGGAAAAATTCAAGTTAATTCATATTCTGCAATTAATTGATTCAAAACTCATTCTAATTCTCTAATATTTTGAGTAACATTAGTAGCAATAAATTCAAAAATATCTTGACTTAATAAAAATTCTTTTTCACGTGCTTTTTCTTGTAAAATTGCTAATCTAGTTTCATAATCTGGTTTTCAAATATCAACAGTAATTCCCCACCCAAAACGACTTTGTAATCTTGGTTCAAGTTCAGTTAATTCATTTGGAGATCTATCTCAAGAAAGAATTATTTGTTTATTATCATCATATAATAAATTAAAAATATTGTATAATTCATTTTGAGTTTGTTCCTTTTTTGCCAAAAATTGTACATCATCAATAATCAAAACATCTGCCATTCTATATCTAGTTCTCATTTTTTCAACTGACCTTTTCTTTACAGAAGCTATATATTCAGTAATAAATTTGTCTGCAGTTATATACATAACTTTTTTTCAATTTCTTTTCTTCAAAATTTCATTTCAAGTTGCTTGTAATAAATGAGTTTTTCCAAGTCAAACATCTCAATAAATATAAAGTGGATTATATGAATTTCAAGGATTTTTTGAGACTGCTTGAGAGGCAGAATAAGCCAACTGACTATCTGGTCAAACTACAAAATTATCAAGTGTATATCTTAGATTTTTATCAGCTTTTTTTGTAATTAAAGATTCTATTTTTTTATCAAAAGTTTTTTTAACCAAACTAGATTGTTTACCAAAATTTTTAATAAAAATAGTACAATCAATAACATCTTTATTTGAAGGATTTTCTATATTATTATCAACTTCAAATTCTATTTCTTTAATATTTTTAAATTCTTTTTTAGTAGCTTCAAAAATAACATCATAAAGTTTAGCTTCCAAATTACCTTTCATAAAACCTGAAAAACAACCAAAAACAATTTTCTCATCACTAATTTCAAGAATAGACATTTTTCTAAAAAAAGTTAGAAAATCTTGTCTTTTTATATTTTTTAATAACTCTTCTAAAATATTCTGCAATTTATAATATTTTTCCATTTTGTTTAATTTTGTAAAAATCTAAAAGTTAAATTTTTCTTCTTACTAAAATAAGTTATACTTATTTTTTAACAATTATCAAATTTTAATTACATATTTTTTTTTGCTTCTTATATTTTTTAGTAAATTCATTTTAATAAATACTATAATATTTATAAAAAAATAAAAAACAATATTGACTGTTTTTTATTAGTATAATTTTTTTATACAAAATGTTAAAAACTGTTCTTCTATTGTTTTAAAATAAGGAATATTTATATTAAAAAAAAATTCACATAAAATTTTTTTTAATGTTAAAAAAATGGAAAATGTTAAATTTTATTTTTAATTTAAATTAGTTTTATAATTTTTCCTAAACAAAAAATGGTACAACTATATCTGAAAAATCTATTTCAAGCATATTAGAATTTTTTATTTCTTCCAAATCTTCTATTTTAATTTTTCAAATATATAATTCTTTCAAACTTCATCAATCATCTAAATATTTTTTTACTTGTAAATATCAATTTGCATAAACCAAATCTTTTGCAAAAAATCAAGTATCAGAGAATTTTTTAAATCATCTTTTTATTCTAAAAATATAGTTAAAAACCCTTTCATAATCATCATTATAATATTCTAACATTTTTTGTGTTAATTTTTCAGTTGAATGAGAATTAGCATAATCTATAAAAAAATATCTTTCAAAAATAGAATAATATTTTTGGTCAACCTCTTTTAAAAATCTAGACTGATTATAAATTGCAATTCATTCTTCTGTAGCTAAATAATTAGCTGTTCCTAATCAAAAAATTTTGTATTTTAATTTATTTCAATTTATTTTTCTCAAATGATGTCATTCTATTTCGTGAGCAATAATACTTCTTAATTCCCTTTTTCACACAACTGTTCCTGATCTCATCATCAAATTATTTCATTTCATAGCAAATCTTGAAGCTCAAATTCTTTCAATTAAAGAAATTTTTATATTATAAATATGATTAAATTTTTTTATAAAATTAATTATTTCCTGCTTTACAAGTAATTCTTCTTCTTGTTTTATTTCTCATTTATTTTTTATTAATTCCTTAGAATATTGTAAATTTTCTTCTATTATTTCTCAAAAAATTTTCTTTGAAAAAACAGTCATTTCCTTAGAATCTCAATTTTTAAAAGCTTTTAAAAATTTTATTTTATTAAGAATTTCTTGCTTTTTATCTAAAAATATTTTATTTAAAGGAATATCAGAAATTTCTAAATTTTCAATAATTTTTTCCAAATCATCTAATTTTATTTTTAATTCTTCATATCTAAAATTTGGATTATATTTTCACTTTTTTTCTATAAATTTTTGTTTTTCTTCCTCTAAATTAATTGGTTTTATATATCTCAAAAGTCATATTTTTTTATCTATTCTAACAAGAATTTTATCAATATTTACAAGTGATTCTTCATATTTTTTTATAATAGCAACATTTTTTGATTTCAAAAAATTTACAGAATCTAAATCTATTGGAAGTTCATTTTTTTTGTATTTGAAAGGATCAAGCAAAAATCATCTCAAAGCATCTTTTCATAAAATAATTTTATTATTTTCAATATTTTCTATTTTAAAATTTATTCTTCTAGTTTCTCAAAGAAGTTCTATTTCCAATTTTATTCTTTCTTTTTTTTCTATATTTTCTTTTGAAATTTTCAAAATATCTATTAAAAAATTTTTATCAATTATAGAATAAAAAATAGAAGGTTTTATATATGATAAATATTTATATTTTTTTTCTAAATAAAAAATACTTACATATTCTTTTATTCAAACAATTTTTTTTCAAGAAATATTTTCAATTTTTTCTTCTATATTTCCTCAAAATAAATCTTTTCATAATCTAACTCATTTTTTCATAGAATCTACAAAAACTCAAGTTACTTTTTTTAATCTATTTTTCAAAGGAGCTAAATTGGCTAATTGAACAGATAAACCAGGTCTAATATTCATTTCTAAAAGAAGTGGTCAATCAATTTTATCAAGAACAATATCACAACCAACAAATCAAATATTTGTAATTTCTTGAACTTTTACAGCTAATTCCAAAATTTTTTCCCAATCTGGAAGTTCTATTCATCTAACATCTCAAATTCCTGGAATTGTTTTCACATTTTTTCACATATGAGAAATATAAGTCAATTTTCCTGTTCAAATATCAACTCAAACTCAACAAGCTCAAGCATGCAAATTTGCTTTTCACTTTGATTTAGCTGTTGGAATTCTAAACATTGCCATTACCGGAACCATATTAAAAACAATAATTCTCAAATCTGGCAATCAAAATTTTCCCAAAAGTTCTATTTCAGAATTCAAAATAACTTTTTTTTCTATAATTATTTTATCTCTATTTCAAGAAAGTGAATAAAATCATTCTAAAATAAAAGCAAAATGAGCCGAAAGTTCTTTTTCACTCATAACAGTTCAATCATTTAAAACAAAATTTCAACTTGCATCTTTTTCATCAATTATCAAAATTCATTTTCATCAAAATCAAGCATTTGGTTTTATTACAAAAGGTAATTTTAAATCATTAATTTTCAAATTTTCTAATTCTTTTTGATTAGACACAACTAAAAGAGTATCTACAACAGATACTCATTTTGATTTTAAAAAATCTTTTGTTGCAAGTTTTGAATCAGCCAATTTTTTAGCATAACTATCATTATATTCTTTAATATAATCCAAAGTTCTTGCATTTAAACCTAACAATCAGTAAGTTTTAAAAAACATTTATTCAAGAAGTTGTTATATTATAAGTTTCATTTTTATCAGAATAATTAGCATTTATAATATTAATAAATGAAAAATCTCATAATTTTCAATTATTTTTTATTTTTAATTCTAAAATTTTTCAAGATAATTTTTCTTGTTTTGATTTTGGAACTACAGATATAATAGTTATTCCAGAAGTTTTATTCAAAGTAAATACTTCAAAATTTTCATTCAAAGTTTTTATTTCTTCTATATTTATTTGTTTTTCATCAAAAGTGATAGTTAATCAAATATTTAAAGGATTAGAAATTTCTTTTTTTAAACTAATATTATAAATATTGTCTGAACTTTTTTCTATATAAAAATCTTTTTTTTCTATATTTTCTTTTTCCAAAATAGAACTATTTTCTATTTTTACTTGATTAATATCAGCTTTTAAAAAAGAAGGATTTATAGAATTATTATTCATAAAGTCACTTATTCAAAAACCTACAACAAAAGCTAAAACACCAAATCAGATATTTTTAAACAATTCTTGTTTTTTATATTTTTTCATTACATCAGTCATAAATTTTTTTAGTTATTTTTTAAACTAGTTTTAGTTTAATCTTTTTTTTTATTTTGTCTAATTATTTTTTACTATTTTATTTTTTTTACCAATCTTTTTCTTGATTTTCATCTAACAAAGAATTATCATAAAGATTTTTTATTATTTTATTTTCCTTATACTTTTTATTATAAAATTCTCTAAATTGTCCCTGACTTTTTTCTAATTGCTTAGCATAATTTTTTATAAATTCTTCTTGTTCTTGTTCTTTTTGCATTTTTTTATTTTCTCTTGCTTCTTTCTGTTTTTTTTCTATATTTTCTTTTTTTGCAGCCCCTTTCTCTCCATCGGGGAGAGAGGATTCAGGAGAGAGGGTTTTATTTTTTTCTTTGTCATTTTTCTGATTTTTTTCTTTTCCTTTATTATTATTTTTTTTCTGATTTTCATCTTTTTTTCAATCTTCTTTTTTACTATCTTCATCTTTTTTTTCTTTGTTATTTTTTTCTTTTTTTTCATTATTCTTTCATTTTTTTTCATTATTTTTTTTATTTTCTTCTTCTTCTTTTTCTTTTTCTTTTTTTATCTCTTCTTTTATTTTTTTAATTTTTTCTTTTATAAATAAAATATTTTTTTCTATTTTTAATTTATATTTTATATTTATTGCTTTTCTATAAAGTTCTAAAGACTTTTTTAAAAATTTTATTTTTTCTTCTTTTGTAATTAATCTTTTTTGAGCTAAAGGTTCTCATAAAAAATAATAATTTTCTGATAAAGTTTGATATAATTCAAATTTATTTTTTTCTTCTAAATTATCTTTTTTTTCATTTTCTTTTAAAACTTTTTCCAAAATTTCTTTAGATTTTTTTTCTTTAGAGTCAGTTATAGTTCTTGCTAAATTTATTTTATTTTCAATATTATCTATTTTTTCCAAAATTTCTATTTTTTTATTTTCATCTTTTTCCAAATTAAGAGCATAAAAAGTATATCAAAAGTCCTTTAAACTGTAAAAGTTTAAAGCTAAGAATAAAAGAATTAATATTAGTATTTTTATTTTCATTGTAAAAAATTATTTTATATATTTTTAATTATATTATTTAATTTTTTTTTGCAAGAAAAAAAGAACAAAAATTTTTGTTCTTTTTAATTTATATTTTTAATATCTTTCTCATATTCTTAATAAAGCATAAAATGCATCAATTCAATTTTTATTTATTCAAGCTTTTGATATATAAACCTTATCAATAATTCATTTTAATTCATAACCTCAAGAACTTCTAGAACAAATTCATATTCATCGTCAATCATCTTCTCTTATTTTTCAAGTAATATTTCATTCTCATACTATTTTTCTATTCCTAACAACTAACCATTTTCAATCTTTTGCAGTAAATAAAATATTGTTATACCCATAATACTTTAAAATATTATTAGTTCAAAGTCATATAGAAGTTCAATCATCTAAAGTTTGAGTATTAATTCAAAATTTAGGATTATTTATATCTGTAAAATTATGTTGATTTTTTATATTATATCATCAAGAAGTTCACCAACTAGCTAAAGCTATATTATAACTACTATTATCTCATTTTTCTACTTTATAAGAGATATAAACAGTAAATTCATTCCTTCATCATAAGATATCAGTACTTCAACTTCATACAATAAGTCTTCAACTTCAATTACAATATAATCACTTATCTAAATCTGTCTTAATTGTTTTTAAGTTTCAAATGTTATCTATATTATAATTTCAAAAAACATCTTTTATTCAATTATCAAAATTAAGATAAGCAATTCAATTAAAATCATTAGATATAATAGATTCTTTTCTTGAAATTAAAGATAAAAATCATCATAAATAAGAACCTGTTCATTCCAAATAAGAATTATCTTTGAATCTTGCCTTATATATTTCTGTTGTTGTTGATACATTTAAAAATCAAGCTGTTTTTATTGAAGCTATTTCTTGAATTGGAGTATTATCTATATCTGTTAATATTCACAATTTTTTTCAATAAACTGTTGGAAATTTATCTGTATAATCTGCATAACTTCTAGAAATATTAAATGCTGATTTATTTTGCAATTCTGTTCAGTCTTCCAAAAAAGCCATTAGTTGAAAATATTTTTTATCTTTTGTTAGATAATATGAAAAATAATCTCAGCTTTGAGGATCTATACCTTCTGTACTATAATTTATTTGTTCTATTATATTTTTTCATACATAACCTTGATAAGCTATTGTATTTTCTAAAATTCAAGTTCAGGTTTTTACTTCTACATTATCTTCTGGAAGAGGCAAAGATTTTTTTGCTGAATAAATTTCCAAAGCTTGGCTTATATTTTTCAGTTGAGAAACTCTATTTGTATCTCTTGATGAACCTAAGTAAGATGAATATCAAATAAATCAAATTGTTGCCAATATTGATAATATTGTTATTACTACTATTAATTCTACTAAAGTAAAAGCTTTTTTATTTTTCATACAAGGATTTTTAGAAAATACTGAAAAAATAGTTTAAAAGAAAGATAACAATTTCTTTCTCAAAAACTTTGGAAAATATAAATTATATACTATTTTTAATAACTTCTTCTATTTCTAAAGCAAGTTCTGGATTTTCTTTAAAAAATAATTTTACTTTTTCTCTTCATTGACCTAATTTTGTTTCTCAATAAGAATAAAAAGCACCTGCTTTTTTCAATACTCATAAATCTACTCAAATATCAAGAATTTCTCCAACTTTTGAAATTCATTCACTATACATAATATCAAATTCAGCTTCTTTAAAAGGAGGAGCTATTTTATTTTTTATAACTTTTACTTTTGTAAGGTTTCAATTAACTTCTTTATCATTTCCAGTTCCTGATTCTATTTTTGCTCTTCTTCTAATATCAAGTCTTTGACTAGCATAAAATTTCAAAGCATTACCTCAAGTAGTTGTTTCAGGACTACCAAACATAACTCAAATTTTCATTCTAATTTGATTAATAAAAATGATAGTTGTTCAACTCCTAGAAACAACTCAAGTAATTTTTCTAAGAGCTTGACTCATTAATCTTGCTTGTAATCACATATGAGAATCTCACATATCACCTTCTATTTCAGCTTTTGGAGTAAGTGCTGCAACAGAATCAATAACTATTAAATCAACAGCTCAACTTCTAACTAAAGCGTCAACTATTTCCAAAGCTTGTTCACCATAATCAGGTTGAGAAATAAGTAAATTATCTACATCAACTCATATCTTTTTAGCATATTCTGGATCAAGAGCATGTTCTGCATCTATAAAAGCTGCAATTCCTCCAGCTTTTTGACATTCAGCTATAGCATGAAGTGTAAGAGTAGTTTTACCTGAACTTTCAGGACCATAAATTTCTACTATTCTACCTTTTGCATATCAACCTCAAAGAGCTATATCAAGCCCTAAACTACCAGAAGAAAATGTTTCAACTTTTTGAATTGCTCATTCATCTCACATTTTCATTATAGAACCTTTTCCAAATTGTTTTTCGATCATTGCCATTGCATTATTCAATGCTTCTTGTTTATCTAAAGCCATATTACGTATTGTTAAAAATATAAATGTAAATCGTTACTAAAATTTTTTTTTAATTTACAAAAGTATTTTAAAAGATAAATCAATTTTTGCAAGTAAAATATCAAAAAATCATTTGCATTTTTCAAAAAAAATGTTAATATATATTTATATTATAAATAAAAAATACAAACAAATGTCAAAAGAAAATTTTCAAATTCCTGAAAATCAACCAAATAAAATTTTAGATTTGGTTAATTTAATTTTATGAAAAAAATTAACTCCAGAAGAAGAAATAAAAGCCTTACAAGAGCAAAGGCAAAATGCAATAAATAATATAATAACAGAAAAACCTAAAAATTTAAAACAAAAAACCTGAACTTAAAAAAAATACTAAAAAAATTTAGTATTTTTTTTATTTTTAATTATAATGCTAAAAAATATCTTTTATAAAAATTTAATAATGTATAAAATCTGAATAGATGAAGCTGGAAGATGACCTTGGGCTTGATGAGTTGTTGCTTGTGCATTTTGTTTCAATCCTGAAAATATGCCAGATAAAAAATTCTTAAAACAAATCTGAGATTCAAAAAAAATTTCTGAAAAAAAAAGAAAAATATTATTTCAGCAATTAGTTGAAATGAGTTCCCCACCCCTAACCCCTCCCCCTTCAGGAGAGGGGAATTTGGAACCTCAAATCTTTTTCTGAGTTTGAGTTGTTGATAATTTTGTGATTGATGAAAAAAATATTAAACAAGCAAATAAAGAAGCAATGAGAAGAGCTTTGGTTGAGTTGTTGAGGAAAATAAGCCCCCTATCCCAGCCTTTCCCCCAAAGGGAGAAAGGAGCTAAAAAATATAAATGAAATATTTCTTGAGTTTTTATAGATTGAAATGATAATTATAATTTTGAAGAACTTGATAAAAAACCTGTTTTTGTTATTAAGTGAGATGAAAAAATTCTTGAAATTGGAGCAGCTTCAATAATTGCAAAAGTTTTTAGAGATAAATTAATGAACACTTATTCTCTACTTTATCCTAATTTTTGATTTGAAAATCATAAATGATATTGAACAAAAAAACATAGAGAAAAATTGCTTGAAAAAAAAGATATAACTTGAATTCACAGAATTTCTTATAAACCTGTAAAAAAAATTCTTGAAAAAAAAGAAAAATTACTTTTACATATTTGTTGCTGACCAGATGCTTCAATTCCCATTATGGATTTGAAAGAAAAATATGATATTATTTGTTTTTGGTATGATCCAAATATTCAGCCAAAAAAAGAATATGAAAAAAGATTTAAAAATTTTGTAAAAGTTTGTAAAATAGAAAAAGTTCCTTATATTAAATGAGAATATGATGTTGAAAATTTTTTAGCAGAAATAAAATGATTAGAAAAAACTCCTGAAAAGTGAGAAAAATGTACTAAATGTTATGATTTCAGACTTAAAAGAACAGCTCTTGAAGCTAATAAATTATGAATAAAATATTGGACAACAACTTTGAATATTTCTCCTCATAAAGATTTGGAAAAAATTTTTGAAATTGGGGAGAAGTATTCAAATAATCCACCTTTAAAATCCCTCTCTCCTGAATCCTCTCTCCCTTGCAGGGAGAAAGGGGCTACAAAAATAAAAAAAGAAAAATTAGAATTTTTAAAAATAGCTTTTAGAAAAAATGGTGGTTTTGAAAGAAGTGTAGAATATACAAAAAAACATAAAATTTATAGACAAAATTATTGTGGTTGTATTTATTCTGATACTTTTCCTGAAAAAAATAAATTTGAAAAATAACTAAAAAAACCTCCTTATTATGGAGGTTTTTAAAATTTTAAAATAATTTTTATTTTTCAAATAAAGGTGGAATATTATTTAAAAAATTATTATTATATTCTATAATTACAGATTGTCTTGCATATGGATCATCAGTGTTTGTTACAATTCTTGCAAATTTAGAATCTGTAGAACAAAAAGTTCAATCAGTAGTTCAATCAGTTGGATTATTATCAATTAAACTACAAGTTCAATCTCAAATAACTTTTCAGGTATTCATTGGTAAATATAAATTATTTTCTTTAAAAACTAATACAAATCTTCTTAAAAAGTTTAAATCATATTTTTGTGCTTCTTCTTTTGTTGTACAATTAGAAACAAAATATGGACATTTATAAGGATCTTTTCTTGCTCAACCTATAGTATTTTCAGAAAATATATTTCAAAAAATATGAAGTTGATTTTTTAGTTCAGAAATATTATTTACATTTGTAAATTCTTTCATAGTAGTTCAAACTAATTTTCAAGATTTCAATGTTTTTGATAAATAATAAGTTCAAACTAAATTTGTAACTTCTGGGTCTATATAAACATTTCAACCAATTCAAGCTTCATCTTTTAATACAATTATTCACAAAATATCATTTTTGTTTTCATAAAACATATTAGATTTAATATATAAATCTGCTCAAATTACAACAATTGTCTTTTTTCATTTTACTTCTAAATCATTAGTTCAATTTCAAAGAATAACTAAATTATCAGAATTTCATCATTTAAAATATAAAATATTATTATTTTGTAATTTTGTTCAGTCAGTATTATTAGAAAAATCAGTTAAATCAGTTATTTTATTTCAATTTGTATTTACAATATTTCTTAAAGATTTATAAATATTTCTTTCAATAGATTTTTTAAAATCAAGTTTTGTAAGATTTCAAATATTATTCAAATCTTTTCATTTAGTATTTGTAATAATTGTATCAATATCATTAGCAATATATCAAACTACATTTAATCCAGATTGTTTTGTTCTTTGAATTTCTGTTTGTCAAATTTTTTCTCAAGGGTAAATAACAGTTTTTCAATTTAAAATATACCTAACATAAGTAGAAAAACTAGTTTCTTGTTCATTATCTATTTGAACTCATTGTTTTTGAGTTAATAGAGTTAAAATTTCTTTTCAAGTTGTTAATAAATCTACTTTAGAATTTCAGTTAAAATTTAAACTTAAATTTCAAGTTGAAACAGGTTCTTCATCTATTGGATTATATGTAGAACTTCATTCTTGAAAATTTAAATCAAAATTATCACTAATATCTAAAAATTCGAAAAATATTTCTTCATCACTATCTCAAGCAATAATTCCATTTTGTTCAACTTTTATTTCTGAAGCTTGTGCAGCTCATTCTATTAATCAATTATTTTTTATTGAACCACTAAAAGTTACATTATATATTGGTTTGAATTCAAAATTTATTGTAGAACTCAAAACCGAACCAGAAGAAATAGAAGAACTTCAATCAATATTATCTTCTAAAATAGCTTCTATATCAGTTATTTCAAAAATTTCTGTATTTTTTATAAATTCTCTTCAATCTGTTATTCAAAATGTTGGAGTATAAACATTAAAATCAATTTTATATTTTCAGTCTCTATTTTCAGCATAATCATATTCTCAGTCAAAAGTTTTTTCTTTATTAGTTCATAAAATTATTTCTGCCATTGAATTACTATTAATTCTAGCTTCTACTGCTGAATCATTTTCATTATATTGATTTAAATGTAAATTATTATCATATTCTAATTCTATTTTTACTGTTCTAATATCTGTTGTTCAATCTTTTACAGGAGTAATTTTATTTCCAAATTCATCTTCTAAATTTATTTTTAAAGAATAATTAGTTCAGTTTGCAATTGCTGTTCAGTTTGCTAAATCTCCTATATCTGTAACATTTGTATTAGTTATTCAAGCTAAAACATTATACTGAAAAGTTTTTAAATTTGTAGCACAATTAGCTGCTTCATCACAAACTTTTGTAACTTCATAATCATAAACTCTATAATTTCAACTTTCTTTATCACTTTCTCAATCAACTTTTGAAATATTTTCTGAACTTGTCAAAGTTCAAGTAATTGAACCTCTTGAAAAATAACTATTCTTATCATTAAATTTTTCAAACTCTGCATTTAATTCAACTATAGGAGAACCAGAATTAACATCTACAATTAATTCAAAATTTTCAGGATTTTTTGCAATTAAGAAAGAATTATTTGTTGGAATAGAAGTAATATCACTTGCTTGTGGTGGAATATTATCAAATTTAACTGTTCATAAATCATAATTAGCTATAGGATTTCAAACATTGTCTTTTAAATTTTCAATTTTATATTCAAAAGTTTTTCAATTATCATCATATGCAAAAACTTTATCATAGTAACAAATTTTATTTTGAGAAGTATTTGTAGTACAAGTGTAAGTAGTTATTGTATTAGTTTTTATTCAATCAATATATTCAACTAATTCAAAAGTATCTATTCAAGAACCATCAAGATTATTATATTTATCAGTTAATCTAAAATTTAATGTAACACCTGAATTTGTCCAATTATTAGTTCAAGTTATTCATGTAATTCAAGATGAAGTTAAAGTTGGAGTTTGATTATCAAAATAAACAGTTTTAGTTTTTTTCATTCAAGGATTTTCATTTCAAACATTATCTGTAATCCATAAGTCATATTGAAAATCATATCAATTATCTAGGTCAGAAAAATTTGCAAAAAAATCTCACCATATATTTTGTGTTGCTTGAGGAATATTTGTCAAACTATTATCAACTTGAGAACCATTTTTTCAGAATACATTATCATTAGTAGTATATTCTATTTCCCTATCACTATTTACCCAATTTTTTCAATTAATAACTTTTATCCAAGCACTTTCATTTTTAAATTCAATTGTTCAAGTTGGTTCCCTATCATCTAACTCTACTGGATATCAAGAAGATGAATTAGTTTTATCTCAGTTTTTACAAGTAATACTATAGCTTGTTTGATTATCAGAATAACTAAGATCTGAATAATCTAAATTTACTTTTCAAGAAGGATTTATAGTATAAGTTCAACATGAACCATTATTTGGATTTAAACCTATATTTCCTGGTATCCATTTTCAATATTCTCAACTATAGTTTAAGGAACAAGTTGTTGGTGTTTTATAATCACAAGATATTGTTGATGGACTTGGTTTAGAAGAAGCTGGACAGAAACTATCCTCTACTGTACCTCAACCATCTATTTTACAAAATACAGAAGAACTTAGATTTTCTCATCAACAAGCAGAAGAAGGGCAAGAAGGTGTAGTTCAAACCTGCCAACTATAAGTATAAGTTGGAGGTGGTGGTGTTGGATCTGGTAAATCTGGAGGTGGTGATGTTGGATCTGGATCTGGTGTTGATCATTGGGAAATTTTACATCTATATACAGTTTTATTATTTCTCAATTTTTTACTACCACTAACTGTACATTCCCGTATTTTAAAAACTTTAGAACCTTGTGTCTCTGTCCATACATCTTTTGTTATTTTAGCAGTAAAATCATTTTCACCTTTACATATTCATTTATCTCCTATATCACGAGCACATACATAATATTCACAATAATTTAGTTCTTTATCAATTATATCTTCATAACATACTGCATCATCATGGTCTAAACAATCAGAAGACCAAGTAATTTTATTACCATCTGACCAAGTAGCTGTTTGACAAGTTGCATTTGCCACATTAAAAAATCCTATAAAAGTGAAACCTAGTATAATAAGTATTATTTTTTTCATATTTTTTGTTTTAAATATTTTAAATTAATCTTTATTATATTAAAACATATTTTTTTATAAAAAACAAATATTTTTATACATATTCTATTAAAATCATATAATTTTCTTGAAAATAACAAAGTTTCAATAAAACAACTTTGCAAAAAATAAAAATAAAAAATAGCAATTAATAAGAAAAATTCTTATATATTTGCTATATATTATTTTGCAAAAAATCTATTTATTACAAGATTTTTATATTCTACATACCTTTGTTTTTTTAAGCAACTTTTTGTAAATTTTCTGGAATATTATTTTCAGCAACAGAGAATTTTTGTGTTTTTATTAAATCATTAACTGCAACAATTTCTTTATAATAATCTGTATCTTTAACTAGTTCTCCATTTATTCTTCATTTTGGATTTGAAACTATTATTTCATTTAATTCTTTCAAAGTTCATTCTAATTCATCCTTTTTCGCATCACTAAAAAAAACTTCTCCTAAATTTACTGATTCATAATCAGCATATTCAGCTCATTCTTCATTTGGTTTAATTCATTTCATTAATCAATATTTTTCTCTATTATCAACTATATTAATAGATTCTCATCAAACAACAACAGGATTATTTGCATAATATTTTCTTCAATCATCAGTTGTTGTATTTGTTTCTTCTGCAACTTTCAATTCTTTTTTTGTTTTTTCTATAATAGCCTCTTTTTGAGGTGTAATATTAGATTTTTCTATATTTAAAAATCAATCTTTTGAAATTAAAGCAATATATCATTTTGGTTCTAAGATATTTTTTATTTCTCAAAAAGTAAGTTCTTTTCAAGACATCCCATCTTTAGAAGCTCATCTAATTTCTTTTTTTATTTCTTCATCATCAATTTTTCATAATGTATAATTTAACATAAAAACAGTATTATTTTTTTCTTTTTCTTTTATTTCATTAGCAGGAGCTCAGTTAATTGTCACTTCAGGACCTTTTCACCAAACTTTTTCATTAGGATTCATAATCATAATAAATTTAAAAAATAATTTAATTAAAATCATTATAATATATTTTTTAAAAAAAGCAAAATAAAAAAATAATAAAATTTGAAAAATAATATTTTTGTGATAAAATAAAAAAAAACTACTAAAAATAAAAAAATATGCAAAATATATCTACAATTTACAGATTTAAAACTCCTTTTTTAGATTTAGAAAAAGAGAAAAAAAATCTAAGTTCTGTTTTGAAAAAAATAGAAAAATCTATAGAATTTGATTGAATTAATTTTAAAAAAAATACTGAAAAAATTTGAAATTACTATAAAATTAATTTAGAATTTGAAAATAATTTATGAAACATAAAATTTTATTATTTGGCTGAAAATAACTTAGAATACTTTTTTCCTGTTTTTAAATTAGATATTTTTTTGGCTAAAAAATTTTTAAAAGATAATAATTCTAAAAAAAATTGAGTAAAATTTTTGAATAATATTTTTGAATGTTTTGATTGATTAAATGAAAAAGAATTTTTAATTGATTTAAATAATAATTTTTATTACAAAACTGGTTTTTTATGAACAAAAAAATATCCTAATTATGATTTTTCAAATATAGATAAAATAGAAGAAAATTTTAAAGAAAAATCCTGAGAAAAATTATTAAAAGATTTTATTATAAAATATAAAAATAAAACTTTTATTTTAACTAGAGAAAATTCAAAATATTATCATAAGCTACATTCTATAATTTTATATTTTATTTATCTAACTTTTTTGATACATCAAAATGTAGAAAAAAATATTGTTACAAAAAAAGAACTTGAAAAACTAGAAGATGCTTGAATTTATGAAGCACATATTCAACTTATGAAAAAAAGATTAGATTATGTTGATGATTTAAGTGTAGTAAATTTGAAAAAATATAAAGAAAAATTAAAAATATTTTTTAACTTATTTTAAAATATTTTTAGTAAAACTATTTTAGTTTTCAAAAGTACTAAATACTTAGAAACTTTCAAATAAAAAAAGTTATTAGAATTTTTTTTTATTTCTTTTTTCTAAATTTATTTTTTATTTTAGTTAAAAGTTTTTTTCACTTTTTATCTATTTCTTCTATAAAATCTTCTTTTAAATCACCTTTTTCTGATAATAAAACTCAAATAGGTTTTGTAGTTTCAAATTTAGAAAACACAATATTCAAAATTATCATAATTGGAACTGATAAAAACATTCCTGCAACTCACCATAAACTTCCCCAAAAAACCAATGAAACTAATATAACAAGTGGACTTAGATTTAATTTATTTCAAGTAAATTTTGGGTCAACAATATTTCACATAAAAACTTGAACTGCAATTAAACTGGAAGTTAAAAATATAAATTCATAAGAAAATCATTTTAAAACAAAAGCTAATAATATTGGAAAAAATATTGCAATTATAGAACCAATATTTGGAACAAAATTTAAAACAAATATAAAAAATGCCCAAAAAATTGCAAAATCTAATCAAAAAAGTGTTAAAATAATATATGAAAAAAATGCTGTAAAAAAGCTAATAATAGTTTTTAAATAAAAATATTGACTAATTTCATTTTTGATTTGGTTTATAATATTTATTGTTTTTTCTCTTTTATCTTTATTTGTAAACATTCATCTTATTTTATGATCAATGTATTTATATTCAAAAAGTATAAAAATAACATAAAAAAATATTAGTCAAATATTAGAAAAAAGTCCAGCAATACCTCAAGCAATAGATTTTCATAATTCTTCTAAATCCATTTTTGAAGCATATTTTTCTAGATCAAAATCTATTTTAAAAGGCAAAGATTGTTCTATTCAAACAAAACGTTTGATTATTTTTTCTTGGTATGTTCATAAATTATTTTGTAAATCTGTAATACTTCAACCTATAAGTTTCCAAATTCAAAAAATAATTAAAGCATATGTAAAAAGTGATAAAATAGAAGAAAAAAAGAAATTTAATTTTAATTTTTCTTTATAAAAATTATTAAGTCAAATAATAGCAAAACTGATAAATAATGCCACAACTAAAGGAATAATCATATCTGCTAATTTATCAAAAATTACATATATTGATATTATAGAAATTATAATTAATGTAAAATTAAGTAATTTATTAGGCCTTATCATAAAAATTTTTTAAAAAGTATTTTGTTTAATTTTATCTATTTTTTTAAAAATTGCAAAAAAAATAATTATTTAAATAATTATTTTTTTTATTTCTATTTCTCAAGTTCAACTTGAATCAATATTCAAAATTTTTAGAACTAATTTAGATTTTTTTTCAAGTTCATCAATTATTTTATATTCTATAATTTCTCAAGTTTTAGGAAATCTTTCTAATTTTTCTGTGATAATATAACTAAGAGTTTCTCATTCAAATTCTTTTTCATTTAATCAAATATTTTCTAAATCCAAATTAAAGTTTTTCAAAACTTCTTTAATTAAAACACTAGATTTTACTATTAAATTATCTTTTTTTATTTCTCTAATTTCATCAGTTTCTTTATCAGTTTCATCTCTAATTTCTCAAAAAACTTCTTCAATAATATCTTCCAAAGTTACTATTCAAGCCACTCAACCATATTCATCCAAAATTACAGCTAGGATTTTGTGTTGTTTTTGAAAAATAGAAAAAAGATTTTGAATACTTTTATTTAAAGGAATTTTTACAGGTTCTCTTAATTTTATTTCTCTTAGAGTTTTTGTTTTATCAGAAATTTCAAGTAAATCTTTTATAGTATAATAATAATTAATTTTATCAATTGTATCTTCATAAACCAAAATTCTACTATGAGTTTTTTTCATAAAAAATTCCTGAGCTTCTTCAATTGTAGCATCAATAGAAATTGCATCAATTTTTACTCTTGGAGTCATTATTTCTTCAACATCTATATTTTCAAAATCAAGTAAATTTTTCAATTTTTTATGTTTAGAATATTCCAAATTTCAGCTATCTTTTCACATATCAATAAAAGCTTCTATTTCTTGCTGAGTAACTTGTTCTACCTTAGATTTTCAAGTAAAAACTTTTATTATTGCTTCCAAAAGTTTTACTATAGGATATAATAAAAAAATCAAGAATTTATAAAATTTTGCAACAAATAAAGCAATTTTTTCAGCATTTTTAATAGCAAAACTTTTTGGAGCAATTTCTCAAAAAACTAAAAGTAAAAAAGTAATTATTCAAGTAGCAAGTCAAATTGCAAGTGAAGCTTCCATTCCTGACTTTGCAGCCATATCTGTGGCAATTACAGTTGCAAAAGAAGCTGTAAAAGTGTTTACTAAATTATTTCAAATTAAAATAGTAATTAAAAGTTCATCATTTCTATCTTTTATATATTTCAAATCTTTACTTCAAAATTTTTTTTCTTTCAAAAAACTATCAATTTTATGTTTTCATAGGCTCATTAAGGCCAATTCTGTTCAAGAAAAAAATCCAGATAATAAAAATAAAATTACAAATAATAGTATGAGTAGAGGATCCATATTTTTAAATAAAAAAATAAATAATATTTTATAAGTTTATATATTATTTACTTTTTATTTTTTTGCAAATTTTTTTAAAATATTTATTATGATAATTTTTCATAAATATTATTAGAACGTGTATTAGCTTCTAAATCATCTACTATTTTTCAATTTTGAAATATAATAGTTCTAGGTGCATAAAATAAAGCTGCTTTCCCTGATTCTTTTAACATTTTTGATACTTGTGTTTTAATTTTTTCATCTACTATAACTGCAATTTCATCAGTAGATTTTTTATCTCTATTTAATTCAAGTTTTAAATTTTCACAACCTGGACAATCTGCCTGTGAAAAAACAACAGCAACTTTTTCTCCAGAATTAATAAAATCATTAAAGTTTACTATTTCTTCTATTTCCATATATCATTTTCATTCATTTATTTCTATTGTTTCAGAAGAATTTTCTACTAACACATCTCAAGGTTGAGGAGTTAAAATTTCATCTCCTTCTTTTCAAGAATCAGTAATAATATTTTCTGAATTATTAGGATGCAATTTTCTATCTTCTCAAAAAATATATTCTTCTCAAATTTCTTCTGTAATAGGTATTTCATTAGTAATCACAGTTTCTAATTCTCAAGTATTTTGCTTAGTTATCTTTATAACTGAGTCTTTCTCTTCATGTATTCCTAAAAGTTTTTCTAAATTTTCTAAAGCTTGACTTATAGGAATTTTTTTTATTCAAGTAATTGGGTTATTAAAAAAAGGTTCATCTTGTGTAAAATCACCTATATTATTTTTTTTCCAATCATCATATATATCTTTTACTTCATTATATGTCTCATTTAAAGCATTTTTTTGTTCTTCTGAAAAATATTCATTATTATTATCATCTATTTTATCAGCAAAATTTTCTTTTGTAAAAAAATCATTTTGTTTTTCATTCATATTTTTTAAATTAAAAATTAAATATATTTATATATTAGCATAATTTTTATTTTTTACAAGTTTATTTTTTTAAAATAATAAAACTTTCATTTTCAGCATAATTTTCATATGGAATATAAAATTTTGTAAAAATATTTGTAATAATTTTTCTTTTTAAAAAAACATAATTTTTAATTTTTTTAGAAAAAAAGTAATATAATAACATAAAAAATCAAAATCAAATATATATAGGAATAAGTAATATATTTAAAAAACTATATTTAAAAAAAGATTTTCAAAAATATAAAATAGGTGATAAAATAAGTGCTATTCATAAAGAATAAAATATGAGATTTGTTTCATAAGATATTGTAAAAAGAGAAAATGCAAATGCTAAGCAAACTCAATTAATAATAAATAATATTTGCCAAGTTATATTATATTCTTTAGTTTTTACTACTATTGAGCTTATAGATGTATATTTATTTTGTTTCATTTTTTTTATTAAAAGTGCAATAATAAAAGCTATTAAAAAAAACAATAAATAAGCTGTTCAAAAAATATAATAAGCTAAATATTTTGCTTCTAAATAACTATTAATTGTAAAGTCTAAAGACATTATTTAACAAAATAGTAAAAGTAAGTATACTGTAAAATAACTTAACAGATTACTTAATAATTACTTTTACTATGAATATAATATATCCAAAA